>JRYG01001637.1_pt1 | contig 13011 bp, 10 predicted proteins | sample 235341 | NCBI WGS metagenome assembly JRYG01 (sample SAMN03074218, study PRJNA261478) | activated sludge metagenome | biome: Wastewater Treatment Plant; feature: Wastewater; material: Activated sludge; isolation source: activated biomass of a wastewater treatment plant treating hydrocarbon... ... | reverse complement strand
TTGAATAAGGCGGATTCGGGAAAGTACTACCTCTACAAAGGGACGTATAAGGTGGTGTTTAGCAAGGGTGATGTGGTGAAGGAGACTAAGCTGACAGTGGAGTGATGGAGAATTTTTTTAACGCAGAGTAAATGGAGTTATTCGCAGAGTTTCGCAGAGTCATGATCACACTCTGCGAAACTCTGCGAATAACTCTTTTTAACTCGGCGGTTAAAAATAAAGCATAAAAGCAGCCTACTGCTTCTTAGGCTGAGGCGGCAAGCTAGCCGGCTTGTTCGGATTATCCATATTGGGGTGATAATTCATCAATCCGGAGAACTCCTGGTAAGACTGAGCCATTGCGGCCAGCTTAGCCTCGTCGTACAACTTGCCGGTAAACGTAATAGCCGACGGCTTGTTATTTTCAAAACCATTGGGCACGCAGATACTCGGGTGGCCGGTCAGGTTGGTAATCAGCAGGCCGTTGCCCTGTGTAGCGGGGTGAATAATAACGTCGACCTGGTCGTACAACTTGTTGACTTCTTCGATAAGCTGTGCGCGCAGGCGCTGGGCCTGGATGTATTCAACCGCGGGAATCTGGCGGGCCTGGCGGAACATATTGGGCCAGGCCATGCGAACCTGCTTTTCAAGCTGATCGTCTTTATTGGTGCGCGTGAGTTCGTCAAAAGCGGCGGCAGCTTCGGCTTCCAGGATAAAATCGATATTGGGCAATTTGGGCCATTCCAGCGGCATCAGATCAAAGCCCATCTCCCGGAGTTTCGCCATAGTGGCCATATCCTTGTCGGAGCCGGGATAAACCTTCTCCATTTCACTTTTGATAAAGCCGATCTTAAAGCGGTTCGACTTATTGGCGTTGTTGTAAATGAACGGCACATTGGCGACCGACAAATCTTTGTTGTCGGGGCCCACGATGGCTTGCAGCACAATAGCGCATTCTTCGCCGCTGCGGCAAATGGGGCCTACTTTGTCCATGGTCCAGCTCAGCGCCATAGCGCCGTAGCGGCTCACGCGGCCAAAAGTGGGGCGAAGGCCCGTCACGCCGCAAGTCGCAGAGGGCGATACGATAGAGCCGTAGGTTTCAGTACCAATGGCGAAGGGCACGAGTCCGGCAGCAACCGCCGCCGCCGAGCCTGCACTGGAGCCGCTGGAGCCGCTGTTGAGATCCCAGGGATTGCGGGTTTTGCCGCCAAACCACTGGTCGCCCCAGGCCAGGTAACCCGTGCTGAGCTTGGCTACCAGGATAGCGCCGGCGTCTTCCAGGCGTTTAGCCACGGTGGCGTCGTAGTCGAATTGTTGCTCCTTGAAAGGTTTCGAGCCCCAGGTAGTTTTGCCGGTTTTGGTGGCAAAAATGTCTTTCAGGCCGTAGGGAATGCCGTGCAAAATGCCGCGGTAATTTCCGCCTGCGAATTCGGCGTCGGCGGCGGCAGCCTGTTTCAGCGCCTGTTCTTCCATTAGCGTCACCACGCATTTGAGCTTCTCGTCGTATTTTTTCAGCCGCTCGATATAGAATTTGGTGAGCTCAACCGACGTGATCTGCTTGGAAGAGATCAGGTGCGCCAATTGCTGGATGCTGAAAAATGCGAGCTGGTTTTTGTCGGTGGGCAATTTGACGGCGCCGGAAGTAAAACCTCCCGACGTAGCAAATTGCGGCATTTTAAAACCGGCGGGTTGCGGGTTAAAGACAAAAGCGGGAGAAAGCGTATAGGGCAGCGCCTGTGCGCGGTTTTCCGTGTAGTATTTGCGGTATTCCTCCAGCCCTTTGACCATAGAGTCCAACTCGGGCTGCGTAAATTCCAGCCCCGAAATATTGGCGGCGCCTTTGATGTCATTGGGCGTAATGGCGCGCAGCAGCGCCTGGCCGGTGAAAGCCAGTGCCATTCCGCTCAGGATCAATGCACCCCAAAGCGTTAATTGCCTCTTGTTCATGATGATAATAAGTTTAATTGCAGTTAATTAAATCCGGCGCGAATTTGACAAAAATAACGCACAAAACGCAGGTTTTAACGGAACCTTAGGATTTCAGGGGGTGAATTATGACAATACGGCAACATAATTTTAACCTCCCGGTGATACAGAAATCCCTAAATTTGCGGCCTGAATTCAAAAAACAAGTAATCCAAATCGATGAAACATCCGGTCAAGGTATTCAAATTCGGCGGCGCTTCGCTGCGCGATGCCGATTCGGTGAAAAATGTAGCTTCTATTTTGCAGCGGTATAAAACCGACAAACTGCTCATCGTGGTCTCGGCTATGGGCAAAACCACCGACGCCCTGGAGAAAGTGGTGGAAGCCCACGCCGGTAAAACCGGCAAAGCCTATGAGCTGCTGGAAGGCGTAAAAAAGGCCCACTACGATATCTGCGACCAGTTGTTCGACAAAAACGACGAGGTGTACGCCGCCGTCAACGACACTTTTGTGGAGATTGAATGGATTTTGGACGACGAGCCCCACGACAATTACGACTACATGTACGACCAAATCGTGTCGGTGGGCGAGTTGGTATCTTCGAAAATTGTGCAGGCATACCTCAATAAAGTCGCGTTGCCAACCCAATGGCTCGACGCCCGCGATGTGATCCTCACCGACGATATTTTCCGCGAGGGCTGGGTGCAATGGCCCGAAACGGAGGCCCGCTGCGAGCGCGTGGTGCTGCCCATGCTGGAAAAAGGCGGTTTTATCCTTACCCAGGGTTTCATCGGCAGCACCCAGGAGAATTTTACGACTACGCTGGGCCGCGAAGGCTCCGACTATACCGCGGCTATCTTCTCTTATCTGCTCGACGCCGATAGCATGACGATCTGGAAGGACGTGCCCGGCGTGCTCACCGCCGACCCCCGCCTGTTTGACAATGTGACGAAACTCGACCGCCTTTCCTATAAAGAAGCTATCGAGATGACCTACTACGGCGCCAAGGTGATCCACCCCAAAACGATCAAGCCGCTCCAAAATAAGAGTATCCCGCTGTATGTGAAGTCTTTTAAAGACCCCGACGCGGAGGGCACTTTTATCTCCGGCGAGGTGGAAGACCACTATCCGCCGATGGTGGCCGTGGAGCAAAACCAGGCGCTGCTACAAATTTCTACCCGCGACTTTTCGTTTGTGGCCGAACACCATATCAGCTACCTGTTTAATTTTATCGCCGAGATGCGCATCCAGGTGAATATGATGCAAAATACGGCCATCAGTTTTGTGATGTGCGTCAACGATATCGATGATAAAATTGACCGTTTTATTGAAAAAGTCGATGACAAGTTTAAGGTTATCCTGGATCGCGACCTTGAGCTGGTCACGGTACGCCACTACCGCAACGACCTGCTGGCGAGCCTCCAGGAGGACAAAATTGTGATGCTGGAAGAACGCCTGGGCAATACGGTGCAGTTGGTGCTGAAGAAGGTGCCGATGATGAAGAGGAAGTTAAATTAAGCATTCAACATTAATTTTTTCACATCCCCCCACACCTCCCAGCTTTCATCGCCGAAATGGTGGTAAATATGTAAAAACAGGGGAGAAACGGGTTCCTGAAAAACTTTGAGGCTAAACTGGAGTTGGCCCATATAAACCATATCGGGGTGGTAATAATCCGCGATGAAGTTGTATTTGATGGGTAAAGTGGGATGATATTGCAAGCCGAAGTACCAGGTTACAGCGGCCAGCGTGCCTTGATCGCGGGTTTTCCATACGGGGTCGTGGAAAATATCGAGCGTCCATTGGCGCCATTGTTCCATGAATTCATGCGAGCGGCGATCAAATAAAAATACGCCGCCGTTCCAGTGCCGCCAGTTGGGTTCGGCGATGTGAACGCCGAATTTTTCGAGTATGTGCCGGTGCAATTTTTCAGATTCTATCGGACTAAAAGCCTCTCCGTTTTCATCGAGCCAGACCTGGTTTTTGGCTTCCCACCTGAAGGGCGAAGCCATAGTGATGTGGCGAACGATATAATCTTCTTCAAATAAAAATTGGCCGTCGAGCGTATACCATGAGGCGGTGGAGGACTCAAATCGATAACCTTCTTCCGCTATAAACAGGTCGAAACTGAGCGGCAATCCAAATAAATAGCGGTGGTATTTTTCGAGTCGTTGCAGCCTGTCTTTTTTCGCGCCGGCAATACCGGCTAATTGAATAAATTTAAAGGCTACTTTTTGAAATATAGCTTTTATTAAAAGTGAAGGTTTGTCCATTAAATCTTTTATAGCATAACTATGCAGCGGTCTTTTTTTGTGGAATTTCTTTTTTAATGCATTGACCTGCGCCACATGAGGACCCGCGGCTTGCAACTGCGCTTCGTCCTCCTGTTTAAATTGGTAATACAACCGCATGAGCCGCTGTTGCTTGGCCGGCATGCGATCGCATTTTTCATCGTGAACGGCCGCCGGACTAAACGCTTTTAACCGGCAATGGTCGGTGCAAAAAGAAATCGGCGCATTAAAATGCTCGAATATTTGGTCTACCCCGGGCCGAATGGCCACTACATCCGTATCGAGGTAACAATACATGGGCCCTTCGGGCAGTAACCGGTGTAATCCTGTTTTCAGCCATATTGCGGCCTGGTGGTTATCCATCCACTCGGGCGCCGGTACATCCAAAATATGGTCGTGTTGTATAATTTCTTCGTTTCTAGTGGTATCGGTCACTACGATAATTTTGCACGAGCTGAATTTTTTCAATCTGGCTAGCGAAAAATGCAGCGTTTGCGTATGCACTTTGGCGCCGCAAACCACAAAAACGAATATATTTTGCTGATTACTCATACCAGTGTTGCATCCATTTTTCCAATACGGTAAACTTCCACAATCGCCAGTGGTCTTGCTCGTCGATCATCAATTGGAGGCCCTCGCGGCCAAGTATTTTTTGTTGTATTAAAATACCTTCACGTAATTGGCGGGCGTACCAGGCGATATCCATGTAATAACTATCCGGGCCTACAAATCCCTGTTTGGGGCGATGCAAAATACTATCGGGCAGGCGTTTTTCGATATTTTTTTTCAATAAAAACTTGGTCTCGTTGTGCCGGTAAAATACTTTCGGCGCCAGTGAAAGCATAAATTCAACCAGTTCGTGATCCAAAAACGGCACCCTTACTTCCAATGAATGCGCCATGGATGCCCTGTCGATTTTTGTTAGTACCAATTCGCCCATAAAACACCTGATATCCATACATTGAAAAGCTTTTAGCGGGTGTTCCAACGGCCGGTAATTGTCTTCATAAAACCAGTCGGACCGGGGCGGCAATTGATTCCACCTATCCTGGTGCAGGTAACGGCGGATATTGTTTTCATCTATTCGCCCCATAGCCATGGCTTCGGCATATTTTTCGACAAAAAAAGAGGATTTTCCGAGCAGTTTTTGTTGCAGCCAATCCCACACGGCGCGCCGCTGCGAATAATGGGCAATATCCTTTTGCCACCAGTAGCCGCCGAATATTTCGTCGGCGCCTTCGCCCGAAAAGACGGCTTTGTTGTATTGGGCCGCCAATTGGCTAACCATAAAGGTTGGAATAATCGATATATCGGCGATGGGTTCGTCGTAGTGGTAAACCAGCGTATCTAATAAATCGAGTTCGCCTTTGGTGGCGATGGCCGTATACAAGGGCGCCTGCAGGTGTTCGGCAACGATGCCTGCATACAGGTGTTCGCTGTGCTCCCAGCCTTCAAAGCCGATAGAAAAAGTATTGGGCAGGTAGCCCTGGCGTTTCATATAATCTACCAAAGCGCTGGAGTCGTAACCGCCGCTGAGAAAAGCGCCGATAGGCACGTCGCTGCGCAGGTGCGTCTTTACAGATTGTGTGAGCAGCATATCTACCTGCGCTATGGCGGCTTCCGGCGACAAGCGGTCGTAACTTGGGCGGGGCGACCAGTAGGCTTCAACCCGGGTTTCGGGATTGCCGGCGCCATCCAGGCGCATTTCAAGGTAATGCGCAGGCGGAAGTTTGAAGATGTTTTCCCAGATGGTATCAGGACTGGGTATATAACGGTAAGTGAGATAATCGCCGAGCGCTTTGACATTTAAAGCAGGCCGCCCGGGCTCGCCGTAAAGCAGCGCTTTGATTTCGGAGGCAAACTGGAAACTGCCGTTTATACTTCCATAATATAACGGCTTGATGCCAAATCGGTCGCGCGCCAGCAATAGCTGCTGCTGCCGGTCATCCCAAATGCCAAATGCAAACATGCCCTTCAGCCGGGGCAGTACCCCCCTACCCCATTGTTCGTACCCGTGAATAATCACCTCGGCATCGGAGCCGGAGGAGAATTGATGGCCTTTTTGCTGGAGTTCCGATTTGATTTCCAGGTAGTTGTATATTTCCCCATTAAAAACCAGCCAGATATCCCGGTTTTCATTACACATGGGCTGACGGCCTGCAGGCGACAAATCCAGGAATGACAAACGCCTGAAACCGAGCGCAACGCGGCCGTTGTCGGAAAACCAGGAGAAAGCGTCGTCAGGCCCCCGGTGGCGAAGCGTATCCCGCTTGGCGTCAAATACCGCGGGGTCGATGGGCGCCCGGCGGTTAATTTGTCCATTCAGACCACACATATTGTATTTGTTTGAGTATCCTGACCGGAAGCAGAAATGAACCCGGAAAAATGAGCAGGTGCGCCAGGAGTAACAGCCAGTTGATCGGTTGTTGAATACAGGCCAGCGCCAAAAATGTTAACGGCAGCCAGCTTTCGTAATAATCGTTGGCAATATACCAGGAGCGATATAACCATTCCCTTGGCGATCCTTTTAAACATCCCCAGGTGTATAATAAAAACCAATAAGCGAGACAAAACAGTGCAAATGAAATAAAAACGCCTTGGCCAAGCGAAAAACTCAAGACGGCCAATAGCGCCAATTCGAGCGGCACTACCACATAACTCATGATATTTCCGCTGCGCAATGCGCCGATCTGCCGCACAAAAGTATTCATGCCCGCCAGCGCATCATTTTTGCGGTCTTTGATCTGGTGCTCCAGTATATTGCGCATGCCTTTCAACGCCAGAATCAATGCAATAAGCCATAATAACCGCGAATTCAAGGTTGCGCCCCCGAATAACGCTGAAAACGCCGCCACGGCAATAAAAACGGGCAGCAAATGTCCATATAATAAATCGCAAAAAATGCCCAATATTGCGCGGTCCTTGAACCGGAAGGGCGTCACTGCATATATGACCAATGCCGTGTACAAAGCCAGTAGCAGGCCCAAAATCCGGAAATTGAACGGAAGCCACACCCATGGGAGCCAGCCTATAGCGAGCAAGACAAGGGTAATCGCCACCCGCTGCCGGCTACTCCATTTGGCTGCTGCATTGGGCTTGCCGGCTAGCCGGTCGGGCTCTATGTCCATCCAATCGTTGACCCAATAGCCAAAAGCGGCGCTGCCGGCAAAGCTGGTCATGAACAATGCCAAATGTGCTAAATGAGAAACAAAAACCAGGTCATTTTTCCATAAGAAAAAGTAAAATACGGCAAGCACAGGCGGCGCCAGGTGATTCCACCAAAGCAGTGCCCGAAGTGAAGATAAAATGCTCGCGATGTTGTTAACCACTGTTATTTATTATGCTTACCTTGGCTTGCGCTAAATTTCCTCAAGATGCGAACAATTTTTTATCAACCCGAACAGCAACAGCAATTTATTGAAAAAGGCTACGTCACAATGCCGCTGCTCAGCGCCGAAGAAGTCGCCTACATTCGCCGGGAACTCCAGGAGATGCGACCGCACGACGGTTTTGCCCCGGTAGGACTACGCTCCGATTATCACTGCACCTTTCTGGATACCAACGAGGAGTACAAACGCCGCGCCTACGAGTTGATAAATGCCGTGTTTATCCCCCACCTCGAAAAAGTGCTGCACGAATACCGCATCATCACCGGCAATTTTTACATCAAACAACCCGGCAAGGGCAAATTTGAAATCCACCAAAACTGGATGCATACGCCCGATGAAAAATATACCACGGTTACTATATGGTGCCCCCTGCAGGATGTAGACCGCCGCAACGGCACCCTGGAAATTGTACCGGGCAGCCACAAAATTGTGCCTGATGTAGCTACGGTAAATGTCGATTATTATTTCAAACCTTTTGAAGACCAGCTCGAAAGTAAATATTTGCAGCCCATCATTTTGAAAGCCGGCGAGTGTATGATTTTCGACGATACGCTGATCCATTATTCGGGGCAAAATACCGGCGATCATCCGCGCATTGCCATTCAAATCGAGGCTATTCCTAATGAAATGATGCCGGTATTTTATCACTTCGATAAAAACCATCCCGAAAAAGGCTTTGAAGTGTTCGAAGTCGACGCCAATTTTTTCATGAAGGGTAATCTGACCAATATGCACCAACGCCCGGAGCGCCTGCGCAGTCTGGGTTTTATGCCCAATATTAACAGGCCTTTGTCGGAAAGTGAATTTCTTGAAAAAATGGAAGCGGGAGCGGCCACGCGAGCGGTTATATACGCTCAGTCGTAAGCTGATAAGCAAAAATTGCCTCCGCGCAAAGCGCAGCGGTTAATTCCGGCGATCCTGCGCGGAAATTGCGGTCTTTGCTCACAAAATAAATATGGCTTTGCCATGTTGCATTTTCAGCGGCTTCAATTATTTCTTCTATCCATTTATTTTTGACTTGCCCTGAATCCAGGTTGAAATAATAATGGACTATCAACATCATCGCTTTTTTAAAAATATTTTCCGGTTCGGGGAAATAGCCTTTTTGCATTAATTGTAAATAAATATCCCTCGCCGGTTCAAACCCCTTGATGCCATGCCGATAAGCCCGCGCAACGTGGTAAAAAACGACCAAAGGGTCGGCGTAATATTGCATGGGCATTTGCTCCGGCGCTTCCAATTGATGCAATACCTGCTGGATGCAGGGCCGGGTTTTCGGCGTTTCTCCCAGATACAGCAAAACGTTGGCGGCGACAGCCGGCTCGAAGTCGTCTTGCGAAAGCATGGGCGATGCCAAAACAACCTGAATTTGTTGTATGTCTTTTTTTAAAAATAAATATAGTCGGGGAAATTTCAACAGCCGAAAACGCGGCAGCATCCAGGTGAGAAAATATCCGCGTGAATCCGTATTTTGCAGCAGGTATTTTTTATTGTCGACCGGCCGCCCTGATTGTGCCAATAAAAAAGAACACAAGGCCGTGTCGTCCAGATCGATGGGAACATTATGGGTTACGCCCCCGTGGCGCCAAAAACGCCAAAGCCCCGGCCAGGATTGTTGTTCGAGTATAAAATCGCAACCTTTTTTTACTATCGACTGCGCCAAAGGGTGCGGTATTTTGAGAATAGCGCAAAGCACATTGGCGTGAATAAAAGGCGAAGGGTCGGTGTGAAACCAGCCTTTGTCGCCCAGCGGGTGCTCAGCCGGGTAGGACTCAAGCGAGCGAAATTCGCCGTTTTCCGCCTGCCGGTCAGCCAAAAATTGCAATATTTGATCCAATAGATTATCTATTTTCATGATATTGGAAAATTTTGCTTACAAAATTGAAGCATACCCGTTCCGGTCTTGGTGTTATTTCATCTCCAAAAACACATAAACCCTGTGGAACTCCGTTTAACTCCGTTTAACTTTGTGGTAAAAAATACTCATGGCACAAATTACTAATCCCTCGTTATATAATTTCCAGGTTTTTTCTCCTGCTGAAATGGGGCGTTTTTCTACGGCTATTGAAGACATTCAAAGCGGGGCTTCCGACGGCATCGTCATCGAAGGACTGCTCAGCCCCGATGAAGCGCAGCAGTTGGCGTCGCGATTCAAGGCGATGACAAAAACATCGCCGTACGATCAGATATATCACCCCACCTCCTTTGGGCATGTTTTCGGGGCTACACTGATGGAATCCGACCTCGACAGCTATTTCCGGCGTTCGGCAATGGCCCGCAGCGCCTTCGATGAGCTTTTTCTGCACCGTTTTGAATCGCTGGTCTTCGGCACACTGTCGAGGTTAACCGGGCAATTCAACATCCACCTCTCTGTTCACGAGCACAACCAGGTATTTGCGCCCGCGTCCATGCGCATACTGGAGCCGGGCTTCCAGAGCCTGGAAGCGCATATCCACCAGGAATTTCCGATGTATTTTCCCAGTTACCAGGCTATTAGCAGTCAATTAGACCTGAGCACGGAGTTGAGCTATTATATCGTTTTGCAAAAGCCGGATGCCGGCGGCGAACTGGTGTTGTACGACTTGCAATGGCACAATACGCCGCCTCACATGTTGCAAAGCAATGTATTCCTGACGGGCGCCCGCAGCGAGGACCTCGAGCCCTACGATCAAATGTTACTCGGCCTCGACGCCGGCGACATGATTCTGTTTCCGGCCAACAGGATATGGCACAAGGTGGCCGCAGTAAGCGGCAAGGAGCGCGAGCGCATCACTATCGGCGGATTTCTTGCCCGGGCGCGGGATGCAGAGGAGTACAGGCTGTTTATTTAACCGCTGAACTCCTCAGCGGTTAAATAAAATCTCTATCCAAATCAAGCTTTCACCCCACTCCACCTATACCGCAAATTTTTAAAAATATTCCGCCGCTCCGCATCATGCGCGCGTATTTTTTTAATCAATTCTTCAGCAGGTACCAAGGGATATTCCTGCTCCACAAAACCGATACTTTTGTAATTCGAAGGTCGCGATACATAGTCGTAATTATAGAAAAAATCGCCGTCCACTTCGAAGCCCTCAATTTTCCCCGAATCTTTGTCGTAATAATAATGAAGAATAGGCGACTCTGCAGGCCGGATACCGATAAAAATAGAAGGCCGGGGTTTATCCATTTGATTGGGCGTGGTAGAATGCATGGCCGCATGATCAAATACAATGACATCGCCTTTTTTTACGGCCAATACTTTTTTGTATTTGTCAATAATAGCGTTTAATTCATCGCTGTGGTACGCCGGCGGTATGGTCGGACTGCGGAATATTTTGAAAAATTTATGGCTGCCGCTTAATATACAAAAAGTGCCGTTGGAGGCGTCAACGTCGAGCAGCGGGCACCAGATGCCGATAGACCGGTATTTATCCTCGTCAACCAGCGACCAGTCCTGGTGATTGGCAAAAACGCCCACCTTCGGCGGCTTGATCACAAACACGGCTTCCATCCAGGCGGCGCGCTCGAAAAACTGCTCCACTTTAGCCGTAAAATGCCTGCGGATCAACTGCCGCGCCTGGTTTTGATAATCCGGATTATCGAGTTGCCGGTTGCTGAAAAACATTTGCTCCGCAAATTCAAAATTGTGCAATTGCTCGTAGTCTTTGATTAGCGCTTCAATTTCCGCTTCATCAAAAAAATTGATCACGACGTAGCCGTCGCGTTCGAGTTTTTCCTGGTATAGTTTGTTTTTTAGCATCACTTCAACGGTTGTTTGTTTGCGGCATCTTTCAAGGTATTAAACCGAATGATTTCGCTTAAAAACTCCATCACTTTCGGCTCAAGATACGCATTTACATCCATCTTTTCATCAAGGGGATGCACTAATGGAAAATCACAGGCTCGCACAGGCAAATCATTAGTAAAACTCTGATCTGCCGTGGTAAATGAAGCGCCGGCCCCGTAGCCCAGATTGCGGATCATATTGTATTTAGGGATAATTACTTTTCCCTTTTGCTTCCAAATAAGATAATTCCACTGTATATCCCAACTGGTGAGCTTCAAACTGTAGCGCGTCAAGATGGGCTCCCAAAACGGGAAAGTCGCGCCAAAAAGCTTTGCTATTTCGCCTTTTTGCAGCATCCAGTCGTCCATGCGAAAGTCGTAGTATTTCCACGCCCGCCGCCAGGTGGCCCAGCCCCAGGGCGGCAGGCTAAACCGCGAAAAGCCGTAGGAAGCGTCGATGGGCAATTGGCCGCATAAATTTGCGCCGCCGATGGACAAAACAGATTCGTTATTTTCGTAATAGTCTAACAATTGCCGGCAATAATCAAAAAAAGAAAAATCGGGCAACGTATCGTCTTCCAGTACGATACACCGGTCGACCTGGTCAAACACCCAGTTTAATCCATTCGAAGGACAGCCGGCAACGCCCAGGTTTTTTTCTGCAAATAACGTCCGCAAATCGCAATCCCAATTGACGTTTTGAATTACCGCCCTTGTCAAGCGGCAGCGTACGGCATCCGCTTCGTCTTTGGGGCCGTCGGCGATGATAAATAATTGCCTGGGTTGCAACCTGGCGACCGGCTCAAATACTCTGCGCGTTAAATCGGGCCGGTTGTAAACTATCAATGCAACCGGCGTATCAAACATGGCGTTCTTTTTTCCAATAGGCAATGAAATCGCTGATCATGTGAATGGGTTCGGTAATGCCGTGTTCGCGGCGGTATTGGTCTACGGCGTCTTTGCAATTGAACGAGGGCACGCCGTAGTCGTCAATAATGACATAACCGCCCACCGACAATTTGGGATAAGTCAGGGATAAGGCGGCATATGTCGGCTCAAAGAAATCGACATCAATGTGGACCAGGCTTAGTGATGAAATGTTGTTTTGGGGTATGGTATCTTCCAAGGCGCCCCTAAGTATGCGCACCTGTTTATCCCACAATCCGGCCCTGCGAAAAAGTCGCTCCACATCGGCGGCAACCGGAAATGCCGGCGCCAGCATGGTGGAAAAAATGGCCAGCGCAGCCTGGTCTTTTTCGTGTTTGATCTGGTCTTTGACAAAGCCTGAAAAAGTGTCAGCCAGCCACAATGTTTTATTGAGCCCATTTTGACGATTGAGCGACTGTAAATATAATCCGGAGCCCCCCTTCCAAACCCCTGCCTGGAGTATATCGCCCGCTACTTTTTCCTGTTTGATTGCAGCAAATATGGCGGGTAATTTTTCATAAAAAATACGCTCGACAAGCGAGTGACAATTATTGCTTTGTATTAATTTTTCCAGATGCTCCAACGAAAGTATTTTTCCCGGCGGATTGATTAATGACAAGGCTTGCTCCGGGCCGAAAGCAGCCGGCTGCCTGCCAAGCAGCGATAATATGTTGGAAAGTATTTTCATGAAAAGTATTTTGAGTTCTTTGATGTGCTGATTTGCTGATAAT
>JRYG01005593.1_pt1 | contig 13014 bp, 7 predicted proteins | sample 235341 | NCBI WGS metagenome assembly JRYG01 (sample SAMN03074218, study PRJNA261478) | activated sludge metagenome | biome: Wastewater Treatment Plant; feature: Wastewater; material: Activated sludge; isolation source: activated biomass of a wastewater treatment plant treating hydrocarbon... ... | reverse complement strand
GGCTACGACGCCGCCGAACTGCGCGACGCCGCCGCCGAGATCGAGCGCGACGCCGCCGAGCGCGCCCGCTATCGGCGGCTGGTCCGCAACACCGTCGCCGCCGGGGCGCTGGCCGCGCCCCTGATGGTCGCCGAACTGGCCGGCTGGCTGCCGGCGCTGGCGACGCCGGGCGGCCAGGCGTTCTGGATCGCGACCGGCCTGTTGACCCTGGCGGTCATGCGCTACGCCGGCGGCCATTTCCTCAGCGGCGCCTGGCGGCAGTTCCGCCACCACAACGCCAACATGGATACCCTGATCGCGCTCGGCACCGGCGCGGCGTGGTTCTATTCCATGCTGGTCGCGCTGTTTCCGGCCGGCGTGCCGAGTCTGGCCCGGCACGCCTATTTCGAGGCGGCGGTCACCATCATCGCCCTGATCAATCTCGGCTCGGCGCTCGAAAGCCGGGCGCGCGGCAAAGCCTCGGCGGCGATCCAGCGCCTGCTCGGCCTGCGCCCGAAAACCGCCCGCGTGGTGGAAGGCGACCAGGAGCGGGACGCACTCCTCGAAACGCTCGGCGTCGGCGTCCTGATCCGGGTACGGCCGGGCGAAAAGATTCCCGTGGACGGCGAAATCGTCAGCGGCCAGTCCACGGTGGACGAGTCCATGCTCACCGGCGAACCGCTGCCGGTCGTCAGGCGGGAAGGCGACGCCGTGACCGGCGGCACGCTGAACAAGACCGGGACGTTCGTGTTCCGCGCCACCCGCGTCGGCGAAGACACGGTGCTGGCCCACATCGTCGCCAGCGTGCGGCAGGCCCAGAACAGCAAGCCGCCCATCGGTCGACTGGCGGATCGGGTGGCCGCCGTGTTCGTGCCGGCGGTGCTGATCGTCGCCGTGCTGGCGGCCCTGGCCTGGTTCAATTTCGGCCCGGAACCCAAGGCCGGCTACATGCTGGTCACCACCCTGACGGTGCTGATCATCGCCTGCCCCTGCGCGCTGGGCCTGGCCACGCCGATGTCGATCATGGTCGGCGTCGGCAAGGGCGCCGAGCACGGCATCCTGATCCGCGACGGCGAGGCGCTGCAACGGGCCGGGCAACTGACCACGGTGGTGCTGGACAAGACCGGCACCGTCACCACCGGTCGACCGACGGTGACCACCGTAACGGCCGCGCCCGGATTCGATGAAACCGAGATTTTCCGGCTGGCCGCCGGGCTGGAGGCCGGTTCCGAACATCCGCTGGCGCAGGCGATTGTGGACGCCGCCCGCGAACGCGGTCTCGCCATCCCCGTGCCGGAACGATTCGAGGCCATCCCCGGCCAGGGCGCCGGCGGCACGGTGGAAAACCGTCCGCTGCTGGTGGGTAACCGCCGGCTGCTGAACGCGGGCGGGATCGATGCCGCCCCGCTCGCGACCGAAGCCGACCGGCTGGCCGCCGCCGGACAAACGCCGGTGTTCGTGGCCGTGGCGGGTCGGCTGGCCGGCATCGTCGCGGTGGCCGATCCGCTCAAACCGGATTCCGCCGCCGCCGTTCGCCGGCTGCGGGACTTGGGGCTGCGCGTCGTCCTGCTGACCGGCGACCACGCCGCCACCGCCCGCGCCGTCGCCGCGCAAACCGGTATCGACACGGTGTTCGCCGAAGTGCTCCCCACCGACAAGGCCGGGGTGATCGCCGAGCTGCAAACCCGCGGCGAAGTAGTCGGCATGGCCGGCGACGGGATCAACGACGCGCCGGCCCTGGCCCAGGCCGACGTCGGCTTCGCGATGGGCGCCGGCGCCGACGTCGCCATCGAAAGCGCCGGCATTACTCTGGTGCGCGGCTCCCTGCACGGCATCGCCGACGCCATCGCCATCTCCCGGGCCACGCTGATCAACATTCGCCAGAACTTGTTCGGCGCTTTCCTTTACAATATTTTGGGAATTCCGGTTGCGGCGGGCGCGCTCTACCCCGCGACCGGATTGTTGCTCAACCCGATGCTGGCCGGCGCGGCGATGGCGTTGTCGTCCTTCACCGTCGTCAGCAACGCCAACCGCTTGCGCGGTTTCCAACCGCCGGGTAAACCGACATGATCACCGCCATCGTCAACCTCGCCGGACTGGGCCTGATCGCCCTGATCGTCTGGTGGTTCTGGATCGCCCGCTCATGACCTTACCGCCCCTGCCCAAACCGTCCTGGCCGAGCCGGCTGGGACTGGCCCTGACCTCGATGTTGGCCGTGGTGGCCGGTTTCGCCATCGCCTCGCTGCTGTTCGCCGTCCTGCTGGTGGCCGGACTGGCGCTCGGCGGCTGGCTCTGGTGGCACTACCGCCGGCTGATCCGGCGCGCCCGGAACGCGGCGCCCGGCTTCATCGAAGGCGAATACACGGTCGAGCCCGCGCAACCGGCCCTGACGGACCAACGGACGCTCACAGCCCCCCGGGATCGGATCTCGCGCGAATCGCGCCGCGTGCCGTGAATGCCGTCGCGCCCCCCGACCTCGCGCCCGATACCATCGCTCGGCGTATCCACGCCAAACAGGTCCGGCTGCTGTACGCCCAGGCCCCGCTGGGCGCCGTCGCCAGCCTGCTCGTCGCCCCGATACTGGCGCTCGTCCTCTGGGAGGCCATTCCCAGCGCGGTCTTGCTGAGCTGGCTGGCGCTGCTGGAGATCACCGTCCTGGTCCGGCTGGCCCTGGTCATCGCCTTCCAGCGCCAGCCGGATCGGGACGCCGCCATCGACCACTGGGCCACCCGCTATACCTGGGCCTGCGCCGCCAACGGAGTCTGCTGGGGCGGCTGCGTCTTTCTGCTGGCGCTGTCGCCGTCGCTGGTGCATCAGGCCTTCATTGCCCTGGTGCTGGGCGGCGTCCTGATGGGCGGTGTTCTCACCATGACCCCGGTCCTGGCCACCTGCGTGGCCTACGCCCTGCCTCTTACCTTGCCACCACTGCTCTGGCTGCTGCTGCAGGACGATCTCTTGCGCGCCGCCATGGGCGCCACTGGCGTTCTGTACCTGCTGCTGGCGCTGGGAACCGCCCATCGCTATCACCAGAGCCTTACCCACTCCTTAAGGCTGGCGCTGGAGAATCTGGGGCTGGCCCGGTCATACGCCACGGCCAAGGAACAGGCCGAGGCCAGCAACCGGCAACTGGCCGACCAGCAGGCGGCGCTGAAGGACAGCGTGGAAGCGCTGCGGGAATTCTACCAAGCCATCTCCACGCCGCGCCGCCACGCCAGTGAACAGATTCAGGCCATGCTGGCGCTGGGCTGCCAGCGGTTCGGGCTGGCCATCGGGATTCTGGCGCGCATCGAGGGCGAGCGCTACGAAGTCATCCAGGTTATCGCTCCCCATGGCGAAATCGCCGAGGGCGATGTCCTGGCTCTCGGCGACACCTATTGTCACGACACCGTCCATGCGCAATCTCCCCTGAGCTTCGAGCACGCCGCGGCCGACCACTGGCGTCAGCATCCCTGCTACCTGAAATTCAGGCTGGAAGCTTATCTGGGCGCCCCGGTTCAGGTCGGAGGTCAACCCTACGGAACCCTTTGCTTCTGCGATTTCCCGCCGCGGCCCGCGCCGTTTTCCACTGTGGATCGCGAGTTGATCCAACTGATGGCCCGGTGGGTGGGAGCGGTCATCGAACAGGACCGCATGGCCCTGGCCGCCCAACGGCAACAAACCCTGCTCGCGCACGCTTCGCGTCTCAACCTCCTGGGCGAAATGGCCTCGGGACTGGCGCACGAAATCAATCAGCCGATCACCGCCATCACCCTCTACACCGAAACCTGCCTGGCCCGACTGCGGAGCGGCCCGGTCGACCCGGACGAGCTGCGGGAAACCCTGAAAAAAATCGCCACCCAGAGCGCCCGGACTCACACCATCATCCAGCACGTCCGCCAGTTCGCCCGTCAGAGCAAACCTCAATACCTCACCGTCCGGCTGCAGGATCTGCTCGACGACATCGACGACTTCCTGCACCTGGAAGCTCGCCGCCATCACGTGCATCTCCAGCAGAATATCGCCCCGGATTTACCGCCGGTGCTGGCCGACCCTCTGCAAATCCAGCAGGTGATTCTCAACCTGGTCCACAACGCGGTGGATGCCATGGGCGCCAGCGACGGCCCGCGCGTGATCACCGTTCATGCCCGTCTCGACCGGGGGGTCGTCGAAATCGGCGTCAGGGACACCGGACCCGGCGTGGCGCCCGACCTGCTCAATCAACTGTTGCACCCGTTTTTCACCACCAAGCCCGATGGACTCGGTCTGGGACTGTCGATCAGTCAATCCATCGTCGAAGCCCACGGCGGGCGACTGTGGGCGACTCCCAATCAAGGTCCCGGCGTCACATTCCGCTTTACCCTGCCCGTCGCCAGCCGCGCCAACGCCTCCGAACGGACGGTCGCGGCCCTGTCGGCGGACTAATCCGGGAGCCCGAGCGATGAGCGGCTCCAAAAACGTCATGACTCAAAATTCCGCCCCCTCTCCCCCCGCCGCGACCCCGCGCCTGGACGCGGTTGACCGACCAGCCGTCTTCCGGCCGGGACGCTTGCGGTATTGGCTTGTCTATCCGGCCACCATCAGCCTGCTCTATGTACTCGGCGGTCTACTCTGGTTGCTGGTCGCCAACCCCCTGTTAAGCGCCTGGCTTCACGACGCCCCACCCTCGCCCCTCTCCCGTCAGTGGCCGAACGTACTGGCGATCATCGCCAGCGGCGGTTTGCTCCATTGGCTGCTGAAAATCCACGACAAACCGGCCTACCGCGACCTGGAAGCACGTGTCCGGGAACGCACGGACGAACTCCTGGCCAGCAACCGGACCCTGGAGCAGCAAATCGCCGCGCGCATCCAGGTGGAATATGCCCTGCGCGACAGCGAAGAGCGGTTTCGCCAATTGGCCGAACATATCCGGGAAGTGTTCTGGGTGTACGGCATCGGGGAAGAGAGGCTGCTCTACGTCAGTCCGGCTTACGAAGAGGTTTGGGAGCGGCCCATCCAGGGCTTGTACGACCGGCCGCTGGACTGGATCGAGGCGGTTCATCCCGACGACCGGCCGCGGGTCCAGGTCGCCCGCCTCGCCATGCTGGGACGGGGCTATCTCGACGAGGAATATCGGATCGTCCGTCCCGACGGCGCGATCCGCTGGATTTGGGATCGCGGCTTTCCCATTCATGACGAAGCCGGCTACGTCTACCGCATCGCCGGCCTGACCGAGGATATCACGGCCCGCAAACTGGCCGAGGACCGGTTGCGGCGGCAGCAGGTGGAACTGGCCCGAATGTCGCGGCTCAGCCTGGCGGTCGAACTGGCCTCCAACCTGGCTCACGAACTCAACCAGCCGCTGGCCGCCATCGTGGCCTACACCCAGGCGTGCCTGACCCTGCTGCGGCAGGATCACACCGATCCCCGCGAACTGACCGGAACGCTCGATGAAATCGTCAATCAGGGGCTGCGAGCCGGCGGGATCATCCGCCACCTGCGCGAACTGGTGCGGAAACATCCGGCCGCCCAGGCCGCGCTCGACCTCAACAGTCTGATCGAGGCCGTCATCCACTACGCGCAACTGGAGCTGCGTCAGGCCGGGGTCACCCTGAAACTGGAACTGGCGGAAGCCCTGCCGCCGGTCCTGGCCGATGACATCCAGACTCAACTGGCGGTGCTGTACCTGATTCGCAACGCCATCGAGGCGATGCCCGAAACGGGCGACGGACCGCGCGAACTGACCCTGCGCACCGCTCCGCTCGACGCCGACCGGATACTCGCCACCGTTCGCGATACCGGATCCGGTTTCGGCGCGGAAACCGTCGAGCGGCTGTTCGAGCCCTTCTTCAGCACCAAGCCGGGCGGCATGGGACTGGGACTGGCGGTCAGCCGCTCCATCATCGAATCCCAGGGCGGCCAGCTGTGGGCCACGGCGAATCCCGACCGCGGAGCGTCATTTCATTTTACCCTGCCGATTCACAACAACCCCCAATGCTCGGCCGCGCGCTCATGAACGATACGCCGGCTGTCTTTCTCATCGACGACGACCAGGCCGTGCGCGATGCCGTCGGCCTGCTGTTGCAAACCAGCGGGCTGGCCGTGGAAACCTTCGCCAGCGCGGCCGGCTTCCTCGAATCCGGCGCCGCCCAGCAGCCCGGCTGCCTGGTGCTGGACGTGCGGATGCCGGGCATGAGCGGCCTGGATCTGCAAAAAAAGCTCAGGGAGCAGGGCTGCCGCATCCCGATCATCTTCATGACCGGCCATGGCGACGTGCCGATGGCGATCCGGGCCATGAAGGCCGGCGCTTTCGATTTCATCGAAAAACCTTTTCAAGGCCAAACCCTGCTGGCGCGAGTCCACGAGGCGCTGGCGCTCGATGCCCGGGAACGCCGCCGGCAAGGCCGGCGCGAGGAGGTCGCGGCGCGGATGGCGCTGTTGTCGCCGCGCGAGCGGGAAGTGCTGGAGCGGGTGGCGGCCGGGCAGTACAACAAGGTCATCGCCGCCGAACTCGGGATCAGCCTCTCCACCGTGGAAATCCACCGCAAACGGGTCATGGAGAAGCTGCGAGCCGAATCGCTTTCGGATTTGATCCGAATGCTGGCGCTGCTGAACGACGAAGGGTGAACGGGACGGTCACCCGCCGCCGCAAGGATTTACTGGCCCGGGCGCCGGTGCTCCACGAACGCCCGCAAGGCGGCCAGCGCTGCCGGCGTGCGCAGTTGCTCCATGAAATGCCGGCTCTCCAACGCCATCGTTTCCCGCACGGCGTCGCTCTCGCTCCGTTTCAGCAATGCCTTGGCCAGCCGCACCGCCGCCGCCGGCTGCCGGGCCAGCCGCCGCGCCTTGGTCAGCGCCAGTTCGAGCGTCGCCTCCGCATCGGCGCCGACTCCGTTGATCAAACCCCATTCCAGCGCCTGCTCGGCGCTGAACGGTTCACCCAGCAACACCAGTTCCGCCGCCCGCGGATAACCGACCAGCCGCGGCAACAGCAGGCTGGACGCCGCTTCCGGACACAGCCCGAGATTCACGAACGGCAACAGCAGGATCGCCCCGGCCCGGGCGTACACCAGATCGCAATGCAGCAGCAGGGTGACACCGATGCCGACCGCCACCCCGTTCACGGCCGCGAGCAACGGCTTCTCGAACTGGCGCAGCGCCGTCAGGAACCGGAAAACCGGGCTGTCCACGCCGGTCGGCGGCGCCGCCAGGAAGTCGGCGATATCGTTGCCGCCGGTGAAACTGTCGCCGCTGCCGGTCAGCACCACCACGCCGACGGACGGGTCCCCGGCGGCGTGCTCCAGCGCCGTCGTCAGCGCGGCGTACATCGCCAGCGTCAGGGCGTTCTTCTTGTCGGGACGGTGCAGGCGAACCAACAGCACCCCATCCCGTCGCTCGGTTAGAATTTCCCGCGTACTCGTATCCGTCACGGCAAGCCCTCCGCTATGCTGTTGAAACCCGACTCCACGAATCCCGCCGCTCTCTCGCCGAGCGACGGCCCATCGGCCTCGTCAACACGGTAACGGTGCTTGCCCGCATCCTCAGACTCAGGTAACGCCATGAACATTGCGAACAGCGTGCTGCTGACCGATCTCTATCAGCTCACCATGCTCCAGACTTATCACGCCGAACGCATGCAGGAAACGGCTGTGTTCGAGCTGTTTGCCCGCCGGCTGCCCCCCGAACGGGGTTTCCTGCTCGCTGCCGGACTGGAGCCGGCGCTGAACTGGCTGGAAAACCTGCATTTCACCGTCGAGGAACTGGACTGGCTGGCCGGCTGCGGTCGCTTCAGCCCCGAGTTCCTGGCCTCCCTGGCGGGCTTCCGGTTCACCGGCGCGGTGCACGCGCTGCCGGAAGGAACGGCGTTTTTCGCCGACGAACCGATCCTGCGGATCACCGCCCCGCTGCCGCAGGCGCAACTGGTCGAAAGCCGACTGATCAACCTGATTCACTTTCAGACCCTGGTCGCCACCAAGGCCGCCCGCTGCGTGCTGGCCGCGCCCGGCAAGCTGCTGGTGGATTTCGGGATGCGGCGCGCCCATGGCGCCGAAGCCGCGCTGCTCGCCGCCCGGGCGACCTACGTGGCCGGCTTCGCCGGCACCGCCACCGTGCTGGCCGGAATGCATTTCGGCATCCCCCTGTTCGGGACCATGGCGCACTCGCTGGTCCAGGCCCACGACCGCGAGGAGGATGCCTTCCTGCATTTCGCCGCCGCCCAGCCCGGCAACGTGACCCTGCTGCTCGACACCTACGACACCGAGGCCGCCGCCCGCAAGCTGGTCGAACTCGCCCCCGGTTTTCAGGCGCGCGGCATCGCCGTCAGGGGCGTGCGCCTCGACAGCGGCGACATCGGCGAACACGCCCGGCGCGTTCGGCGCATCCTCGACGACGGCGACCTGCGCCAGGTCACCGTGTTCGGCAGCGGCGATCTCGACGAACACCGTATCGGCGAGCTGCTGGCCAGCGGGGCGCCGTTCGACGGGTTCGGCATCGGCACCCGGCTGGACGTCTCCACCGACGCCCCGACCCTCGACATGGTCTACAAGCTGCAGGAATACGCCGGCAAGCCTCGCCGCAAACGCTCCGAGGGCAAGGCCACCTGGCCGGGTCGCAAGCAGGTGTACCGACGGATCGTCGATGGCGCGTTCGCCGACGACTGCCTCGGTCTGGAAGACCACCCGCGACCGGGCGAACCGTTGCTGATCCCGGTGATGGAAAACGGCCGGCGCTTGCAGCCGCCAACACCGCTGGCCGCCATCCGCGACCGGGTCCGGGCGCAACTGGCGGCCCTGCCGCCCGCCTTGCGCGCCAACCGGACCACGCCACCCTACCCGGTGCACATCGCCCCCGAACTGCGCGAACTGACCGACCGACTGGATCGGGAACCCCACTGAAATCTCCATTGACAGGATCGTATCCATGCCCGCGTCTCACCCCCATCCCCTGCTGTCTTCCCAGCCGTTCACCAGCAAAGGCAAGATCGTCACCGCCGACGAGGCGGTGCGGCTGATCCGCGACGGCGACACCGTGGCCACCGGCGGTTTCGTCGGGATCGGCTTCGCCGAACATCTGGCCATCGCCCTGGAAAACCAGTTTCTGGAAACCGGCCGACCGCGCGATCTCACCCTGGTCTACGCCGCCGGCCAGGGGGATGGCCGCGAGCGCGGTCTGAACCATCTCGGTCACGAGGGGCTGGTTCGGCGGGTGATCGGCGGCCACTGGGGGCTGGTGCCCAAGCTGGGTCAGTTGGCCATCGCCGGCAAGATCGAAGCCTACAACCTGCCGCAGGGCGTGATTTCCCACCTGTTCCGCGACATCGCCGCCCACAAGCCCGGTTCCCTGAGCACGGTCGGGCTGGGTACCTTCGTGGACCCGCGCTTCGGCGGCGGCAAGATGAACGCCATCACCACCGAGGACATCGTGGAATTGATGCCCATCGGCGGCAAGGAGTATCTGTTCTACAAGGCGTTTCCGATCAACGTCGCCCTGATTCGCGGCACCAGCGCCGATCCCGACGGCAACATCTCGATGGAGCGGGAGGCGCTGACCCTGGAGGTGCTGGCCATCGCCACCGCCGTCCACAACTCCGGTGGCGTGGTGATCGTCCAGGTCGAGCGCCTGGCCGAACGCGGCAGCCTGCATCCGCGCAACGTCAAGATTCCCGGCGTACTGGTCGACTGCGTCGTGGTCGCTCCGCCCGAACATCACTGGCAAACCTTCGACACTCCCTACAACCCGGCCTTCAGCGGCGAAATCCGGGTGCCGCTGCAATCCATTCCGCCCATGCCGTTGAGCGCGCGCAAGCTGATCGCCCGCCGCGCCGCGTTTGAAATCCTGCCCAACAGCGTGGTCAACCTCGGCATCGGGATGCCGGAAGGCATCGCCAACGTCGCCAACGAAGAAAAGATCATCAGCCTGATGACCCTGACCGCCGAACCGGGGGTGCTCGGCGGCATTCCGGCGGGAGGACTCAACTTCGGCGCGGCCAGCAACACCCAGGCGATCATCGACCAGCCCTCGCAGTTCGATTTCTACGATGGCGGGGGGTTGGACATCGCTTTCCTCGGCATGGCCCAGGTGGACCGGCAGGGCAACGTCAACGTCAGCAAGTTCGGCAGCAGGTTGGCCGGCGCCGGTGGCTTCATCAACATCAGCCAGAACGCCAAGCGGGTGGTGTTCGTCGGCACCTTCACCAACGGCGGCGAAGTCGCCATCGAGGATGGCCGGCTGCGGATCGTCAAACCCGGCAAGGGCCGCAAGTTTCTCGACGAAGTGGAGCACCGCACCTTCAGCGGTTCGCACGCCATCGCCAAGGGTCAGCCGGTGCTCTACGTCACCGAGCGCTGCGTGTTCCAACTCGGCCGCGACGGCATGGAACTGATCGAAATCGCGCCCGGCGTGAACTTGCAGCGCGACATTCTGGAGCAGATGGATTTCCAGCCGGTCATGAAACAGCCGCCGCGCCCGATGGACGCGCGCATCTTCCACGCCGAGCCGATGGGCCTGCGCCGCGCCCTGCTGCGGCTGCCCATCGAGCAGCGCTTCACCTACGACCCGGAGGAGGATTTGTTCTTCGTCAATCTGGAAGGCTACGAAATCAAGACCCTGGACGACGCCGAAGCCATCCGCCGGCAGGTAGCGAAACATCTGACGCCGCTGGGCCGCAAGACTTACGCCGTGGTCAACTACGACAACTTCACCATCGATCCGGACCTGATCGATCCGTACACCGACATCATCAAGGACCTGATGAACCGCTTCTATTCCGGCGTGACCCGCTACACCACCAGCGCCTTCCTGCGCATGAAGCTGGGCGACGCCCTGGAACAGCGCGACGTGGCGCCGTACATTTTCGAGAGCGCCGGCGAAGCCCGTCGCCATGTACGCGACGCCCAGTCCGGCCTGACCGACGAGGAGCTGGAAATCGCCAGTTACGGCGGCACCGGATGACACCCGCCGCTTTTTTGTATCGGGCCATGGCCGAACGGGTGTATCCTACGCTGCATCGCAACATCGTTTATCCGGAAGGGCACGGCCATGACTACCGCAATTCTCGTCGTCCCCACCGAGCAACGGGTCGGGCTGACCACCGTTGCCCTCGGCCTGGTGCACGCGCTCGACCGCGAAGGGATTCCGGTCGGTTTCTGCAAGCCCATCAGTCAACCACACGCCACCGACACCGGCCCGGAGCGCTCGACCCGGCTGGCGCGGATCGTCTCCAGCCTGAAACCACCCGAACCGATTCCCGTCGACGAAGCGGAAAGCCTGCTGGGCCACGACCGGGAAAACGTGCTGCTGGAGGAAGTCATCGCCCGCTACGAGCAGGCGGCCCAGCACGCCAGCGTCGTCATCGTCGAGGGGCTGGTGGACACCGAGGAGCAATCCTACGGCACCCGCCTCAACGCCAAGATGGCCCAAACCCTGGACGCCAAGATCATCATCGTCACCGCCCCCGGCCGCGACAGGCCGCGACAGGTCGCCGACACCGTGGAAGTGGTCGCCCGCGCCTACGGCGGCATCCGGCACGAGCGGATGCTCGGCTGTATCCTGAATCTGCTGGATGCCCCGGTGGACCAGACCGGCCACCTCCGCTTCGATTTCAGTCGCGCCGAAAACGGCTACAACCCCAGCCACGAAGCCGAACTCCGCGCCGAGTGCGCCCGCCACTGGCCCGAGACCTTCAAGCTGCTGGGCTGCATTCCCTGGGAGCGGGAATTGATCGCCCCGCGCGTGGTCGACATCATGCACCTGATCGGCGCGCAGATTCTCAACGAAGGCCAATTGAACCGGCGCGTCACCCACGTCGCCCTGGGGGCCCCCACGCTGGCCAATTGCAGCCGGGAACTGCGACCCGGCGCCATGGTGATCATCCCCGGCGACCGCGACGATCTGCTGCTGGCCGTCTGCATGGCGGCGATGAGCGGCACCCACGTCGCCGGCGTGCTGCTCACCGGCGGGTTCAAACCCGACCCGCGGGTCTGGAAACTGTGCGACCCGGCGCTGGAAGCCGGCCTGCCGGTGCTGACCATCCCCTTCGGCACTCTGCAGTCGGTGCTGTACCTGCCCTACCTCAATCTGGAAGTCCCGCTCGACGACCGCGACCGCATGCGACAGGCGGTGGAAACGGTGGCTTCCCACATCAGTCTGGACTGGAAGGAACCACTGCTGAGCCGGATCGAGGAGCGGCGGCTCAGCCCGCCCGCGTTCCAGCATATGCTGGTGGAGCGTGCCCGCCGGGCCAACAAGCGCATCATCCTGCCCGAGGGCAACGAGCCGCGCACCATCGAAGCGGCCATCACCTGCCATCAGCGCGGCATCGCCCGCTGCGTGTTGATGGGCGACGCGGCGCGCATGCACCGGACCTGCGCCCATCGCGGCTTTAACCTCCCGCCGGACATCGAGATCATCGACCCCACCCGGATCGACCGACGCTACATCGACGCGATGGTGGAACTGCGCCAGCACAAGGGGCTGACGCCGGGGCTGGCCGAGGAGGAGTTGCACGACGCGGTGGTGCTGGGCACCATGATGCTGCATCTGGGCGAGGTGGACGGCCTGGTCTCCGGCGCCGTGCACACCACCGCCAATACCATCCGTCCGGCCTTGCAGTTGATCAAGACGGCGCCCGACGTTCGGCTGGTCTCGTCGATCTTCTTCATGTGCCTGCCGGAACAGGTGCTGGTTTACGGCGACTGCGCCATCAACATCGACCCGAACGCCGAGGAGCTGGCCGACATCGCCATTCAGAGCGCCGAATCGGCCAAAGCCTTCGGCATCACCCCGCGGGTGGCGATGCTGAGCTACAGTACCGGCACGTCCGGCAGCGGCAGCGACGTGGAAAAGGTCAAGGAGGCGACCCGGATCGCCCGGGAACGGCGGCCAGACTTGCTGATCGACGGTCCTCTGCAATACGACGCGGCGGCGATCAAGGACGTGGCGCAAAGCAAGGCGCCGGACAGCCGGGTGGCCGGCCGGGCCACGGTGTTCATCTTCCCGGATCTGAATGCCGGCAACACCACGTACAAGGCGGTGCAACGCAGCGCCGAGGTGATCAGCATCGGCCCGATGCTGCAAGGGCTG
>JRYG01000338.1_pt1 | contig 13040 bp, 13 predicted proteins | sample 235341 | NCBI WGS metagenome assembly JRYG01 (sample SAMN03074218, study PRJNA261478) | activated sludge metagenome | biome: Wastewater Treatment Plant; feature: Wastewater; material: Activated sludge; isolation source: activated biomass of a wastewater treatment plant treating hydrocarbon... ... | reverse complement strand
GGAAATCCAGATGCGTGTAGACCTGGGTCGAGGCGATGCTGGCGTGGCCGAGCATTTCCTGCACCGCCCGCAGGTCGCCGGAGGATTGCAGGAGGTGGGAGGCGAAGGAATGGCGCAGCATGTGGGGATGGACGTGGCGGGGCAGGCCGGCCTGGATGGCCAGGCGGGTCAGCCGGCGTTGCACCACCCCGGGGTTGATGCGGCTGCCCCGGCGGCCGACGAAGAGGGCCGCCTCCCCCGCCGCCGCCATGCCTTCCCGTAGCGCGGCCCAGGCGGCCAGGGCTTCCCGGGCCTTGGCGCCGACGGGGACGAGGCGGGTCTTGCCGCGCTTGCCGGTGACGCGCAGCTCGCCCTCGTCGCGCACCGCCGGCAGGGCATCGCGGTCGAGCGCCACCAGTTCGGCCAGGCGCAGGCCGGAGGAGTAGAAGAGCTCGAACATGGCCCGGTCCCGGGCGGCGAGGGCTGGATCGTCGTCGTCATCGGCGTCGGCCAGCAGGCGGTTGGCTTCGTCCACGGAAAGGGCGTTGGGCAGGCGCTTGGGCGATTTGGGGGGGCGCACACCGTCGCAGGGATTGGCGCCCACCTCTCCGCGGCGCCCCAGCCAGGCGAAGAAGCCCCGCCAGGCGGAAAGATGGCGGCCGAGGGAGCGGCCGGAGAGCCCCTGGCCGTGGAGCAGGGCGACGAAGCGGCGGATGTGGTGGGCCGTCAGTCCGGCCAGGGGCGTTTCCCCGGCCAGGGCGAGGAGCTTGCCGAGGTCCCGGCGGTAGTTGCTGACGGTATGGGGCGACTGCCGCCGCTGCTCGGCCAGTTCGGCCAGGTAGGCGGCGACGGCGTCGTCGGGGATCACAGCACGGTGCGGGTGACCCGGGCCAGGGCGGCGGAGACCATCTCGCCCAGGCGTTCCAGGTAGAGGGTGCCCATGTCGGCGAAGAAGCGCTGGGCGTCCTCGCTGCCCAGGGCGACCATGCCGATGGTGCCGCCGCCGTTCCTGAGGGCGATGAGGGCCTGGGAGCGGATGTGGTCGGCGTGCTCGCCGAACCAGGCCGCCGTGCCGAAGCCGGAAGTGGTGCCGCAGTAGGGCCGGGCCAGGCCCTCGGCGAAGGCCTGCAGGTCCTCGCCGACGGCGGCGAATTCGGGCAGGTCCTCGATGCCCTCGGGGCGGTCCCACAGGCGCAGGGCGACGTGGGGCACGGCGAAGTCGTCCCGCAGGTGGAAGTTGAGCAGGTGGATGACGGCCTGGAAGGTCTCGGCGGCGATGAGGGCCACGGCGAGGCGGTGCACCTTTTCGCTGATGGCGTCGTTTTCCTCGCCGAAGGCGATCAGTTCGGCCAGCTTGCCTTCGAGCTGGCGGTTGGTCTCGCGCATCACCAGCATCTGCCGCTCGTTGAGGGAGATGGTGCGCCCGCCGTGGGGATGGGGCACGTAGAGGTGGGCCAGCAGCTCGGCGTTCTGCTCGAAGAAACCGGGGTTGGACTGCAGGAAGTGGGCGACGTCGTCCGCCGTGATGGGGGTGCTCATAGGTCGATTTCTCCGGAGAAGACGGTGGTGGCCGGGCCAGTCATGAGCACCGGCTGGCCGGGGCCGCCCCAGGCGATGCTGAGGTCGCCGCCGCGGGTGGCGATGCGCACGGGGGAGTCGAGCAGCCCGCGGCGGATGCCGGCGACTGCCGCGGCGCAGGCGCCGGTGCCGCAGGCCAGCGTTTCGCCGGAACCGCGCTCGAAGACGCGCAGGCGGGCGTTGTGGCGATCCACCACCTGCAGGAAGCCGGCGTTGACCCGCTGCGGGAAGCGCGGGTGGCGTTCGATGAGCGGCCCCTGGGCGGCGACCGGGGCCGTATCCACGTCCGCCACCACCTGCACGGCGTGGGGGTTGCCCATGGAGACGACGCTGATATCGACGCTCTCGCCGGCCACGTCGAGGGGCTGGACCACGGCGTCGCTGTCGCTCTCGAAGGGAATCTCCGCCGGGGCGAAACGGGGCACGCCCATGTCCACGGTCACCGTGCCGTCGGTTTCCAGACGGGGGCCGATGATGCCGTTCTTGGTCTCGACACGGATCTCCCGCTTGTCGGTGAGGCCCTGCTCATGGACGAAGCGGACGAAGCAGCGAGCACCGTTGCCGCACTGTTCCACCTCGCCGCCGTCGGCGTTGAAGATGCGGTAGCGGAAATCGACGCCGGGCTGGCTGGGGGCTTCCACCAGCAGGATCTGGTCGCAGCCGACGCCGAAATTGCGGTCGGCGAGGAAGCGCAGTTGCCCGGGGGTCAGGTCGATGGGCTGGCGGACCCCGTCGAGGACGACGAAATCGTTGCCCAGGCCATGCATCTTGGTGAATTTCAGCTTCACTGCGCTCTCTTAAATGGGTGTTTCGGACCAGCACCGCCGCACCGTTCGCCCTGAGCCTGTCGAAGGGCGGTTTTCCCCGGGCTTCGACAGGCTCGGCCCGAACGGAGGCGGCGGCACTGGACTCAGCAAAAGCATATCAGGAACATGAGGTTACCTCAAATTCCTAAAGTTTCTTCTCCATCACGTAATCGTCCATGACATAGCCACCGCCGATGTCGTCCACGGTGCTCGTCCGCACCTCGAAGCCATATTTCTTGTAGGAGTTGATGGCCTTGGCGTTGCGCTTGTTCACCTGGAGGATGACGCAGGGGTAGCCCATCTTCTTCGCCCGCGCCGCCACGTGGGCGATGAGCTGGCCGCCGACGCCCTGGCGCTGGACGTCGGGGTGGATGTAGAGCTTGTCGAGCTTGAACTCGCCCTTGTAGATTTCGCTGAAGGCGAAGCCGATGCGGCGCCCCTGGTAGAAAGCCTGGTCCAGCCACTTGTGCAGGTCTTCCAGGTCGTCGTAGAGGCGCTCATGCCCGTAGCGCTGCTCCAGCATGAAGTCGATCTGCTCCTGGGTGATGATACCCGGGTAGCTGGCCTGCCAGATTTCCCGGGCCAGGGCCGAGATGGCCGGCACGTCGGGGGGCGTCACGGGGCGGATTTCAATGTTCAGGCTCATCGGTAATACCTCTGTTCTCCCGCCGGTCTTGTCTTGAAGCGCTTGTGCAACCAGAAATACTGCTCCGGCATGGTCAGTACCTGGCTTTCGATGAAACGGTTCATGAATTCGGTATCGGCTTCGACACTCGAACCGGGGTAATTGTCCCATGGCGGCAGCAATTCCACCTCATATCCCGAAGGCACCTGGCGGGTGATGCAGGGCACCACCCGGGCGCCGGTCAGGCGGGCGAGGCGGGAAACGCCGGTGATGGTGGCCGCCGGCACGCCGAAGAAGGGCGCGAAGATGGAATCCTTGCGGCCGAAATCCATGTCCGGCAGGTAGTAGAAGGGGTAGCCGTCCTTCATGGCCTTCACCGCCTTGCGCATGCCGTCCTGGCGGGAGAGGAGGATGGGGGCATTGAAGCGCAGCCGGCCCTGGAGCAGCACGTCGTTGAACACCGGGTTCTTCTGGTTGGAATAGACGCTGACCAGGGGCGTGGCCAGGGTCATCATGGTGCCGCCGGCGTCGAGGCCGACGAAATGGGGCGCCAGCAGGATGGTCGGGCGGCCCTCCGGGTCTTTCAGGTATTCCCCGCCCTTGAGCCGGATCAACCGGCGCAGGCGCCCCTCGGCGGCCCACCAGCCCAGGGTGCGGTCGAGGAAGGCCCGGGCGAAGGCGACGAAATGCCGGCGGGCGACCGCCTCGCGCTCGGCCTCGCTCCACCGGGGAAAGCACAGGCGCAGGTTGGTCAGCGCCACCCGCCGGCGTTCCCGGCCGAAGGCGTACAGGAGCCGCCCCAGGCACCAGCCCAGGCCGCGCAGCAGCGGCAGGGGCAGCCAGTGGAGCAGCCAGAGCAGGCCCACGACGCCGTGGGAGGCCAGGCGCTTCATGGCTCGGCGCGCATTTCCGCCACCGGCGGCGGCTCGGCGCCGGCCGGCCGCTTGTAGCGGTTGTAGCCCCACAGGTACTGGGCGGGGCACTGGCGGATGAGGTGCTCGATCTCGTGGTTGATCTGCTGGGCGCGCGCGACGGTGTCGCCGGTGAATTCCCGGGTCGGCCGGCTGAAGTGGATGCGGTAGCCGCGGCCGCCGGGCAGGCGCTCGCCCCAGGTCATCAGCGCCGTGGCGCCGGTTTCGCTGAGGCGGGCGGCCAGGGTCATGGTATAGGCCGGACGGCCGAAGAAATCGAGCCAGACGCCTTCGCCGGTCTTGGGCGCCTGGTCCGGCAGCATGCCGACGGCCTGCCCCTTCTTCAGGGCCTTGATGAGAGAGCGCACGCCGGACAGGTCGGCGGCGGCGATGTGCAGCTTCTCCCGCTGGCGGCCGGTTTCGATCAGCCACTGCAGGGAGGCCTGGCGCGGCGGCCGGTATAGGACGGTGATGTCCCCCAGGGAGGAAAGGTACTGGGCGGTGATCTCGAAGCAGCCCAGGTGGGGCGTGAGATAGAGAATACCCTTGCCGGCGGCCAGGGCCTCGTCCACCAGTTCGCGGCCCACCACCTCGACCACCTGGGCGTTGGCCTCCTCCAGGGTGCGCAGCCAGATGCGGGAAAGTTCCAGGGACTGCTTGCCGGCCTCGGCGGCGGCCGGGCCGGCGAGGGCCAGGTCGATGCCCGCCTGGGCCAAATTTGCCCGCAGGTTGCGACGATAGGTGGAGGAAGCCAGGTAGATGAGCCGGCCGAGAAAGGCGCCGAGGGCGTGGACCACCGACAGGGGCAGGCGACTCAGGATGCGGAAGAGAAAAACCATACAGGACCGGGGGTTGCAACCGGCGGGGAAAAGGTTACCATTATCGGATCGCCGAGTTAAACAGACAACTTGCGGGGCGATTCACAAATTCTGCTAAAGCGTCGCCAGCTCGTGGTCCGAAGCCGGTAACGCCGGACAACAGGACCGCTGGAGCTTCAGTTGAGCGAATATTTCTTCACTTCGGAATCGGTTTCCGAAGGCCATCCCGACAAGGTCGCCGACCAGATTTCCGACGCCATCCTGGACGCCATCCTGGCCCAGGACAAGCATTCCCGCGTCGCTGCCGAAACCCTGTGCAACACCGGCCTGGTGGTCCTGGCCGGCGAGATCACCACCGCCGCCAACGTCGATTACATCCAGGTCGCCCGCGACACCATCAAGCGCATCGGCTACGACAACACGGAATACGGCATCGACTACAAGGGCTGCGCCGTGCTCGTCGCCTACGACAAGCAGAGCCCGGACATCGCCCAGGGCGTGGACAAGGCCTACGACGACAACCTCGACCAGGGCGCCGGCGACCAGGGCCTGATGTTCGGCTACGCCTGCGACGAAACCCCGGTGCTGATGCCCCTGCCCATCCACCTCTCCCATCGCCTGGTCGAACGCCAGGCCATGCTGAGGAAGGACGGCCGCCTGCCCTGGGCTCGCCCGGACGCCAAGTCCCAGGTCACCATCAAGTACGTGGACGGCAAGCCCGATTCCATCGACACCGTCGTGCTGTCCACCCAGCACTCCCCGGACATCAGCCTGGAAGACCTGCGGGAAGCCACCATCGAGGAGATCATCAAGCCGGTGCTGCCCAAGGAACTGATCAAGGGCGACATCAAGTACCTGGTGAACCCCACCGGCCGCTTCGTCGTCGGCGGCCCGCAAGGCGACTGCGGCCTCACCGGCCGCAAGATCATCGTCGACACCTACGGCGGCGCCGCCCCCCACGGCGGCGGCGCCTTCTCCGGCAAGGATCCCTCCAAGGTGGACCGCTCGGCCGCCTACGCCGGCCGCTATGTGGCCAAGAACATCGTCGCCGCCGGCCTCGCCTCCCGCTGCCTGGTGCAGGTCTCCTACGCCATCGGCGTCGCCCACCCGACCTCGGTCATGGTGGACACCTTCGGCACCGGCAAGGTCAGCAACGAAACCCTCACCGCCCTCATCAAGAAGCATTTCGACCTGCGCCCCAAGGGCATCGTCAACATGCTCGACCTGCTCCGCCCCATCTACCAGAAGACGGCCGCCTACGGCCACTTCGGGCGGGATGAACCGGAATTCACCTGGGAAAGTACCGACCGAGCGGCGTTGCTGCGCAACGACGCCGGGCTTTAAGCGGCAGCGCACAGCCCCTTCAGGGAGCCCCTTCGGGCTCCCTTTTTCTTGCCTTCGCGTCCACCGGCGCCAGCCGGGCCTTGACAGGGTTATGGTGTTGTCCTAGCTTGCTTCCTACATAACAAAATAACGCCCTGCCAGGGGACACCCACGCAAGGAGACAAGAATGGCTCCGCAGAGATGCCTTCCGTCGACCCGATGCCGGTCGCCCTTCCCCAACCCGGGAAGCACGCCATGAGTCCGGCCGCCCCCTACGGGCTGCTCGGTTCTTCCCCCGCCTTCTGCAGCGCCGTCGAGGGGCTGCTGCGCTTTGCCCGTTCCGAGTGCACCCTCCTCATCGAGGGCGAAACCGGCACCGGCAAGGAGGCGGCGGCCCGCATGGTGCATGAATGCAGCCACCGGCAGGGCAAGCCCTTCATCCCGGTCAATTGCGGCGCCCTGCCCGATGGTCTGGCCGAATCGGAGCTTTTCGGCTGCGAGAAGGGCGCCTACACCGACGCCCGCCAGGCCCGCCGCGGCCTGGTGGCGGAGGCGGAGGGCGGCACCCTGTTCCTGGACGAGGTGGAAGCCATGCCCGCCCGGGCCCAGGTGGCGCTGCTGCGCTTCCTCCAGGACGGCGGCTTCCGCCCCGTCGGCAGCACCCGCACCCTCCATGGCAACGCGCGGGTCATCGCCGCCACCAACGAGTCCCTGGCCGCCCTCACCGCCCGCCAGCAGTTGCGGGCCGACCTCATGTTCCGCCTCAAGGTCCTGGTGGTTTCCCTGCCGCCCCTGCGAGATCGCGGCGACGATGTGCTGGAGATCGCCGGGGATTGCCTGCACCGCTTCAGCGCCCGCCACGGCATGGCCCAGCCGGCGCTGAGCGAGGCCACGGTCGCCTGGTTCCGGCGGTACCACTGGCCCGGCAACATCCGGGAGCTGGAAAACACCCTGCTGCAGAGTCTTCTGCTCTGCCGCGGCGGCCAGCTCGACATTCCGCCGCCCAAGGGTTACGGCTCGGTGCCTGCGGCAAGGGATTTCGCCTCCCTGCCTTTCTCGGCCGCCAAGGCCGAAGCCATCGCCGATTTCGAGCGCCACTACCTCAACGGCATCCTCGCCCGCACCGACGGCAACGTTTCCCAGGCGGCGCGGCTGGCGGGCACCGACCGCAGCGCCCTGCGCAAGCTGCTGCGCCGCCACGGGCTGATGCCGGAGGACTTCCGCCCGGACCGGGGCTGACCCCACCGCGCCCGGCGGCGCCGATACCCACCCGGGTATCGGCATACCCACCCCCGCATTGCCAGCGATTCCGGGCACGGTCCCCGGCCGCTACCACCAAGGCCCGGGGTGGCGCCACACCCAGCCCCCGGCCGGGTGCTCCGCTCCAAGCCCTTGATTCATTGGGCTTCTCCATTCCATCGTGGTATGGCATAGGCATTGCTCCTGATGCACCGTTGTGCCGGTGCGGCCCAACCCGGAAACCCGCGGCGGCGACGCCGCCCAGTAGCGAGGTGCCAGGTGAAGGAGGATGCGGAAATCCTGCGGATCGGATCGGAAATCCTGGGTTACCTGGAGTCCCACCCGGATGCAGGCGACACCGAGGAGCACATCGTCCGCTGGTGGCTGCTGGCGCAGCGCGTGGAGCGGGGCCTCGACCAGACCGGCCGGGCCCTGGCCTGGCTGGATCGCAATGGCTTCATCGAGCGCCTGGAGCTGCCCGACCGGCGGGTGCTGTACCGCCTGCGCCGGGACGGCGGCAGGCCTCGGCAGTGACAACCGGGCCGAGAGGCACGTGAACCCCATGACCAACGGAAGGAGCCTTCAATGCCAGCTACCCTGAGTTACCCGGGTGTCTATATCGAGGAGGTGCCCAGTGGCGTGCGCACCATCACCGGCGTGGCCACCTCGATCACCGCCTTCATCGGCCGCGCCGTCAAAGGGCTCGCCGACGACCCCCTCATCGTCAACAGCTACGGCGATTTCGAGCGGGCCTTCGGTCCCCTGCACGTGGATTACCCGATGAGCTACGCCGTCCGCGACTTCTACCAGAACGGCGGCGGCAAGGCGGTCATCGTGCGGCTCTACAAGAAACCCGGCGGTAGCAAGGACAAGGCGGCGATCAAGATCACCAACCTGGAGCTGGGGGCCGCCTCCCCCGGCGCCTGGGGCAACACCCTGCGGGCCCGGGTGGAGGCCGTGGATGCGGCCTCGGCGGCGGAAATCGCCGCCCGGCTGGGGGTGGCCACCACCGACATCTTCAACCTGCGGATCAAGGACACCGCCCCCGGCGGCGGCGAGGAGGTCTTCTTCAACCTCACCACCAAGGAAAGCGCCCGCCGGGCCGACCGGGTGCTGGCCAACGAGTCGCGGCTGGCGCGGGTGAACACCGCCCTGCCCGCCAACAACGCCCCCGCCGCCCACCCTGCCCCCGCCGCCGGCAAGACCATCTGGGACGACGACAACGCCTCCACCAAGGTCGCTGCCGCCGACCTCGCCTCGGACAGCGCCGCCCTCTCCGCCAAGGCCGACTGGACCGGCAGCGAGGCCAACAAGACCGGCCTCTACGCCCTCAAGAAGACCGATCTCTTCAACCTCCTCTGCATCCCCCCCGACACCCGGGCCGGCGACACCCTCGTCGACGTCTACAAGGAGGCCCTCGCCTTCTGCGTCGCCCGGCGCGCCCTGCTCCTCGTCGATGCGCCCGCCAAATGGACCAGTGCCAATGCCATCGTCGCCAACAACAACCAGTTCCTCACCGAACTGGGGCTCAATGGCGAAGCTTCCCGCAACGCCGCCCTTTATTTCCCCCGGGTATCGGCCCGGGACCCCCTGCGCGACGGCCAGGTGGACACCTTCGTCCCCTGCGGCATCGTCGCCGGGGTGATGGCCCGGACCGACGAGCGCCGCGGCGTGTGGAAGGCGCCGGCCGGCATCGACGCCGCCCTCTCCGGCCCCATCGGCCCGTCGGTGAGCCTCACCGACGGCGAGAACGGCATGCTCAACCCCCTGGGCATCAACTGCCTGCGCAGCTTCCCGGTCACCGGCAGCGTCGTCTGGGGCTCCCGCACCCTGCGCGGCGCCGACCTCCTGGCCGACGAGTACAAGTACGTGCCGGTGCGGCGCCTGGCCCTGTTCATCGAGGAAAGCCTCTTCCGCGGCACCCAGTGGGTGGTCTTCGAGCCCAACGACGAACCCCTGTGGGCGCAGATCCGCCTCAACCTCGGCGCCTTCATGAACAGCCTCTTCCGCCAGGGCGCCTTCCAGGGCACGACGCCGCGGGAGGCCTATCTGGTCAAGTGCGACAAGGAAACCACCACCCAGGACGACATCAACCGCGGCGTCGTCAACATCCTGGTCGGCTTCGCCCCCCTGAAGCCCGCCGAGTTCGTGGTCATCAAGATCCAGCAGCTGGCCGGGCAGATCCAGGCCTGATAACGGAACAAGGAGAGGCAAATGGCACAGTTTTCCGTCAATCCGCAGCGCTTCGATCCCTACAAGAACTTCAAGTTTCGCGTGAAGTGGGACGGCCGCTACGTGGCCGGCATCAGCAAGGTCAGCACCCTGAAGCGCACCACCGAGGTGGTCAAGCACCGGGAAGGGGGCGACCCCTCCTCCAGCCGCAAGTCGCCGGGGCGCACCGAATTCGAGGCCGTCACCCTGGAACGGGGCGTCACCCACGACCCGGAGTTCGAGAAGTGGGCCAACAAGGTCTGGAACTTCGGCTCCGGCCTCGGCGCCGAGGTATCGCTCAAGGATTTCCGCAAGGACGTCATCATCGAGGTCTACAACGAGGCCGGCCAACTGGCCATCGCCTACCGCCTGTTCCGCTGCTGGGTGTCGGAATTCCAGTCCCTCTCGGACCTCGACGCCAACGCCAACGCCGTCGCCATCCAGCACATCAAGCTGGAAAACGAGGGCTGGGAGCGGGACTACGAGGTGGCCGAACCGAGCGAACCCACCTTCAACGAGCCGGCCTGAACGCCATCTGAGGACTCCAGATGCGGGAACAAGCCCTCCTCGACGCCTGGAACACTGCCCTGGCCGCCCCGCCCGGCTGGCGTCCGGCGGCCCTGGTGGGCGCCCTGGAGGCGCTGCCCTGGACCGAGCTGGCAGAATGGACCGCCGGCCGCGTCAACGGCCGCCTGCTGGAGCTGCACGCCGCCCTCTTCGGCCCTGCCCTGGAAGGCGTCACCCGCTGTCCGGCCTGCGCCACGGCGGTGGAGTTGGCCCTGCCCGTGGCCACCCTGCAGGCCATTCCGGCGCTGCCGGCCCCCGCCGATCAGCCGGTGCCCACCCTGGGCCGCCTGTGGCAAGCCTTTGCCGCCGATTCCGACGCCGCTGCCCTTGACGATCTTCTCGGCGCCGCTGCCGACGCCACCGACCTCGAAGCCGCCTGGGCCGCCGCCGACCCCCTGGCCGTCGCCGAACTGGCGCTGACCTGCCCCGCCTGCGGCCACCGCTGGCCGGAGGAAGCCGACCTCGGCCCCTTCGTCTGGCGCAAGGTGGATGCCTGGGCCGAAAGCCTCCTCGACGACGTGGCCCTCCTCGCCCGGGCCTACGGCTGGCGGGAAAGCGACGTGCTGGCCCTGCCGCCGGCCCGGCGCCGTCGCTACCTGGAAAGGGCCTGGGCATGAGCTATTTGAGCACGCTCATCGCCGCCGCCCGCGGCCGGCCGCAAGGCTTGCAACCGCGTCTGGCGGCGCGCTTCGAGAACCTCGCTCCGGGCGGCGCGCCGGCGCCGGGCCACTCGGGCGCACCGCCGCTGCCGGCCAGCGTACCTGGCCTCGCCCCGTCACCCGTTGCCCCCGGTCGAATGACCCAGCAACCCTCCGCCGTATCCCCCACCTCCGTTCGGGCTGAGCCCGTCGAAGCCCGGGATGCACCGCCCTTCGACAGGTCTGTCCTGAGCCAAGTCGAAGGACTCAGGACGAACGGTAACGTATCCCACCAGGCAGGCACCGACGCCACCCGTGCTGCGGACAGCCAGAAACAGCCCGAGGCGATCAGCGAATCCGCAAGCCAGCCGATCCCCACACCGCTGGCTCCAGCCAATACTCTGGCCTTCGCGCCGGAACCCTCGCCTCTCCGCTCCGACAACGTCCAGGCCGCCCCCTCGGGCATTCCCGCCCTCCCCGCCCCACCCCAGGCCACCGCCAGCACCCCTCCCTGGCTGCCCGCAACCGCCCGGAGCACAGCCCCCGACAGCCAGCCCCCCGCCCCCCGCCAGCCGGAAGCTTCCACCATCCGCATCAGCATCGGCCGCNNATCAGCATCGGCCGCATCGACGTTCGCGCCGACCCGACGCCGGCCAAGGCCGCCCCGCGCCCCACCGCCCGCCCCGCCGGCGAGAGCGCCCTGACGCGCTACCTCAACCAACGGGGCCGGCCATGAGCAACGCCCTCGCCATCGCCGCCGTCAGCGCCGTCCTCAAGGATCTGCTCAACAACGGGCTGATCGACCACGACGTGGCCAGCGCCCTGGGGCCGGTGAAGGTCAGCGCCCTGCCGCCGGACCGGGTGGTGCCGGCCAACGGCGCCGAGCCTACCCAGCTCAACCTCTTTCTCCACCAGGTCAGCCACAACGCCGCCTGGCGCAACGCCGCCCTTCCTTCCCGCGGGTCCGCCGGCGAGCGCCTGACCAACCCGCCCCTGGCCCTCGATCTGCATTACCTGATCACCGCCTACGGCGCTTCCGAATTCCACGCCGAGATCCTGCTGGGCTACGCCATGCAACTCCTGCACGAGACGCCCATCCTCACCCGGGACGCCATCCGCAAGACCCTGGAGGCCGCTTCGCCAGTCAGCGGCGGCATCCTCCCCGACGCCTTCAAGACCCTTCCCGCCGCCGAGCTGGCCGACCAGTTCGAGCAGTTGCGCATCGTTCCCCAGTCGCTGCCCAGCGAGGAGATGTCGCGCCTGTGGGCGGCCATCCAGAGCCACTACCGGCCCACCGCCGCCTACCAGATTTCGGTGGTGCTCATCGAGAGCAAGAAGCGCACGAAGGCTGCCCTGCCGGTGCAAGCCCGCAACCTGGTGGTGCAGCCCCTGGCCCGGCCTGCCATCGACCGGGTGGAGCCCCAGGCCGTCGAAGTCGGCGCCACCCTCACCCTCACCGGCTCGTCGCTGAAGGGTGCCGTCACCAAGGTGGATTTCGGCGACGGCCCCATCGACCCCGACACCGTGGCCGACGACCGCATCACCGTCACCGTCCCCGCCACCCTGACGCCCGGCGTGAAAACCCTGCAGATCAAGCATTTGGTCAAATTCGGCACCCCCGCCGATCCCCACCGGGGCGTCGATTCCAACACCGTCGCCTTCCTGCTCACGCCGCGGCTGGCCGCCGCACCGCCGCCAACCCCCACCTTCGCCGTCGCCCGGGGCGCCACCCTGACCCTGCCGGTGGCCCCCCCCGTGGGCCGCAGCCAGAAGGTCACCGCCCTCATCGGCGAAACGACCCTCGACATCCCCGCCCGCGACCCCACCGGGCCCCTCGCCACCGCCAGCATCGACGTCCCCATCCCCACCGGCTTCGCCGTCGGCACTTTCCTCCTGCGGCTGCGGGTGGATGGCGTGGACAGCGCCCTCTTCTTCGACCCCGACGCCCTGCCCCCGCCCGGCGCCTTCGTCGGCCCCACGGTGCAGGTGACCTGAATGCGCGCCGACGCCAGCGAACTGTGGCTTGCCGCCAACCAGCGGGCCCTCGCCCGGGAGCTGGAACGCCTGGCCCGGCGCCTGGCCGCGCCCGGCAGCGGTGAGCCCGACGCCGAGGCCCCCGCCGACCCGCTCCACCCGCCGGCCGCCATCGACCACCTGGCGGCCGTCTTCGGCCTCACCCCCTTCGAGCGGGACGTGCTGCTGCTGGCCGCCGGCGCCGAACTGGACAGCCGCCTCGCCCGCCGCTGCGGCGAGGCCCAGGGGCTGGCGCAGCCGGCGGCGCCCAGTTTCAGTCTGGCCCTGGCGGCGCTGGCCGATCCCAACTGGAGCGCCCTGCACCCCAACGG
>JRYG01003729.1_pt1 | contig 13080 bp, 12 predicted proteins | sample 235341 | NCBI WGS metagenome assembly JRYG01 (sample SAMN03074218, study PRJNA261478) | activated sludge metagenome | biome: Wastewater Treatment Plant; feature: Wastewater; material: Activated sludge; isolation source: activated biomass of a wastewater treatment plant treating hydrocarbon... ... | reverse complement strand
GATCCTGCGCGAGTACGAGCGTGGAGTGATCTTCCGGCTCGGCCGGCTGATCAACCAGAAGGGCCCGGGACTGATCCTCCTGATCCCGTTCATTGATCGAATGGTCAAGATCGATCTCCGTACGGTGACCCTGAACATTCCGCCCCAGGAAGTGATCACGCGTGACAACGTGCCCACCTCGGTCAATGCGGTCTGTTACTTCCGCGTGATCGACCCGAACCGTGCGATCACCGACGTCGAGAACTACCTGATCGCCACCTCGCAGATCTCACAGACCTCGCTCAGGGCGGTTCTGGGCAAGGCGGAGCTGGACGAGATCCTGTCCGAGCGGGAGCGGCTGAACGAGTCACTCCAGAAGATCATCGACGAGCAGNNCTGGCCGAGCGCGAGCGGCTGAACGAGGACCTGCAGAAGATCATCGACGAGCAGACCGAGCCCTGGGGCGTCAAGGTCACGACGGTCGAGATCAAGGACGTCGAGATCCCGGAAGCAGATGCAGCGGGCGATGGCACGGCAGGCCGAGGCCGAAAGAGAGCGGCGCGCGAAGATCATCAACTCCGAAGGCGAGTACCAGGCGGCCGAGAAGCTCACCGACGCGGCCGACATCATCAGCCGCAACCCGGCTTCGCTCCAGCTGCGCTATCTCCAGACCCTGCTCGAGATCAGCGGCAACCAGAACTCGACGGTGATCTTCCCCCTGCCGATGGACCTGATTTCCGCCTTCCAGCAGACCCTCGGAAGCATCGGGAACGCAGAGTCCGCGCCGGAGGGTGGCATCCACCAGACGATCGGCCGGTCCCCGGAGGACCCGCCGCCCGGCGCCTGAATCATCGGCTTGGCCACGCCCGAGATCAGGATCGACCAGCTGAGCGGCAGCCGGGTGCTGATCGCTCCCGGTCGTGCCGAACGCCCGGATGACTTCAACCCCGGGGAGTGGCAACCTTCAGGCGCCGCGGGATGTCCGTTCTGCGAGGGCAACGAGTCGGCCACACCTCCCGAACTGGAGGCGCACCGCCCCGGGAACGACGAGGCCAACGGTCCGGGCTGGGTCACTCGGACCGTCCCCAACCTCTATCCGGCGGTGGTGGCCCGGGAGACCGGCGAGTCGGAGGACTCGCGCAAGGTTGCCGATCGCGCGGGCAGCGAATCCAGCGCCTACTCGAGTCCGGCCGACCCGCTGCTCGCTTCGGGCCGCGGATCGGAGCCGGACATGTTTTCGACCCGCCCCGCCTACGGCGCCCATGAGGTGATCATCAACTCGCCCGGCCACCTGCCCTCGCTGGCCGGGCTCGACGAATCGGGTACTGCCGCTGCGGTCGCGGCCTGGCGAAGCAGGATGCGGGCCCATGAGGACGCGGCCTACGTTCAACTGATCCTGAACCAGGGGCCGGACTCCGGCGCCTCGCTCGAGCACAGCCACGCCCAGCTGGGGGCGATGGAGTTCGTGCCTGCAGCGGTCGCTCGCGAGCGCGAACGGGTGGGGGCCTACCGCGAGCGAACCGCCGGCGCCAGCCTGCTCGGCGAAATCCTGCGGGAGGAGATCCGGCGGGGCGAGCGGCTGGTGGCGATCGACGAGGAAGTGGCGCTGGTCTGCCCCTGGGCTTCCCGCCACCCCTACGAGATGAGGATCATCCCCCGCCGACCGGTCTCCCGCTTCGAGGAAGACGAAGGCGGGGCGGCGATGCTGGCCCGGGCGGTGCGGGCTCTCACCGCTCTCTTCGGTGACCCCTGCCAGCTCAACCTGTGGGTGCGGACGGCTCCGCGCGGCGTCGAGCACTTCCACTGGCATCTCGATCTGATCCCGAGGCTCGAGCCTGCTTCCGCCTTCGAGATGGCCACCGGTGTCGACATCAACATCGTGACCCCTGAATCGGCCGCAGACTCCCTGCGCGAGGCGATCGCCTGATCCCGCCCGCAGCGGCTGGTCAATAAGCTCGGCCGATGCCGATCGACAATCGACCCTTCCCCCGCTTCGTCGCCGACGCCTCCCGCCACGGGATTCCGCACGGGCGTTTCGCCGAACGTCTCGCCACTGCCTTCAAGGCTGCCTGTGAAGAGATCGAAGACCTGCCGAAAGGCACCGAGATCCCCGAGGAGTTGACCTGGTTCCCCGAGCGGGCCTGGAGCGGCCGCGTCTGGGTGCCGGTTTCGGCTGATTCGGAAGCGGTCCTCGAAGAGGGCGGTGAAACCGAACCGATCGAGCTGTTCGGCTTCGTCAGCTTCGTCCAGCCGGACGGCGGGGATCCGACCGACTTCAAAGCTTCGGCCGACTTCACCGACGTGGTCGCGGCCGACAATCCCGACTGGAGCATCGACATCTCGGACGAGGTGATCGGCACCTGGCACGGCGAACAGGGCCGGGAAGCCTCGATGACCCTGGTCTGGGGGCGCTCACTGGTCCGCGACGCGTTCGCGGTGACTGCGGAACTCGAGGGCGTGACGGTGGACCAGGACCCGCTCTTCGGCGGCCAGGGCAGCCAGGCCGACAGGTTCACCCTGATCGCCCCCGACGCCCTGAAGAACTACGGCGATGACGCCTACCTCGAGGTGAAGCTCTGGACCTCACGAGGACGCGAGGTCGCCAGCGAGTCCCTTTACGAGATCGAGGAACCGGAAGCACCGGCCGAGTAGTCGGGCACGCCGACCCCGGTCGTGCCGGCATGGCGCCTTCCTGTTTCTGCTTTGATCCGTGAATGACCAACTCGAGACTGCAGAAACTCCGTGGACTTGTTGATCGCGACACCGGAGGAACCGTGCTCTCGGTGTTCGCCCGGACCGATCCACGCGACCCGGAGAACAGCAGTGAACATCCCGGTTGGTCGATAAGCGTCAAGAACGGGATCCGCGACGCGATCGCGAAGGTCGAGCAGGACCATGAAGCGCAGCAGACGGCCCAGAAGCTCGGGGCCGAAGCCGAACGCCGCCTTCATTCAATTTCGGCGGCGGAGCGTGGGCGCAGCGTGGCCCTGTTCCTAAGTGCGGACGGTTCGATCGACGAGTCTCACACCTTCCAGATTCCGGTCCGCGAGGGTTATGTGACCTTTGACTCGGGACCGGTCGTGTGGCCGATGGTCGACGTCGTCGACCGGGGCCAGCGCACCGGCATCGTCGTGATGAGCAATGACCACATCCGCCTGCTCGAGTGGTTCGACGGTCACGCCGCTGACATCGAGACCTCGATCTACGACCTCGAACTCGGAGACTGGAAGGAGTACCGGGGCGCTGCCAGGGCCAACCCGACCCGCGGCCAGCAGTCGGTGGTCAACACCGAGGCCTTCAAGGACCGGGTCAAGGAGTGGCGGAACAAGTTCACCCGTGACTGCGCGGTGTCGATCGCCGAAGCCGCCGATGAACTCGACTTCGAACGGATGATCGTTTGTGCCGACGGTGAGCTCGGCAAGGACTTCGAGGCGGCAGTCCCGGATTCGCTGCGCGAGAGGCTGATCGACATCGTTCCGGTCAACCTGATCGACCAGTCCGCAAACGAGGTCGCCGAACACCTCGACGAACGGATGCGGGAAGACTGGCGGCGGGGGGTCGGCGAGGTAGCCGACCAGGCCCTGGCCAGGATCAAGGCCGCGGACCGCGGCGCCGGGGGTCCCGACGAGACCCTGCTCGCACTGGGCGAGGGAAGGGTCAGCCACCTGATCTTCGACCCCTACCTGGACACGAAGGCAGACGTGCTCTCCGATGGCGCCCGCCAGGCGATCGAGGACGCCGGCGAGGCTTCGATCCAGGAAGCACTGGTCGAACTCGCCCTGCGCACCGACGCCCGGGTCAGCTCGGCGTCGGTCGACGAGGTCCCGGCGCTGGCCGAGGCCGGTGGTGTGCTCGCCCTGCTGCGTTACTGAGCGCGCGGGTAGCATCCGCCTTCGGCCCCGATAGCTCAGCTGGATAGAGCGTCCGCCTCCTAAGCGGAAGGCCGCTGGTTCGAATCCAGCTCGGGGCGTCTCCACCGTCACGCCGGCTCCCGGCGCTACGATCCCGCGCATGGAAGAGAGGTGGGCGGACGAGTTCTTCAGGGAGTGGCAGAAAGCCTGGGGCACCGGTACCGAGGCGGTCCTCGAGTACGTGACCGATGACATCGAGTACTGGGACGTGACGCTGCCCGAGCCGATCCACGGCATCGACGCCTACGCCCGGCACTGCGACAACTTCTTCACCGCCTTCCCCGAGGGATCATGGTCGATGCGTGAACCGGTGATCTGCGAGGGCAACAGGGTCACCGAGCCCTGGGCCTTCACGGGCGTCAACTCCGGGCCGATCTGGATCGGCCTGCCGGCCACCGGCAAACGTCTCGAGTCGAAGGGAACCGACATTTTCGAGTTCCGCGACGGAAAAGTGTGCCGTGAGCATTCCTTCTATGACGTGGTCGGCAATCTGCGTGCGCTAGGACTCTGGCCGGAAATCGGCAGCCGAACCGAGAGCGTGGCGATGGCCGCGGCCGGGGCCGCGATCCGCGGTGCCGGGATGCTCGGCAGCCTGCGGCCCTAGCTGCTCCCGCCCACCGTGGCCCCGAGCGAGGTCCGCTCGCCACCGATCCGTGCCTGGTGGACCACTACCCGCAGCTTGCCGGGATTCCTCCTCAACGCCGGCGCCAGCTTGTCCGAGGAGAGGTTGACGAATCGGTAGGTGTCCGGAACCTGCTGGAAGCGGGTCTGGGCGAGGGTCCGGCCCCCGACCTTGAGCAGCACGCGGGTCTGGCAGTGGCCGTCCAGCGGGCAGATCGTCCGGACCCTGACCCGGTTCTTGCCGGTTCTGACGGCCGAGGCGGCCGACCGCCGGCTGCTCTGCTTCAGGGTCAGGTTCTTTGCTGGGGCCAGACGGAAACGCACCCGACGGACCTTGCCGGGAATGCCATCTGCATTGAGTGCCTGAACGCTCGCAACGCCCCAGTTGCCACCGGGGTGGGTCGGAATCACGATCTTCCGCTTCTTCGGACCGACCACCCGGCGGTAGGAAGAGGTCTTCTTGCCCTTGCCGTTCCTGACCGCGATCTCGGCCACGTAGCCGCTGGCTCCCCGGACGCCCTGCCAGGTCGCATTGGCCGTGTACAGGTTGCGCCAGGCCCGGACCTTCCCGGGAGACCGCAGCTTGCCCGGCCTGCGGACCGCGTAGATGTCCTCCACGGTCACCTCGCGGGGAGCGTTTCCGTGGATGACGTAGGCCCTGAGGCGCCGTTTCCCGTAATGGCTGCCCTTGGTTGCCTTGAACCTGTAGCGGCCCTTGACCTTGTCGGTGGTCATGATCGGCTGTTCGTAGCCGCCCTTCATGACTTCGGTGAAGGCCAGCCGGGTGTGCGGGTTGCCCTCCGAGTTCCAGATCAGGGTACGGTTCAGTCCGCGCCCGATCACACTCGCCCGGACCTTCTCCGGCGGCAGCGATTGTCCGATCTTCGCCCCCATGATCGGAGTCGAGTTCGCGTAGGGGGTGATCGTCCAGTCGCCACTTCGCAGTCGAGGGGTGAACACATGAGTGACCTTGTGCTTCTCGTCGGCCACGATCATGTAGGTCTTCGTCTTGACCGCGTCCTTGCCCTTCGGAACCGAGTACTTGCGCCCGTCCTTCGAGGTGAGATTGAACCGCGGCGCTCCGTCCTGGCCACGCACGCTGATGATCACCGCGCGCTTTCCGGTGCTGAGGCGGCGGGACTGGCCGGCCGAGGCGACCACGTCACCACGGCGCGTCGCGGTCGGGTAGGCCTCGCGGTAGCGGTCGAGCCCGCAGGTGACGCCGAAGGTCTGAACGGACTGGCCGTACTCGTAGACGGCCCCGCCATCGGCGATGAGGACCTTCCAGCAGGCACCGGCCGCCCTGGTGTTGATCAGGATCTGTCCATCGAAGATGTCGAGGCCGAACAGCCGGACCTTGCCCTTGCCGGCGAACTGGAAGCGCTGCTTGGCGACCCAGCCGTTGACGTTGGCCCCGATGTAGAAGGGATCATCCGGGCTGTTCCGGTAGCTCGGGAAGCCGATCCCGATCCCGAAACCGAAATCGACCCCGCTCGCCGTGTGAATCTTCAGGTAAACGTTGCCGACCCCGAGGCGGAAGACCTTGACTCCGCCGTCGAAGTGGAAGTACCAGTCCTGGCCTTCCTTGCCGACCAGCAGGGCCGAGTTCACCTCGATCGGAACCACCTTGCCCCAGGGTGTCGGCAGCTCGGGACCGAACTCGGCTGTTGCGCCGGCGTTGAGATTGATCACGAAGTAGTTGTCGATCTGCTTGAAGCCGAATCCCCCGTTCATCGCGGTGATGAAGCCGCCCGGAGGGGCGCCGATCGGCACCTTGATTCCCGATACCCCGACCGATGCCTTGGTCATGATCGTGTTCTCGATCTCGAAGGCAAAGCTGATGCCCTTGCCGCTCATGAAGGGCAGCACGAAGTCAGCCCCGCCAGCGAGCTTCTTCTCTTCTGCCGAGTACTCGGCTTCGAGTTCATTGATCTTGAGCAGCTTGATCCCGTCGATCTCCTTGAGGTGGAGAGAGAAACCGTCGATCCTGGACCCTTCCCCGACCGCGGAGGGAATCTTGATGGTGGCCGACTGATCCTTGCCCTTGAGGGTGAAAATGCCGCCAAGGGTGATGGTCAGGTTCATCGAACCCTTGCCGTTCTCGTTCAGGATGATCGGCGTCTCGATGCTTCCGACCGGTGAGAAGCCGGCGATCGACTTGGTGTAGGCGCCGTTGTTCCCGAGTTGAAGGTCCTCAAGCGTGACGCTTCCCTGATTCGGAGGAACGAAGTTGATCTGGAGGGGTTCCCCGTTCAGCTGGACGGGATTCTTCGGCAACGGATAGCCGATCGAGGAGAGCCGGATGCCGGTCGCCGTGTCGTCCGCGCCGGTGACGCTGCGGATCGCGCTGGTCTTGGTGTCGACGATGATCTTGTCGCCAGGCTTGGCGGCGCTGATCAGGAACCCGTTCATGTCAAGGGCCCGGATCTGACGGTCAACTGCCTCGCCGTATTGCGGCTGCTGCGAAAGATCGGCGACGTGAACCGTGTTCCCGTTGGTGGTGCGGTCGGTCCAGCAGCCGAGCATCTGGACGATCCCGACCGTGACCTTGGTCGCGTCCTTGCCGTCGAGACACTTCGGGGTCGGTTCGGCGCTGGTCGCAGTTGCGCTCACCGCGACGAGCCCACCGAGCACCGCGATGCCTGCGGCGAGTACCAGTGCCTTGACCTTCATGTGCCTACCCCACGTTTTCCGACGATGCTCACCTTTCAACATAACCGCATACCTTTTGTTGCGCCAGTCCATTGAGCCGGTTCCGGGGCATATGATCGGCTGGACCCAGAGGAGGAGCCATGACCGAGATCGACCGCAATCGTCTTGCCGAACTGACCGAAGCCGAGCTCGCCCGCTTCATCGAGGCCAATCCGAAGTCGAAGGAGCTTTACGAAAGGGCCCGGAAGTCGCTGGTCGGGGGCGTACCGATGCCCTGGATGATGCGCTGGGCGGGAGGCTTCCCGGTCTTCGCGAAACTGGCGATCGGGGCGCGGATCATCGACGTCGATGACCACACCTACATCGACTTCTGCCTGGGTGACACCGGGGCCATGCCCGGTCATGACCCGGAACCGGTGGTGCGCGCGATCACCGACCAGGAACGCAAGGGGATCACCACGATGCTGCCGACCGAGGATGCGCCGTGGGTGGGGGAGGAGCTCTCGCGCCGCTTCGGCCTCGACCGCTGGATGTTCACCCTGACCGCCACCGACGCCAACCGCGCCGCCCTTCGGATCTGTCGCCAGCTGACCGGCCGGCCCAAGGTCCTTGTCATGAGCTACAGCTACCACGGCTCGGTCGACGAGGCTTTCGCCGTCACCGGCCCGAACGGCACCACGGTTTCCCGGGAAGGCAACGTCGGCCCGCCGGTCGATCCGGCTGAGACCACGGTGGCGATCGAGTTCAACGATCTGGATGCCCTCGAACGGGCCCTGGAAACCGACGATATCGCCTGCGTTCTGGCCGAACCCGCGATGACGAACATGGGCATCGTGCTTCCGGACGACGGCTACCACGAGGCGCTCCGGGAACTCACCCGCAAGCACGAAACGCTGCTGATCATCGACGAGACCCACACCTTCTCGGCCGGGCCCGGCGGCTGCACCGCGGCCTGGGGTCTCGAGCCCGACCTGTTCTCGATCGGCAAGGCGATCGGTAGTGGCGTGCCGGCCGGCGCGCTGGGCATGACCGAGGAAGTGACCGAGCGGCTGTTCGCCCAGCAGGATGCTGATTACGAGGACACCGGCGGAGTCGGTGGCACCCTCGCCGGCAACGCGCTCTCGCTGGCGGCGGTCCGGGCGACTCTTTCCGAGGTTCTGACCGAGGAAGCCTTCGAGCACACGATTCCGCTCGCGACCCGTTTCAGCGAGGGAATCATGGAGGTGGTCGGCAAGCACGACCTGCCCTGGAACGTGACCCAGCTCGGTGCCCGGGCCGAGTACCGCTTCGAGGCCGCCCCGGCCCGCAACGGGACCCAGGCACACGATGCCTCCGACCCCGAGCTCGAGCGTTATCTCCACCTTCACGCCCTGAACCGGGGAGTCCTGATCACCCCCTTCCACAACATGGCGCTGATGTCACCCTCGACCAGCGCTGCCGACGTGGACCGGCACACCGAGGTCTTCGGCGAAGCGGTTTCCGACCTCCTTGCCTGAGTCACCCGCTCCCGCGCTAGGGTGGCGGTCGTGGAAGCCCCGATGGAAAACAAGCCGACCATCGCCCTGATCACCGGTGCCTCGAGCGGGATCGGTGAAGGCGTAGCGTGGCGTCTGGCCCGCAAGCCCGGCACCCGCCTGATCCTGGTCGCCCGCCGGGAGGACCGGCTGCGCGAGCTCGCCAAACGCCTGCCCTGCGAGACGACCTGGATCGCGGCCGACCTGACCGAGGCCGACGCCCCGGGCCGGGTCCTCGCGCACGTCCAGGAACATCACCCGCCGATCAACCTCCTCGTCAACAACGCCGGAGCCGCCTGGCGGGCGACCTTCGCGGATGGCGGCTACGAGAACGTCCGCCGCACGATGGAGATCAACTTCGACGCGGTGCTGAGGATCACCGAGACCTTCCTGCCGATGCTGCGCTCGACCGCCCCGAGTTCGATCGTGAACATCGCTTCGACTGCCGGCCGCATCTCCCGACCGGGTGCCGGCGCCTACTCGGCCTCGAAATACGCCCTGATCGGCTGGAGCGACTCGCTGTACCTGGAGGAAGCCGCGCACGGAGTCCACGTCGGGCTGATCCTGCCCGGTTTCATCAAGACCGAAGGCTTTCCGGCCGACGAGTTGACCTCGAACCTCGCCACCCGCTGGCTGGTCTCCGACGTCCGCAAGGCGGCCGAGGCCGTCTACGAGGCAGCCATCCTCGGTCGCCCGGAGCGCTACGTGCCGCGGCCCTACGGGCTTGTCGCAGTCCTCAAGATCCTCGCCCCGGGCCTGGTCCGCAAGGTACTCCGCGGCGGCGCCGGAAAGATGGTCACGACGCGCACCGGCGCCGACGCCGCCGAACAGGCAGAGAAGTCCCGGACCTGAACCGCCCGCAAACCGGCGACATTCCGCTCGCGTCCCGCCGACATTGATTTAAATCGCAAATAGAGCGACTTAAATCAATCTCGGCGGGCGGCGGTCCTCGACGCGCGCGATTTCGGGTTACTTCGGCAGGGCTACTGCCGCCTCCGGGGTGGCGACCCGGAAGGTGAAGCTTTCCTCGATGTAGAGGCTGACCGTCTCCGAGTCGTGGCTCTCGTAACCGATCGAGAGATCCTGCCCCGACTCGAAGAGGAAGTCGCCGCCGCGCATGCTGGCGACAACGACCCCGTCGAGGCCGGGCGCCCAGACGAGCGGCCCGCCGCCGGCTTCCTGGAGGATCTTCCGGATGTGTGAGAGCAGCGGGTAACCGCCCCGCTCGGCGCTTTCGACCACGCCGGTGTAGCACTCGGGACTGAGGGCGACCCCGTACGGTCCCTCGACGCCGGCGGAGAGGATCACCTCGATCGCCTTGGCGATGTGCTCGGGGTAATCGTTGAATCCGTTGTCACCAAGCGGGATCGGCTCGTGGCTCGAGGCGCCTGCGATGCCCTCCATGTCGGCCCCGGCGAGGCCGTGGAAGATCGCCGCGTTCTCGGCGATCGCCATCTGGCGGGCTGCGGCGTTCAGCGAGTCGAAGTCGGTGTCGACCGCGCCGCGGTCCAGGGCCTCCAGCTCGGAGCGGCTGATCGTGAACGGCGCCCGGAGTTCAACCACGGGTAGCACCCGGCGCGAGCGGAAGCTGACCCCGTCGGCCGGTCCGGTCGCCGGATCGCTGACCCGGCCGAGATCGGTGGCCGAGTGGCCCCAGCCAAGCGGGCCCTTGAAGTCGACCAGTTTGCGACCGCCGAGAGCCGGCACCAGGCCGTCCCGGGCTTCCTCGTCGATCTGCTTCCAGGCCTCATCGGTGATCGGGGCATGACCCCGCAACAGGTGATTCACAGTCCCGCTCCTTTCAGGCTTCCGATTCCTAGCGAACCCCCGGAACCTCCGGTTTCGGGCGCTTCGTCATCGTCCTCGGTGCCGGCTTCGGCGGCTTCTCCGTGCTCGACGATGTCGCCTTCCCTGAACAGCACCCCCTCGGCCAGTTCCCTCCAGACCGGGATCTTCCGGAAGAGGAACTCGAGGTCCATCGAGAAGTGCTTGAACTCCTCGTGCTGGGCGTTTCGCATGATGGACCGGGCCTCGGCATCCGGCTCGACCGAGAGCCGTTGCTCGTACCAGTTGATCGCCTCCGCCTCTTCGGCGAGCGAGGCGAACAGTCTCGCCTTGGTTCGGAGCTCCGGACTCAGCTCTTCCGGCGGCTCGTGGTACTGGTCGAATTCCATTCCCGGGTCCTCTCGGTTCGTGGCGACGCTTTCGGTCGCATCGTCTCATTACCAGGTGCCCGGCACAACCCCGGACCAAACGCCCGGTCAGGACCGGGACGACTACTTGTCGGGGCGGTCCGGGTAGATGTCGTCGATCGTGGTCAGGGTCTCGTACGGCGCGCCTGCCTCGGCCGCGATCTTCTCGCCGCCCCCGGCGAGTCGATCGACCACGGCGAGGACGCCGGCGATCTCGAAACCCTCGTCGCGGATCCGCTCGATCGCCGAGATGGTCGACCCGCCGGTCGTGACTGTGTCCTCGACGACCAGCACCCGGTCCCCGGGTTCGGCCGCGCCTTCTACCCAGCGCTGGAGGCCGTGCGCCTTGCGCTCCTTGCGCACGAAGAATCCACCCAGCGACTCGCCCTCGGGAACCGCGATCGCGGCGCAGGCCAGCGGGATCGCCGCCATGACCGGCCCGCCGACCGCGGTGGCTCCGAGATCTCGGGCGTGAAGCGCGATCAGGGTTCCGGCTGCCTTCAGCCCGTCGGGACGCATCACGGTCCGCCGGGCATCGACGTAGTAGCTCGCCTTGGCCCCGCTGGAGAGGGTCACCTCGCCCAGTACCAGCGAGTGCTCCCGGAGCAGGGCAATCAGCTGCTGGCGGGTCTGTTCACGGTCGGACAAGTTCTTCCTCTCAGGTCAGGTTGAGCGCGGCAAGGGCATAGGCGTTGTTGAAGGCATGAAAGATGATCGGTGGCCAGATCGACTCGGTCTTCTCGTAAACCACGGCGAAGATCGCGCCGAGCACGATCAGCTGCGGCACCGCGGTGATCCCGGTCGAGTAGTGGAGCAGCCCGAAGACGAGGCCCGCGCCGATCGCGGCGACCGGCAGGTTGAAGCGGGTGCGGAAACCCCCGAAGAGCATTCCCCGGAAGCAGACCTCCTCGACGAACGGGGCGACGATCACGATCAGCAGAATCTGGGACCAGACGGGACCGAGCTCACCGGCGATGTCGTCCTGGTCGGGGGCCCCGAAGACGACCGCGTAGAGGATCGCGAAGGCGATGTAGGCGAGGAAGCCGATCCCTATCCACTTGGCGGCGGTCTTTGCCCTGAAGCTGTGAAATCCGAGTCGGCCGAATGCCTGCCTCAGGTTGACGCCGGAGGGAAGCTGGGTGGCGAAGAGCAGCGGCACTGCGAGGAACCCCAGGCCTGTACAGAGCTGGACCAGGGCTTTCGCCCCCCAGCCGAGCTCGTCGAAGTCGTCGCCGCCAGCCGCCCAGATGATCGGCAGGGCGAACATCACCCCGAGGATCAGGGCCGCGACTGAGCCACCGACCGCGGCCCAGGGCCCCCAGGTGGCGTACGGGTACCGGTTGGGGTCCTCCGCCGGGTCCGGTTCACCGAACCCGGGTGGCAAGTAGGGCGGAGCGGTCTCCTTTGTGGGCTCGGTGGCGTCCATCTGGAGCAGGGATTCTCACATTTCGGGACTCCCGGAGTCCGCAACCCATCCTGCACGGCGAACCCGGAGCCCGCTTCTTTAAAGGTTCCTGAGGATCAGATAGCTACCCTATGTGGGATGACAAGGCGCCAAAGAAGGGTGCGCCGGCACCGCGGCTCGCCCCGCAAGGTTCTTGTGGCGGTGGGTGCTGTGTTCGGCGCCTTGATGCTGACCGCGATTGCGGCTGGTGGCGGCTGGGTGCTCTCGATCGCTTCCGACGCGCCTGATCCAGACAATCTCAAGGAGATCAACAAAGGCCAGAACTCCGTCATCTTCGCCGGTGATGGCAGCAAGCTCGGCCTGATCGACTCGACCGAGATACGCACGCCGATTCCGCTTTCCGAGATCCCGCAAAGCCTCCAGGACGCGACGGTCGCGATCGAGGACGAGCGCTTCTACCAGCATGACGGCATCGATTTCCAGGGCGGCCTGCGGGCGCTTGTCAAGAACCTCGAGTCGGGCGAGATCAGCGAGGGCGCCTCGACCATCACGATGCAGCTGATGCGGAACCTGTTCATTGCGAACCCGCAGCGCGACATCGAACGCAAGATCAAGGAAGCCAAGATGGCCCTCGACTACGAGGAGAACCATTCCAAGAAGCTGATCCTGACCAAGTACCTCAATACCGCCCCTTACGGCACCAACGGCGGCCGCACCGCGATCGGCGTCAATGCTGCGGCCAAGGTCTACTTCTCGCTCAAGCCGGAGAACCTGAACCTGCCCCAGGCGGCGATGCTCGCCGGCCT
>JRYG01002143.1_pt1 | contig 13089 bp, 5 predicted proteins | sample 235341 | NCBI WGS metagenome assembly JRYG01 (sample SAMN03074218, study PRJNA261478) | activated sludge metagenome | biome: Wastewater Treatment Plant; feature: Wastewater; material: Activated sludge; isolation source: activated biomass of a wastewater treatment plant treating hydrocarbon... ... | reverse complement strand
AAAAAAAACACCAAATTTTAAAACAATTTATTTTAATTTGCTCCCGTAAATGTTTCCGCAAGGAAATCAATTCGATTACTATGAGCAAAACTGAAGGGAAAGGCGCCCTGGTGCCCGTCATTCCTATTACCCGGCTATCGCTGCAACTGCCCTTTTATGCTTCCGTCGCCGCCAGCTTCCCTTCGCCGGCTGACGATTACCTGCAAAAACGGCTGGACCTCAACGAGTACTGTATCCGCAACCGCGCCGCTACGTTTTTTGTGGAGGTGGAGGGCGACTCGATGACGGGCGCCGGTATCTACGACGGCGATATTCTGGTCGTGGACCGCTCGCTGGACTNNGCGACGTTTTTCGTCCGGGCCAGCGGCGACTCGATGCTGGGCGCGGGTATCTACGCCGGCGATATTCTGATCGTGGACCGCTCGCTGGACTACAAACCCGGCGATGTGGTGATCGCTTATCTCGATGAGGGGTTTACGGTGAAACGACTGATTAAGGTGGCCGGGCGCTGGTATCTGAAACCGGAAAATCCCGCCTTCGGGGTGATCGAACTGCTGGAAGGTATGGAGGTGGTGATCTGGGGCGTGGTGACTTACGTGGTACACAAACCCTATGAGTTATGAATCTGTTTGCCCTTGTAGATTGCAACAATTTTTACGCCAGTTGCGAGCGGGTGTTTAATCCCAAGCTGGCCTCCAGGCCCGTGGTGGTGCTCTCCAACAACGACGGCTGTGTGGTGGCCCGCAGCAACGAAGCCAAAGCGCTGGGCATACCCATGGGCGAACCGCTGTTTAAATTGCGCGAGCTGATCAGCAAGGGCGATGTGGCGGTGTTTTCGAGCAATTACGCGCTATACGGCGATATGTCGGAGCGGGTGATGAGTATACTGCAAGACCACTGTGCTGATGTGGAGGTCTACTCTATCGACGAGGCTTTCCTGGAATTGCACTTCTACGGGCAAACCGAAGACAGTCTCGCCCACTACGCCCGCGAGCTGCGCCGCAAGGTGCTGAAATGGACGGGCATTCCGGTTTCAATCGGACTGGCGCCCACAAAAACGCTGGCCAAGCTAGCCAACCACATCGCCAAGAAAAGAACGGAAGAGGGGGTATTTTACCTCCAGCCCCCCCACCCTATTTTGCAGGAACTCGACATCGACGAGCTTTGGGGCGTGGGCGGCGCCTACAAGCGGCGGCTCTCTGCCGTCGGCGTTCATACGGTGGCGCAACTGGCCGCGCTGAGCGAATCGTGGATGCGCCAGGAGTTTGGCGTGGTGGGACTGCGACTGCTCAAGGAAGTCAAGGGTTTTCCCTGCTACGGACTGGAACCGCCGGTTGTCGAGCGCAAAAATGTGATGGTTTCCCGCTCTTTTGCCAAAGACGTATACGAACTCGATCCCCTCACCGAGGCCATCGCCGTCTACGCCACCCGGCTGGGCGAAAAGCTGCGCCGCTATGGGCAGACGGCGGCGGTGATCACGGTGTTTCTGTGGGCCAACCGCTTCAAAAACCGGCGCCCCGACGGATTGAGTTGTTTTTCCCGGATGGTGGAGCTGCCCATCGCTACCTCGAATACCAACGAGCTCATCCACTGGAGCGTGGCGATGGTAAAAAGCCTGTACGAGGCCGGCACCAACTACAAAAAGGCCGGCATTCTGGCCGGGGAGCTCCGCCCCGCCGACCGGCTGCAGACGAATCTTTTTGTGCCGGAAAACCAGTCCCTGCGCGCTGCCGGGCTGATGAAAACGCTCGACCAGATCAACCAGCGGCTGGGCCGCGGCACGGTGTATTTCGCCGCCTGCGGCAGTACGCCCGATTTTAAGCTGAAAACGGAGTGGCGCTCGCCGCGTTATACGACGAGGTGGGAGGAGTTGCTGAGCGTGAAAGGCAGGTGATGAAAAAAACGCCTCAATAATCCAGAATAAACTTCGACAAATTCTGGCCGCCGTCCAATCCGAGTTTTTTGCGGAGCCTGTAGCGGGCCACCTCCACGCCGCGCTGGGAAATACCCATGAGGTTGGCGATGTCCTTGGTATTCAGGTTTAGCCGCAGGAAGGCGCAGAGTTTCTGTTCGTTGGGCGACAGGTCGGCGAATTCGTCTCTCAGGCGGGACAAAAAATCTCCGTGTACCTGGTCGAAATGGTATTCAAACTGCTCCCAGTCTTCCTGCAACCGCAGCGTGGTATCGATTTCCTTGACAATCAGCTCCAGGGCCTGGCTCGTCTCGCGGTTGCTTCCTTTTCTATTGACCTCTTTTAATTTTCCCTTGATCGTTTCGATATAATCGTTTTTCACCACCAGGTTCATGGTTGAGGCGGCCAGCAGGTTATTGAGGTGTCGCAATTCGCTTTTCATTTTTTCCTCTTCCATTTGCAGCAGGACCTGCTTTTTCTGGTGTTCTATCTCTATCAATTCCTGTTGTTTTTTGGCCAGTTCCTCCTGTCTGATTTCTTCCGCTTCTTTTGCTTTGCGGCTGTAGCGGTGTTTTTGGCGCATCGATACCATAAACAGCGCGAAAATGCCCAGCATCACGTATATTATTTTTGCCCAAAGGCTTCTGTAAAACGGCGGAAAAACGCGCAGGGCCAGAGGCTGGCTTGTCACAATTTCGCCCAGGTAGTTTCGCGTTTGCACATAAAACACATAATCACCCTCCCGCAGATTGGTATACTCCTTGGTTGCCGTGCTTGTCCACTCCCCGTATTCATCGTCGAAGCCATCCAAAAAATACCGAAACTGCGGGCTGCCGGCCTCATTAAATTGAAACGATTCCACATTGAATTGTAGCACCCTTGCCTGCTGGGATACTTTGATTTTCTCCTGGCTCGCCGTTTTGTCGGCAAAAGGTTTTCTGGCAAACAGCACCTGATCTTCCGCTACGCTAAAGACCCTGCTGATGAGAAGCGGCCGTTCGATGCCCACCCGGGTTTCCCGTTCCGGTTGGTAGTGAATAAATCCCTCGTTGGCATTAAAGAGCACCCCCGCTTTGGTATTCACCGAAACATTCAGCAGGTCGTTATTGAATGCATAGCGTTGTTGGTACAGAGAAGAGGGCACAAAAGTGTAATTGTTGGCGCTTATTTGTTTGTAAAAGCCTACCAGGTTTTCTGCATAGACGTGAATATTCTTCTGATTATCCTGCGTGAGCAAATAAACGATCTGTCGTCCTATATTTTTAGTAAAAAGCGGGGCCTCCGTAACCCGGTCGGTAGACTGGTCAATTTTGAAAATACCTGCTCTGGTAGCCAGATAAAGTTCGTTGTCGATGCGGCTCAGGATGAGTTGCTCGTTAAGCGGCGGTTCCTGTTCTATCGATACCTTTAATACCTTTGCTTTGCGCAGATCTGTTGATAAGCTCAACTGATACAGGCCTTTGTAAAATTGTCCTACCCATACCCTACCCTTTCGGTCTTCCTCAAAAAAGCGGCTCGACTCGTTAAAACCCTCAATTTTCTGGATCGGCTGCAAGTCCATCTTATCATTCAGCCTGAAGAGGTACAACCCCGAATAAGTGCCTCCGATTGCGTATTCCGGGTTTGATATCAGTTGTTTTACCTGCCATAGTCCATCGGTTACGGCGATGCGTTTTGCGCTGCCGTTTGCCAGCAGGAAAAGCCCCGTATGATGGCCGGCATAGAGTTTTCCGGCAATCTTTTGCATACCGTAGGCGGGGCCTTCGGTGCCGCTGAGAAACACACTTTTAGCGGTATTTTTCTTCAAAAAATAAATGCCGTTGGAAGTGGTGTAATACGTGCCCTCCTGTGCGTCGAAGGCCTCGTAGCCGCTACCTTGCAGATCGATATTTTGGCTAATAAAGCGCATCGGGGAATTGATATCGACCAGGGCGATTCCGTTTTGCATGCCGACCCAGAGGTGCCCGGCATAATCCTGAAAAGCGCGCAGGCAGGCGTTAGACAGCAAGCCTTCCCGCATAGTAATATTCTCAACAGACTGGGAATGAAGGTCAAATAAAAACAACCCTGCCGTTTGGGTAGCGATAGCCAGGCGCGTATCGGAGAGTTGCAATACATGATTTACGTACTTTCCCTGCAGGGCTTTCACCAGGGCGCCGTATTTAGGTGCAACTCCAAACGCGCTTGTAAACTCGATTTCGCCGGAGTTATAAAATATCAGATACCCCTCTTCGTACGGAATCACGCCCGCGATAATCCGGTTGTTCAGATTTTGTGGGAAAGCCGGCACTATCCCCTCCCCTTTCACCTCCAGTAATGTCCCGTTTGGGGTTTGGGTAAAAAGCTTGCCATTGGCCAGAAACGAGCGATTGAGCAGGCTTTTGCTTTCAGCAACCACAACAGATTCATTATCATAGATATAAATCCCCTGAAAAGTGCAGAAATAAACCTTGGAATTCAGGAGATACACATCCCATACCTCGTCAAAATCCCTGTTTGCCGGGGGAATTTTTTCGATCAAAGAAACATAATTCCAGTCCTCGTCAATATATCCAAAATCGCCCTGCGCACCTATGTACAAGCGATTAGTATCTTCATCAAAGGCCAGCGATCTTATTTTTTTACCGGGTTTTAAAGGATACGCGTTCCACTTATTCCCATTAAAAGAAAGCACCCCCAAATTATTAGCGACAAAAAGATCCATATCCCTGTTTTGGGCAAAATCAATATTCTGGATGCCCGCCCTGTAGTCCGCCGGCGTGAAATTCAGGATGGGATATTTCCCGCTGAATGCCGGGCACAGCCCCCATGATAAAGCAATGACAATCAAAGTAAAAAAGTACTTCATAAGCCTGTTGAAAACCGCTTGTATAGGTTTAAAAAAAATAAAGGTAATTAAATATCAATTATTTAGATGAAAAAAAAATCAAGCTTGTAGTAGTTTATTATTGCAATGATGAAATAATTGTTGAGGTATTTTATTCTTTTTACACGTAGTTTATATATTATTTTTGTTTGACAACACAAATGCGTTTCAGAAACAACATCGACAAAATTACCATCAAACGGAATTATAGCTGACTAAAAACAAAAATATCGTTACTATATTCTGTTTAAAATTAGCAAATAGTATCGCCCCAAAATTATAGTCCTTTTGTTCGCTCCAACAGACCATTAACCCCCTTTTCAATACAAACAATATCAATTATGAAAAACATTACGCCTACCCTTCTGCTGTTATTTCTCGCCTCATTTGCCTACGCTCAGTCCGGCAAGGTCGCCGTAGTAAACGATCAGGCCGGCATGAAACTGGTGGTTAACGGCAACGATTTTTTCATCAACGGTATGAACTGGGACTACTTCCCGGTCGGTACCAACTACTCGTACAGTTTGTGGACACAGCCGGACGACATCATCAAATCGGCGTTGGACGCCGAAATGTCGCTGCTAAAAAACATGGGAGTAAACGTCATTCGGCAATACACCGGTATTCCGGCCAGGTGGATTCGGTACATCTATGAGAAATACGGCATCTACACCATGCTCAACCACTCATTCGGGCGTTACGGCCTGACCCTGGGAGGCGCCTGGGTTGCCAATACGGAATATTCCGACCCCCGTGTGCGCGAATTATTGCTTTCAGAAGTAAAGATATTGGCTGAAGAATACAAAGACACCCCCGGCTTGTTGATGTATTTGCTCGGAAACGAAAACAACTACGGTCTTTTCTGGGAGGGCGCCGAGACCGAAGACATTCCGGTTGAGGATAGAAAATCTACGCTTCGCGCTCGATATATGTACAAACTATTCAACGAAGCGTCGGTGCTGATGAAGAGCATTGACAAATCGCACCCGGTAGCTATGTGCAACGGCGATTTGCTTTTCATGGATATCATAGTAGAAGAGTGCAAAGACGTCGATATTTTCGGGACCAACATGTATAGGGGCGTTTCTTTTGGCGATGCCTTTCAGCGCGTCAGGAATGAATTTAACAAGCCCATCCTGTTCACCGAATTCGGAGCTGATGCCTTCAATGCGCTGGACAACGAGGAAGACCAGCAATCGCAAGCCTATTACATGGTTGGCAACTGGCAGGAAATCTACGAAAACGCTGCCGGCTTGGGAAAAGCCGGCAATAGCCTGGGCGGATTCACCTTCCAATTCAGCGACGGTTGGTGGAAATTCGGTCAGACCAGCAACCTGGACATTCACGACAATAACGCATCCTGGAGCAACGGCGGTTACCAGAACGACTTTCTAGAAGGCGAAAACAACATGAACGAAGAGTGGTTCGGTATTTGTGCAAAAGGGCCGACCAACGCGCGGGGGCTTTACCAATTGTACCCCCGGGCGGCCTACTACGCATTACAGAAAGCGCACGAACTGAACCCCCTTGCCAAGGGCGTAACGCTCGCGTCAGTCAAAAATCATTTTTCGAGTATACAACTTATGGATGCGGTCATCAAGGCCAGGGGTGACAAAGCCGCTCTCCTCGGAGAGCAGGGTAAAAAAGTGCGCATGAGCGAGTTGAGAGCCGACTTATACACCTTCAACACAGGAGGCGAGCGGATTTCAACGCCCAAAGATCCCGTACCGGGCAGGACAAGCTACCCCGACGAACTCGGTTTTGACCACATGCAGTCTTTCTTCGTAGGTGTTGAGGCAAAACCCTCCGAAAGCTTCCGGGCCAATGTTTCTTTCAACATACTCGGAAATGTCGCAGAAAACCCCATTAATGAAATTTTCTATGAAAACAGAGGAAGGCCGAGAGTAGTACAATCATTTAACCCCGGTAACAACAATACCAATACCTCAGTCGTGCTTTCCGACGTGGAACGAGTAAGAGTATACCGGGCTGATTTTAGCTGGAACAGCAAATATTTCGACTTGACGGGCTTTTACCGTACAGGCCATTATCACTGGGGTTACGAAGGCGACTTTTTCGGGTTGTATCCCGAAGCCAACTACGGCCCCAACATCGATATATATAATGGCAATGCGCCTTTCGGTTTTGAACTTGCCGGCAAAAAATCATTCAAAGGCTTGAAAGTAGCCTTCGGCCCCGAACTCTGGTGGGGCGCCAACCCCGCCGTTTTGGTCAAATACAACCGCAAAATTGCCAAGTTTGACGTGACGGGCATCTTCCATGAAGACCTCGACCGGCAGTCGCCGGCGGTCAGCTCCTTTGCCGTTCCCATACCGCCTACCCGCAGGGCTACGCTGCATGCGAAAAGAACCTTCGGCAAGATAGGTTTTGAACTGGGCGGCATCTGGTCTAACTCAAACCGGGTTGGAGAAGTATTTCAGATTGTAACAAAAACAGAAGAAGGAGGCTACAGAGTCTATCAGGATGAAACAACAATGAACGACACCTGGGGTGGAAAACTCAAACTCACCTATGCCTCCGGCCCCTTCAAGTGGTATGCACAGGGAGCGGCGCATGGCGTGCTTGCCCAGGGTGGCGCTGATTACACCAAAACATTTACCGGCTGGCTGCTAAAAGACAGCGGAAGCGGCAACCAGTACAATTTCCTGACCGGTTTCACTTTCGGGTTGGGAGACATAGAAATAGCGCCCAATTTCCTTTGGCAAAAACCCATTGAAGATCCTATCCCCGGCGACGTAACAGCCCCGGGCAGGCCGAGAAACATCCTGGACGATCCCTTCGCCGTAAGGCAAAACCGGGAAACAGTTGCCGGAGAAATCCTGCTCACCTACGACCCTACCCCGGGTACCTGGATGTATGAATGGAACAACGACATGGCGGAAGACGCTAAATTTGCCTGCAGTGCGGGTTTTGTATATCGCCATCTGCCAACCACCCAGGATGCGGCCATCGGTATCCTTGCCGACGGGCGCTCGCTTTTCGCTTTTCCCGGCGCTCCTCCTGCCCAGGATTTATGGGAAGCGCATGCGCGCATCGTTTCCAAACTTAACCCGGATTTCGGCCTCATTGCCAATCTTTTGTATGGAACCGCACAGGCTAACGGCAGCGATGCCCGCTTGATTGAGCGCTTTGGCGGCGATCTGCGCATCATTTACAAAAAGATAAAATGGACGTCAATGGTCAAAGTCAACGATTGGGGGCCTTTCGACTATCATCGCGACTTTAACCTTACATTTCCGCTTCAGGTCATGGCGGATGTTTCAGTGAATCTCGGCAAACCAAACTGGTTTAATTTGCCGGACTCCAGGCTGGGCGTACGTTATACCTGGCGTTCTCTCGACCAATATTCGCCCCGCTATTGCCCGACGACCACTTTCGACGCAGCCGGCAATGTGGTTTGCGATCCCACTGCTATTGGATTTGACAATGGTAATGAGTGGGAATTCCAGACTTATTTTCAAATCAACATTCGCAACTAACCGGATAAAGACTAATACAATGAAAAAAATAAGCAGTTACCTCGTATTTGCTCTGCTCGTTTTCCTGACGATGACCATTGGATGCCAGCGGGAAGTCGACGAATTAGAGCTGGCCACTTTTCCAACCGATCCGGAAGTCTTTATTGACGGCTTCAGTCCGGGGTTGAACTACGCTGCCTTCGGCGGCTCTGATGTTAAGGCGTTTGATGTAGACACCGACGAAAAATACCTGGGAACGGCGTCTATGAAGTTTGCCGTACCTGACGCGGGCGATCCTGCGGGCGCTTATGCCGGCGGCGCCTACTTTACCAGTGTTGGGCGCAATCTTTCCGGCTACGATGCCCTTACCTTTTGGGCAAAGGCTTCCAAATCGGCAACACTTGACGTGGTAGGATTCGGAAACGACCTCGGCGAATCAAAATACCTGGTCACACTGAATAACGTACCGGTCAATACCAACTGGAAAAAGTACATCATCCCTATTCCCGACGCATCAAAGCTTCTTCAGGAAAAAGGCATGTTCTTTTACTCGGAAGGACCGGAAAACGGTCTGGGCTACACCTTCTGGATTGACGAAGTAAAGTTTGAGAAGCTGGGAACAATAGCGCATCCCAAGCCGGCCATTCTTGAAGGCCAAAATCAGACGATTGCGGCAGAAACCGGTCAGAATCTTGCCATTGGCGGATTAACCGTAACCTTCAACATGCCGACAGGCGTTGATCAGACGGTGAGCGTCGCGCCGGCGTATTTTACGTTCAGCTCAAATAATACATCGGTTGCAACAGTCAGTAGTTTGGGCATTGTTTCAATTATAGATCAAGGTTCGGCAGTCATTACGGCTACATTAGGCGGCCTCAACGCAGTGGGCTCCCTCAGCATCCAGTCTACGGGAAATGCTGTAGCGCCGGAGTCTCCCGCCCCGACGCCCACTATAGGCGCCGACAGCGTCATTTCTTTGTTCAGCAATGCCTACACGAACGTGCCGGTTGATACCTGGAATACGCGCTGGCAATTTTCAACCGCTGAAGATTTTGACCTGCAAATTGCCGGAGATGATGTAAAGCGATACCGGAATCTCAATTTTGTCGGCATAGAGTTCTCTTCCCAAACCATCAATGCGACGTCTATGACGTATTTCCACCTGGACTTATGGACGCCCGACCCCACAGATCCGCCGGCGGCGTTTAAAGTGCTGTTGGTAGATTTTGGCGCAAACGGCATTTTCGGCGGAGGCGACGATACCTCTCACGAGCTCTCGTTTACCAGGCCAACCCTGGTTTCGGAAGAGTGGGTAAGTCTGGATATCCCGCTGTCAAATTTCACGGGATTGACAAACAGAGGGCATTTGGCGCAATTGGTACTCTCGGGTGATATACCGAATGTCTACATAGACAACGTCTATTTTCACAAGAGAGGTTCGGTGGCGCCGACCGGGCCGACAGTTGCCGCGCCCACCCCTACCCGGGCCCCTGCCGACGTGATTTCCATATTCAGCGACGCATATACCAACGTACCTGGCACAGATTTCAACCCCAACTGGGGGCAGGCGACCGTTGTTACGCAAACGGCAATCCAGGGAAATAATACCTTGCTTTATTCCGGCTTGAATTATCAGGGTACACAATTCGCTACCAACCAGAATGTTTCGGCCATGACGCACCTACACCTCGATTTCTGGACCAGCAATTCTACTGCTTTGAACGTATTTCTGATCAGTCCGGGGCCGGTGGAAACGCCTTACACCCTAACGGTGCCTACTTCCGGCTGGGCGAGTGTGGATATTCCCTTGACTGCATTTGCTCCGGTCAACCTGGCAGACATTTTCCAGTTCAAATTCGACGGCAACGGCGATATCTATCTCGATAACATATACTTCTATAAATCCAGCGGCGGCGCAACCATGCCGACTACGGCGGCGCCCACGCCGACATACCCCGCTGCCAATGTAATCTCTGTTTTCAGCGACGCTTATACCAACATTGCGGGAACTGACCTGAACCCCAACTGGGGCCAGGCTACGGTCGTTACGCAAGAGCCCGTTGGCGGAAACAATACGCTCGTATACGCCGGATTAAACTACCAGGGCATACAACTGGGCAGCAATCAAAATCTGAGCAGTATGACGCACTTGCACCTCGACTTTTGGACTGCCAATTCCACAAGTTTGAAAGTATTCCTGATTAGTCCGGGGCCTGTGGAGACGCCTTATACCCTGACCGTACCCACTTCCGGCTGGTCGAGCGTTGATATTCCTTTATCCAGCTTTGCCCCGGTTGACCTGACCAATGTTTTTCAGTTCAAATTTGAGGGCAACGGAAAAATTTACCTAGACAACATCCTGTTTTATCAGCAATAATTGCTGCTTAAGAAGTGGGAGTTGATCATTAACAAAAATGTCCGACAAACATGAAAAAGAACCATTTGCTATTATACACCGCCGCTTTGCTCATCATAGCGGGGCTATTTACTTGCTGGGGTTGCGAGGATGATAACGACATTATAAAGAAAGACTGGCAACTCGTGTGGGAAGATGACTTTGATGGCCCGGCGGGCCAATCTCCCGATGCGGCAAGCTGGAATTACGACATCGGAATAGGCCCCGGCAACGACGGCTGGGGCAACCAGGAACTACAATACTACACCGACCGCCCGGAAAACGTAGCGCTTGACGGCAACGGCAATTTAGCCATTGTGGCCAGGAGCGAAAGCTTCGGCGGTCGCGGATTTACCTCCGCGAGAATTAATACCCGGGGACTGTTTGAACAAACCTATGGCCGCTTTGAAGCGCGCATCAAAATGCCCTGGGGGCCGGGTATATGGCCTGCCTTCTGGATGCTGGGCGGCAATATTGGCGAAGTGGGATGGCCCCAGTGCGGCGAAATCGATATCATGGAATACAGGGGGCAGGAACCTAATCTGATTCATGGTTCTGTTCATGGCCCCGGCTATTCAGGAGGTGCAGCTATCACCAAAAGCTTTGGCTTTGCCAATGACCGCTTTGACAAAGACTTCCACGTCTTTGCCGTTGAATGGGGCGAAGATTATATCGACTACTTCGTAGACGATAACCTCTATCAGCGAATTACACCGGATAAAGTTACCGGAGAATGGGTATTCGACGGCCCGTTTTTTATTATCCTCAATGTCGCCGTAGGGGGTAATTATGTTGGTTTTCCTACACCCCAGACTCCCTTCCCGCAGACTATGCTCGTGGATTGGGTTAAGGTATATCGACAAGCGGAGTAAGGGGGTGTTCGGTTGTGGATTCCATTATGTGGTAGAGACAAATCGTGATTTGTCTCTACCACTACCACATAATGGAACAGAGAACAGAATTGCCTATTTCGAGACTTTTTTTTATCAAATGCATTCATGAAAACAGGAAATACACCTAAAGCGGTTGAACTGCACCTGGTGCAAATAGGTCAGCGCTACTATTATAAAATTGCCAATAGCGATGCGATGCGCCCTTTTTTCATGAGCATCGTCAGCTACTCTGATCACTGGATGTTTATCTCAAGCAATGGCGGCTTGAGTGCCGGACGGAAAAATGCAGAATACGCGCTGTTTCCTTATTACACTGATGATAAAATAACGGAATCGGCAGAAATCACCGGCAGCAAGACCATTTTCCAGGTTCAAAAAGACAATGCCATTCACATTTGGGAGCCGTTTTCTGAGCGTTATGAAGGCAAATACCGGGTCAGTCGCAACCTGTACAAGAGCGTATACAGCAACAAAATCCTGTTTGAAGAAGAAAACCACGACTTGCAACTGATCTTCCGCTACGAGTGGAATTCCAGCGATGTATATGGTTTTGTGAGAAAATCAACCCTCATCAACAAGGCGGATCAAGCGGTAAATCTGACGGTATTAGACGGCATTCAGAATATTATGCCTTATGGCGTAAGCAGCGCTTTACAAAACAGCGCGAGCAACCTGGTAGACGCCTACAAACGCAGCGAGCTGGATGCTGCGGCGGGCATAGGCATTTACGCGCTCAGTGCCATCATTGTCGACAAAGCGGAGCCAAGCGAAGCGCTGAAAGCCAACACGGTTTGGTCGTGGGGGCTGGACAAGCCGACCTACCTCTTGTCGTCGCAGCAACTCCCGCAATTCAGGCGGGGGATGCCGGTGAAACAGGAAGAAGACGTCAAAGCAGAGAAAGGCGCTTATTTCACGGTGTCGGAAATGGCACTGGCGCCGGGAGGTGAAAAAGACTGGATGCTGGTTGCCAACGTGAATCAAAACCATGCTGCGATAGCCAAAATTGCAACAGCGATAAAAAGTGAAAAACAGCTTGGCGACCTCGTCATGAAAGATATAGATGCCGGCGATCTTCGCCTTATAGAGCTCAATGCCGCTGCCGACGCACTGCAACTCAGCTCCGACAGTCGCAGGGATACCCGGCATTTTTCCAATACCCTGTTTAATATCATGCGGGGCGGCATTTTTGACAACAATTATCAAATTGAAAAGTGGGATTTCGCAGACTATCTGTCAAAACTCAACAAAGCCGTTTTTGATCGCGCCAGGCCGGTTCTCGATGGTTTGCCCGGCGCATTTCCGCTGTTGATGTTAAAGCAAGTGGCGCATCAAAGCCAGGATGCCGACTTTACCAGATTGTGTCTGGAATACATGCCGCTCCGGTTCAGCCGCCGGCACGGCGATCCCAGCCGGCCCTGGAACCGGTTCTCTATCAATATGCGCAATGAAAAAGACGGCTCGAAAATCCTGGATTACGAAGGAAACTGGCGCGATATTTTTCAAAATTGGGAAGCGCTTGCTCATTCCTACCCCGATTTTATCGA
>JRYG01005165.1_pt1 | contig 13100 bp, 9 predicted proteins | sample 235341 | NCBI WGS metagenome assembly JRYG01 (sample SAMN03074218, study PRJNA261478) | activated sludge metagenome | biome: Wastewater Treatment Plant; feature: Wastewater; material: Activated sludge; isolation source: activated biomass of a wastewater treatment plant treating hydrocarbon... ... | reverse complement strand
AATCGCGCCGATCCAGGGACAACCCCTACCGGGACTGGTACATCTGGCGTCCCGGCCAGGACGGGCGCGAACCCAACAACTGGGAATCCCTGTTCGGCGGTTCGGCCTGGCAATACGACGCGGCGACGGGCGAATACTACCTGCACCTGTTCTCGAAGAAGCAGCCCGATCTGAACTGGGAAAATCCCCAGGTCCGCGAGGCCGTCTACGAGATGATGCACTGGTGGCTGAAAAAAGGCATCGACGGCTTTCGCATGGACGCCATCAACCTGATCTCCAAGGCGCCTGGCCTGCCGGACGCCCCGGTCACCACCGCCGGCCGCTACCAGTTCCCCGGCCAGTACGTCTTCAACGGCCCACGGCTTCTGGAATTTCTCGGGGAAGCGAAACAGCGGGTACTGTCCAGGTACGACATCTTCACGGTGGCCGAAACCGGACTGGTCACCACCGAGCACGGGATCGGCCTCACCCACGAGGAGAGCGGACCCGTCAACATGCTGTTCCAGTTCGAGCACATGGAGCTGGACAAGGACAGCGACAGCCTCTCGCCCCGCTGGAGCCTCAAGCCCTGGAACCTCCTGGAGCTGAAACACATCATGACCCGCTGGCAGAAGGACCTGGAAGGCAAGGGCTGGAACAGCCTGTATCTCTCCAATCACGACCAGCCGCGCGCGGTTTCGCGCTTCGGCGACGATGGCCGTTATCGGGTAGAGTCGGCCAAGCTGCTGGCCACCTTTCTGCACACCCTGCACGGCACACCCTATATTTACCAGGGTGAGGAAATCGGCATGACCAACGTCGCCTTCCCCACCATCGACGACTATCGGGACGTGGAGACCCGGAATATGTATCGGGAGTTCGTGGAAGAGAAAGGCATCGACCGGAAAATCGTCATGGCTATGATCCACGCCAAGAGCCGCGACAACGCCAGAACCCCGATGCAGTGGGATGCCAGCGCCAACGCAGGCTTCACCAGCGCAACCCCGTGGATCAAGGTCAATCCCAATTATCCCGCGATCAACGTCGCTCGGTGCTCGGCCGATCCCGATTCGATCCTCTATTACTATCAACAGCTCATCCGGCTGCGCCGGGAAAACCCGGTGATCGTCCACGGTCGCTACGATCCGCTGTGCGAGGCTCACGAACAGATCTACGCCTTCACCCGGACCTGGAAGGACGAGCGCCTGTTGGTGATCCTGAACTTCAGCGCTGACAGGCCCGTCTTTGCCCTGCCCTGCCACGTTCGCCTCGCGAACCAGGAGTTGCTGATCGGCAACTATCCGATGGATGCCGAAGAACACAGCACGCCGCTGACGCTGCGGCCTTACGAGGCGCGAGTCTACCGCTTGCGCGCTCCCGACCACCTTCAACCATCCGGGCATCACCGCCGATGAAAGAGCCTTTGATACCTTTGCCTCTCGGGCGCGACGATCAAGAGCCGTTCCCGAAGCGAACTGGGAAATCGGAACAGAGCGTTCATAATTATCCTGGATGGGACAACCCGCATCGCAGCAAAGCAAATCCTGGTCCGCGAGGCGCCCTTCGCCGCAAGAACCCATACCCCCGTCTTGCGGAGCAGTCTGATCAACCACAGCGAGGAACAACGATGAAAAACCGTAAATCCGTCAGTCTGTTCGTCTCCATGGTATTTGGCGCGGCCCTGACCGGCGCCGGCGTGGCGCACGCCGCGACGCTCTCGATTTCCTGCGGCGCGGTCGGGCAGGAATTGGAGTTTTGCAAGACGGGCGCCGAAGCCTGGGCGAAGAAAACCGGCAACCAGGTCAATCTCATCTCGACGCCCAATTCGGCCACGGAACGGCTGGCCCTGTACCAGCAATTGCTGGCGGCGGGCGCGTCCGACGTGGACGTGTTCCAGATCGACGTGGTCTGGCCCGGCATTCTGGGCAATCACTTCCTCGATCTCGCCCCGTATGCCAAGGATGTCGTGAAGAACCATTTTGCCGCGATCGTTCAAAACAACACCGTCGATGGCAAGCTGGTGGCCATGCCCTGGTTCACCGACGCCGGCCTGCTCTATTACCGCAAGGACCTGCTGGCCAAGCATGGCGCGCAGCCTCCGCAAACCTGGCAGGAATTGACCGACACGGCGAAGAAAATCCAGGACGCCGAGCGGGCCGCCGGCAACGACAAGATGTGGGGGTTCGTCTGGCAGGGTCGAGCCTACGAGGGCCTGACCTGCAACGCCCTGGAATGGGTATCCAGCTACAACGGCGGCACCATCGTCGATGACAAGGGCAAGATCACCATCAACAACCCGAAGGCCGTCGCCGCCCTCGACACCGCCGCCGGCTGGGTCAAGACGATCTCGCCCGAGGGCGTGCTGAACTATACCGAGGAAGAGAGCCGCGGCGTGTTCCAGTCCGGCAACGCCGTGTTCATGCGCAACTGGCCTTATGCCTGGCCGCTGGCGCAGGGGCCGGAGAGCGCCATCAAGGACAAGGTCGGCGTGAGCGCCCTGCCCAGGGGCGGCGCGGACGGACGTCATGCCGCCACCCTCGGCGGCTGGCAGCTTTCGGTATCCAAATACTCCAAAAACAAGGAACTGGCCGCCGATCTGGTCATGTACCTGACCAGCGCCGAGGAGCAGAAGCGTCGCGCCATCCACGGCGCCTACAACCCAACCATCGAAAGCCTCTACAAGGACGCCGACGTCCTGAAAGCCGTACCGTTCTTCGGTGAGCTGTACGATACCTTCGTCAACGCCGTGGCCCGTCCCTCGACGGTGACCGGCGCCAAGTACAACCAGGTCAGCAACGAGTTCTGGAACGCCGTGCATGGCGTGCTGTCCGGCAGGGCCAAGGCCCAGGACAGCCTGGCGCAACTGGAAGCCTCGCTCAAGCGCATGAGCCGCGGCGGCAAGTGGTAAGTCCGAAATCGCGATAACAACCCGGCGGCGCGGCTCGACCGTCGCCGCCGCCGTCCGATGAAGCTTCACTTGTCCACGAGGAGGTCATGATGGCTACCACGGCAGCCGAAACCGCCGGCCGCGCAGCGGACGTGACTGGCAGCGCAACCCAATCGCCCAAATCCGAGTTGACCCGCGGCCGGGTGCGGGCGGCGTGGCTGTTTCTGACGCCAATGCTGATCCTGCTGTTGATGGTGGCCGGTTGGCCGCTGCTGCGCACGATCTGGTTCAGTTTTACCGACGCCAACCTGTCCGATCTGGGCAGCGCCCAGTTCGTCGGTTTCGAGAACTACCTCACTTACTCCGATGGCGAATGGTACGGAGTCCTGGCCGACGGCGAATGGTGGAACGCGGTCTGGAACACGCTGAAATTCTCCGTTATCTCCGTCGCCCTGGAAACCGTTCTGGGGCTGATCGTCGCCCTGGTGCTCAACGCTTCCTTCCCGGGGCGGAGCCTGGTGCGGGCGGCGGTGCTGATTCCCTGGGCGATTCCGACCATCGTGTCCGCCAAGATGTGGGGCTGGATGATGCACGACCAGTTCGGCATCCTCAATCACATGTTGATGGGGATCGGCCTGATTTCCGCGCCGCTCGCCTGGACCGCCAGCCCCGATCTGGCCATGACGGCGGTGATCATGGTCGATGTCTGGAAAACCACGCCGTTCATGGCGCTGCTGATTCTGGCCGCCCTCCAGATGTTGCCCACCGACTGCTACGAGGCGGCGCGGGTCGATGGCATCCACCCGGTTCGGGTGTTCTTCAGGGTGACCCTGCCGCTGATCCAGCCCGCCCTGATGGTGGCGGTGATCTTCCGCCTGCTGGACGCCCTGCGGATCTTCGACCTGATCTACGTGCTGACCTCCAACAGCAAGGACACCATGTCGATGTCGGTCTATGCCCGGCAGCAACTGGTGGATTTCCAGTCGGTCGGCTACGGTTCGGCCGCTTCGACGCTGCTGTTCTTCACCGTGGCCCTGTGCGTGGTGCTGTACATCACCTTCGGCCGGGTGCGCTTCGATGGGGGGAGGTAGGCCATGAAACGTTTATTTGGCTGGATCGGCTTTTACGTGCTGGTGGCGGCGATCATCGTGTATGCGGTGTTTCCGTTCTATTACGCCATCGTCACCTCGCTGAAGGCGGGCTCCCAGTTGTTCAGCGTCGAGTACTTTCCCACGACCTGGAACTGGGACAACTATGTATCGGTATTCCGCGAACAACCCTTCGCCTACAATCTGCTCAACTCGGTGCTGGTGTCCTTTGCGGTGGTGGCCCTGTCGCTGTTTTTCGGAGTGACGGCGGCGTTTGCCCTGGGGCGCGTGCAATTCCGGGGGCGGGGGCTGTTGCTGCTGACCGTGCTGGGCGTTTCCATGTTTCCGCAGGTCGCGGTGCTGTCCGGCATGTTCGAGCTGATCCGGGGCTTTGGGCTGTACAACAACCTGCTCGGCCTGGTGATCTCCTACATGATCTTCACCCTGCCGTTCACGGTGTGGGTGCTGACCACCTTCATGCGCGATTTACCCAAGGAACTGGAGGAAGCGGCGATCATGGACGGCGCCAATCCCTGGCAGATCATCGTCAAGGTGTTCATGCCGCTGATGTGGCCGGCGCTGGTCACCACCGGCCTGCTGGCCTTCATCGCCGCCTGGAACGAATTCCTGTTCGCCCTCACCTTCACCCTGACCAACACCCAGCGCACGGTGCCGGTCGCCATCGCGCTGATCAGCGGCGCCAGCCAATACGAGCTGCCCTGGGGCAACATCATGGCGGCCTCGGTCATCGTCACCCTGCCGGTGGTGGTCCTGGTACTGATCTTCCAGCGCCGCATCGTCTCCGGCCTGACCGCCGGCGCCGTCAAGGGCTGAAGGCATGGCCGGCGGCGACGAGGCGGTGACGCCGAACCGCGCGACCAATAACGACGATTCATCAATCTGAGGAGTGATCCACGATGGCCGATATTCGCATGCGCAACGTCCACAAGGCGTTCAAAGAAGTCCGGGTGATCGAGCGCGTCGATCTCGATATCGAGGATGGCGAGTTCGCCGTCTTCGTCGGTCCCTCGGGCTGCGGCAAGTCCACCCTGCTGCGGCTGGTCGCCGGGCTGGAGGACATCACCTCCGGCGATCTGTCCATCGGCGGCAAGAAAGTCAACGACGTGCCCCCGTCGCAACGCGGCGTGGCGATGGTGTTCCAATCCTACGCCCTGTATCCGCACATGACGATCTTCGACAATATGGCGTTCGGCCTGAAGCTCGCCAAGCAGGACAGCGGCGAGATCAAGAACCGCGTCCACTGGGCGGCGAAAATTCTGCAAATGGAACATCTTCTGGACCGCTTGCCGAAGGAGTTGTCCGGCGGCCAGCGCCAGCGGGTCGCCATCGGTCGGGCCATCGTCCGTAAACCCGGCGTCTTCCTGTTCGACGAGCCGCTGTCCAACCTGGACGCGGCGCTGCGCGTGCAGACCCGGATCGAGATTTCCAAGCTGCACCGCGACTTGGGCGCCAGCATGATCTACGTCACCCACGACCAGGTGGAAGCCATGACCCTGGCGGACAAGATCGTGCTGTTGAACGCCGGCAAGGCGGTGATCGAGGACGGCAGCGTGGCCCAGATCGGCCCGCCGCTGGAGTTGTACCACCATCCGGTGAATCTGTTCGTCGCCGGCTTCATCGGCTCGCCCAAGATGAATTTTCTCCCCGGCAACCTGACCGGCATCGAACCCGCCAGCGCCACGGTGGCCCTGCCGGACGGTTCGACGGTGCGCGCCGCGGTCGACGCCACCGCCGCGAAACCCGGCGACGCGGTAACGCTGGGCATTCGCCCGGAGCACGTGACGCTCGGCGGCGGCGCCGACAGTTTCATCCAGGCCGAGGTCGCTTACGTCGAGCGCCTGGGCGAATCGTCGTTTCTCTATACCCGGGTCCAAGGAGTCGACAACCATGTAATCGTGCGTCAGGAAGGAGACACGGCGGCCAAGATGGGCGACCGCCTCACGCTCGGCCTGGCGGCTCAGCACTGCCATCTGTTCAACGAGCAAGGGCGCGCGTTCAAGCGGCGGATCGGAGCCGCCGCCGAAACCAAGCCCATCGTCCAATGACGGGACCGCGTCCGATAGCGGATCATCCTGTCCAGTCCCCCATAACCATGGATGCGCTACGATGATGCACGCAACGATATCGGCCTTTCTGCTGGGCGCGCTGATGACGGTCTCGCTATCCGCCCCGGCGGCGGACGTGACGATTTCCTGCGGCGCGGTCGGCCAGGAAAAGGAATTTTGCGAGCAGGCCGTCAACGCCTGGGCCAGGGAAACCGGCAATCGCGTCACGGTGACCACGCCTCCGGAAAGAACCAACGAACGCTATTTCAAATACCTGGTCGATCTAGGTGCCGGCGACAGCCGCACCGACGTCTACCAGATCGACGTCATTTGGCCGGGACTGCTGGCCAAACATTTCGTGGATCTCGGGCAGTACCTCAAGCCGGAGGACATCCGGCAACACCATCCGGCGATTCTGGCCAGCAACACGGTCGACGGCCGCCTGGTGGGCATGCCCTGGTTCACCGACGTGGGCGTGCTGTACTACCGCAAGGACTTGCTGGAAAAATACGGCCTGCCGGTACCCCAGGACTGGTCGGAACTGGCGGATGTGGCACTGTACATCCAGACTCAAGAGCGCCAGGCCGGCCAGGCGGAGCTCTGGGGTTACGTGTTTCAGGGCGCGGCCTACGAAGGGCTGACCTGCAACGCCCTGGAGTGGATCGCCGCTTATGGCGGCGGCACGGTGATCGGCGCGGACGGCGCCATCACCGTCGACAATCCCCAAGCCGCCCTGGCGCTCGCGCGGGCGGCAACCTGGATCGGCACGCTTGCGCCACCGCGCGTCATCTCGTTCAGCGAAGAAGATGCGCGCCAGACGTTCCAGCTCGGCAATGCCGTGTTCATGCGCAATTGGATCTACGCGTGGGCGTTGGTCAACGGCAAGGACAGTCCGGTGGTCGGCAAGGTCGGGGTGGCTCCGCTACCCAGGGGCGGTATCAAAGGCACGTCCGCCAGCACCCTGGGCGGCTGGCAACTCGCCGTCTCGAAATACTCCAAGGACCCCAAGGTGGCGGCCGATCTGGTGCGCTATCTGACCAGCGCAGCCGTGCAGAAACAGCGCGCCATCGCCGGTTCCTACGCGCCGACCATCATGCCCCTGTACGACGACCCGGAGATCGTGGCGGCGAATCCGTTTTTCACCGAGATGCGATCCATTCTGGAAAACGCGGTGGCCCGCCCCGCCACCCGCACCGGCGACAGCTACATGGCGGTGACGACGCGTTTTTGGGAAGCCGTGCACGATGTGCTGCAAGGCCGCAGAACGGCGTCCGCAAGCCTGAGCGCCTTGCAAGACCAATTGCGGTTGTTCAAGATCCGCGGCGGCTGGTAGCCGCCGGCTCGATTCCGACTGACCCCGGAGAACGACCATGCCCGCGACGCCCGCCAGCAACCGCTACGAAACCATGACCTACAACCGCTGCGGGCGCAGCGGTCTGGTGCTGCCCGCCATTTCCCTGGGGCTGTGGCACAACTTCGGCGAGGTCGATGTCTTCGCGAATGCCCGGGACATGGTCCTGCGCGCCTTCGATCTGGGCATCACTCACTTCGATTTGGCCAACAACTACGGCCCACCGCCGGGATCGGCCGAAGAAACCTTCGGCCGCATCCTGCGGAAGGAGCTGGGGAGCTACCGGGATGAGCTGATCGTCTCCACCAAGGCCGGTCATCCCATGTGGCCCGGCCCCTATGGTGACTGGGGTTCGCGCAAGTATCTGGTGGCCAGCCTCGACCAAAGTCTGAAACGAATGGGGTTGGATTACGTCGATATTTTTTATCATCACCGCCCCGACCCCAATACCCCTCTGGAAGAAACGGTGGCCGCCCTGGATCAGGTCGTCCGTCAGGGCAAGGCGCTCTATGTCGGCATCTCGTCCTATTCCCCGGAACAGACCCGCCAGGCCGCGCGGCTGCTGCGCGGCCTGGGGACTCCGTGTCTGATTCACCAGCCGCGCTACAGCCTGTTCGACCGCTGGATCGAACAGGGTTTGCTGGACGTACTCGCCGGGGAAGGCATCGGCTGTATCGTGTTCTCTCCCCTGGCCCAGGGCTTGCTGACCAATAAATACCTCGACGGTCTGCCCGCCGATTCCCGGGCGGCGAAGGCGCATGGGTTTCTGCGGCCGGCTGACATCACGCCGGAGAAACTCGACCAGGTCCGCCGGCTCAACGGGATCGCTCAACAGCGCGGGCAAACCCTGGCCCAGATGGCTCTGGCCTGGGTGCTGCGCCATGCCGGCGTCACCTCGGCTCTGATCGGCGCCAGTCGGGTGCGACAGATCGAGGACGGCGTGGCCGCCTTGCGGACAACGGCGTTTCAACCGGAGGAGCTGCGGGCGATTGAAACGATCCTGGCTTCCTGATCGTGCATGGAACCGTGCATGGAAGTGAGAGCGAACATGACCCCCCTGTTCTCTCTCAAGGTCCGGCCCGGCCATCCGGATTTTCTCGATTTGCCGTGGGCGCGGTCCATCGTCGACTGGCCCGGCGAGCGCTTTGTCGACCTCCCCTGCGGGCCTTCCCGACACGAGGTCCGTTTCATTGCCTACGAGCAGGGAATCTACGTCATCAAGGAATTACCCAGCGCCGCCGCGCGCCAGGATTATGAAGTATTGCGGGCGCTGGAAACCAAGGATGTAGCCGCCGCCGTTCCGGTCGGCATCGTCGAAAACCGCTATCCCGATCCGGGCGCCGAACGCTCGGCGGCCATCATCACCCGCTATCTGGAACATTCCTTTTCCTATCAGGAACTGGTGCGGGACCACGGGTTCGGCGCCCGCCGCGAGCAGATGCTCGACGCCTTCGCCGGCCTGCTGGTGGAACTGCACCTGGCGGGTTGTTTCTGGGGGGACTGCTCGCTGGCCAACGTCCTCTATCGCTACGACGCCGAAGCCATCGAGCCGATCATGGTCGACGCCGAAACCGCGGTGCTGCGCGAATCCCTGTCCAACGGCCAGCGCGAGGAAGATCTCGAGATCATGATCCTGAACGTCGCCGGCGGCATGGCCGACATCGCCGCCGCGCACGGCCTGCCCATCGACGACGCCGATCTGGCGCTGGGCGAGGACATCGCGGAACGCTACCGGAATCTGTGGCGGGAACTCACCGAAACTACGATCATCGCGCCGGAAGAGGGGTTCAAGATCACGGAAAAGATCAAGCGGCTCAATGAACTGGGCTTCGACGTGGACGAAGTGGATCTGATTCCGGCCGATGGCGGTGGCCGGTTACGCATGAAGGTAAAAGTCGGTGGCCGGAATTTTCATTCCACCAAGCTCCACCGTCTGACGGGCGTCGAGGCCCTGGAGCGTCAGGCCCGGCAAGTGCTCTCGGACCTGCACTATTACCAATGCCGGGCCGGCGCCAGCACCGCCACCGGCAAGGAAGTGGCCGCCGTGCAATGGCGGGTCGGCGTTTTCGAGCCGATGCTGGAGCGCTTGCGGGCGATGCCTGGCATTCAGGATCCCATTCAGGCCTACTGCGCCGTGCTGCACCACCGCTATCTGAAATCCTGCGAATGCGGCTGCGATGTCGGGACCGAAGCGGCGTTCCAGGACTGGCTGGCGGTCGGTAGGCCGGATTACCTTCGCGCCGCGAACGATCCGGGCGCAACCGGAATGCAGGCCGCATGAACGAACGGCAGAAAACATCGCCGTCCCCGCCGGGTCAGGCCCCAGCCGTTGCCGCTCGTCCTCCGGGATATCCGGCCGAACTCGAACAGACCTCGACCTTGCGGGACGGCCGCGCGGTGTTCGTCCGTCCGGTGATTCCCGCCGATGCACTGGCTCTCGAACGCGAATGGCGCGACGCCGACGCCGAGACCCTGTATCAGCGCTTTTTCACCCCTCGGCCCAGACTGGACGCCCGGCGCCTGCATGCTTTCGTCCATGTCGATTATCAGTGGCGGCTCGCGCTGGTCGCCTTCGCCGCGGACACCCGGGCGGTCGGCATCGCTCGCTACGAGGGCGCGCCCGGTCAGGAGCATGCGGAAATCGCCATCGTGATCAATCCGGCATGGCGGCGGGTGGGATTGGCGAGCACGCTGCTGCGCCTGCTCGCCGAAGCGGCGCGGGCGCGGGGACTCCGGCGCTTGACCGCGCTGTATCTTCAGGACAACCAGGCCATGGCCGCGCTGCTGGCCAAGGCCGGCTTTATCCCGCCACGGGTCAGCGCCGGCGTCGCCGCCACCGAGAAGGCGGTTTGACCCAGTGGGTCAGAACCAGATCTCCATCTGGGCGCCGAACAGCCACTTGTCCTTCCCGGTGAAATCGGTATTGGCAAAGGTGTTGTTGCCCTCTTCCGTGTCCCCCGCCTGGTCGGGATATTTGAAGTCGTTCAGGTCATCATCCCAACCCAGATAGCTGACGAGGAACCGGAGCGACGGCCGCTCGAAGAAGCCGGCGGACGTGTCCAGATTGAAGGTCGGGGCCACCGTGAGCTTGTAGAAGCCGCCGCTGGCCTTGTTCTTGATATTGGCCCTGGCGGGAGCGTTCGGGCCATTGTCAAGATCCATGTATTGGTAAGTGCCCTCGTAAGCGATCAGGAAATTCGGCGTCAGGATCTGCTCGAGACGCAGATTCAAGGATGCCCAGTTGTATTCGTCCCCCTTGTTGAAGAAATCCTTGCCGGACTGCGCCATGAACGCCGGAGCAATCCGCCAGCCCGGCGACAGTGGGGTTACGCCAAAGGTGTAAAAACGCACGGCCTGGGCATCCTCGGTCAGGTCGCCGTTGGAGCCGATGCTTTTGACCTCCGCCCCCAGACCCCGGCCATACAAAACTCCGGTCTTGGAAAACCCGTCGGCGACCCCGTAAAAACGCTTGGAATCGCCATAGCCCGCCATGACATGCACACCGCTGTCGGCCGCATCCTGCTTGCGGTCGCTGTTGTCGTTGGCGCGCATCCCGGACAACATGAATTGCCAGGGACCGATATAGTTGTTGGTGGTCAGGATGTAGTTCTGAATCTTCGTGCTCGAACTGTCCGCGACGCCGAAATCACGGCCATACAAGGTCAGGTTGGTAGACCAGTTGTCGCTCGGCTTGACATCGTAAATGCCGGCCCCGGTGCCGGACAGAAAGATGATGTCGGAATCGAAGAAGTGAATGTCGAAGTTATTGCGGTCGAACCGCTTGCCGGCCCACAGGATCGAGTCCTTGAAAGCGCCGGTGAAGCTTTGCAGGTTGCCGAGTTCCGCGTACACCTGACGCACGTTCAGTTGGCTGTCGTCGGCGGTCCAGTCGTTGTTGGTCTGGACGCTGTCGGCCACCATCACCCGGTATTTCGAGTAAGCGCCGCTTTCGTGGGTCACCTTGCTATCGAAAACCAGTTCCAGATATTTGTCGGACTCCACGCCCAGGCGGCCGATGGGTGCGCCGACCCGGCCCGCCGGCGTCATGTAGGGACCCACCCCGCTGACGCCGTTGAGGCCATCGTCGAACAGGGCGCCGGCGCGGGCGTAGCCCTTGAAGGAAAACTGGGGTTCGGTCTTCGGTTCGGCCTTCTTGGCCTCTTTCACTTCGGCGACCTCCTTGGTCTGGGTTTCGACCTGCACGGCCTTGGCTTCCGCCTGACTGGCCCGCTTCTCAGCCTCCTGAGCCTTGATTTCCGCCTGTCTGGCTCGCGCTTCGGCCTGCTCCATGCGTCTTTCCAACTCCGCGAGCCGCCTCGCCAGCGCGTCCGTATCCGCGGCATGGGCCGTGGTGCCGGTCAACAACGCCAACGCGATACTGGCACTCAACGTAGTTTTTTTCATAAGTACCATTCTCCCACTGTGTTGTGTATTTAGAATACTTTTGTTGTGAGCATGCCAAGCATAGCAGTAAAAAAACTGTCATGCTGCCGCATGGTGAAATTTTCAGGCTGGAAAAAAGGGTATCCCGAAGCGCCCACACCCGTGCGCGCCATCATCGAAAATCGCGCCCGGGCTCAGGTTTCGGAAACCTGTTCCAGCCACAGCACCCGATAGGGTTCGAGCTTCAGGTCGGACCAACTGTCGAGAACCTTTCCCTCCAGACGGTCGACCAGCTCCCCTTTGAAGCCCATGTCATGGACCCGATGGCGGGGGACCGTCTGGTCGCGCTCGGTGAAATTGGCCAGCACCAGCAGGCGCCCACGGGCGCTGGCGCGGATCATCCCGAACACCTGTTCGTTGTGCGTCCAGACGGCGTAACAGCGCGCCTCGGCATGCAGGCTGAGCGTGTGTTTCCTGGCCTGAATCATGTCGCACGTGGCATGGAAAATCCGGGCGGTGACGGTCTGCCAGTCGTGCCGCTGCCCGGCCTGGTTCCAATCCAGGTAGGGGCGATGAATCCAGCGGTTGTCATCGGCGAGATGCGGATCGTCCAGGTAACGTCGGTCGTTCAGCAACCCCAGTTCATCGCCCATGTAGATGATGGGAATGCCGTTGAGCACCAGAATCATGGCGTGCAGCAACAGGATGCGGCGTACCGCCAGGTCCAGATCATGCCAGTTCTGCCGCTCGGCGGCCGCTTCCAACCCGGCCAGGGACGCCAGGGTGCCGCTGATCCGCCGGTCGCCGGTCTTGGGGTTGTGTTGAAAGGTGACGCCCCGGGCGAAAGTGCCGGGAAAGCGGCCGCTGTAGAAATCGCTGAGAAAGGCACGGTGCAGAAAGCCGGACAGGCCGATGGCCGCGGCGTCCTCGTCGCGCACCGCCCAGCCGATGTCGTCATGGCAGCGGACGTAGGTCAGCCAGGCGCAACCGACGGGCGTGTCCGGCATGTTCTGCAGGGCATGAGTCATCAACACCGCCCGCCGCTCGGCCAGGCTGCTCCACAGCAACACCATGAACGAGTTGTGGTAGGCGATTTCGCATTCCTTGTTGGTGGCCGCGCCCAGCCCCAGGTACGGGAGCAATTTGTCCGGCGAAACGATGGCCTCGGCCTTGAACAGCAGTCCGGGCGCGGCGAGCCGGGTGAGCGCCCGGAACGCCTGCAAGATCGCGTGCGCCTCGGGCTGGTTCTGGCAGTCGGTCCCCAGCCGCTTCCACATGAAGGCGACCGCGTCCAGCCGCAGGATCTCCACGCCCTGGTTGGCCAGAAACAGCATGATGTCCAGCAT
>JRYG01003226.1_pt1 | contig 13114 bp, 11 predicted proteins | sample 235341 | NCBI WGS metagenome assembly JRYG01 (sample SAMN03074218, study PRJNA261478) | activated sludge metagenome | biome: Wastewater Treatment Plant; feature: Wastewater; material: Activated sludge; isolation source: activated biomass of a wastewater treatment plant treating hydrocarbon... ... | reverse complement strand
TCGTCGGTGCCGGTCAGGAAGAAGACGTCCTCCCCGCGCTGACGCATGTGCCGGGCCAGGATGTCGGCGGCCATGGTCGAGTAGGCGTGCCCCAGGTGGGGATCGCCGTTGCCGTAGTAGATCGGTGTGGTGACGTAGAAGCTCACTGCCCGTCCAGCATATGGAGGCTCAGAGGCAGGCCGCCTCGACCGCGTCGGCGAAGAGTCGGGAACCAGGCGTCTCAAGCTCTTCGGCAAGCCCGAGATAGAAGCTGGGTTCGGTCGCTTCGACCTCCATCAGGATCGGTTCCCCCTCCGGAGAGGAGACCATGTCGATCCGGGCGTAGAGAGGCATGCTGCCGAAACGGCGGGCCATCCACGCGACGGCCTTCGCACCGAGTTCGACTTCGCTTTCGGTCGCTTCGGCCAGGCTCATCAGATCATCGTCGAACATCCCGGCAGCGACGGTAGTTCCCGGCTTCACCGGAGCGACCCCGGATTCCGGCAGAAAGGGCTTCTTGTTCAGGGAGTAGGCGAAGCGGCCGCCGAAGAAGAGGACGGCCGTCTCTCCGCGATCGTCAATCCACGGAATGTAAGGCTGGATCATCGCGATCTCGTCCTGGCTGCCCAGCTTCCCGATCAGGGCGAGGGCTCCGTCCCGGGTGTCGTCGTCAAAGACACCGGTATCCCGCGCGCCGGCTCCCCTGACCGGCTTGATCACGACCCTGCCGCCAAAGTCCGGCACCGGCCCGCCAGGGGCGACCAGGGCCGTGGGGGGCACCGGCAGGCCCGCCCCGTCGAGCTCGGCCAGATAACGCTTGTCCAGGTTCCAGCCGATGAGATCCGGGTGATTACGGAGCCTCTCCGGCCCGACCGCCTCGGTCCAGGCCAGGAAAAGCTCGGTCTTCTCGCCGTAATCCCAGGTTGAGCGGATCACGACCAGGTCGAACGAATCCCAGTCGGTCGATTCATCGTCCCATGCCTCGAAGCGGACTTCGAAACCCCTCTCTTCGAGCACCCGGGCCGAAAGCAGGTCGTCTTCCCACTGCGGCATCCGGGGTTCGCAGGTTGCGTATGCGACCCGCTTGCCGCTCACCGCCTTGGTTCCCGGCCAGTCAGTGCCTTGTAGAGATCGTTCGCCCGGGTTCCGGTCAGAGATGCCACCACGGTGGCCGCCGCCCGCGGCCTGGCCCCGGACTTGACCAGCCGCTTCAGGGCCTCGACCGCGAAGGCGATGTCCTGGCCATGGTCGGCCGCGTCGGCCGGGCCGATCACCAGGACGATCTCGCCCTTGACCTCGCCCTTGAAACGGAGAGCCAGTTCGGTCAGGGTGCCGCGGCTCACTTCCTCGTGGAGCTTCGTCATTTCACGGCAGACAGCGGCCTGCCGGTCGGGGGCGAGCTGGGCGAGTGCGGCCAGCGAGTTCGCGATCCGCCGGGGGGACTCGAAGGCGACGACGGTCTCGGCGGAGTTCAGGACCCGCTCCATCTCGCCCGAACGCTTGGGCAGGAACCCCTCGAAACGCCAGCGGTCGGTCGGCAGCCCGGAGGCAACCAGGGCGACCGGGATCACCGACGGACCGGGCAGGACTTCGACCTCGACTCCGCGCTCGATGCAGGCCCGGATCAGGCGGTAGCCGGGGTCTGAGATCGCTGGCATGCCGGCGTCGGAAACCAGCGCGATCCTGTCGCCCCGCTCCATCCGCTTGACCAGCTCGACCGCACGGGACGCCTCGTTGCCTTCATGGTTGGAGACCAGGCGGGGCTTGGGCCGGATCTCCAGACGATCGAGCAGGCGGCCGGTGCGTCGGGTGTCCTCGCAGGCAATGTAGTCGGCCATTACCAGCGCCTCACGAACCCGCTTGCTTACGTCGTCCATGTTGCCGATCGGGGTCGGGCAGACTGTCAGCCGCCCGGGCATCAGGCAGCCTCGGCTTCCATGCGCCCGTAGGCGGCGGCACCGATCATCCCGGCCGCCGGTCCGAGCTCGGCGGCGACGACCCTGGTCGAGTTCATCGGGTTCAGGGCGTACTTCTCGACCTCGCGGCGGGCCGGTGCTATCAGCAGCTCCCCGAAGGCGATCGCTCCCCCACCGAGCACGATGACCTCTGGCTGGAAGACGTTGGCCAGGCCGACCAGCGCCTGGCCGAGGTAGTGGCCGGCCAGGTCAATCGCGCCGAGGGCCGCTTCATCACCCTTCGTCGCGGCCTCGTTCACGGCCTTCGCGTCTATGGTCTCCCCGGCGGCAAGCCGTTGACCAAGCAGCGAGTCGGGTTCACGCTCGGCTGCTTCCCTGCCATGGCGACCGATCGCAGTACCGGAGGCCATCGCTTCGACGCAGCCGCGGTTGGGGCAGTTGCCCTGGCAGGGATGGCCGTCGATCTCGACCACGAGGTGCCCCAGCTCGGCGCCGGCCCCGGTCGAGCCACGGTAGATCTCGCCGTCCAGCCAGATGCCCCCGCCGATGCCGGTGCCGATCGTCAGCAGCAGCGCGTGACGCGTACCGCGGGCGGCACCGTAGAGGGCCTCGGCGAGCATTGCCAGGTTGCCGTCGTTGTCGATCGCGACCGGCAGCTTCACCCCTTCGGAAACCATGTCCCGGATCGGCAGATCCTCAAGGTCGAGGTTCACGGTGCTGATCGCATGCCCGCTCTCGCGATCGATGGTTGCAGGGATGCCGATCCCCACGGAGCTGGCTCCCGGTCGGGCTTCATGCGCCTTGTTGATCTGGGTCGTCAGCAGGTCCACGACCTTCTCCTGCGAATAACCTCTGGAAGGCACTTCTTCTTCCCAAAGGGCTTCAGGCCGCCCATCGACCACCCCGACGGCAAGCTTGGTACCACCCAGATCCGCCCCGATCGATTCAACTTGCGTCATCAGCCACCATTCTTGAAATTCCATGCCTTCTTCAGGTAACAAGCCGGATCCGGACCGGCCCGAGTACAACGTCTATCGCTCCCGGCGGGGGCTTTTCTCGCGGTTCCGCAAGCCTGATCTCGGATCCCTGAGCGGGAAAGAGAAGCAGGCGGCGGATCGACGGAGGGCAGCCCGGCCCGACCGGCAGGACGTACCCTACGAAGTCCACCGCTCCGGCTCCGGCCGGGGTGGCGACCGGTACGGATCGCCCGGCTCCCGCAGGTGGTGGCCCGGGCGCCGCGGAGGCGGCACCAAGCGGGGTGGAAGGCGCTGGTTGAAGTGGATTCTCGTAGCGATTTTCGGCTGGCTGGTGCTCAGCTTCCTCGCCTTCGGCATTTCGGCCCAGATCCAGTCGATGAAGCTTTCCGGTGACGCCAGGGACGCGCTCGGAGGCAGCCCCTGGATGCTGACCAGCCCCCAGAACATCCTGATCATCGGGACCGACTCCCGGCCACCCGACACGCTTGAGCCCGGGGCCGCCCAGGAGGAGCGCTGCTACGAGCAGCAGGCCGAGGGCGAGGCCCCGCATGACGGTTGTGCCGGAGCCCGGGCCGACACCCTGATGGTCGTGCGGGCCGGTGGCGCGAAGTTCAAGAAGCTCAGCATCCCCCGGGACAGCTACGCCGCGATCCCCGGCCAGGACTCGCAGAAGATCAACGGTGCCTACGCCTTCGGTGGTGCCGCGCTTCAGGTCCAGACGGTCGAGGACTTCCTCGGCATCACGATCGACCACGTGGTGATCCTCAACTTCACCGGCTTTGAGGACTTCATCGACGCGATCGGCGGGGTGAAGGTCGACGTGCCGGTCCGGCTTTGTGCCGACATTTCCGGTGGCGAAGCGAACGGCGGCTGGTCGATCGACCTCGAGAAGGGATCGAATACCCTGGACGGCGAGACCGCACTCGCCTACGCCAGGACCCGCAAGCCCAGCCCTTGTCCCGGTTCCGAGCCGAGTGCGTTCACCGAGGGATACGACGATCTGGACCGGGCGGCCGCCCAGCAGCTGGTCATGAACGGGATAAAGGAGCGCCTGACCGACCCGCTCCGCCTCCCCTACAACTTCATCAAGGGTCCGATCATCGGCTGGACGGCGCCGAAGGCCTTCGTATCCGACATGGGCTTCATCACCCTCCCCCAGCTCGCCCTCTCGACCGTGTTCGCCGGTTCATCCAAGCCCGATGTGCTGATCCCGTCCGGACCCGGGCCGGGCGGGAGCCTCGAGATCCCCGAGTCCGAGCGTCAGCGCGCCGCCGCCGCACTCGAGAGCTGAGGGGCGCCGGGAAGTCAGAAACCCGCAACTGTTGCGGTTTTCTCCCTTCCGACTGTCAGTTCGAGCCGGAGGACGAAGAGGCTCTGGACCCGGAGCCGGTTGAGCTTGAGGAGCCAGAGCTTGACGAGCCAGAGCTCGACGAGGAGCCGGAATCGGACGAACCTGACCCCGACGAAGAGGCCTCGGACGATCCGGAAGAACCGGAATCGGAAGATCCCGATTCCTTCTTCGCTGCTTCGGCGGCTGCCTTCGCCTTGTTGGTTTTTCGGGTTCCGTAGTCGGTGTTGTGGAATCCGGAACCTTTGAAGTGAATCGCCGGCGAATGGAGGACCTTGGTGACCTTCTGGCCGGTGGTCGGGCAGACGGTCAGGGCATCCTCGGTGATCGACTGCATCACTTCGAAAGTGGTTCCGTCTTCGCGTCTGTACTCGTAGATCGGCATTGCGGGTCTGATTATCGCAGCGCGCTGCTCTCTGCGTCTCTATACCTTTGACCCCATGAGCGATTACGCCACCGACAAGAACAACGAAGTGACAATGGAAGAGATCGTCGCACTCGCCAAGCGCCGCGGTTTCGTTTTCCCTTCTTCGGAGATCTACGGTGGCCTCGGATCGACCTACGACTACGGCCATTACGGCGTTCTGCTCAAGAACAACGTCAAGAACGAGTGGTGGAAGTCGATGCTGGTCGAACGCGACGACATCGTTGCCCTGGACTCGGCGATCCTCCAGCACCCCAGGGTCTGGGAGGCCTCCGGGCATCTGGCCGGCTTCACCGACCCGCTGGTCCAGTGCCTGGGCGAATGCAAGCGGCGCTGGCGTGAAGACCACCTGCGGGAAGCGAACGTTGAAAAGGGCGGGAACTACGACGATCCGATCGTCTGCCCCGAATGCGGTGGCGAGCTTTCCGAGCCGCGCAACTTCAACCTGATGTTCGAAACCCACATGGGTCCGGTAGCCGACGACGGCAACTCCGTGTACCTGCGTCCGGAGACGGCCCAGGGCATCTTCATCAACTTCAAGAACGTCCTCAACTTCGCCCGCAAGAAGCCGCCGTTCGGCATCGCCCAGGTCGGTAAGTCCTTCCGCAACGAGATCACCCCGGGCAACTTCATCTTCCGGACCCGCGAGTTCGAGCAGATGGAGATGGAGTTTTTCGTTCCACCGGCAGAGGCCCAGGAGTGGTGGGAGAAGTGGGTTGAGATCCGGCACAACTGGTACCTGGAGCTTGGCATCCGTCCCGACTTCCTGATGATCCGCCCGCACGAATCCGACGAACTGTCCCACTACTCGTCGGGCACCTCGGACATCGAGTACCTCTTCCCGATCGGCTGGTCGGAGCTCGAGGGCATCGCCAACCGGGGCAATTTCGATCTGACCCAGCATCAGGAACATTCCGGCGAGAAGCTCGAGTACTTCGACCAGCAGTCAGGCGAGCGCTACATCCCTCACGTGATCGAGCCTGCCGCGGGAGCGGACCGCGCCGCCCTCGCCTTCCTCGTCGACGCCTACGCGGAGGAAGAGGTCGAGGGCCGCAAGCGAACCGTGCTGCAGCTCCACCCCCGCCTGGCGCCGGTCAAGGTTGCCGTGATGCCGCTCTTCAACAAGGAGGGCATGCCGGAAACCGCGCAGGAGATCAACGCCGCGCTGCGCAAGGCCGGCATCCAGACCGAGTACGACACCGGCGGGTCGATCGGCAAGCGCTATCGCCGTCAGGACGAGATCGGCACCCCTTGGGGAATCACCGTCGACTTCGACACAAAGGACGACGGCCAGGTGACGCTGCGTGACCGCGACTCGCTGGAGCAGGTCCGCGTGCCGATCGAGGGACTACCGGAGCTGATAGCCGGCAAGCTGGCCGAACCCTGGAAGTCACCCAAGCTCGGCTGAGCCGCAAGCAACACTCGGGGGCGGCCTTCCCGGGGGCCCCATTCCGGGCCGCGCCCCGGGCAATTGCCGCAGCCATGGCCACACCCGCAGCAGCCTCCCGGCCACGTTGACCCAAGGAGTCGATCTGCTCGGCTTCTAGCGCCGGCGACCCGAGCCTCTCGACAGCATCGAGGTAGTCATCTGAACTGATCAGGCGCTGATAGGGGCTGCCGGTTACCTCTTCAGTCAGGGTGTAGGCGGGTCCGGTGCCTTCTACCTCCACCTGCCCCAGGGCCGCTCTCGTTATCTCGGTCTGGCCAGCCAGAAAAGCCCTTCCATTCCCGAGCTCGACGAGGTTCGAGGCGACCGAGAAGAGCGATAACGGGAGAATCGCGAGGGGCAGCCAGCGGGGAGTCTCCACCCCACCCAGCAGAAGCCCGACCCAGGCGATGAGGAGGATCACGGCCGGATACTGGTAACGACTCGCGTCCGGAACCCTTCCCTCTCCCATGGCCAGGCCGCCGAGCAGCCAGAACGCCAGAAGGGCGGCGCCACAGGCCGGCAGTACGGTCGAAAACTCTCCGCGGCCCCTGGAGACACGCCAGAGGGTGATCCCTAAGAGGGCCGCGACCAGCAGGGGAAACACGAGCCAACCCGGCCGGTTCAGAAACGGGAGGGTGAAAGACCCAGTCAAGGTCTCGACCGCAGCCACGGAAGCATGCCAGAGGTATTCCGGAAGGTTCAGGACATTGCCGGTCAGATCAACCCCGCTTCCGTCACCAGGCCGTAGGAGGAACCAGAGAACGAAAAGTCCGAGCGGAATCCCGGGTATCCAGGCCCTGCGCCCCTGCCGCCGCAGAAGCACGTCAACGACGGCCCCTGCGGCGAACGCCAGCCCGACTCCACCGCAGGCCAGCGCAACAAGGAGCAGCAACGAGGCCGCCGCGTCTCCCCTTCGGCTCTGGTTGTCAAGGGCGAGCAGCATCCCCAATCCTGCAGCCATTCCGATCTGGAAGTTCATCGAGAGTCCGAGCAGCAGCGCCTCCCACGCATACCCGAGGAACATCGCCGGCAGGACCAGGACCAGTGCCAGCGAGGCAGCGAGACGGCGGCGCACCAGCAGATAGAGCAGGACCGAACTGGTCGTGGCGGCGATCACAGTCACCAGCCGGTAGGGAAGCTGGCTGGACATGCCAAAGAGCTCCAGACCGACCCCGTAAACAAGCGATGGCACGAGGAAGATCTGGTCGTTGTGAGCCTGGAACAACGAAGAAGGCGATAGCGGCGACGGGTTGAGGACCAGCTGCCATTCGTCGAAAAAGAAGGTCAGATCACGTCCGGCCCAGATGAGGACGATCGCGGCCCCGGCCGTGAGCAGTCCAAACAGCAGATCGGCGGGACGTTGGAGCACAAACGAATTCAACATGACGCCACGACCGGATCGGGCGCCGACAGGCGGTCAGCGGAAACTGAAAAGCCTTCGGGCCATCTCCAGTGTGGCCCGGTCGACCGGCTTGACCTTTGCCGCTTCTTCGAGAGGAATCGAATCGATCACGTTGCCCTGCCAGGCGACCATCCGCCCGAACTCGCCGGCCTTGGCCATGTCGTAGGCCTTGATTCCGAAGCGGATGGCCAGAAGACGGTCGGTCGCAGTTGGAGTGCCTCCGCGCTGAATGTGACCCAGTACCGCGACTCTCGATTCGAAACCGGTCCGAATCTCGAGCTCCCGGGCAAGAACGGCACCGATTCCACCGAGCCTGGGGTACCCGTAGTCGTCAACGGTCTGGACAGGCTGCACCAGCCGTTCAACGCCATCCTCGAAAACAAGCTTTGCTCCCTCTGCGACAACGATGATCGAAAAACTCTTGCCTCGTCGATGTCGGGACTCAATTCCTTCGGCCAGCTCCTCGACCGTGGTCGCCAGCTCCGGGATCACTACTGCGTCAGCACCACCCGCCACCGCGGAGTGAACTGCAATCCAGCCGGCGTTCCGGCCCATGACTTCAACGACCATCACGCGATCGTGTGACTGCGCGGTCGACTGGAGGCGATCGATCGCGTCGGTTGCTGTCTGGACTGCTGTGTCGAAACCGAAGGTGTAATCAGTACCGCTGACGTCGTTGTCGATTGTCTTTGGCACGCCGATCACCGGCAAACCGTCATCGGAGAAGATCCGTCTGCCGATCTCCATCGTGTGTTCTCCACCGATCGAAATCAGCGCGTCGATGCCACCGGCTTCCATTGACTCCCTGATCCGCTCGATTGCCCCTTCGCGATGCGGTTCGAAAGAGGAGGTGCCGAGGATCGTGCCGCCGCTGCCCAGGAGGCCCTTGATGGAGGTCTGGTCAAGAGCGAGATAGTCGCGATCGGCGAGCCCGGCATAGCCATGACGGATGCCGACGACCTCGTCACCGGAATTCAGAGCCGACCGGGTGACGGCCCAGATGACCGCGTTCAGCCCCGGACAATCTCCGCCCGCAGTGAGGATTCCCACTCTCAATTCTTCTTTCCCGGAAGTTGATCGGGATCAGCTTTCACCGCAGGCATTCTCACGAACGGGATCGCCTCGAGGTTAACCATCTGAGAACGTCCCACGGCGGCACCGGATTGCCAGCTTGACCGCGTCTGCTTGACTTCCCGTCATGAGACCTTCAGTTGTCGAGAGCACCAGCGAGGACCGGCTTCTTTACGGAGCCGTTCATCTGGATGTAACCGACCTGGATCGGTCCCTGGTCTTCTGGCGGGACCTGATCGGCATGACCGAACTGGGTTCGACCGAAGACGGCGGCATCCGGCTCGGAGTGCCGGAGGCCACGCTCGTGGTCCTTCATCCGGGGGCGAGCGCACCGGTTCAGCGTGGTTACTCGGCGCTCTATCACCTCGCGATCCACATGCCCTCGGAAGCAGAGTTCGCGCGGATCCTTGGCCGCCTCATGGCTGCCCGTTACCCGAACGCGCCAACCGACCACATCACCCACTGGGCCACCTATCTCGACGACCCGGATGGAATCAACGTCGAAATCGCCTTCGAGACCCTCGACCGTGTTGGACAGATCGAGATCGCAGGGGGCCGTCCGCTGATCATCGATTCCGAAGGTCGAAGGCACGACATGACGGAACCGCTCGGCCTCGAAGAGGTCTTCTCGTACCGCGGCGACGAGGAACTGTCGGGTCCGCTGCCCGACGGCACCAGGATCGGTCACGTGCACCTCTACGTCGGTGACCTCGAGGCCGCCCAGGACTTCTACGAGGAGGTCGGATTCACCCGACACCTCGACGCGTCCGCGATCGGTTTCGCCGATCTTTCGCTCGGCGGCAGCTTCCCTCACCGGATCGCAGTGAACGTCTGGCAGGGCCTCGGGGCCCCCCAGGCACCCGCGGGCACCGCCGGGATGCGCTACTTCGAGCTCCTGACCCCTGACAGTTCGACCGCTTCGACCTCGGTACTGGTTGATCCTTCGGGAAACAGGGTTCATCTCAAGGCCGGCCCGGTCGGCTAGACGCCGGACTTTCCTGCGGATAAGCTCCCCGCATGGGAGCCAGCGGGGTGCGCGTCAGGGTTCAGGGAGCGATGGCCGGCCTGGCCGCATGTGTGGCGTTCTCGGTGGGAGCTTCAGACGCCAGGGCGGGAGACTGGGCTGATTCGTTTCGGATTTCCTCGGTCGCCACAAGCGAAAGCGGGGTGGACAAGTTCACCGCGGCAACCGACGGAGCGGGCAGCTTCATCCGCGTCTGGACCCAGATCGAACCTGCGAATGTTGGCGTTCAACTGAAGGTCTTTTCCCAGGTCAGCCGTGCCGACGGCTCGAACGGCCAGATACACCAGGTCTTCGATTCCCCGACCGACGCCTGGATCCAGTCCATTGACGTTTCCCTGGGTCCGGACGGGACCGGCCATCTCGTCTGGCTGGAAAGCGAAACGACCTGCTCCCCGGGCTGCTCGACCACAGACTTCGTGCGCTATCTGAAGTTGAACGAAAGTGGCCAGCCAGTCGGCAACCTCCACACGTTGGCCGAGCGTGACAATGACGAGGGCAGCACGGCCAGCCGGCCCAGGGTAGATACCGACAGCGACGGGGTGACGAGGATCGCCTGGTTCGAATCTGACGGAGTCTCAACAGAAGGTCGCATAGCGATGCTCCTGGTTCCTGATGGCGGCACACCGCTCTCTGATTTCAACCTGAGGACGGGTAACGACTGGTCAAGCGTCGACGGCCTCGACCTCGACAGCAACAGCGACGGTGACACCATTGTCACCTGGGCGGGAGAACCGGACACTGTCAAGGTCGTCGAGGCACTGAGGGTCGGAAGCGATGGTTTCGTCCCGACCGAGGCGGAGCTGCTCCACACGTCCACCGATTCGATCGGCGAGCTCCAGGCAGTCATCGACGAAGCCGGCAAGTCAACTGTTGCCTTCCTCGAAAACGGTGTTGAAAGCAAGGTCTTTGCCAGGCAATCCGGAGCCGACGGGCAGGTGCTTGGCGCCAATGCCATCGAGATCAGTGACCCGAATGGCACCGATGCGGACCTGTCTCCCGACGGCTTGGCGGTGGCACCCGATGGCACGGCGAATCTGGCGTGGGTTCAGACCCAGTCGCCGCCCGGTCAGCCGGGCATCCGAACCCGGTCGATTTCACCGGCGGGCGTGGTGGGTCCGGTCATCGAAGCGGTGCCACCGGCGACCGGGGTGAATCCGTTCAGCGCGATGATCGGCAGCGGTCCCGATGGAGGACTCCTCGCCTACATCAATCTGCCGGTCGCCGGACCTGAAAACGGCGTTGACAGCACCCGGGCCGTGGAGCTCTCCCCGAATGGAACGCCGACTGGCCCGACTGCGATCCTCGACACGGTAGGGCTGGCGGCCGACACGATCTCCGCAGAAAGCATCGTCATGTCGGGGAGCGATGCCAGCCTTTCCTGGAGGCATGCCCGGGACGAGGTTTCCTTCTACGGGGAGATATCTGGCGCGATCTGGGACGGAACCAGTCCGGAGGTGACTCTCTGGGTGCCTGCCGAAGCGACCGCAGGCCAACAACTTGTAATGGCAGCCCAGGCTGTCGATCGAAGCGCCGTCGAATTCGAGTGGTCGGTCAACGGCACACCGGCAGGTAGCGGCACTACCTTGAACCACACGTTTCCCAATACCGGCAATGTCACGGTCCAATTAGTGGGCGCCAATGCCTATTGCGCGCATACGGCCACGATGACCGTAAAAGTATTGCCGCCCTGCCCCCTGGGCGGCGGCGGCCCCTGCCCCGAAATTTGCGACAACGGCATCGACGACGATTGCGACGGGGTCGTCGACTGCGGCGACTGCACCTATCCCTTTTTCACGGAAGCGTCGGTGAATAACAACGCCCCTTTCTTCGCCTACTACGATTCCGACGTGAGCGTATGCGACATATTGGGCGTTCCGCTCGAGGGCGTATGGATTTTTTATGAAGACAATATTTTCCCTGCCGTCTTAGCTATCGAAATTGAGGAAGGCTTCAAAGTCGTAGCCAGTCTGACGGAAACGGGCGAGTGCGTTGCATTTGTCGGTGAAACCATTACCGAGGAGCAATATGAAGCAGCCCAGGCGACACTGCGGGCGGTTATTGCCGCCAATCCGACGACGCCGAACATCTGCGATTTATTCGGCGGCTTGCAAAACCCCGACCGTCCCGCAACCGAAATGGCCGGACGCAAAGGCGAAATCCTGGCCAAACTGAAACAAACCCTTCCCGCAAAACTGCGCGAACGGCTGAACAAGTAAACTAGTACCCGCGGCATACGACATCTGCCGCATATTCCCTTCATTTTAAACGGCCAGCCCCCGGTGAGCGCAATGCCCCGGGGGCTGTATTTATTTATAGTTGCATGACGTATGGAAACCGGAAGGCGGATATCACTTCCACGCAGCCACAATACCGCCCATGAGCATGAGCGTGATCATCCAGTATCCCGCATTCACGGCGGCATATTTGAATCCTTTCCGTTCGAAGAAGGCGTTCGTTGCCATAATGGGCAACGCGATAAATAAGCCGGCGATAAAAAAGCCGTGGAAAGCGCCATGTTTGAAGGTACGGGTACTATCGGATAAATTGGCCTTGTAATACTCCAGCCACCGGCCCGCTTCCGAGGCCGGATCGGGGTTCATGGTGCCGTCGGTCACGTAGTACAAGGCCCCTGCAACGAAATTATCGTGGTAAGCAATAGTGTTCATGACAAAGGCCAGCATCAGGCTAAAAAGGAACGACAAGCCGAAGATAAGGGGCATATTGCCCGATTTGAGCTGCTCTTCCGTCAAGCCGGCCACCCGCATCCAGGTGGTACCAAAAACTTTGGGGTGATACCAGATAAAGCCAAGTACCATTGGTACCAATGCCGCGACGATGAGGGCGATAAAATTCATAGATAGAAAATTTTGTAAACGGTTTGATTTTTAAAAGAAGCGCAAGGTAAGTGCCTTTTCAGTTTTATTTGATACCATTTTCCGGGTTCATCTGCGTATAAAATTCTGTGGCAGTCCTCCGGATGAAATGTATACGCACATGAACCCGGAAAATGGATCCCGTAAAGGCGCCCGGGTGCTTGCTACACCGGTATTAAATATTAGCCCTGATAGATTTGTAGCCTTAGCAAAACTGCTGTCCATCAGGTTTAGTGCAGTTGCTTCGGGTTGCCGGGGAGCGTTTCGGTGTCCCGTTGGTAAAAATGGATTTCCCTTTTGTGGTGAAGCGTTTTTTTATAAAAAATTGAGTAAATTTGCAATTGAATTGAAAATATACTCAAAATGATACGTCGCCAGATTTCGAATGCATTGCGGGAATTGGAGCGCTACTATCCCATCATCTACCTCGGTGGCCCCCGCCAGGCCGGCAAAACCACTTTGCTGAAAAGCCTTTACCCTGACCTGCCTTACGCCAACCTCGATGACCCCGAACTGCGCCTGCTGGCGGAGTACGACCCACGGCGGTTTCTGAAGGATTTTCAGAGAGGGGCAGTGCTGGATGAAGCACAGCGGGCGCCACAGTTGTTTTCCTACCTGCAGGTCATGGTGGACGCCGACCCAAAACTCCAATTTGTGCTTTCCGGCTCTCA
>JRYG01010160.1_pt1 | contig 13126 bp, 11 predicted proteins | sample 235341 | NCBI WGS metagenome assembly JRYG01 (sample SAMN03074218, study PRJNA261478) | activated sludge metagenome | biome: Wastewater Treatment Plant; feature: Wastewater; material: Activated sludge; isolation source: activated biomass of a wastewater treatment plant treating hydrocarbon... ... | reverse complement strand
CCCCACCGCCAGCGTCGCCGAGGTAAAAATCCACGCACCGGGTTGCGCCTCCATCCGGGCTCGAAAGCTCGGCGCAATATCGAGAGGGGTCAGGCTCAGCGTGAACCCCCGCCCGCGAGTCTCGAACCAGCTCACGCTATCGGGCTGGCGTTCCTCCCCCGTCAATGCCAGCAATCGTTGCGCCAGATCGTCGGTGCGCCGATGGCAGCTTTCCAATCCCTTGCCGCGCTGGGCCGCTTCCTTCAGCGCCTCGCGCAACCGGTTCAATCCTTCGGTCAACCGGCTCGATGGCCTCCCGTGCCGCCGCTTGATCGGCAACCTCCCGCCACAGCGCCCGGCGTTCCGCTGATCCCAGCGACTCGCGCAGCGCCGCCTCACTCGACTCCAGTGCCTCGGCGCGGCGGCGCAGCTCGGGAAAATCCGCTGCGTCCCGCGCCTGCTCCACCATCGTGTCTCGCGCCAGCTCGGTCAACTGCCGTCCGCTCAGCGAGCGTCCGAAAAAGTGGGTGGCGATTTCCGGCAGCTGATGGGCTTCGTCCAGAATGACGGCTTCCACCCCCGGCAGCAGCTCGGCAAATCCGGTTTCCTTGAGCGCCAGGTCGGCGCAGAACAGATGATGATTGATCACCAGCACGTCCGCCGCCAGCGCCGCGCCGCGCGCCCTGGCCAGAAAGCAGTCTTCCAGGCGCGGACATTCCTGTCCCAGACAGTTGTCCACGGTCGAAGTCACGCGCGGCCAGATCGACGAGGTTTCCGGCACGTCGGTGATCTCGGCGATGTCGCCGCTGCGGGTGCGACCGGCCCATCGGCGGATGCGCCGCAATTCGACCGCCTGCGCCCGCGAAGCCAGTCGCCCTTCCTGCTCGGTGGCTTGCAGGCGGTACAGGCACAGATAATTGCTGCGGCCCTTGAGCAGCGCCACGCGTGCCGGAATCTTCAAGGCCCGGCGCACCACCGGCAGATCCTGGTGAAAGAGCTGATCCTGCAGATGGCGGGTGCCGGTGGAAATAATGACCCGCGTTCCGGACAGCAACGCGGGTATCAGATAGGCGAAGGTCTTGCCGGTGCCAGTGCCGGCCTCGACGATCAGCACGCCCCCCTCTTCCAGGGTGGCGGCAACGGCTTGCGCCATCCGTTGTTGCGGCGGGCGCGGCGCGAACCCGGACACGCGCCGGGCCAGAGGACCCGTCGGCCCCAGCAATTCGGCCGCGTCCACGGGGGCTCTCCGCTGCCGCGACGACCTCAGCGCGAGAGCTGCGAGGCTCGCGCCTCGGCCTCCTCGGCGCCTGGGGTGTTGCCGGTGGCCTTGCGGGCGGAGGCGATCACCTTCCAGTTGCGAGCTTGCAAGCGCCGGTTGCCGCTGGCCAGATTGTTGGATTTGCTGGCCAGCGATTCGGCCTGCTGATACTGGCCCTGATGCAGGCGGATCTGGGCCAGATCGTGCCAGATGCCCGCGTTGCGCGGCTCGATGCGCAAGGCTCGTTCCAGAGCGGCGCCGGCTTTGTCCAACTGGTTGCTCTTGACATACTGGTCGGCGCTTTCGAGCAGCGCCGCCACCGCTTGATTGCCCTCGCGGGTGATCTCCGCCGGCGGCAAGTCGGCCGGCGGCGACACCGGCCGAACGGAGGGCGAGGGGGCCGGCTGAATCGCTTCCGGTTCCGGTTCCGGCTCCGGTGGAGTGGCCGACGGCGGCGGCGCCAGTGCGACCGCTGGCTGGGCCGGCGCGGGCGCGGGTGTGGCTGGAGCCGGAGCGGGCGGTGGCACGGGGCGCGGCGTCCTTGGTACTACCGGTTGCGGTTCGGGCATCGAACCCGGCGCCTGCGCCTGGCCATAGTTCGGTTGCACCGCAGCGCCTGGCGGATAGGCCGGCTGCTGGTAATTGTTGGCAGCGGTTGAGGGTTGCGAGACGGTCCCGGCAGGCGGATAGGCCGGCCGCCGATAATCCTCATCCGCCGGACCCGATGGATACTGCGTCGGCGCGCCATAGCCATACGGATCGGGGGTGGCATATTCCCGCGGCAGGAGCGGGTCTTCCACAGGAAACTGCCCCACATCCACCTGGGGTGCGGGCCGCTGTGCGGGATAAGCCGGTGGCCGGCGTACGCTGCGGTCTACCACCGGCGCCCGGGCGGCTGGCGTCCGCCCGGGCGGCGCATACGGCGTCGTGCAAGCCGCCATCGTCAAGGCCAGCGCCAACAGGCCGAGCGTCGGCTTGATCGGATCGAACAGTGTGCTCATCATCTCTCCCCGGGGGTCCGGCGTCGCTCTGGCAACAGCCCCAAACCCCGCTGAAATCTATCGTTGGTCGAACTTTAAACTTTCACCCATCAAGCCGCCATGAGAAATCAGCGGCTATGCCCTCATCCCAGACCGGGCCGATCACGCCAGCCGGCCGGATGACTCATTCCATGAGGCGTTGGAAGAAATCGCTCATCCCGTCCCCGTCGGGCTCGGTGGCACGCGGCTTGGGTTTGGGACGCGGCGGGGCGGGCGGCGCGCACGAGGTCGAACCTCTCGGCTCGGAACCCACCAGGAACGGCACTGGCTGACCGCGCCGGCACCCATTGCTGACCCGCAGGCCGCTGCGCGGCGCTACCCAGATCTGCTCGATATCGGCCGGCGGCGGTGTGTCCAGCGGTTCCAGCTTCAAATCCGCCATCAAATCCATCCACACCCGCAAGGCTCCGCTCGCGCCGCTCAGGCCGGTGGGTTTGTTGTCGTCGCGCCCCAGCCAGACCACGGCCAGCCGGTCGCCGCTGAAGCCCGCGAACCAGCTGTCGCGATAGTCGTCGGTGGTGCCGGTTTTGCCCGCGATGTTCAGATCGGGCGACAGCTTGCTTTTCATCGCGCTGGCGGTTCCCGCTTTCACCACCTGCTGCATGGCGTGGGTGACCAGATAGACCGGCCCCGGTTCGACTGCCTTCTCCACGTCCAGCGCATAGTGTTGCAACGATTGACCGGTCGCGTTGGTCACTTCGCGGATGGCGCGCAGCGGAATGCGGAACCCGCCGCTGGCGATGGAGGCGTAAATCTGCGCGATCTCGAGCGGCGACATGTCCACCCCGCCCAGCAACAAGGCGGGATACGGCTTCAAGTCCCGTTCCAGCCCCAGCCGCTGGAGCATCTTCACCACGTTGATCACGTCCACGTCCAGCCCCACCCGCACCGCCGGAATGTTGTAGGAGCGGGCCAGCGCATCCCGCAGGGTGACCCGGCCATGATAGCGTTTGTCGTAATTGGCCGGCGTCCAGCGGCGACCGCCGGCGGTATAGACCAGGGGACTGTCGCTCAACAGGGTCGTCAGCGTGTAGCGGTCGGGCTGTTCCAGGGCGGTCAGGTAGACCACGGGTTTGATCAGCGAACCGGCCAGCCGCTTGGCGTCCAGCGCCCGGTTGAAACCGACCGCTTTCGGCTCGCGGTCGCCGACCATGGCCAGCACTTCGCCGGTCTGGGTATCGGTCACGACGGCGGCGCCCTGCAACGGCCGGGCCTTGGGCTGGCTCCTTTCCAGCGGTGCCAACCTCTCGGCCAGCGTATTCTCGGCGGTCGCCTGGACGCGCGGATCGAGCGTGGTGAACACCCGCAGTCCTTCCGACACCAAATCCTCCGGCTTGTAGTATTGGCGCAACTGACGCTGCACCAGATCCAGAAACGCCGGATAACCGGTGATGCCGCTGGCGGCCTTGGGCGTCACGTCCAGTGCCATTTCCTTGGCGACGGCCGCGTCCTCGGGACTGACCAGATTCAGCTCGACCATGACGTCCAGCACCAGCGCGCGCCGCTCCCTGGCCCGATCCGGATGCTTGCGCGGATCGTAAATCGAGGGACCCTTGACGATGCCCACCAGCAAGGCGATCTGATGCAGATCCAGATCCTCCAGTGCGCTGTCGAAATAGAATTGGCTGGCCAAACCAAAACCGTGGATCGCCCGGCTGCCATCCTGGCCGAGATAAATGGCGTTGGCGTAGGCTTCGAGGATCTCGTCCTTGCCGTAACGCGAATCGATCAGGATCGCCATCAGGGCTTCATTGATCTTGCGCTTGACGGTCCGTTCATTGCTCAGGAACAGGCTCTTGACCAACTGCTGGGTCAGGGTGCTGCCGCCCTGCACGGTTCGTCCGGCGCGCAGGTTGGCCAGCAGCGCGCGGAAGATGCCCTTGGGATTGATCCCGGCGTGCTCGAAGAAGGCGCGATCCTCGACCGCCAGCAGGGTGTCCACCAGAACCGGCGGCAGATCCTTGCCCTTGAGCAGGATGCGATCCTCGTAGTGCGCGGGGTAGATGCCGGCGATCTCGGGCGGATCCAGCCGCAGCAGACCCGGCGCTTCCTGCCCATCCAGACTCAGCAGATCGACCAGGATGTTGCCGGCGAACACCAGTCGAACCTTGCGCACCGGTTCCGTGCCGTCCCAAAAGGCGAAATCGCGGGTCATCACCTCGAACGTTTCGCCCTGGCGCGCGTAGCTGCCCGGCCTGGTCGGCGACTCGCCGCCGTCCGGCGGCGGCGCGCACGCCTCCGGCGCTGGACGCTTCGGTTTGCGTCGAACCGAACGCTTGTCGCTCTCGACCGGCGGCGGGGGCGGTTCAGCCGGGCAGTTCACGTCGCGGTAAGCCAACAGCTTGAGTTCCTGGGCGAACGCATCGGCGCTCAGCGGCATGCCCTCGAACAATTCCAGTGGCCGGGCATAGACCTTGGCCGGCATGGCCCAGCGTTTATTATCGAATTCGGTGCGGATGACCGCATCGAGATACAGCATGTAGACGCCCAGTCCGAACGCCCCCAGCAGCAGGCCGCCCAACAGCAGCGAAAACAGCAACGACAGCAACGACCGAAACACTCTTGGCCGTCTCTTCGGATTGCGGGACGATCTCACTTTAGCCATGCCTGTTCCCGTTCGGACCCGCCGCGCTCGTCAATCGCTTGGCGTGTCCCCATGATTCTGCCTTATCCTACAACCTGGTCGTGTATGACCGTGGAGTCCGGCGCGTGCAACCCAACCCATCCTCCGACCAGGCCATCTTGATCGCGGCGCTCCTGCGTCCGGCGTGCTACCCGCATCCGGTAACCGCCGTCGAGCACCTGGAGACTCACATTTCGCATGTCCTGCTGGCCGGCGACTTCGCCTACAAGATCAAGAAGCCCCTTGCTCTGGGTTTTCTGGATTTTACCAGCCTGAACCGGCGGAAATACTACTGCGAAGAGGAATTGCGCCTGAACGGCCGGCTGGCGCCTGAATTGTACCTCGACTGCGTGCCCATCGGCGGCGACGCTTCCCGGCCCGTGCTGGACGACCGCGCCGGTCCCGCCATCGAATACGCGGTACGGATGCGCCGCTTTCCCCAGGACGCGCTGCTGGACCGGGCGCTGGCCGCCGGTCGGCTGGAACCCCGCCATCTGGACACGCTGGCCCGCCGGCTGGCCGACTTTCACCGCGCCATTCCCGCCGCCGATCCCGCCGCGCCGTTCGGCGTCCCGGAACGGGTTCGCCAGCCGATGCTGGACAATTTCACCCACACCCGGCCACTGCTGGCCGATCCCGCCGACCGCGAGGTCCTGGCCGCCGTGGAGCGCTGGACCCTGGCGGCTTCCGAGCGGCTGTGGCCGCGACTGGCCGAACGCAAGGCCGGCGGCTGGATCCGCGAATGCCACGGCGACCTGCATCTCGGCAACATGGTGCTGGCCGACACGGGGCAGGTCATCGTTTTCGATTGCATCGAATTCAACGACGATTTGCGCTGGATCGATGTCATCAACGATCTGGCCTTTCTGACCATGGATCTGCGTTTCCGTGGCGCTGGAGCGTTCGCCCAGCGCGTGCTCAACACCTGGCTGGAGTACAGCGGCGACTTCGCCGGCGCCGCGCTGCTGTCCTATTATCAGGTCTATCGGGCCATGGTGCGCGCCAAGATCAACGCCATTCAGGCCAGTCAGGATAGCGTTCTCCAGGCCGCCCGCGCCACGGCGAGCGAAAATTGCCGGGCCTACCTGCAACTGGCGCTGGCGCTCGCCAAGGAGTCACCGCCGTTTCTGTTGATCACTCACGGCGTCTCCGGTTCCGGCAAATCGCGCCGGACCGGGCAATTGCTGGAACAATTCCCAGGCGCCATTCGTATCCGCTCCGACGTGGAGCGCAAGCGGCTGTTCGGCCTCGGCCCACTGGACGATAGCGGTTCCACCCTTGGCGGGGGACTATACACCCCGGATGCCAGCGCCCGCACTTATCAGCGTCTGCGCGGCCTGGCGGACGGTTTGCTCGCCGCCGGCCACCCGGTGCTGGTGGATGCCACCTTTCTGAAGCGTGCCCACCGGCAACCCTTCCGCGAACTGGCCAGCCGGCATGGCGTGCCGTTCATCTTGCTCGACTGCGCCGCCGACCCCGATACGCTGCGAGCGCGGGTCGCGGCGCGGCGGCAGCGTGGCGACGATGCCGCCGAGGCCGATGTTGCCGTGCTGGAGCGACAACTCCAACATGACGAACCGCCGGTGGCCGCCGAGAGCCCCATGCAAACCGATGGCGACGATGATGTGGAGCGGTTGCGCGCGGCGATCATGGCGGCGATTTCTGCCCACGGAACGCATGGAACGCATGGAAACGATCACGGATCAGGTTCATGTTGACGGAACGGCAGGGGCGTATGGTTTTCTTTTTGGTCCACTTGATGATGGGGGCATGATGGCGAAGTACGATGTTTACGGGATCGGCAACGCGCTGGTGGATATGGAGTACGAGATCGAGATCGCGGACCTGGAGGCGCTGGGCATCGACAAGGGCGTGATGACCCTGGTGGATGAGGAATGCCAGTCGCGGATCATGGATCATCTGGCCGCGCGCCCTCACCAGCGCGGTTCCGGGGGGTCGGCGGCCAATTCGATGATCGCGGTCCGCCAGTTCGGCGGGACCAGCTTCTATTCCTGCAAGGTAGCGGGCGACGATCTCGGACACTTTTACATGAAGGACCTGCTCGATGGCGGGGTGGACACGAATCACCATACCGACAAGGAACCGGGTCATACGGGCCGTTGCGTGGTGCTGGTCACGCCGGACAGCGACCGCACCCTCTGCACCTTTCTGGGGATCAGCGGCGGGCTGTCCACGAAGGAACTGGTCGAGGACGCCCTGCGCGACTCGGAATACTTTTACATGGAAGGCTATCTGGTCACCTCGGAGACCGCCCGCCAGGCGTGCGTCGCGGCCAAGCGTCTTGCCGAGGCGGTCGGGGTCAAGACCGCCATCTCCCTGTCCGACCCTAACATGGTTCGATATTTCAAGGCGGGGTTGCTGGAGATGATCGGCTCGGGCGTGGATCTGCTCTTCGCCAACGAGGACGAGGCCAGGGACATGGCGGGCGCCGCGGACCTGGACGGCGCGGTCGCCTACCTGAAGACTCTCGGCAGGGAGTTTGTGATCACGCGGGGCTCCAGGGGCGCGCTGGTTTGGGACGGCCGGACGCTGCTCGACATCGATCCGGTCAAGGTGACGGCCGTGGACACGGTCGGCGCCGGGGACATGTTCGCGGGGGCTTTCCTCTATGGCCGGGTTCAGGGTTGGGAACATCGACGCGCCGGGGCCCTGGCCTCGGCGGCATCCGCCAGGCTGGTGACCAGCCTGGGGCCGCGCATGGCGGCGACGGAGACCCGGGCGATTCTGCAAGGCTTCCTGTAGCCGCCTCGGAATCGCGTCATTCTGGCTGCGAGTCCCGTTTGACCCGGTACAGTTCCCGGGTTTTCAACGTCCGTCCCCGCAACTGCTCGGCCAGCGCGGCGCGGGTCAGCCGCTTGACCTCCTTCAGCACGGCGGGATCGGCCAGGATGCCGTCGCGCAACGCCAGCAGTCCCCGTCCGGAAATCGGCACGCCGGTCCGGGACTGGCTGGCGGCCAGCGGTCCCCGGTCCAGGACGTAACGATAACGCTCCTCGGCGACAATCGGCACGCCGCTGGCGGCTTCGCGATCCAGGGTCAAGCCGTAGCCCAGTTCTTCCAGCAGTTTTTTCTCGAAGCGCCGCAGCGGCGGCTCCTCGCCATCCGCCGTCGCCAGCTCGGCCAGTACGGTCTCGTAGGCGGCGAACAGCCCGGGTTGCGCATCCTGGCGCGGCAGCAGCCGCACCAACAGCTCGTTGACGTAGAGTCCGGCCAGCACCCGGTTCGGCGGCAGGGGCACGGGACGCCCCGCTTCCTCGGCGCCGGTCAGGGTCGCCAGTTCGCCGGCGCCCGTCCAGGACAGCAACAGCGGCGTAAACGGTTGCAACAGCCCTTTCAACCGCGACCGGGGGGCGCTCGCGCCGCGCGCCACCAGCCCCAGCCGGCCCTGCTCGCGGCTGAACGCTTCCAGCAACAGGCTGGTGTTGAGGTAAGGGCGACGGTGCAGGATGAAAGCCGGCTGCAACAGCACGCGCATGAGACAGAATCACGCGACCGGCGGGTTCAGCCCGTTCCGGGATCGGCGTAGCCCAGGCTGTGCAAGGCCCGCTCGTCGTCGGACCAACCCTCGCGCACCTTGACCCAGGTCTCCAGAAACACCTTGCGACCGAGCAGGCGTTCCATGTCCACGCGGGCCTGGCGCCCCACTTCGCGCAGGGTCGCGCCGCCCTCGCCGATCACGATGCCCTTTTGCGTTTCGCGTTCCACCCAGATCACCGCGTTGACGCGCGTCAACCGACCTTCCTCGACGAACCGTTCGATTTCCACGGTCAGGGCATACGGCAGTTCCTCGCGCAGCAGCCGGGTCAGCTTCTCGCGGACCAGTTCGGCCACCAGAAACCGCTCGCTGGCCGTGGTGATCTGGTCTTCCGGGAACAGGAACTCGCCCACCGGCAACCAGCGGACGATGACCCGTTCCAGCGCCGCCACGTTATCGCCCTTCAGCGCCGCCAGCGGCACCACCTCGGCGAAATCCCGCTTGCCGGCCATCTCTCGCAGGAACGGCAGCAGCCGGGATTTGTCGGCGATCCGATCCACCTTGTTGACCGCCAGCACCACCGGTCCCGGAAAATCCGCCAGCCGCTCCAACACGTTCTCGTCTTCCCCGGTCCAGCGCAGGGCTTCGATCAGCAAGACCACCACGTCCACATAGCTCAGCACGCTGGCCGCCGCCCGGTTCAGATAGCGGCTCAGCGCCCGCCGGCCCGGGCGGTGCAGGCCCGGCGTGTCCACGTAGACGATTTGAGCCTCCGGCAAGGTCTGGATGCCGAGAATGACGTGCCGGGTGGTTTGCGGCTTGGGCGCGGTGATGCTGAGCTTCTGGCCGATCAGGCGGTTCAGCAGGGTGGACTTGCCGACGTTGGGACGGCCCAGCAGGGCCGCGTAGCCGGCGCGGAGGGTTGAGGGCGCGGTCATTGAATCTGTTCCAGCAGCTGACGCGCCGCCTCTTGCTCGGCCTTGCGGCGGCTGCTCCCCATCGCGACCGCGCGCGCCTCGGCGACCACGCATTCCACCGTGAAGCTTTGCGCGTGCGGCTCGCCGTGAATCTCCAGCACGTTGTAAACGGGCAAAGCCTGCTGTCGGGCCTGGAGATATTCCTGCAGGCGGGTCTTGGGATCCTTCAACTCGCCGGCGCCGGCCAGCCGCGCCAGGCAGTCCCGGTAAAGGCGCAGAATCAGGTCGCGGCAGGCGGCCAGGCCGTCGTCGAGATACACCGCCCCGAACAGGGCTTCCATGGTGTCCGACAGAATGGAGTCGCGGCGAAATCCGCCGCTCTTGAGTTCTCCCGGCCCCAGCCGCAGCCAATCGCCCAGTTTCAGGCCGCGGGCCAGCTCCGCCAGGGTTTCGCCTTTGACCAGGCTGGCCCGCAGCCGGCTCAATTCACCCTCGCTGGCCTTGGGATAGTGCTGGAACAGATACTCGGCGATGACCAGGTTCAACAGCGCGTCGCCCAGAAATTCCAGCCGCTCGTTGTTGCGCGCCGAGGCGCTGCGGTGGGTCAGGGCTTCCTCCAGCAACTCGGGTTGCCGGAAGGTGTAGTCCAGCGCCGCGCACAACCGGGCAATAGGAAGATTCACGGATTCAGCGGAATGGATTCGTTGACCTTCAGCACGACGTGCAGTCCGTAAAACAGCTCCCGCTCGTCCTCGTACATCAGATCGATCACTCGTCCGCTGCGCTCGTTGCGGATCTTGAGATCGCGGGCCTGGACGTTATCGACGTAACCGATGTCAAATCGTTTTTGAATGGCGTTTTGAATGTCTATCGGACTCATCTGCGCCACCTGCGGCTCCTTGCGGATGCTCTCAATCGTGGACTTGATCGAGAAGTACTGGACATACATCGGCACCACCTTCATCGCGATCAACGCCACGAACGCGATCACGATGATCAGCAACAGCATACCGATCACGGTCATGCCGCGCTGCCGTTCAAACGATCCGTCCTCAATCAGAGGTCTGGTCCGCATCATCATGTCTCCCCCTTTTCCACTTACTCGATGCCATCTCCAATCCGACCGCACTGGCCATTGAACGTAATGCAATCCCAATTCATCCAGATGAAAAACGCCTTGCCGATCAGGTTTTCCTCGGGCAGCGGTCCCCAGACCCGGCTGTCGCTGCTGTTGTCGCGATTGTCGCCCATGACGAAATAATGACCGGCCGGCACCTGATATTCCCAGGCGACCACGCCATCCGGCTCTCGGCGCGGCTGGAGGCCGGCCCAGAATCCCGCCAGTCCCCAGCGACCGTTGACCAGCACCTGGATGCGATGCTCGATCTGATCCAGCCGTTCGTCGAACTGGCGATAACCCGGCTCGGCGGCGTCCCCGGCCAGCGGGGTCAGGGGCGCCGGCTGGCCGTTGACGAACAACTGATTGCCGCGGTATTCGAGCCGGTCGCCCGGCAGGCCAACCACCCGCTTGATGTAGGCTATCGCCGGCTCGAGCGGGTAGCGAAACACCACCACGTCGCCGCGCGCCGGCTGGCCGTTTCCGACCAGCTTGGTGTTGAGCACCGGCAGCCGCAACCCGTAGGCGAACTTGTTGACCAGGATGAAATCGCCCTTCAGCAGGGTCGGCAACATCGACTCCGAGGGAATGCGGAACGGCTCGACGATGAACGAGCGCAGCACCAGTACCGCCAGGATGACCGGGAAGAACGATTTCGACAGATCCACGTACCACGGCAGTTTGGCCGCGACCGACCGCCCCCCTCCCGCGCCGCCCATCATCGGTTCGCGGGCGCGACGCGGGGCCAGGACCAGGGCGTCCAGCAGCCAAATACCGCCGGTCAGCGCGGTCAACAGTACCAAAACAGCAGCAAAATCAATGTTCATGGGCATGACGATCCAACGGCGAGACCGGGAGTCTCATGAGTTTTTCTCCATCTGCAGCACCGCCAGGAAGGCTTCCTGCGGGATTTCCACCTTGCCGACCTGCTTCATCCGTTTCTTGCCGGCCTTCTGTTTCTCCAGCAGCTTGCGCTTGCGGGTGACGTCGCCGCCGTAGCATTTGGCCAGCACGTTCTTGCGCAACGCCTTGACGGTGGTGCGGGCGATGATCTGGCTGCCGATGGCGGCCTGAATGGCGACCTCGAACATCTGCTGGGGAATCAATTGCTTGAGTTTGACCGCCAGCTCATGGCCTCGACGCTGGGCCTGCTCGCGGTGAACGATGACGGACAGGGAATCCACCCGCTCGCCGTTGATGAGCACGTCCAGCTTGACCAGGGGCGCGGCCTGAAACCGCTCGAAGCTGTACTCGAACGAGGCGAACCCGCGGCTGACCGACTTCAGCCGGTCGAAGAAATCGAGCACCACTTCGCTCATCGGCAACTCGAAGCTCAGTTGCACCTGGCCGCCCGCGTAATGCAGGTTCCGCTGCGCGCCCCGCTTTTCGATGCAGAGGGTGATGATCGCGCCCAGATAGTCTGGCGGCGTCAGGATGTGCGCCACGATGACCGGCTCGCGAATCTCGGCGATTTCGTTGATCGGCGGTAGCTTGGCCGGATTGTCGATCTTGAGCACCTCGTCTCCGGTGGTCAGCACTTCGTAGACCACGGTCGGCGCGGTGGTGACCAGATCGAGGTGGTATTCCCGCTCCAGCCGCTCCTGGACGATCTCCATGTGCAGCAGGCCCAGAAACCCGCAGCGGAACCCGAAACCCATGGCCTGCGAGGTTTCCGGCTCGAAGTAGAGCGAGGAGTCGTTCAGGCGCAGTTTCTGCAAGGCTTCGCGCAGGTTGCCGAAATCGTCGGACTCGACCGGAAACAGGCCGGCGAACACCCGCGGCTGGATCTTCTGAAAGCCCGGCAGCGGCTCCACCGCCGGTCGGTCCGCTCCGGTAAAGGTGTCGCCCACCGGCGCGCCGTCGATGTCCTTGATCCCGGCGATGACATAACCGACTTCGCCGGCGTTCAGGCCGGGCTGCTCGCTGCGTTTGGGCGTGAAGATGCCGACCGACTCCACCTGAAAAACCCGCCCGGTGGACATCACCTGTATTTTCTGTTTGGGCGCGATCCGGCCGTCCACCACCCGGACCAGCGAGATGACGCCGACGAAATTGTCGAACCAGGAGTCGACGATCAGCGCCTTGAGCGGTCCGTCCGGCTCGCCCTGTGGCGGCGGAATGCGGGCGACGATCTCTTCCATCAGTTCGGCGACCCCGAGGCCGCTCTTGGCGCTCACCCGCAGCGCGTGGCTGGCGTCCAGGCCGATGATGTCGCCGATCTCGCGCGTCACCCGGTCCGGGTCCGCCGCCGGCAGATCGACCTTGTTGAGCACCGGCAAGACCTCCAGCCCTTGTTCGATGGCGGTGTAGCAATTGGCGACGCTCTGCGCCTCGACGCCCTGGGCGGCGTCGACCACCAGCAAGGCCCCTTCGCAGGCGGCCAGCGAACGGGACACCTCGTAGGAAAAATCCACGTGCCCCGGCGTATCGATGATATTGAATTGATAGGTTCGACCGTCGCGGGCCGCAAAGCGCAGCGACACGCTCTGCGCCTTGATGGTGATGCCGCGCTCCCGCTCCAGGTCCATCGAATCGAGCACCTGCTCGGCCATTTCCCGCGCGCTCAGCCCCCCGCAGATTTGAATGAAGCGGTCGGCGAGCGTGGACTTGCCATGATCGATGTGCGCGATGATCGAAAAATTGCGAATGTGATCCATGAACTCCACAGACAACCGGACCGCGGGGTCGTCGGATTA
>JRYG01008596.1_pt1 | contig 13128 bp, 12 predicted proteins | sample 235341 | NCBI WGS metagenome assembly JRYG01 (sample SAMN03074218, study PRJNA261478) | activated sludge metagenome | biome: Wastewater Treatment Plant; feature: Wastewater; material: Activated sludge; isolation source: activated biomass of a wastewater treatment plant treating hydrocarbon... ... | reverse complement strand
GAAGGGCTTTTGCGTTGATATGGGTGAATTAATTTAGTATTTTCGTGCCATGGCAGATATACTCGGCTTCATTGGCGTATTCCTGATTTTACTTGCGTATTTTCTGAGTTTATACGGCAAACTGGAACAATCCGGCAGACCCTATCTATTGCTCAACCTGGCAGGAGCCGGATTGGCGTGTATTTCTTCTATCATAATAAAATCCTTACCTTTTATCATATTGGAGGGTACCTGGGCCATCGTTTCATTAATAGCATTGTGGAAAAAGCGATAAACAGCGTATTTCGCTCGCGCACTGTATTTGTAATAGCCAGCCTAAATCTTTATTTATGAAAGATAAATTGATCAAAACATACTACACCGCCGAAAGCAAACAAATCGAAAAGCTCCATCAAATTGTTGATCAGACAATTAAAGAGGAAGACCTCATTCTGAATAACCTGCTGCACCCCCCACAGGAGATAATCACAAAAGGGCAGCAGATATCTGACAAGGTGGCCCGTTTTGGTGGCAGTTGGACTTTTATTATTGTTTTCGTAGTTGTATTGATAGTATGGATAGTGTTTAATACGCTGGCCGCTATTGGTCTTAAGTTTGACCCCTATCCTTTTATTCTGATGAATTTGATATTGTCTTGTATTGCAGCCTTGCAGGCGCCCATTATCATGATGAGCCAGAACAGGCAAGAAGAAAAAGACCGAAAAAGGGCAGAAAACGATTATCTGGTCAACCTGAAAGCTGAGGTTGAAATCAGAAGCCTCAACCAGAAAATTGACCTCTTGCTGGAGGAGCAGATTCAAACGCTCAACGATATGCAGGAAAAGCAACTCATGATGCTCAATGAGATTCTATCTCACATGAAAAAAGAAAAATAACACTGCCATGACTTACAATAATAAATCGCCTCATATTCTGAACACTTCTTCCAACTTGTTGGGTATTTGCTTTATAGTGTTGACGGCATTGCGGGTACAAAACCTGAGGCAGGCCTCTATTATTGATGAAATCACCACCTTTTCCACCATTTTATTTATGGCGAGCTGTATATTTTCTTTCTTGTCAATACGCAGCAGTTCTACGAGGAGTGATTATTACGAACGGGTGGCTGATTTGTTTTTTTTGTTAGGCCTGATCAGCATGTTTTTGCTCATAATGATCATTTCGTTTAATGTGATATGACAATTTACAAAACGATAATAATTAACTATCTCAGCAAGGTCACCTCTCCTTTTTCCTGTCCGCTTTTTCCATCGATAAGCTCATATCGGAGCATATAGACGTATACGTCGGAGGGGGCATCGCCGCCATCCCAGCCTTGGGTGGGTTGGGTAGAGCGGAATACCTCGTTGCCCCAGCGGTTGTATACGACCAGGGAATAGTTGGTAAAAATATCGCCTTTAAAAACGGGTTTAAATACGTCGTTACGGTCGTCGTTGTTGGGAGTGAATATGTTGGGTACCTGAAAGCGGGGTTCGGGCAAAACGGTAACAGTGACGGTATCAGTGGCGCTACAGCCGGCGTCGTTGCTGCCTGTAAGGATAAACGTGGTAGTGCTGTCGGCTGTGAATACAGGGTCGGCGCAGCCGGTGCAACTCAGGCTGCCGCCGGGCTGCCATACGTAGTTGTCGGCGCCGGTAGCGTTAAGTTGCACCGTTTCGCCGGCGATGACTTCCGCTGTTCCGCCTGCATCTACCTGGGGCGTGGGGGCGAGCGTGATGCGAATGGTGTCTACCGAACCGCAGATGCCGCCGTTGTTGTAGAGCAGCGTATATTGGCCTGGCGCCAGTCCCTCAGGTTGGAATAAACCTGTATCGTTCAGACAATCGCCGCAGTCGGCGCTCCAACTGCCGCCGGGGCCGGAAGGCGGGGTCAGCAGGGTATCGCTTGCCGGAAGGCAGAGGGTAAATACCTGCGAGCTGCCGGTTATGGAGGGGCCGGCTTTGATGACTTCCACATTGCAGCCCTCGGTAATTTCCACAAAGCGGTTGAGCGGAAAATTGACAAATACGCAGGTGGCGCCGGAGGGCCATTCAACAATTAGAGAATCTGCCACGGCAGCCTCGTCGAAGCCCAAGTGGAGCCACAGGGGGTTGACGCCCGTTGCTGCGCTTTGCGCGGAGACCTGCCGCATCTGCCATACGGGGTTGCCGTTGATCGTGGCTTTGGCCCGCGCGGTAGCGCCTATGGCGGCTTTGTTAGAGGTAGTACCTGTGAGTTTTATTTCCAGCCATGATTTGCAAGCTTCGCCCAGGTTGCGGAAGAAGAAGTCGGGCGAATTGGGGCCTGGCTGGGTGATGTGCAGGTCGAGCCAGCCGTCAATGTCGGCATCGGCAAAAATGATGCCGTTGCTGTTGGAGCCGTTGGTGGCCAGGGGGAACACGTTGGTGAAATTGGCAGTGATGTCAGTCAGGTTGCCCTGTCCATCGTTTTGGTAAAACCGGCTTTCATAACCCCAAAAGCCGACGGTGACCAGGTCCTGATCGCCGTCGTTGTCGTAGTCGCCCCAGTTGGACGACCAGGAGGTGTAATCGGGAGGCCCCACCGGCTGCGCGTCAAAGTTGTCATTGCCGAGGTTGAGGTACAGGTAGTCTTGACCAAATTGATTACACACAAAAATATCGAGCAGGCCGTCGTTATTGGCATCTACCCAGTTGGCCGAGCGGCTGTTTTGGGCGTCGGTCACGGGTGGTCCGGCAGTGGTGATTTTTGTAAAAGTGCCGTCGCCGTTGTTGCGAAACAGGTCATTGACGCCGGGCGCCGAGTTGCCGGTCTGGTAGTTGACCACGTAGATATCCTGGTCGCGGTCGTTGTCGTAGTCGCCCCAGAATGCCCCGGAGCTCCAGTCGAGGTCGTTGACCAGGGCGCCGGCGGTGATCTCTGAAAAGGCGCCGTTGCCGTTATTGCGGAACAGTCGGTTTTTTAGGTTATTCCAGCGCACGATAAAAAGGTCGGTCCAGCCGTCGTTGTTGTAATCGGCCCAACTCACTGTGCCTTCGTAGGGCTGTGGCACGTTGGGGGTGGCGCCGGTAGTGGTATTGAGCGTAAAAGAAGCGCCGTTATTGTTGATCCACAATTCGTTGAGGCCATTGCTGTTCCATGTGGCGCCGAAATATACGTCAAGGTCGCCGTCGTTGTCGATGTCGGCCCAGCCGTGGCGCATGGGGTTTTGCTGGGCACTGTTGATGAGGCCGGTATTGGCGAATACGCCGTTGCCCTGGTTGACAAATACCGCGCTGGCGTTGATAAAATTGGGGAAATCGCCTTTGGTCCCCGTGACGCATACATCGAGGTCGTTGTCGTTGTCAACGTCAATCCAGCTTACGCCGTTGAGGTAGGCGTCGCTGTCGAGGAAGGCGGGGTTTTGCGCTTCAAAACTAATTTGGGCGGTAAGGATATTGCACGACAGCAGTATAGAGAGTGTGTGAATAGTGTATTTCATAGCGTTGCTATTTTTTATTAAACAAATATACAATGGGTTGTTGTATTTAGAGTTGTCAAACGAGTAGTATATCTCCGACAATATCAAGTGAAAGTCTTTTTGAATTTTATTAAATTTTAAAAAATAACATCCAATATGCCACAACCCATTACGCCGGAAGCCTGGGTATCGATCCGCCGGCACTTTCGACGGAGTTTTTTGAGCAACCTGCACGTGGCGGTGGCCACCGCCGGCTCCGACGGTCGTCCCGATGTAACGCCCATAGGCTCTTTAATGCTCAACGCCGACGGCACAGGCGTCTTTTTTGAATTGTTTACCGGTAGCATTGGCAGAAATGCAGCAATCAACCCACAGGTTTGCGTGATGGCGGTAAACAGCGGCAAGTGGTTTTGGTTGGGCAGCCTGCTGCGCGGTGTTTTTACAACGCCACCCATGGTTAAACTTTACGGAACGCTGGGCGTACGTCGCCCTGCTACGCCGCAAGAATTAGCACGCTTCCGCAAAAGGACGTCTTTTATAAAGTACACCCCCGGCGGTAAACGTCTGTGGGGCAATTTGCATTTTGTGAGGGAAATACACTTCCATGACTACGAGCCGGCCAAAGTTGGCGCTATGACCTCCACGTCGCGATTTTAACCCCCACACTACCCACTATTAGGACAAAAAACACGGCTATAATGCCGATGATATAGGCTGTGCCCGTGCCCGGGTTTTGGTCTTTTAGCGCGCCCAGGCCCTTTTCAAGGATAAAATGGGACATCACCAGTCCGGCAATCCAGACGCGCAGCAGCAGCCAATTTTTTTCTAAACCAGGGATAAACCACAATACAAAAACAGATATGGCCGCCAGGATGACCAGCCACCACAACATATCGAGTATTTTATTGACAGGGTAGGAGGGGGCTGTGTTGGCTTTGGCTAGCAGCGCGACGATGCCGTACAGGGCGAGCCAGTATAATTCAGGGCCGATCAGCAGTTGCAGGTATCTGGGCATAGGCGCTTTTTTGTAACTGTTATCCTTCCTTTCTAAGTACCTCCAACGGCGGATAATTCACAGCTGAGCGGCTGTTGAACCAGCCAACGATCAGCGTCACGCCCACTACCGACAGGAACAACAACACGGGCGGCTGCCAGCGCATCGTAAACGGGATATCGAACTGGAAGACCGACAGCGCCCAGGCGCCTGCTATAGCTAGCAGCAGGCCCGTGAAGGCCGCCAGGCTGCCCAATACCAGGTATTCCACACTGTTGATCAGCAGAATCTGCCGGCGGTGGGCGCCCAGGGTGCGCAGCAATACACTTTCGCGTATACGCTGGTAGCGGCTCATCACCAGGGCGCTCACCAGTACCATTAAGCCGGTAAGAATACTAAACAGCGCCATAAAACGAATTACAAACGACAGTTTGCCGAGCACGTCGTCAACGGTGCGCAGAATTTGCGTGAGGTCTACAACAGATACGTTGGGGAATTCGCCTACCAGCCGTTGCTGGAATTGAGCTGATTGTTCCGCATTGCCCGTTTTGGTGATTACCACATGAAATTGCGGAGCTTTTTCGAGTACGCTAGAGGGGAACACCACCAGAAAGTTGGTTTGAATCCTGCCGAAATCGACTTCGCGGATACTGGATACCTCGGTTTCCATCGGCAGCCCCTGAACGATAAACGTCATTTTGCTACCCACCTTTACCTTCATATCCTCGGCTACATTGCTCGCTACCGAGATATAAATCTTTCCATCATCGGGTTTATCGCCGTGCCAGGTTCCCTCGGTGATCGTCTCCGAGTCGATGAGCGTATCGCGGTAGGTGACCCGGTATTCGCGGTCGAACACCCAGCGTCTGATGCCGCTGGTGCTGTCGGCCAGGGCTTTGGCCTTTGTAATGCCATCGATCGATTCCAGGCGCATGGTCACGATAGGTACCTGCTGAATGAGCGGCATTTTATAGTCGGAAACGAGTTTTGCGACGCCGTCTTTTTGGGGTGTTTGTATGTCAAATAACACCATGTTGGGGCGGTCGCCGCCGCCGGCGAGGCTCACCTGTTGCAGCAACACATCGCGGGTGAGGAACAGCGTAGCCAGCAGGTTGGTGCCCAGGCCGATAGTAATCAGCAGTGTAAGCGTTTGATTATTAGGGCGATAAAGGTTTGCTAGTCCCTGCCGGAAAGGATAGGACCAGTTGTGAGGGAAAAACCGCCGCAGCGCCCACATGAGTCCTTCGGCTACGCCGGCCAGCAGGGCCAGTCCCAGAGCGCTGCCTACTGTGAAAAACAGCGCCGCCATAGCGCCGGCCTGCCACCAGGCCACGCCGGCCACAAAAGCAAAAATCGCGATATACAAAATCCAGCGTTCCAGCCTGCCGGTTTGGGCATCGTCTTCTACGTTGATACGAAGTATGCGAAGCGGGGCAATATGTCGCACGGCCAGCAGGGGCAGGGTAGCGAACAGCAGCGCCATGCCTGTGCCGGTGAGCCAGCCTTGCAGCGCCGCCCGCCAGGAGAGGGCAATTTCGACGTCTTGCAGGGGCAAAAAATCGGCGAATACGAGCGGCAGCACCCATTGCAGTGCGCTACCCAGCGCCACGCCGATAGCCGCGCTGGCGGCGCTCACGGCCAGCACCTGGAATACATACAACTGGAAGGTTTGCCTCCCCGCGGCGCCCAGGCAGCGGAGGATGGCCACCGTGCTTTGTTTTTCCTTGATATACACCTTCACCGCACTGGCCACGCCGATACAGCCCAGCAGCAGCGCTACAAAGCCCACCAGTTGCAGGAATGAGCCCAGGCTGCGGAAGCCCTGGCTGATACCTTCCTGGCGTTCCTGGGCGGTTTCGATATCGATAGCCGCCTGCTTCCAATTTTCGCGAAAACCTTCGGCCAGCGCGCCCACGTCGGTATTGTCGTTCCAGCGCAGGAGCCAGGTATAGGTGACCCGGCTGCCGCGTTGCAGCAGGTCGGTAGCTTGCAGGTATTCAGTGGGTATGAGTACCACGGGGGCCACGGCGGCGGCGAAGCCGGGTCGGCCGGGCAATGCCGTGATCTCTCCGGCGATGCGGAACATCACGTTGCCCACCTTCACCGAATCGCCGGGTTCCAGGGCAAATTGCAGCAGCACGGTTTTATCCACCAGTATTTGCGGTGAGCCGCCCTGCCGGAATTGATCCAGGGCATTGGCGGGTTTAGTGGTCAGTTTGCCGTATAGCGGGTATTGGTCGTCAATAGCTTGTACAAATACCAGTCGCGTAGCCTGTTTTTTGGGAAACAGCGCCATCGACACAAAGCTCACCGTCTTCGTGCGGGCGTCGCCCAGCGCATCCACCTGCCGGGCTACCGTATCGGGCAGGGGCATCGCGCTTTCGAGGCGCATATCGGCGCCCAGCAGCGTGCGCGACTGCCGGCGAATATCGCGTTGCAGGTTTTCGCTAAACGACTGGATAGCCACCATGGCCGCCACGCCAATGATGATAGAGGAGGCAAAAAGCAGCAGTCTGCCCCAGCTCCGGCGGCTGTCGCGCCAGGCCATGAGCATTAACCAACGGGTAGAGGATAGTTTCTTTTTCAAAGTGGGTGTGTGGAATTTTTTATATAACGGATTTGGGGGGGAATGGTTGAGTTGAATAACGATGGTTTCGGAATCGCTTTTACGCAAAGACAAAAATCCGAACAGCGCATAATAGGACTTTAGCAATCTTTGTTATCTTTATTGGAAGATAAAGACAAAATAATACAGTTGGAAAAAACAAGTAAAATCGAAGATCAATTAATTTGATAATTAATTAATATTAATATATAAAATATTTATCATGAATAACTTAATTCGATTACTTGGAATAATAACAGCCATAGCGCTCTTATCCTTTTCTCACCACCGCAATTCAGAGGCTCATGCATTCAGTCACCGCGAAGCCATCAACAACGCAATCCATGGAGAAGTCATCCTATGCAGCGGCGAAGTAATTGAACTTGGCAAGTGCCTGGGCAAAGCCAATTGTACCGCTTGCACAACTTGCGAGTATTGTAAGCATTGCAATAGCGGCGGGTCATGCGGCGTATGTGCCGGAGGGAGCCGGTATGAACCGGTGCCGCCCAAATACAGGAGCAGTCCAAGTCCGACGCCCCTGCCGAAAACGACTTACCCCAAACAGGAATCCAAAATTTATATCTATGAAGAAACCGATAAGGATGAAAAATTTATCCCTGAATCAACGCTGGATGTAGAGGAAGATATCTTTATGGTTAGCGCAGCTACCAGCCTTAGAAAGCTGCCAAATTCTGACTCGCAGGTATTAAAAAGACTGGCTGCCGGCGATGAGGTTAGCGTGATTGATTGTAGCAATAAGTATTGGTGCAAGGTGATTTACGACAATAAGGTAGGGTGGGTGAAAAAGCATTTATTGCAGGAGAAATAAATCGATATGAGCATAAATTTCTACTTAGACTTACTCTCAATTGAGTAATGTGATCTGTGTGTTATAGAACGCTACTCCCTTTTTAAATACGCTTGTGTTTTCTGAGTAATAGTTTTTTTTACCATATTCCAACTCACTTTTTGCAACATTTTTGGATCGCCTTCAGGGTCGGCGTCTCCGAAATAAGTCAAGCTTTTTAAAATGTGAAATAAGTCTACATGGGGGAATTTTTCTTCAAACAGAGTTACGACTTCTGTCATTGTATAACGTTCGAGTATGAAATACAGGTCAAAAAAATCTTTCTTCACACCTCTTCTGGCAATAGCCAAAAGTTTCATCACTGCAATATTTTCGATGGGAGCCAAACGAACACCCTCTATTTCAGTAAATTCCTGAACAAAATCGTAGGGATATTTCAGGAAATCTACTTTTACATCGTCAATACGCACTTGAAGAAAAGGCGGTTTATCTACCAAAGTCTCTAATCTGCCCAAATTATCTAAAGCCTTCAGCATTAGCGCACTATCGTATTCTATATGTGTTAAAAGGTCCAGGTCAATGGAGATGCGGTGGCCAATTTGAAGCGCGAGTGCCGTACCGCCTACCAAGTTAAACTGGCGGAATTCAGGCATTTGCATCATCTTTTTCAGTATGGCCAGAGTTGCTGGATGGACTGCGGCTGTCTGTAGCATCTAAATTTAGATTTGGGCACATTAAACATGGCACTGCAAAAACTCAAGGTCACCTCATCCAGGTAACGGATCTTCATAGCCTCTTTCTTAATACGCTCTAACCCATATAAGTCTATCAATGCAAACCAATCGCGTAACCGCCCACGCGACAGTACTCGTTCCACAATGAAACGAGCGTTTTTATCCGCATCGAGTGTGGTCTCGTCGGTGTCCCAAAATAGATTATTTGAAAAAGCTGTACCCATATAGGTTCGTTGATTGAAACAATTTGATGCCAATATAAGGTTTTTTGGGGAGTGATTTACCCTCCTTACTTCAAAATCCTAATCAAATCCAGCTCCTCCAGATCAGTAAGTAATTGAATTGACTATTCAAATTACGAGACGACTTCTCGTATACCGCACGCCGTCAAGTTATAGGCATAACTTTTCCAGCTTAGCGGTATTATCCTTCGCGCCCGAGCCTGGGTCATGCCCAAAACTTAGCGGCGCGAAGGATAAATTCACGTTGAGTTGGTCGAAATGCCATAATCTTATACGTATTAAAGCGTGCGTGCATGATAAGAACGGCCGGTGCTTAGCCTCATTTCAATGGCCTTATCTTTATAAATACTACCGCTATTTCCCCCATTCTCCCTAATTTAGCAGACAGCATCTGCTGAATTAGTAACGCTCATCATATGATACGCACCGCCATTTTTTTTCTCGTCTGGATTGCCTTATACCCGGCTCAGGCCCAATCTACGTGGAACCCCACCCCCAGCACCTACTGCAACCCCATGAACCTCGATTACGCCTTCATCCCTTCGCGCCATACGTACTATGGACGCGAGGAGTCGCACCGCTCTACCGCCGACCCGGTGATCGTGAATTACAAAAACGACTTGTACCTTTTTTCAACGAACCAAAACGGCTATTGGTGGAGCGCGGACATGGCGAAGTGGCATTTTGTAAAAAAAGATTTTCGCATCAACCGCAGCAACGACAACGTGTGCGCGCCCGGCGCCTGGGCCTGGGGCGATACGCTGCTGTTTATGCCTTCGCATATGGATGCCGACCGCATGCCGCTATATGTGAGCACCGACCCCAAAAACGGGCGCTGGGAGGAACTGGTGGATTCTTTCCCCCAAAAACACGCCTGGGACCCTTCGTTTTTTAAGGACGACGACGGCAAGGCTTATCTGTATTGGGGATCGAGCAATTTGTACCCGCTTTACGGCGTGGAACTCGACCCGGCCAAGCGCTATACGCCTACGGGTCCGGTGGCCGAACTGATGCTGCTGCACCCCGATCGCCACGGCTGGGAGCGCTTCGGCGAAAATAACTCCGATACGACGATCGCGCCGTATATGGAGGGCGCCTGGATGACCAAACACAATGGCAAATATTATTTCCAATACGCCGCCCCGGGCACCGAATGGAATGTGTACGCCGACGGGGTGTACGTGGGCGATCACCCGCTGGGGCCGTTTACTTATGCGCCGTATAACCCGTTTTCCCTCAAACCCGGCGGCTTTATTACGGGGGCGGGACACGGCAGCACTTTTCAGGACAAGCACGGCAATTACTGGCATGTGGCCACCGGACTCAACTGGATTAAATACAAGTTTGAGCGGCGCCTCAACCTGTTTCCCGCCGGCTTCGACCCTGAGGGGCAGCTGTATTGCAATACCGCCTTCGGCGATTACCCGCAGTATTTGTCGAAAGGCGCGCGCGACCACCGGGAGAGCGCCTTTACAGGCTGGATGATGCTGTCGTACCGCAAAAAAACCTGGACGTCATCGAGTCTGCCCGGTAAAGACCCCGCCCTGGCTACCGACGAAAATATCCGCACCTACTGGAGCGCAGCTACGGCCAACGAAGGCGAATACCTCGCTATGGATTTAGGTTATCGATGTAAGGTATACGCACTGCAGATCAACTACGCCGATGAGGACGCTCACCTTTACGACAAGCAAAGCGGCATTTACCACCAATACCAAATCCTGCATAGCCTCGACGGCCAAAACTGGCATATGCTGGTGGATAAAAGCAAAAACGACGCCGATGTGCCGCATGACTACATTGAGTTGACGAAGCCTGTAAAAACCCGCTATCTCAAGATCGTAAATATCCACATGGCGGCCGGCAAATTTGCTTTGGCAGGCTTCCGGGTATTTGGCAAAGGCCCGGGCAAGAAACCCCGCCCCGTGCAAGGCTTTCGTGCCGAACGACAGCCCGATACCCGCGAGGTGGCGTTTTCCTGGCAACCCAGCGCCGGCGCCTACGCTTACCAGATTTACTACGGCATTCAACCCGATAAGCTCTACAACTGTATCCTGGTGCACGACGCCGATTCGTATTTGTTCAAGGGCTTAGACCGGGATACGCCCTATTATTTCGCTATCGAAGCCCTGGGTGAAGGCGGCGTATCCGGGAGGAGGGTGGGAAAATGAGAGGGAGGGAGTGTGAGAATCTCACCCTCTCACCCTCTAACTCTCCCTCCCTCTCAAAGGTACTTCTCCAGCCACTCGAAAAACACCCTTTGCCAGAGCAGGCTCGTTTGGGGCGTGAGCACCCAGTGGCCTTCATCGGGCAGATAGAGGAACTTACTGGGGATACCCCGCAGTTGGGCGGCCTGGAAGGCTTGCATGCCCTCCGTAACCGGCACACGGTAGTCGCGCTCGCCGTGGATGATAAGGATAGGCGTATCCCAGTTGTCTACGTAGAGGTGCGGTGAGTGTTTGCTGTACGATTCGGGTATTCGCTCTGACCAATAGGGGCCGCCGAGGTCGTGATTGGCAAAAAAGAGCTCTTCAGTAGTGCCGTACCAGCTTTCCATATGAAACATACCGCTGTGGGCGATAAAGGTTTTGAAGCGTTTCTGGTGGTTGCCGGCCAGCCAGAACACGGAATAGCCGCCGAAGCTGGCGCCCACGGCGCCGAGGCGCTCGCTATCTACATAAGGCTCGCGTTTGGCGTCGTCGATGGCGCTGAGCAGGTCTTTCATGGCCTGTCCGCCCCAGTCGGTGCTGATCTGGTTGTTCCACTCCTGGCCGAAGGAGGGCAAGCCCCGGCGGTTTGGAGCTACCACGATATAGCCGTTGGCGGCCATGAGTTGTAAATTCCAGCGGTAGGAGAAAAACTGACTCACTGCCGATTGGGGGCCGCCCTGGCAGTAGAGCAGGGTAGGGTATTTTTTTGTGGGATCGAAGTTGGGCGGATACACCATCCACACCAGCATATTTTTGCCATCGGTGGTTTTTACCTGTCGTTCATCGACTTTGCCCAATTTCAGGCTGTTGAGCATGGCCTGGTTGGTGGTGGTGACGGCCGTCATGGCGCCCGATTTGATATCAACGGCATATAACTCAGCCGGCGTCGACATAGATACGCGTTGACCTACCAGGGTGGCCGGGCCGGCAACTTTGAAGGCGTTGAAATCGTGGCGGCCCTGGGTGATTGCTTTTGCTTTTTTTGAGGCTACATCCAGCGCAAACAATTGGTAAGTGGCCTTTACCCCGCTGATGAAGTAAATGGTCTTGCCGTCGGGCGACCACTGTGGATGATTGGCTTCCTGGTCGAGGCCGGCAGTAAGGTCTTCTTTCTTTTTGGTTTGAAAATCATACACATAAATGTGCGTACGGTCGGCCTCAAAACCCGGAGTCGGCATGCTGTTCCAGGCCAGATACCTGCCGTCGGGGCTGAAAGCGGGTTCCATATCGTAGCCATTCAAACCTTCGCTGAGGTTGGCGGTTTGGCCGGTACTGAGATCGTAGAGATAGATGTCGGAGTTGGTGCTCACGGCGTAGGCTGTACCCGACAGTTTTTTGCAGGTATAGGCAATAAAGCGGCCATCGGGGCTCCAGGCGATTTGTTCCATACCGCCGAAGGGTTGCAGGGGAGCGTCGTAGGGCTGGTTGATGATATTGACAGGTTGCCCTTTGAGTTGGCCATTTTCATAATCAGCAATAAAAATCTGGCTATAGGCAAAATCGTGCCAGCTATCCCAATGGCGGTACATCAGGTTATCGATGATGCGGCCGTTGGCTTTGGGCAGGTCGGGGTAGCGGTCTTGCACCGTTTGGTCCATCTTGACATCGCGGATAAACAGGAAGCGTTTGCCGTCGGGGGCATACAAAAACCCGTTCATCGATTCTTCGGAAACGCGGCGTTGGTCGCTGCCGTCGGGGTTCATTTCCCAGAGTTGGCCGCTGCGCAGGAAGCCGATGCGATTGCCGTCGGGGGTGTATTGGCCGTTGATTTCGCCGCCGTCGAAAGCGGTGATCTTTTTGGCGGTTCCGCCGGCGACGGGGGCGATATACAGGTCGCGGTTGCCTTTATTGGCGGCCATATCGTAATAAGTGACGCCGTACAGCGCCGTTTTGCCGTCGGGCGATACATCATCGAGCGAAACGCGGCCGAATTGCCACAATTTCTCGGGCGTAAGCAGGTCGTTTTGCGCCGACAGGCCGGCTGATATAGTCAGGGCGATGAATAAAGAGAGGTATTTCATATAAAGTGGTTGATTTGATTAATCCTGCACTACTTATGTATGTAACGAATCCGGAGCGCCCGGGGCGGGTGACGCGTCACCTGTCACCTGTCACCT
>JRYG01003880.1_pt1 | contig 13131 bp, 13 predicted proteins | sample 235341 | NCBI WGS metagenome assembly JRYG01 (sample SAMN03074218, study PRJNA261478) | activated sludge metagenome | biome: Wastewater Treatment Plant; feature: Wastewater; material: Activated sludge; isolation source: activated biomass of a wastewater treatment plant treating hydrocarbon... ... | reverse complement strand
AGATTCCGGCGCAACAGGCGCTCGCGCCCGGCAACCGGCAATTCGGGATAACACAGGGCCAGATTGCGGGCGGCGATCCGCCGGGCGCTGTTGGGGATCCACCACAGCAGCCAGCCGCAACACGCTCCGACCGCATGCGCCAGCGGCAATGGCAATAGCGCGGTCAGGCGCAGCAGGCCGGTAACCAACACCTGCCGGTTCATCGCATCATTCGAGTTCCGCGGAGTAATCCCGCGCCAGCGCCGCCCGCGCCTGTTCCAGTTGCGCCACCGGAACCCGGAGTTCGATGCCGTCGGCAACGATGCCGAGCTGCAGCAGCGAGCGATCCACCAGCACGCAATCGATGCCTTCTACCCGCAATCGGCCGCACGCGATCTCGGCCGGCGGCAAGGCGTCGAATACCGTCAGCGTGGCCCACGATGCGGTCATGGCTTGGGATTATCCGGTTCAGCGTCGAAATCGAAATCCGGCTGAGGGAGATTGCCGTCGTAAACCAGACTGCGCCGCCGCTGCAAATAGGCGCTGCGCTGGAATGAATAGGGATCGATCTGCGCGTCGGCGAAAGCGCGCTCGGCCCGCAGCAACCCGGCGCGGGTATCGATCAATCTCAAGCCCCTGAGGCTCCATTCGACCGCGTCGGAATCGGTGGCCCAGTCGACGGGATCGACGAAGGAATCGCCAACCCGTCCGAAGGTGTCGCGCACCGTGCTCGGTCCCAGCAAAGGCAGCACGACGTAATAGCCCTCGCTGAAGCCCCAATACCCCAGGGTCTGGCCGAAATCCTCCTCGTGCTTGGGCAGATCCATACGACTGGCGACATCGAACAATCCCAACACGCCGAACGTGGTGTTGAACACGATCCGGCTGCTGTCCATCGCCGCCTGATGGAATTTGAATTGCAACAGATCGTTGACCAGCACCACCACATCGTCCAGGTTACTGAAGAAATGGGTGATGCTGGCGTTGACCGGCTCGGGCAGGATCGCCTGATAGGCTTCGGCGACCGGCTTTAAGACCGCTTTATCGACCGCGTCGTTGACCGCGAACATGGCCCGGTTGTAACCCTCGAACGGGTCGGGATCGTCGCGCAGGAGTTCGCTGGTCGGCGCGCACCCCACCAGCAGGGCGACGACGGCGGTCGTCGGAAAACGGCGGCGGAATATGTCCATGAGCCTGAAATTTGCGGAGACCGGGGCGAAATTACCCAGGGCAATATTACCCCAACCCCATCCGTTGCGCATGACGCGCCGTCAGACCTTCTCGCGCGGCAACCCTCGGAGGGATTGCCATGAGACCCTCTCTCCGGGGCGTGGTTATAATATCGAAACTTCGCTTTATCCTTCCCCGGTCCGGGAAGAAAGGCTTACCGATGCACCCCTTCCACTCCAGGGATCCATTGCAGTGCCTGGAACAACTCAACCGGATTGGCATCGCGCTGTCCAGGGAACGGGATACCGAAAAGCTGCTGGAAACGATTCTGATCGCGGCCCAGAGCCTGCTGAACGCCGATGGCGGCACCCTGTATAGCCTGGAGGAAGACAGCCGGCACCTTCGCTTCGAGGCGTTGCGCAACGATTCGCTCCAGCTCTACCTGGGCGGCGCCACCGGCACGGCCATCCCGTTCGCGCCGATTCCCCTCTACGACCCGGCAGGCCAGCCCAACACCGGCATGGTGGTCACCTACGCCGTGCTGCACGACACGACGGTCGTGATCGACGACGCCTACGCGGACCAGACGTTCGATTTCTCCGGAACGCGTCTGTTCGACCGACAGACGGGTTATCGCTCCCGCTCCTTCCTGACCGTGCCGATGAAGAATCACGAAGGCCGGATCATCGGCGTGTTCCAGTTGATCAACGCCCTCGATCCCGAAACCGGACAAGTCAGGACGTTTGCGCCGGCCGACCGGCGCTTGGCGGAATCGCTGGCCTCCCAGGCGGCCATCGCCCTCACCAACCAGCAGTTGATCGACCAACTCCAGCGCCTGTTCGAATCGCTCATCGAGCTGATCAACGTCGCCCTCGACCAGAAATCCCCCTATACCGGCGCTCATTGCCAGCGCGTGCCGATTCTGACCGTGATGATCGCCGAAGCCGCCCGCCGCTCCGAGCGGGGGCGGCTGAAGGACTTTCGTCCCACCGCCGAGGAGTTGTACGAACTCAGGATCGCCGGATTGTTGCACGATTGTGGCAAGATCGTCACACCGGTCCACGTGGTGGACAAGGCGACCAAGCTGGAAACCCTGTTCGACCGCATCGAGTTGGTGGATACCCGCTTCGAGGTGCTGAAACGCGATGCCGAGATCGAGTTGCTGAAAGGCAGGCTGGCCGCCCTGGAGCGCGGCGATCCGGCGGCGACCCCGTCGCTGGAGCAGCGTTTTCGTGAACGATTGGCCGCGTTGACGGACGACAGGGAACATCTGCGCCGCTGCAATATCGGCGGCGAGTCCATGCGGTCCGAAGACCGGGACCGGATTCGACGAATCGCCGCCTATCGCTGGACCGGACCGGATGGCCGGGAACGCCCGTTCCTGTCCGAGGAGGAAGTCGACAATCTCTGCATCGTCAAGGGCACCCTGAACCCGAAGGAACGAGCCATCATCGAAGAGCACGTGAAGCTGACCCAGCGGCTGCTGAACACCCTGCCCTGGCCGAAACGACTGCGCAACGTGCCCGAGTACGCCGGCAACCACCACGAACAGCCCGACGGCGGTGGCTACCCTCGCGGCTTGCGCCAACAAGAACTGGCCATGCAAGCCCGAATCATCGGTCTGGCCGACGTTTTCGAAGCCTTGACCGCCCGCGACCGGCCCTACAAGCCCGGCAAACCGCTCAGCGAAGTACTCGCCATTCTCGGTCGGATGGCGGAAGATCGCCAAATCGACCCCGATCTGTTCGATGTCTTCATCCGCGAAGGCATCTGGCTGCAATACGCCCGGCAGTATTTGCAGCCGGAGCAGATCGATGCGGTGGACGTCAACCGGATTCCGGGCTATACCCCCTGAATGCTTTCATCGCCAACCCCGATTTCCCGCCATCCCACGGGACAACCGCCATGCGAATCCATAACAAAAGTGGCCCGGCCTTAAGCGAGTTGGCTGATCGATTCAGCCAGATCCCATTCCCAAGCGCGTTCGAAACGTTGACCAAATTGTATCAGAAACCCAACCACAAAACCTTAGAATGACGAACTGGCGTGACCATCGAACAGTTGCGGCGCGCCAAAGAAAAACTGTCACGACCGGGTCGCGCGGACGGGAAATCGCCGCCAGCCTGACCCGCCGCCGGATTCGCCTGGAGGGATGTCATGCATTTTCGAGCCTGTTTTCCGATTCTGTTGAGCGCCCTGCTTTGGACGGCGTCGGTGCTGGCGGCCAAGCCGGCCGTCGATGAATTTGTCGCGCCACTGCAAGCGACCGCGGCGGCGCGTTCCACACCGCGCGTGTCCGACCGGGCGCGCGCGATCAAGGACGAGTTGACCGGGAAACCGGCGCTCCAGGCCAGGACCGCTCAGGCCGCCATCGCCGCCGCGGTCGGTCAGCGCACCGCCGGTTGTCGGATGATCCGCTTTGGGACCGACTTCGGCTGGGTGGCGACGGGCATGGCCCGCTACCCGGCATCCGATAATCCGGTCGCGCTGCGCCGATCCCGCCAGGAGGCACGCTTCGGGGCGTTCATGGATGCCCGCTCACGACTGGCCGACTGCCTGCCGGATTTGTCGCCGGAGGCCAGGCAGCGGGTGACCGAAAAGCTGGAACAAAATGACGCCATTCGGCTGGCACTGATCAATTTGGCCGCCACCGACGCGGAGCGGCGGGAACAGGCGCTCAAAATTCTGGCGCGCGGCTTTATGGCGTACTCGGTCGACGATGACCCGGTCAAACACACGGTTTACGCGAACCTGGTGGTCACGCCCAAGACCGCCACCCGACTGACGCGCCCTGCTCCCAACGCCATCGAAGCGGTTTCGCTGCGAGAGGGCTTGCGGCAGGTGTTGGCCGAAATCGGGGGCGGAGTGGTTCCGCCGGTCGGCAACGGCTTGATCGTGGTCACCGCCACGGGCGAATTGGCGCTGGTTGGCTACGCCGTCAACCTGATCGGCGCGCATCCGGACCCCGCGGCTCAGGACAAGTTGCGGGCCGACGCCGGGAAAATCGCGACGACCCGCGCCACCGAAGCCCTCATCGGGCTGGCCGCGGGTGACGATGCCGCGTGGCGGAACGGCCTGGACGAGGCCACCCGAAACGACATTCAGGCGATCAGCGCCGCCTACGACGACGGCGAACCGAGCGTTCGCCGTTTCGAGCAAATCCGCGATCTGGCCATGACCGCGGTCAGGGACGATGCCGGCCTGCAAGCCCTGCGGGAGGGCCGCCTACCGTCGACGGCGGCGATCAAACGCTTCGGCGGGGAGAATGTCATCGTCGTCGCGGTGACCTACACGCCCCCCGTCAAGAAACGCCAACCCAAACCGGTGCTACCTGCACCGGCTGTACCCACGAGCAGCCCCACCAGCGGCCCGCCGGCCTCACCGGCCACGCCAGCCGCCAGCGCCGCCAGCGCGCCACCCCCCACGCCGGCACCGCCAACTCCCGCGCCACCGACCACACCGGCTACCGTCCCACCCCCGCCGGCGGAACCGCGCTAACGCTGGCAGCGCGGACAATAGTATGTCGCCCGCTGACCGATCCGACAGCGCTGGATCGGTTCACCGCAGGCGGCACAGGGCAGGGAATGGCGGTCGTAGACTTGCAGATACGGACGAAAGTAGCCCGGTTCGCCCGCGCTGCCGACGAAATCCCGCAAGGTCGTGCCGCCTTGGCGAATGGCTTCGCTCAGGACATCCCGGATGGTCGCCGCCAGCCGCTCGTACTCGGCTAGCGCGACCTGGCCAGCCGGTCGCAGCGGGTGGATGCCGGCGGCGAACAGCGACTCGTTGGCGTAGATGTTGCCGACCCCCGCCACCACCCGGTTATCCATGATGAAGGTCTTGACGGCCACGGCGCGGCTTTGCGCCCGCTGGTGCAGATGGGCGCCGGAGAATGCGGCGCCAAGCGGCTCCGGTCCGAGCGCTTCGAGCAATGGATGCCGTTCCGGCGGCTCCGGGGTCCAGAGCACGGCACCGAAACGGCGGGTATCGTTAAAACGCAGGCATTGCCCGCTGGCCAACGCCAGATCGACATGGTCATGCTTCCCTGGCGGCGTGTCGGCGGGCAGAATGCGCAGTCGGCCCGACATGCCGAGGTGCAGAATCGCGGTGCCCGCATCGGTGCGCAGCAGCAGATATTTGGCGCGCCGGTCCACCCGGCGAATCGTCCGCCCCGGCAACGACAGCGTCAGCTCGTCCGGCACCGGCCAGCGCAATCGGGGTTGCCGCACCACCACCCGAATCACCGTTTGGCCGGTCAAATGCGGCGCGATGCCGCGCCGGGCGGTTTCGACTTCAGGTAGTTCAGGCATTATTCGCCACTCCCCGCTGCCGGTAGCGGGATCTCGATGGACGGCGCCAGGAACCTTCCCGCGGCGCTGGTCAGCAGCGGATACAAACGGTCGGGACAGAGATGGACGGCGGCGTCGATGTGCAGATAACGCTGACCGTCGGTCGGGGCGGTGGCGCCAAAGCGGATTTCCCGGCTATCCAGCCGCAACCGCAACCGCGGAGGATCGAGCCGCAACGCTTTCAGATCCAATCCCGCGGCGGCGTAGCGTAAGGGACAGCGCGCCTCGGCCAGATGCAGGATCGGGTTGAGCAAAACCGGATTGGCCGGACCCGTCGCCGGCGCGGTCATCCACCAGCGACCGGCGCGTTGCTCGAAAGCCAGCGTCTCCTGGCCTGGCCGCTCGACCACGATCCGTTCGATCCGCGCCGGAGCCAATTCCAGCAAGGGCGGCACGGCCGTTGGCCGCTCCTGTCCGGGCTCGAACAGCGCCAGCGCCGCCAGCCCGCCGGCCAACCCCAGTAATCCCGTATTGAGCCAGTGTCGTCGCCCGAGCGCGTTCATGTTCACCGCCGCCGCCGGTAGAACCAGATGAGCCAGCCGCTGGCCAGCAGCCCGCCCGGCAGCACGATCAGAAAGATGCCCGCGAGCAACGCCAGGGCCCGGTCCGACAGAGTCAGATTCGGGTCGGGAACGGCCTTGGGCGGCACGATGATCGGCGTATCGTCCAGAGTCAGCCAATTCAGGATGCTCAGTCCCAGCTCCAGATTGGCGCCATTGCCCAGATAGGTGTTCGACAGAAAATCGCCATCGCCGATGACGACGAGCCGCTGCTGGGACGCGGCGGGCGGACCGACGGCGGCGGTCGATCCCATGGGTCGAGGGCGGAACAGCGCCGCGCCGACGGTCAACGGACCCGACCGTTCGTCGGTTTCGGAATCGAAGCGGAGCGGACCATCCAGCGAACCGGTTTCCGTCCAGGAACGGCCTTGGCTCTCCAGCAACACGACCCACTGCCAGTCGGCGGGCGGGCGGAGGTTCAGCGCGACCGCCTGCGGCAACAGCGCGGCGGTACGCAACGCTGCGGTGATGGGATGCGGGCCATAATCCGCGATGGGCAGAAAGGCCGGGTTCCCGATGCCGAGTCGGGGCGTATCCGCATCCACCACCACGCCGGGCAACACGGCGACGCCCAGCGCCGCCGCCAGGGGTTGCAGGCCGGAAGGGTCGCCCGGCTCCAGCAGCCACAGCAAATTGCCGCCCTGCCGCACGTAGTCGAGGATGGTTTGAATTTGGTCGGACGGCAACGGCTGTTGCGGCCCGGCGATCACCAGCGCGGCGGCGGTAGCGGGAACGCGCTGCTCCCGCGACAGGTCGAGCGAACGCATCCGAATTCCGATTTTCGCCAATTCCCGGCCAAACGTTCCCAGATCGTGATTGGCCACGCCGAGCGGTTTGCGCTCGCCGTGCCCCTCCAGAAACAGCACGGACTGATCCTGTTGGCGACCGAGGCGCTGCAAGGCCAGGGTCAGCGCCTGTTCGCTGAGCTGCTGGACCTTTTCGCTGCGCCCGCGATAGTCCACGTACAACTCGCCATCCAGGGTAACGCCGAGTTCGCGCATCCGGTCCGGCAGCAGATCGGGATTGACGAAGGTCAGCCGCAGATCGGTTTTATAACGTCGGTAGCGGTCGACAAACCGGCGGATGGCGTCACGCAGGGTTGGGTTGTCGCGGGCATAGGCGGTGACGTGGATCGGTCCCTCCAGTCGGTCCAGCAACATCCGGCTCGACTCGGACAAGGTATTGCGCCCACCGGCGGTCCAGTCGACCCGAATCGCATAGCGGGCGCTCAGCCAGGCCAACAGACCGATCACCAGGCCGAACAGCAGCAGGAACAGCAGATTCTGAAGCCACAGCCGCCGGCGCAGCGAGGAATCGAGCCGCATGAGTCAGTCCCGCAACCGCCCATCGGCCAACCGGCGGATCGCCAAGCCCAGGAAAGCCATGCTGAACAACAGGTAGTAGGCGACGTCGGCGCTGTCGAACAACCCCAGCAGCAGGGCATCGGTGTGGCGCAGCAACGACAGATAGCCGAACAGACTGCCGCCGGTCGTTTCCTGGCCGATCCCGGTCGCATCCACCGTCCACAACAATGACAGCAGTCCGAGGGTGGCAGCCGCCGCCGCGACCGGTTGCGCGGTCAGGGTGGACAGATATAAACCGGTGGCGGCAAAACTGGCGACCAGCAGGCTCAGGCCCAGCAGTCCCGCCAGCAGTTTGCCGAAATCGAGCGTCGCGCCCGCCGCCAGCGACAGCGGCATCAGCGCCACCAGCGCGACTCCACTCAGGAGAAACGTCAGGACGCCCAAATACTTGCCCAGCACGATTGCGGACGCGCCCACCGGGGCCGCCAGCAGCAGATCGAGCGTGCGGCTGCGACGCTCCTCGCTGAACAGGCGCATGGTCAACAGAGGCGTCAGCAGCAGCAAGACCCAGGCGGCCACGCGCAACAAGGGAGCGGCCACCAGATCGGTGACTCCGGGCGCGTTGTCCAGCCCGACCAACCGCCCCTGCAACTCCCGGAAGTCGTTCATCAGGATCAGGAAAATCCACGCCAGCAGACCTTGCGCCACCGCCAGCAATGTCCAGGCCAGAGGCGACAGAAACAGGCTGCGCAGTTCGCGCGCCGCAATCGTGAAGATCATTCGGCGGTTTCCCTTGCCAGCGTCAGTTCGACGAAAATCTGCTCCAGGCCGGCATGTTCGGGCGTCAATTCCCACAGTTCCCAGTCATGGGTCCGGGCCTGTTCGATCACCACCCGCTGCAGCGCGGCACCGGGGGCGTGGCGCAGCCGAAATCGTCCGGCGTCGAATTCCTCGACTTGTTCGACCCCGGGCAATCGGGCCAGGTCGGCAACCGGAGGCGGCGTCTTCAAGCCAATCCGCAGACAGGTCGACTGCCGCCGCCGCTCCAGCTCGGCCAGCGCGCTGGCGTACACCAGTCGCCCGGCCCGCATGATCTGCACGTGCGTGCAGGTTGCCTGTACCTCCGCCAGCAGATGCGTGGAGAGCATCACGCCGTGCGCCGGTCCCAGATCACGGATCAGCCTGCGCATTTCACGGGCCTGGATCGGGTCCAAACCGACCGTGGGTTCATCCAGAATGATCACCGGCGGCTCGTGCAGGATGGCCTGGGCGATACCGACCCGCTGCCGATAGCCCTTGGACAGATTGTCGATCACGCGCCGCCCAACGTCCATCAATCCACAGCGTTCCTTGACCCGCGCCACCGCCTGGCGGCTGGCCACGCGACCGAGCCCGTGGAGACGGGCGCTGTAGCGCAGTTGTTCGTCCACGGTCAGCTCGCGATAGAGCGGCGGCTGTTCGGGCAGATAACCGATTCTCCGCTTGGCCTGCCGCGGTTGATCCAGCAGATCGACGCCATCGATCACGATGCGTCCGGCATCCGGAGCCAGGATGCCCGCCAGCATCCGCATGGTGGTGGATTTGCCGGCGCCGTTGGGACCGAGAACCCCCAATACCTGGCCACGCTCAAGCGTGAATCCGACTGCGTCGACGGCCCGCAGCTCGCCATAACGGCGGGTCAGTTGCTCGACGCGCACTAAGGCGTTGTCCGTCATGGCATTGGCATTTTCGACAAGCGTTGGTCCACGGTGAGCGGTATCATAACAGCTACGTCCGAACCTAGCAGTCGATCCCGGCCTTTACCGAATGCGCCATGGAAAAACACTCCGATCATTCCCCGCTGTCCGATCATGATCCCGCCGAGGGGTTGCATATCGACGAAAGCGAGGAGCCGCTGATTCACTGGTTGCACGTCATCATCCGTTTCTGCGTGCGGGTGCTGGCCGTGCTGATGACCCTGGTGATCATCTGGAGCGTTGCCGACGTGGCTTGGGTGCTGTATCAGCGCGCGATGGCATCGCCGGTGGGCTTGCTCAACGTCAATGATATTCTGGCTTCGTTCGGCGCGTTCATGGCCACCCTGATCGCCATCGAAATCTTTCTGAACATCGTCCTGTACCTGCGCGAGGACGTGCTGCATGTCAAGCTCGTGCTCGCCACCGCGCTGATGGCAATCGCCCGAAAAGTGATCGTGCTGGATTATAAGACGGTGGAGTCGGAATATATCTGGGCAACGGCGGCAGTTATTTTTGCCCTGAGCATCGGTTATTGGCTGGTGGCGAAAAAAACCCGGTAAGCATCCCGCGACCAATTGCCGTATCCTGCTGGAACGGCTGCTGGAAAACCCAATAGCTTATCGGTCTGGATACGCTACGGGCAGTCGTGCTGGATCGGCTTGTATGTGATGGCGGAGTTTGGCCGCAAGGTGGTCTTGCCAGTACCGCGGGAGAAATTGCAGAAGATCAATGGTTATCAGCGCTGTATGCCCAGACGAACAGGGGTGCTGTTGCTTGGCGTACACACCAGCCGCCCAACCGCCAATCATGAAAAGCTGTTGGGTTTTGTTACGAGCGTGGTGCATATTGGCTAAAATTACCAAAATACCACGCTACTTACCGAAGTTTGCGTCATCGCGACGTGGTTGTTCGACACACCCGGTTTGATCCAGGATCAGCCGGTTAACGACAAACTCGCCTAACGGCGGGTTTTGCTCTGATCACTCGCGATCAGCGCCAAAATTGATCACTTGATTTTGGCTTCCTTGTATAAAACATGCTTGCGAACGACCGGATCGAATTTTTTCATTTCCAGCTTTTCCGGCGTCGTGCGTTTGTTCTTGGTCGTCGTGTAGAAATGCCCCGTCCCAGCGGTGGAAACCAGCTTGATCTTGTCGCGCATGACCGTACTCCTTAAATCTTTTCACCTTGGGCGCGCAGGTCGGCAAGAACGGCGTCGATCCCTTTCTTGTCGATAATGCGCATACCGTGCGAAGACACACGCAGGCTTACGAAACGCCGTTCGCTTTCAACCCAGAACCGGTGTACATGCAGATTCGGCAGGAACCGACGACGGGTCTTATTATTGGCATGGGAAACGTTGTTCCCGGTGAGGGGACCCTTACCCGTCACCTGACAAACTCTGGACATCGGATTCTCTCCAACGACTGGAATCGGATTTACGAACTTTACAAAATTTATAACAATTTTTTTGATTATGGACAAGCGGATATAAGCCTGAATCCACAATCCGGCAATATCCTGGCTCGCAAACAGCAACCCCTCTTGCATGCAAGAGGGGTCATTTGGAATAGGAGCCTGGCGATGACCGACTGTAGCGTGAGTAGGTCTCACACGATCATGGGCGCGCGGTGGTTTCACGGTCGAGTTCGGGATGGGATCGGGTGGTTCCCACCGGCCAGGGTCGCCAGGCGAAAGGGGGTGGAGGGTGCGAGGCCCGGGGCTGGCGCCGTATACGGGCCAACGGGCTGAGGTGTTGGCGGGTCAAGCCGCACGGTCGATTAGTACGGGTCGGCTGCACGCCTTGCGGCGCGTCCACCGCCCGCCTATCCACGTGGTGGTCTGCCACGGACCTTGAGGAGTCGCACGGGACTCGGGAGATCTGATCTTGGGGGGGGCTTCCCGCTTAGATGCTTTCAGCGGTTATCCCGTCCGGACGTAGCTACCCGGCTGTGCCCTTGGCAGGACAACCGGTGCACCAGGGGTCCGTCCATTCCGGTCCTCTCGTACTAGGAACAGCGCCCCGCAAATCTCCAACGCCCACGGCAGATAGGGACCGAACTGTCTCACGACGTTCTAAACCCAGCTCGCGTACCACTTTAAATGGCGAACAGCCATACCCTTGGGACCGACTACAGCCCCAGGATGTGATGAGCCGACATCGAGGTGCCAAACACCGCCGTCGATATGGACTCTTGGGCGGTATCAGCCTGTTATCCCCGGAGTACCTTTTATCCGTTGAGCGATGGCCCTTCCATGCGGAACCACCGGATCACTAAGACCTGCTTTCGCACCTGCTCGACGTGTCGGTCTCGCAGTCAAGCGCCCTTTCGCCTTTGCACGCCGTGCGCGATTTCCGACCGCGCTGAGGGCACCGTCGCGCTCCTCCGTTACGCTTTGGGAGGAGACCGCCCCAGTCAAACTACCCACCATGCACGGTCCCTGAACCCGCTGCGGGTCCGAGGTTAGAACCTCGAGTATTCCAGGGTGGTATTTCAAGGTCGGCTCCACCCCGACTGGCGTCGGGGCTTCACGGCCTCCCACCTATCCTACACAGGAAGACTCAAAGTCCAGTGCAAAGCTGTAGTAAAGGTTCACGGGGTCTTTCCGTCTTGCCGCGGGTACGCTGCATCTTCACAGCGAGTTCAATTTCACGGAGTCTCGGGTGGAGACAGTGTGGCTATCGTTACGCCATTCGTGCAGGTCGGAACTTACCCGACAAGGAATTTCGCTACCTTAGGACCGTTATAGTTACGGCCGCCGTTTACCGGGGCTTCGATCAAGAGCTTCGCCTTGCGGCTGACCCCATCACTTAACCTTCCGGCACCGGGCAGGCGTCACACCCTATACGTCCACTTTCGTGTTGGCAGAGTGCTGTGTTTTTAGTAAACAGTCGCAGCCACCTGGTCACTGCGGCCCGCCTCGGCTCCAGCCGCGGGGGCTTTCACCTGGCGCGGGCGCACCTTCTCCCGAAGTTACGGTGCTAGTTTGCCGAGTTCCTTCACCCGAGTTCGCTCCAGCGCCTAAGGATGCTCTCCCAGCCCACCTGTGTCGGTTTGGGGTACGGGTGCGGCGAACCTGAAGCTTAGAGGCTTTTCCTGGGAGCCGGGCCTGGGCCACTTCGCCCCGAAGGGCTCGTTGTCGCGTCTCGGCATGGGCCGACCGGATTTGCCTGGTCGGCCTGCCTACCCGCTTGAACCGGCACCACCAATCGCCGGCTGGCTTAGCCTTCTCCGTCCCCCCTTCGCAGTTCGTCGCAGTACCGGATTGTTGACCGGTTTCCCATCGACTACGCCTTTCGGCCTCGCCTTAGGGGCCGACTCACCCTGCGCCGATTGCCGTTGCGCAGGAACCCTTGGGCTTGCGGCGTGCGGGGTTTTCACCCGCATGATCGTTACTTATGTCAGCATTCGCGCTTCCGATGCCTCCAGCCCCCCTCACGGGGGACCTTCGCCGGCCTACGGAACGCTCCCCTACCAAATCCTCCCCACCCCCTTTTCGCAAAGGCAGCAGGGGGGATTTCCGCAGCTTCGGTAGGCAGCTTGAGCCCCGGTGAATCTTCCGCGCAGGCCGACTCGACCAGTGAGCTATTACGCTTTCTTTAAAGGATGGCTGCTTCTAAGCCAACCTCCTGGCTGTCTGGGCCTTCCCACTTCGTTTCCCACTAAGCTGCCATTTGGGGACCTTAGCTGGCGGTCTGGGTTGTTTCCCTCTTCACGACGGATGTTCGCACCCGCCGTGTGTCTCCCGTGATTGCACTTCCCGGTATTCGGAGTTTGCCTCGGGTTGGTAAGCCGGGATGGCCCCCTAGCCGAACCAGTGCTCTACCCCCGGGAGTGAGACACGAGGCGCTACCTCAATAGCTTTCGGGGAGAACCAGCTATCTCCGAGCTTGATTAGCCTTTCACTCCGATCCACAACTCATCCCCGGCTTTTTCAACAGACGTGGGTTCGGCCCTTCAGTGGGTGTTACCCCACCTGCAGCCTGGTCATGGATAGATCGCTCGGTTTCGGGTCTACTGCCAGCGACTGA
>JRYG01004874.1_pt1 | contig 13154 bp, 9 predicted proteins | sample 235341 | NCBI WGS metagenome assembly JRYG01 (sample SAMN03074218, study PRJNA261478) | activated sludge metagenome | biome: Wastewater Treatment Plant; feature: Wastewater; material: Activated sludge; isolation source: activated biomass of a wastewater treatment plant treating hydrocarbon... ... | reverse complement strand
GCGCCCGCTCGAAACGGTGATGGCGCCCGAAGCCGTGCTGCGCCGGACTTCATTGCCGTTGAGGTAGAGGACCAGCGCCGAGCCGTCGTAGGTCGTGGCCAGATGCGTCCACGTGTTGACCGGTAACACCGTCGAGCCGGTCACGGGCGGCTTGCCCACCATATAGGCCGTGGGTAAATCGTTGGTGCCGTCGGAGAAGAGCCCATAGGCGGCATCCTCCGGGGTTTCCTTCATGGCGATGGTGCCCCAGACGCTGGGCGCGCCGGTCGGATACACCCACGCCGCCAGCGTCATGCCGGTGGTCAGGTCCAGGGAATTGGCATCGTTGACGGCGACCCAGTCGTTGACGCCGTCGAAAGACAGCGCCCGGCCAAACTTGCCGCTCGTGGTCCGGGCAGCGCCGCTGATGGCACCGTGATTGCCCTGACCGGAGGCATCGACCACGGTCGCGCCGCTGGCTTCCTCGAAGTTGTAGGCCGCGACCAGCCCACCGGTGTTCGCGCTTACCGTGGCCACGGTGATGTAGCCCGTTTGGGTCTCGGTGTCGGTGCCGGCGGGACCCTTGGTGGTCAGACTGACGGTATAGGTGCCCGCACTGGCGTAGGTGTGCGCGGGATTGGTCTTGGTCTGGGTGGTGAGGGTGCCGCCATCACCGAAGTTCCACGTATAGTCCGTAATGGTCCCGGTGGAGGTATTGGTGAACGTCGTGGTCAGGGGCGCCGCTCCCGACCTGGGGCTGGCGCTGAAGCTGGCCACCGGCGCCGTGGCGGTCGCCGAAATGGTCTTGCTCGTCGTGGTGCTGCCCACCGCGTTGCTGACGGTCAGCTTGGCGGTGAAGGCGCCCGGCGTGTTGTAGGTTTTCACGGCGGTCTGGGCGGTGCTGGTGGTGCCGTCGCCGAAATCCCAGGTTCGACTCGCAACCGTGCCGGTCGAGGTGTCGGTAAAGGTTACCAACAACGGCGCAGTCCCGGAGGCCGGGCTGGCGGTGAAGCTGGCGGTAGGCGCTGTCGCGGCGGGAGCTGTCACCGAAATATAGTTGGTCTTGGTTGCGGTGTTGCTGCCGCCTGGACCGGTGGCCGTGAGCGTGACCGTGTAGACGCCCGCGCTCGAATACGTCTTGGAAGGGCTTTGGACGGTGCTGGTGGTGCCGTCGCCGAAGTTCCAGGACCATGTCATCGCGTTCGTCGAGCTGTTGGCGAACTGCACCGTCAGCGGCGCGGCGCCCGTGGTTTTGTCCGCGCTGAAATTGGCGCTGGGAGCCACGGCAACCGGGGCGATAGTCGTGCTGACCTCGTTGGAGTTAGCGCTTTCCACCACCTTGGCGGTGTCGTAGGCATGGACGGCAAAATGATACGTCTTACCATCCTCCAGATTGGCTATGGTGTAGCTCGTCTGTTTGCCGGCGTCGATTTCCGCCGTGTAGCTCTTGCTGGCTTGCCCGTAAACGATGTGATAGCCCCCCAGGTTGGGTTCGGTATTGGCGTCCCAGGCCAAAGTGACCTGTCCCGCGAAAACGTTCGTCGTAAAGAAAAACAGCACGCTCAACCAGCCCAGCAGACGCCAGACCGGGTTGAACGGCATCGCAATCGAAGCCGTGGTAGACATTATACCTCCTGAATCACGTGCCGCGCGAACGTGACGTGTCAAGAGGCACTTCAAGCCCGCTTGGCAACTCTGCGACCTTAATTCATCAGTTTTTTATGGTAAACTGTATGAAAATTAGGCCAGTAGTTTTGCGTCGCTACCTTTCGGTAGGTTTGCGTTTTTCAAGCGGGTACTAGGCTATACTCAAAAAAAAATTGAATCAACCCCCTTTCTGAAAATTTTTGCTACTTTCTATCTGAAAAATTACGTAAGCCGGGCCAAAATGGACCGGTTGCCTGCCGGTATCCAGCCGTAGTACGGCCTGGAATCCAGCACCGGCCGGTGCTGGGCCGCTGAAAAATGCTGCCAGGCCGCCAGGCTCCCGCCGATCAGCAGCGCCGCCAGCAGGATGGCGAGCGCGATCTTCCACGCGCTGTAGGGCCGCTCGCCCTGCACCTCCCCCGTGCGGCCATTCACCACGAAGCGATAGGTTCGGTCGCGGAACCGGAACGCCGACAGCCATACCGGCAGCAAAACGTGCTTGAAGCGGATCTCGCCATGGCGGGTGTCCAGGGCATGGATGCGCTGATGGTCGCCGCCGATGGCCCGCTCGACATCGCGCCGAATGATGGGCGCCATCCGCTCCCGGGCGCGCTCGAAGCCCTGCTCCAGGTCGACCGTATACATCTCGCTTTGAAACCCGCTCAGATACTCCTCCCGGTACGGCGTCAGATTCGCCAAATCCCAGGGTTCCAGCCGTTCGGTCACCGCTCGCGGTAACGAACCGCTGGCCAGCACCAGCACGTCGTCGAAAAAGCGCGACACCACACCTGCCGCCGGTGTCCAGCGGATCCGGGTCACGACGCGGACCCGCTCCACCTCCCGACCGTTCTCGATAGCGCGATAACTTTCCTGGACCTGGTAGTTGTCGCCCCGTTCCCCGCGGTAAGCCGTGGTCGTATCGGCGTCGTAGGTCCAGTACGGCACGTACATGCCGGCCAGTCGGGCATCGTTGCGGGCGTAGTCCTTGAGCATGCCGGGCGCGAACCATAAGCCACCGAGCCATCGCCGGAAAGCCGAGCGGGCTTGGTCGCGGCCGATCTGGAACGGCAGCAGCGCCTGCACTTGCAATTGGCGGTGCCGTTCGGTTTTCGCCACCACCGGGACGCCGCAGAACGCACACTGACCCGCGTGGGTGGCCGCGTCGAAGGTATAGGACGCGCCGCAGGAATCGCAGTGGATGGCGATGTTGTCGCGAGTCGCCGTGGTCGTCGCCAACGCGCGCAGCGTTTGCCGGAAATCCTGCTCCAGGATCGGCGCGGCGAAGCCGGCGATTCGGTTCTCGTGGCCACAGTGCCCGCAGCGCAACAGCTCGGTGCCGGGTGCGTACTCCAGCGAGGCTCCACATTGCGCACAGGGAAAACGGTGGGGTTCCGGATTGCTGGCAGGGGAGGGTGTTTCGGGTTCGGATGGCATGGCGAGGGGCTCCTTCAAATAAGTTTTCAGGAGTCTAGCAGGCGCTCCACCCTGTTCCCCAGCGCCGAAATGGACGGCATTGCGACGCAGCGCCCGCGTTTTTTCGGCGCCCCCTTTGCGGCCAGCCATCTGTGCTCCAGGCCCTCCAAAGGCAGTCATCGCCACTTCACCGACCTGCGCGAAAATATATTGCGATACAGCATCGAAATATGAAAGCACAGAAAAAATGATTTTTGCAAGTACTTAATTTAAAAAATGATTTTTTACAACTGTTAAATAACTGTTTTTTATCACCGATCATTTTATAAAATATTATGTTTATCAATAATATATTTATATATTGATGATTGTGACAAAAATAATTATATTTTCTTTTAATACAATAAGATAAAAAATTTCGGATCAACTGGTGACTGGTGCGTTTGATCGGATTCTTGCGTGCCCGATGCCCGCCATTTCCGGGGAGCCATTCAGGAAGTATTGGCCGGCCAGACTCGACGCCGCCTGCTCCGAATCTGGTCTTTACATCTTTTTTACGTATCGCCACCCTGGTTTTTATCCCGTTTTTGCAGCCGTCCGCCTATGCTCCACGACATCCGAATCATTCTGTGGAGGCGCGCCATGGACGATCTGTTCATGTTCCTGATCATGTTAGGGTTGTTTCTGCTGATGACCGGGATCGTCGAAATCTGCGCCAGACTGGCCCGGAGGCGTTGACATGACTTGGCTCTATGTTCTCGGCGGCCTCGCTGCGGGTGGGCTGCTGATCTATCTGGTCGCCGCCCTCCTCAAAGCGGAGGATTGGTGATGACCCTGCACGCCTGGTTGCTGCTCGGGCTGTATTTGGTCGTTCTCCTGGCGCTGGCCAAGCCGCTCGGGGTCTATATCGCGGATGTAATGGAAGGCCGTTCCATCCTGGCTCTGCGACTCGGGGGTCCTGTCGAAGCGGTGATTTACCGCCTCTGCGGCGTCCGCGAAGCGGATGAGATGGGCTGGTTGCACTACGCGCTCGCCCTCTTGCTGTTCAATACGCTGGGCGTATTCGCCGTTTACGCCCTGCAACGGCTCCAGTTCTGGCTGCCGCTCAATCCGCGACAGATAGCCAACGTCAGCCCCGATTCGGCGTTCAACACCGCCGTCAGTTTCGTTACCAACACCAACTGGCAGAGCTATGGCGGCGAAAGCACCATGAGTTATCTGACGCAGATGCTGGCCCTGACGGTGCAAAATTTCCTGTCGGCGGCGACCGGCATCGTCGTGGTCATCGCCCTGATTCGCGGCTTCGCCCGCCACACGGCACAAAACATCGGCAACGCCTGGGTCGATCTGACTCGCGTTACGCTTTACGTGTTGTTGCCGCTGGCGCTGGCGTTCGCGGTGTTTCTGGTGAGTCAGGGCGTGATTCAGAATTTCGCCGCTTACCAGGAGATCGCGACGGTGGATGCCACCACCTACGAGCAGCCCAAGCTGGACGCCGCCGGTCAACCCCTTAAAGACGACCAGGGTAATCCGGTGACCGAACCGGCCACCCTGCAAACGCAAACCCTGGCCATGGGACCGGTCGCTTCGCAGGAAGCGATCAAGATAATTGGCACCAATGGCGGCGGCTTCTTCAACGCCAATTCGGCGCATCCTTACGAAAATCCGACGCCGCTGAGCAACTTCTTCCAGATGCTGTCGATTTTTCTGATACCAGGCGCGCTGTGCTACACCCTGGGCCGCATGGTCGGCGACACCCGGCAGGGCTGGGCGGTGCTGGCCGCGATGACGATCATTTTCGCGGTGGCGGCAGTGGCGGCGATTCACTTCGAGCAGCAGGGCAACCCGCTGTTGGCCGCCGCCGGCGTCGATCAGGTCGCCAGCGCGACCCAGGCGGGTGGCAACATGGAAGGCAAGGAAACCCGCTTCGGCATCGCCGACTCTGGCCTGTTCGCCACCATCACCACCGCCGCTTCCTGCGGTGCGGTCATCGCCATGCACGACTCGTTCACCCCGCTCGGCGGGATGGTGCCGCTGGTCATGATGCAGCTCGGCGAGGTGGTGTTCGGCGGCGTCGGCTCCGGTCTCTACGGCATGTTGGTGTTCGCCATCATGGCAGTCTTCATCGCCGGCCTGATGATCGGCCGCACGCCCGAATACCTGGGCAAGAAGATCGAATCCTACGAAATGAAAATGACTTCCATCGCGATTCTGGTGACGCCGCTGCTGGTGCTCGGCGGAACCGCCATCGCCGTAATGGCCAATGCCGGCCAGGCAGGCATCTTCAATCCGGGACCACACGGTTTCTCGGAAGTGCTGTACGCCTTCACTTCGGCCGGTAACAACAACGGCAGCGCCTTCGCCGGTCTCGGCGCCAACACGCCCTTTTACAACGTCATGCTGGCCATCGCCATGTGGTTCGGCCGCCTCGCGGTCATCGTGCCGGTGCTGGCCATGGCCGGCTCGCTGGCGGCGAAAAAGCGTATCGCCGCGACCTCGGGCACTCTGCCCACTCACGGGCCGCTATTCGTGACCCTGCTAATCGGTACGGTCTTGCTGGTCGGTCTGCTGAACTATGTTCCCGCCCTGGCCCTGGGGCCGGTAGTCGAGCATTTCATGTTGTGGGCCGGGCATTGATGGCGAAGGAGAAATCCTATGTCGCGTAAGACCTTGACTCTGTTCGATCCGACGCTGGTGAGACCCGCCATCGTCGATGCCTTCAAGAAGCTGGATCCACGCATGCAATGGCGCAACCCGGTGATGTTCGTGGTCTACGTCGGCAGCCTCCTGACCACGGTGCTGTGGGCGCAGGCTCTCGGCGGCCAGGGCGAGGCGCCCGCCGGCTTCATTCTCGCCGTCGCCCTGTGGCTATGGTTCACGGTGCTGTTCGCCAATTTCGCCGAGGCGCTAGCCGAAGGCCGCAGCAAGGCCCAGGCGGCGTTTTTGCGCGGGGCCAAGAAGACCGTCGTGGCCAAGAGGCTGCGGGAACCCCGTTACGGTGCTCCACTGGACTTGTTGCCCGGCACCGAATTGCGACGCGGCGACGTGGTGCTGGTGGAAGCCGGCGACATGATCCCGGCCGACGGCGAAGTGATCGAAGGCGTCGCCTCGGTCAACGAGAGCGCCATCACCGGCGAGTCCGCCCCGGTGATCCGCGAGTCCGGCGGCGACTTCAGCGCCGTCACCGGCGGCACCACCGTGCTGTCCGACTGGATCGTGGTGCGGGCGACGGTCAATCCGGGCGAAGCGTTCATCGACCGCATGATCGCGATGGTGGAAGGCGCCAAGCGCCAGAAGACACCCAACGAGATCGCGCTGACCATCCTGTTGGTGGCGCTGACGATCATCTTTCTCGGGGTGACGGTCACGCTGCTGCCGTTTTCCATCTTCAGCGTGGAGGTGGCGAAAGCGGGTTCGCCGGTGTCGATCACCGTGCTCGTCGCCCTGCTGGTCTGCCTGATCCCGACCACTATCGCCGGATTGTTGTCGGCCATCGGCGTGGCCGGCATGAGCCGCATGATGCAGGCCAACGTGATCGCCACCTCGGGCCGCGCCGTCGAGGCGGCGGGCGACGTGGACGTGCTGCTGCTCGACAAGACCGGCACCATCACCCTCGGCAATCGCCAGGCGGCGGCGTTTCTGCCGGCTCCCGGCGTGACGGAACACGCCTTGGCCGACGCCGCGCAACTCGCGTCCCTGGCCGACGAAACGCCGGAAGGGCGCAGTATCGTCGTGCTCGCCAAACAGCGTTTCAAGCTGCGGGAGCGGGATATTCATGCACTCGGCGCGACCTTTATCCACTTTTCGGCGCAGACCCGGATGAGCGGCGTCAATCTGGATGGCCGGCAAATCCGCAAGGGTTCGGCGGATGCCATCCGCCGGCAGGTCGAAACCCTCGGTGGCAGCTTCCCGGATTCGGTCGTCCACGCCGTGGACGAGGTAGCCCGCCGGGGCAGCACGCCGCTGGTGGTCGCCGACGCCGCGAAAGTGCTGGGCGTGATCGAACTCAAGGACATCGTCAAGGGCGGCATCAAGGAGCGCTTCGCCGAACTGCGGCGGATGGGCATCAAGACGGTGATGATCACCGGCGACAACCGGCTGACCGCCGCCGCCATCGCCGCCGAAGCCGGGGTGGATGATTTCCTCGCCGAGGCCACGCCGGAAGCGAAGCTGGCTCTGATCCGCCAGCATCAGGCCGAGGGCCGGCTGGTGGCGATGACCGGCGACGGCACCAACGACGCCCCGGCGCTGGCGCAGGCCGACGTGGCGGTGGCGATGAACAGCGGCACCCAGGCCGCCAAGGAAGCCGGCAACATGGTGGATCTGGATTCCAATCCGACCAAGCTGATCGAGATCGTCGAGACCGGCAAGCAGATGCTGATGACGCGGGGTTCGCTGACCACCTTCAGCGTCGCCAACGACATCGCCAAGTATTTCGCCATCGTCCCGGCGGCGTTCGTCACCACCTATCCACAGCTCGCGGCGCTCAACGTCATGGGTCTCGCCAGCCCGGCGTCGGCGATTCTGTCGGCGGTGATTTTCAACGCCCTGATCATCGTGTTCCTCATTCCGCTGGCGCTGAAAGGCGTCAAATACCGGCCGCTCGGCGCGGCGGTCCTGCTGCGGCGCAACCTGCTGATCTACGGCTTGGGCGGCGTGATCGTCCCGTTCATCGGCATCAAGCTGATCGATACATTGATTGCGCTCGTGGGCTGGGCGTGAAGAGTCAAGAGCAATGAAAACCCTCGTTCGTCCTGCCGTGACGCTGTTCATACTGCTTTCCATCATCACCGGCCTGATCTATCCGCTGTTCGTGACAGGAATCAGTCAAGCGCTGTTCCCGGCACAAGCCGCTGGCAGCCTGATCGAGCGCGACGGCAAACGGGTCGGCTCCCGACTGATCGGCCAGACTTTCACCGATCCGAAATACTTCTGGGGCCGACCGTCGGCCACCGGTCCTTATCCCAACAACGCGGCGGCTTCCGGCGGTTCCAATCTTGGTCCATCCAACCCTGCCCTGAAGGAGGCGGTGCAGGCCCGGATCGAGGCGCTGCGCGCCGTCGATCTGGGCAATACTGCGCCGGTGCCCGTCGATCTGGTCACCGCTTCGGCCAGCGGACTCGATCCCCACATCAGCCCGGCTGCCGCCGAGTATCAGGTCGCGCGGGTCGCGCGGGCGCGCGGACTGGCGCCCGAAGCCGTGCGGACCGTGGTGGCTCGGCATACCGAGGATCGACAATGGGGCGTATTTGGCGAGCCGCGGGTGAACGTGCTCGAGCTCAATTTGGCGCTGGATGCCTGGCGGACCCGCATGTCGCCATGACTGGCTTGACGAACCTGCGATGACCGACGATCAACGTCCCGACCCCGACCAATTGCTCGACCGCCTCAAGCAGGAGGAGGCGCGTTCCCGGCGCGGCAAGCTGAAAATCTTTTTCGGGGCGTCGGCGGGCGTCGGTAAAACCTACGCCATGTTGCTGGCCGCCCGCCAGTGGCGCGAACAGGGATTGGATGTCGTGGTGGGCCTGGTCGAAACCCACGGTCGCCCGGAAACCGCCGCGTTGCTGGAGGGCCTCGAAGTGTTGCCGCGCAAGGAGATTCCCTATCGGGATCGGGTGCTGCGGGAGTTCGATCTCGATGGCGCCCTGGCGCGGCGGCCCGCGCTGATCCTGGTCGATGAGTTGGCGCACAGCAACGCGCCCGGTTGCCGCCATCCGAAGCGCTGGCAGGATGTCGAGGAGCTGCTCGAAGCGGGCATCGATGTCCTGACCACCGTCAACGTGCAGCATTTGGAGAGCCTCAACGACGTGGTCGGCGGCATCACCGGCATCCGGGTCTGGGAAACGGTTACCGACCGCGTTTTCGATCAGGCCGACGAGGTGGTGCTGGTCGATCTGCCGCCCGACGAACTCCTGCAACGGCTCAAGGAAGGCAAGGTCTATCTGCCGGATCAGGCCGAGCGCGCGATTCAGAACTTCTTCCGCAAGGGCAACCTGATCGCCCTGCGCGAGCTGGCGCTGCGGCGCACCGCCGACCGGGTGGACGACCAGATGCAGAGCTACCGGCAGGAGGCCGGCGGCCCGACGCTGTCCACCCGCGAAGCGTTGCTGGTGTGCGTCGGCCCCGGCGCCGGGGCGGATGCGCTGGTGCGCGCCGCCAGTCGGCTGGCCGGTAAGCTGGATGGCGAATGGCACGCCCTGTACGTGGAAACGCCGGCGTTGCAACGCCTGCCGGAAGCCCATCGCCGGGCGATTCTCAACACCCTCAAACTGGCTCAGGATCTCGGTGCCCGTACCGCCACCCAGGCCGCCGACGACATCGCCCAAGCCATCGTCGACTATGCCCGCCAGCACGACCTGGGCCGGGTGATGGTCGGTCGCGGCCAGCCGGGCCGTTGGCGTTGGTTCCGGCGAGCGCTCGCCGGACGGCTGGCCCGGCTGGCCCCGGATCTCGATCTGCTGGCGCTGGCGCAAGACAACCCGCCCCGGCGTTCCCTCGGCCCGGCGGTCAAGGCCGAGGACGAAGAGCGGACCGTGTTGCCGGCCATGGCGCGACGCTACGGCGCGACGCTGCTGGTCTGCCTGGGCACGGCGCTGGCGGCCACTCCGCTGCCACCCTATTTCGATCTGACCAATATCGCCATGCTGTTTCTGCTGGCGGTGGTCAGCGTAGCGGTGCGGTACGGACGCGGCCCGGCGGTGCTGGCGGCGGTCGTCAACGTGGCGGCCTTCGATGTCCTGTTCGTGCCGCCGCGCTTCTCGTTCGCGATCCACGACTGGCAATACCTGCTCACCTTCGCGGTGATGCTGAGCGTCGGTTTGATCGTCGGCCAGCTCATGGCCCGGTTCCGCTATCAGGCCCGGGTGGCCAGCGCCCGCGAAGAGCGCGCCCGCTACCTCTACGAAATGTCGCGCGAACTGTCCGGGGCGCTGGCCGCCGAACAGGTGATCGAGATCAGCGAACGCTGCGTCGAGGCCAGCTTCCGGGTCAAGGCGCGGCTGTTGCTGCCGGACGACCACGACCACTTGCAGCCACCGCCGGTGCGGCCCGGCAAGCCGAAGGTGGATTTGGCGATTGCGCAATGGTGTTTCGACCGCACCGACCCGGCGGGTCTCGGCACCGATACCCTGCCCGCCGCATCGTTGTTGTACCTGCCGCTCAAGGCGCCGTTGCGCACCCGCGGCGTGCTGGCCGTGGCGCCCGAGCAGCGGCGGTTACTGATGATCCCGGAACAGCGCCGACTGCTGGACACCTTCGCCGCGCTGATCGCCATCGCCCTGGAGCGGGTGCATTTCGCCGCGGTCGCCCGCGATACGCTGGTCAAGATGGAGGCGGAGCGGCAGCGGAATTCGCTGCTGGCGGCGCTGTCCCACGATCTGCGCACGCCGTTGACCGCCCTGATTGGGCTGGCGGAAACGCTGGCGCTGGAATTGGCCGCCGAGGAATCCCCTCACCAGGAATCGCTGACGGCGATCCGCGAGCAGGCGGTGCGAATGGCGCTGCTGGCCGACAACCTGCTGGACATGGCCCGGTTGCAGGCCGGCGGCGTGCGCTTGCGCAAGGACTGGCAGTCGCTGGAGGAACTGGTCGGCTCGGCCGTGCGGCTGCTGGAGCAACCGTTGCGCGAGCATCCGCTGCGGCTGGCGCTCGACCCGGATTTGCCGCTGATCAACTGCGACGCGGTGCTGATCGAACGGGTGCTGGTAAACTTGCTGGAAAACGCCGCCAAATACACGCCGCCCGGCGCCGTGATCGGGGTGACCGCCAGCGCCGCGGTCGACCGACTGAACGTCGAGGTCTGGGACGAAGGGCCGGGTTTACCCGCCGGACGGGAACAGGCGCTGTTCGAGAAATTCACCCGGGGCCATGCAGAGTCGGCGGCGCCGGGGGTCGGTCTCGGGCTGGCCATTTGCCGGACGATCATCGAAGCCCACGGCGGGCAAGTCCGGGCCGAAAACCGGATCGGCGGCGGCGCCCGCTTCATCTTTACCCTGCCGCTGGAACCGCCTCCGCCGCTCGAAACCGATGCTGAGTCCGATCCGGAGCCGACATGATCGCCACGGCTGAATCTGCTCTGACCGTTTTGATCGTCGAGGACGAACACGCCATTCGGCGTTTCGTGCGCACCGCGCTGGAGGCGGAAGGCCATCGCGTGTACGAGGCGGAGACCCTGCGGCGCGGCTTGCTGGAAGCCGGCACCCGCCAACCGGACCTGGCCATTCTCGATCTCGGCCTGCCGGACGGTAGCGGCGTGGACTTCATCCGCGATCTGCGCGCCTGGAGCGGTATGCCGGTGCTGGTGCTGTCGGCCCGGATCGAGGAATACGACAAGGTCGAGGCGCTGGACGCCGGCGCCGACGATTATCTGAGCAAGCCGTTCGGGGTGGCGGAATTGCTGGCGCGGGTCCGGGCGGTGTGTCGGCGTTACGTGCGCGATCCGTCCGGCACCACCGTTGTCGCTTTCGGTGAAGTGAGCGTGGATTTGGAAAACCGGCGGGTGTCGCGCGCCGGCCAGCCGGTTCAACTGACGCCGATGGAGTTCCGGTTGCTGGCCACACTGATCACCAAACCTGGCAAGGTGTTGACGCACCGCCAACTGCTGCGGGACGTCTGGGGACCGGCCTATGTGGAACGCAGCCACTACCTGCGCATCTACATGGGCCATCTGCGCCAGAAGCTGGAAGCCGATCCGGCGCGCCCACGACATTTTCTTACGGAAACCGGCATTGGTTACCGGTTCAGCCCGACCTGATCGAGGCTGGCCGGCGCGGGGAGAATTCCGGGAATCAGGTCAGCAGCCCGGTGTCTTCGTACAGATCGTCCAGCGCCAGGGCGAGCCGGGCGTCGCCGCAGGCGATCTCGACGATGTCCTCGCGGTCGAGCACCTGCTCGGTCCAGCGGTCTCCCGCCACGCGCGTCAACAACCGGGCGTTCACGTGGTCGGCGTCCACCAGCAGGTAGTAACGCAGGCTGGGAATATCCTGGTAGTGAAGCCACTTCTCGCGCTGGTCGGTGGTGGCGGTCGAGGGCGACAGCACCTCGGCGATGAAACAGGGCGCGGTTTTGTAGATCGGGTGATTGTCGCTGTCGTCGCAGACCAGCATCACGTCCGGGTAGTAATAGCTTCGGTGATCGGCGATGCGCAGTTTCATGTCGGCCATGAAGGCGCGGCAGGAATGGCCGCGGGTGGCTTGTCGGAGGTGAAAAAACACGTTGCCGGCGATCCGGTTATGGCGCTCGCTGGCGCCGGCCATGGCGAAAATTTCGCCGGCGACGTACTCGTGTTTTTCCTTGGCCCGGCTTTCCCAGTCGAGATAGTCGGCCTCGCTCATGCGCAATTTTTCGGCAGCGGCGCCCATGTTGGTTTTTCTCCTCACGGCAACCCTTAGCCCATCCCCTCGCCCGCTCGCGGGCGAGGGGTTTCGTTGACGAACGGCGATGCCTGGTCCCGTCACCTCAGCCGTACAGCGGCGCCAAGCCCAATTGGGCGTGGATGCCATTGACGGCCTGGGCATCCAGGCCCAAACCCTGCGCGAGTTGTTGCAGATATTGGACTTCGGCGGGCGTATCGACGTTGATGGCCATGAGCGACACGGCATACACCTGTGGCGCAATGTCCGGGGTAACGTCGGTGAAGAAATCGAAATTCAAGGGCTTGGCCATCTCTTCGCGGATAAACCCCACTTCTTGCGGACCGACGTCGCCCAGCTTCGCGACGATCTTCTGCTGTTCTTCGGCATCGATCTGGCCGTCGGCCTTGGCGGCGTTGATCATGGCGCGAATGAAGACCAGGGCTTGTTGATTGGCCTGTTGCGGGGCCTGCGCGGCGCCGAATCCGGCCGGCTGGCCGAATCCCAAGCCTCCCGCCAGGGCCGCCAACGGCGATTGCCCCGACGCCGCGCTGCGCTGGCTGAACATCTGCAGCGCCGTCATGGCCAGATTACCGAGCAAGCTGGCGATATCGGGGCCGCTACCGCTGGCGACCCCGCCAAAGTAAGCCGTATTGACCGTGCCGCCGGCGGTCCCGCCGCCCGCCGGTCGACCTCCTCCGCCCAGGCTGTTGACCAGTTGGCCGAGAATCTGGCCACCCACCCCGGAAGAGGTGGCGTTGTTGC
>JRYG01001963.1_pt1 | contig 13169 bp, 10 predicted proteins | sample 235341 | NCBI WGS metagenome assembly JRYG01 (sample SAMN03074218, study PRJNA261478) | activated sludge metagenome | biome: Wastewater Treatment Plant; feature: Wastewater; material: Activated sludge; isolation source: activated biomass of a wastewater treatment plant treating hydrocarbon... ... | reverse complement strand
GCGCTTCGGCGCGCTGCTGCACGACGCGGGCAAGCCCGCGACAAGGGGGGATGCCGGCGGGCGGGTCACCTTCATCGGCCACGACCGAGTCGGCGCCGAGGTGCGCCAGGGCATCGAGGCTGCCGGCGGTGTGCACCAGGGCGGCGGCGCCTTCCTCTCCCAGGTGCAGGAGGTCGCCGGCGGCCAGCCCCAGGCGCCGGGCCAGGCCGGCGAGACGCCAGGCCGCCCCGGCGAAACCGCCGGCGTCGGCGGCAGCGGCGGCGATGGCGTCGGCGAGGGCCGCCCAGGCCCCTTCGTCGACGGGGCCCCGTTCGGCCGCCTGGCGCAGGGAATGGGCGCACTGGGCCAGGTCTTCGGACAGCGCCCCGGCGGCCAGGGCGTGGCGGACGAACACTTCGCCGGGGCGCGCCGCGAAATGGGTCACCAGCTCGGCCGGGGACAGGGGGCCGCCGGCCAGCCGGCGGATGGCATCTTCGCTGAGCAGGCGTTCGAGGAGGACGCGCACCGCCAGGTAGTCGGCCAGGCTCACCGGCACGCCGTCCTCCCGGGGGCCGTGGCGCTCCCGCCGCAGCAGCATGCCCGACCAGCCGGGGAGTTCCAGGGCCAGCCGCTGGAGGAAGCCGTAGTGCCGCCCGGGGTCGGGCACCAGGGCCGGCAGCTCCTGGGCCAGCAGGTCCACGGGGTCGTCCGGCAGCCAGGCCAGCTCTTCCCGCACATTGGGCAGTTCGTCGAGGTCCCAGGCGAAATCGGCGGCGGCGCTGGCCCGCCAGGCCGCGTAGAAGCCCTGCCCCCGGGCCGGGTTGTGCCAGGCGGCCTGGCCCAGGTCGAGGTGGGCGGCGAGGTGGCGCTGGAGCACCGTGCGCACCGTTGCCAGCACGTCTTCCCCGGTCAGGTGGGCGAGCAGGGCCCGCAGGCTCCACTCCCGCCCCAGCCGGGCGGCGAGGCCAGCCCAGGTGGCGGCGGCTTCCGCCCGCCAGCCAGCCCGGGCGGCAGGCGGCGCCGGCAGGAGGCTGGCCGCCGCCTGCCAGAGCGGGTCGGCGGCCAGGGCCGTCTCCCGCAGCGCCCAGGCCAGCCGGGCCGGCGCCGGCAGGTCGGCCGGCTCCAGCAGGGCGGCCCGGAGCACGTCACGCCGCGTCAGGCCGCGTACCACGGGCGCCTCCAGGTCCGCCACGCCGGCATCCTCCAGGGCGGCGTCGAGGTCTTCGACGGTGATGCGGCCGGCGGCGAAATGGGCATGGAAGACCGCTTCCTCGGGGTAGGCGCGGGCGCCCGTCAGCGCCTGGGCGGCTGCCACGGCCTCGGCGAAGGGCAGGTGCTGGAAGCCGTGCAGGGTGTTGTGGTGCACGAAATCGCGGATGGGCCCCTGGGCCGGCAGGACGTGTTCCAGGTGGTCCAGCCAGTGGGGCAGGCGTTGCCGCAGGGAGAGGGGTTCCGGCGCCGTCACTTCATCCCCCGAAGAGCCGCGCCAGGGGGCCGACGCTGCCCGCCGCCAGGGCGAGCAGCGGCTGGGGCCAGACGCCCAGGGCGACGATGCCGCCGGCCAGCAGGGCGGCTGCAGCGGCCTCGGTCCGCGTCATGTCGGCAAGGTCCATGGTGGGGCCTGTCCCGCACAGGCGGCCGATGGCCCGCAGGCTGTAGGCGGCGGCGATCAGTGCGCCGAGGGAGACCGCCGCCAGCCAGGCGCCCCAGCGGGCGAAGCCTCCCACCAGGGCGTGCAGTTCGGCGACGAAACCGGCGCTGCCGGGCAGGCCGATGGCGGCGAGCAGGGCGAAGGCGGCAAAGACGGCGAAGCGCGGCGCCTTGCCGCGCAGAGAGCCGTATTCCGCCAGATCGCGCCGGTGGGTACGCTGGTAGAGCAGGCCGACGAGGAGAAAGAGCGCCCCCGCCGTCAGGCCGTGGGCCACCATCTGCAGCACCGCCCCGGTGAGGCCGGCGGGGTTGAGGGAGGCGATGCCGAGCAGCACCACGCCCATGTGGGAAATGGAGGAATAGGCCACCATGGCCTTGAGATCCTGCTGCCGCCAGGCGAGGACGGCGCCGTAGAGCAGGCTGGCCAGGGCCAGGGCGGCCAGCCAGTCCTGGGTCGCCAGCAGCGCCGCGGGCAGGGTTTCGGCGGCGCGGATGAGGCCGTAGGCCCCCATCTTGAGCAGCACGCCGGAGAGCAGGATGGACACCGGGCTGGGCGCTTCCACATGGGCCAGGGGCAGCCAGCCGTGCAGCGGGAAGACCGGCATCTTGACGCCGAAGCCGATGAACAGCCCGGCGAAGATGAGGAGCTGGGTGGACGCCGGCAGGCTGCGCCCGCCTTCCGCCATGTCGGCCATGGCGAAGCTGTGGCCGGGGGCGGCGTCGTAGAGGAAGAGCAGGGCAACCAGCATGAACACCGAGCCGCCCAGGGTGTAGAGGAAGAAGTTGAGGGCGGCCCGCTGCCGGTTGGCCCCGCCCAGGCGGTCGATGAGGAAGAAGAGGGGGAGCAGCGTCGCTTCCCAGAAGACGTAGAAGAGCGACCAGTCCCGGGCGGTGAACACCCCCAGGGCGGCGGATTCGAGCAGCAGCAGCAGGAAGAAGTAGAGGCGCCCCTTGCCTTCCAGGCGGCGGGAAGCGAGGACCGCCACCACCGAGAGCAGGGCGGTGAGGAGCACCATGGCCAGGGAGACGCCGTCGATGCCCAGGGCGAAGAAGGTTCCCAGGCGGATGTTCCAGGGCTGGCTCTCGGCCAGTTGCACGCCGGGCGCGGCGGCGTCGAAGGCGGCGGCCAGCCACAGGGCGTAACCCAGGGTCGCCAGGGCGGCCGCCAGGGCCGCCGGCCAGAGCAGACGTCCGTGCCGGGCGGGCAGCAGCGCCACCAGGACGGCGCCGGCCACCGGCAGGAATACCAACACCTTCAACACGCTTGCGGTCCCCTCTCCCGAGCGATGCGTTGTCATGGTTCTTATAATCAATCATTATGCCAGTGCCACCGCCGCAAAAGGAGGCCCCATGAACGACTTCATCACGCGCCATCTCACCATCCACGGCATCGTGCAGGGAGTGGGCTACCGTTGGTCGATGACCCTGCAGGCCATGGACATGGGGGTGGACGGCTGGGTCCGCAACTGCAGCGACGGTAGCGTGGAAGCCGTCGTCCGCGGTCCGGCGGACCTCGTCCACGGCCTCATCGCCTGGACCCGCCAGGGACCGGCGGAGGCAGTGGTCCTCTCCGTCGAGGTGGAGGACTGGGCGGAAGAGGTGGAATCGGGCTTCCGCCAACTGCCCACGACGTGAAGTTTCCGCACGGGGGGGCGTTTGACAGCCCATCGGGGCTTGGTTAAATTCGACGTTTCCCCAACCCCCCATTTGCATATTACAAGGAGATTCCCATGGCCGTTCTCGTCGGCAAGCAGGCCCCCGATTTCACCGCCACCGCCGTCTATGGCAACAACGAAATCAAGGAGCTGAAGCTGTCCCAGTTCAAGGGCAAGCCGGTCGTCCTGTTCTTCTACCCCCTGGACTTCACCTTCGTCTGCCCCTCCGAACTGATCGCCTTCGACCACCGCCTGGAAGAGTTCAAGCAGCGCGGCGTGGAAGTCATCGGCGTCTCCATCGACTCCCAGTTCACCCACCTGGCCTGGAAGAACACCGCCATCAAGGACGGCGGCATCGGCCAGGTCGGCTATCCGCTGGTGGCCGACGTCAAGCACGAGATCTGCCGCGCCTACGACGTGGAGCTCGAAGCCGCCGGCGTCGCCCTGCGCGGCTCCTTCCTCATCGACAAGAACGGCGTGGTCATGCACCAGGTGGTCAACATGCTGCCCCTGGGCCGCAACATCGACGAAATGCTGCGCATGGTCGACGCCCTGCAGTTTTTCGAGGAGCACGGCGAGGTCTGCCCCGCCGGCTGGAACAAGGGCAAGCCCGGCATGCAGGCTTCCCCGGAAGGCGTCGCCGCCTACCTGGCCAAGAACCACAAGAAGCTGTAAGCCGCTTCCGGCTCCCTGTGCAAAGCCGCCTGCGGGCGGCTTTTTCGTTCCCGGCGGGGCGCCGCGCCCGGAAACGCCCGGCCGCCGTTCAAGAAATCCGCTTAATCACCCGTAATAGCCCACAGATGCGGGGTGGCAATGGCGTCACGGCCATCGTATGATTGCACGCGAGACGGGATTCCCCTGCGGGGGAAGACATCAGAAAAACACAGGGCAGGAGACAAATAATGGGGTTCTTCGGCAGCAACAAGGCTCTCGACAAGATCGACCGCGACCTGGCGGCCATCGCCGACGGCAACGCCGATCTGTCGCTCACCGTCGGCACCACCGACGGCGGCACGGTCGGCCGCGTTTCCACCAACATCAACCGCTTCTTCGGCAAGGTCCGCGGCCTCATCAGCCATGCCCGCGAGAAGAGCGTCAGTATCGCCGTCGACGCGGCGCGCATGAACTACCTGGTGCAACTCACCGGCGCCGCCGTCAAGCGCCAGGAGCAGCTCTCCTCCGCCGTGTTCGAGTCAAGCAACCGGGTCAACCTGGCGGTGGCGGAAGTGGCGCTCAACGCCGACGCCATCGAGGCTTCCACCCACAACAACCTGGATCTCGCCCAGCGCTCCCTGGATCAGATGCACACCGTCGCCGACACCATGAAGTCGGCCAACGCCCACATCGAGCACTTCGCCTCCACCGTCGGCGAACTGCACACCAGTTCCATGAAGATCAACGAGATCGTCTCGCTGATCAACGACATTTCCGACCAGACCAACCTGCTGGCCCTGAACGCCGCCATCGAAGCCGCCCGGGCCGGCGAAGCGGGCCGCGGCTTCGCCGTGGTGGCCGACGAGGTGCGCAAACTGGCCGAAAAGGTCAAGTCCGCCACCCAGGTCATCGGCCAGAACACCCAGTCGATGATTTCCCTGGTGTCCGACACGTCGGAAAAAACCCGCGCCATCGTCGGCGACGTGGCTCAGGCCAACAGCTACATCGAAACCTCGGCCAACGACCTGGAAACCATGGTCGAGGATTTCAAGCGCACCACCGACCAGCTCGGCACCATCGCCGGCGCCATCCGCAACCTGCGGGAAAACAACCAGAGCATCCACGGCGAGGTCGAGGAAATCCGCAACCACGCCCTCGACATCTCCGGCAAGGTCAAGCAGTGCGAGGAGTCCGCCAAGACGCTGCGGGAATCCACCGAGGACCTGCAGGGCACCCTGGCCGATTTCCGCACCGGCAACAGCATGTTCGACACCCTGCACGACCGCACCATCGCCTTCCGCGACCGCGTGGCGGACGTCCTCCAGCGCCTGGCCGACCGCGGCGTGAATGTCTTCGACCAGGCCTACAAGGAAATCCCCGGCTCCAATCCCAAGCGCTTTACCACCAGCTACGACGGCCAGTGCGATGCCGAATTGACCCGGCTCTACGACGACCTGCTGCGTGAAATCCCCGGCCTCGTCTATTCCCTCAGCGTCGACACCAACGGCTACGCCCCGGCCCACAACAGCGTCTTCTCCAACCCGCCCACTGGCGACCCCGCCGTCGACACCGCCAAGTGCCGCCACAAGCGCATGTTCAACGACCCGGTCGGCATCAAGCTGGCCAAGAACCAGAAACCCTCCCTGTTCCAGACCTACGTGCGGGACACCGGCGAGATTCTCAACGACCTGTCCATGCCCGTCATGATCAATGGCCGCCACTGGGGCGCCGTGCGCATCGGTTTCAAGACCGACATGGTGAAGTAGCCCTGGCATGGCCGCCGTCGGCTACCGGGACGTTCTCGCCTACTGGTTCGGAGTTCCCGGCGACGCCGGCTACGGCCACCCTCGGGCGGCCTGGTTCAACAAGGACGAGGCCGCCGACGCGGAAATCCGCAGCCGCTTCCGGGCCCTCCACATGTGGGCCCACACCGGCCTGCTGGACGCCTGGGACGAACAGGCCGAATCCGCCCTGGCCCTGACTCTCGTCCTCGACCAGTTTTCCCGCCAGATCCACCGCGGCCAGCCCAAGGCCTTCGCCAGCGACGGCAAGGCCCTCGCCGTGGCGGAAAAGGCCATCGCCGCAGGCTTCGACCAAGCCCTGCCGCCCCTGCAGCGAGCCTTCTTCTATTTTCCTTTCGAGCACGCCGAGTCCCTGGCCGCCCAGGACCGTGCCGTGGCGCTGTTCGCCGCCCTGGCGGAAAATGCGCCTGCGCTGGCCAGCTTCGCCGACTACGCCCGGCGCCACCGGGAAGTCATCGCCCGCTTTGGCCGCTTCCCGCACCGCAACGCCATCCTCGGCCGGGAAAGCACGCCGGAGGAGGCGGAATACCTGGCCCAGCCGGGTAGCGGTTTCTGACCGCCCCCCGCTCCGTTCGGGCTGAGCCCTTCGACTTGGCTCAGGGCCGGACCGTCGAAGCCCGGGATACGGTGCTCGCCGCCCAGGGCAAAGCGCCCTTCGACAAGCTCAGGGCGAACGGTTTATCGGGTTGTCCACCTGACGGACTATTGGTACACGATTTCCACGTTGTCCGGTGTCAGCCACTCGTGGAGCCCGGCGATGAGGGCATCGTCCAGGCGGACGCGGGCGGCGTCGCCGAGGAGGAGCTCGCACTCGGCGTCGGCGTTGCGGTAGCGCACCCGCACGCTCGCCGGGCCCGGCCCGAAGGGCGCCAGCAGGGCCTTGAGGCGGCGGGCGTCGGCGCCGCCGTTCATGCGGATGAGCAAGTGCTTGGCGAAGCGGGCGCGGGCCTCGCCCAGGGTCATCAGGCGGTCGGCGACGACGCGGTTGCCGCCGGAGAAGTCGTCGTAGCTGACCTTGCCCTCCACCACCAGCACCTCGTCGGTGACGATCTTGCTCCGCTCGGCCTCGAAAAGTTCGTTGAACACCGACACTTCCACCATGGCCGTGCCGTCGTCGAGCTGGACGAAGAGCATCTTGCCGCGGCGGGTCATCTGGGTGCGCACGCCGACGACGATGCCGGCGATGGCGGTCAGCTCCTTGGCCGGCTCCAGTTGCGCCAGGCTGCGGCGGACGAAGCGGGAAAGCTCCTTCTTGCAGGCGTTGTAGGGGTGGCCGGAGAAGAAGAAGCCGAGGGCCTGCTTCTCCTGCATCAGGCGCTCCTTCTCGTCCCAGGGTTTGACCTCGACGTATTGGGGCGCGTGCTCCTCGGCGGCAGGGCCGACATCGAAAAGGCTGACCTGCATGGCGTTGCGCTCGGCCTGCTCGGCGAAGTCCATGGCGATGCCCACCGAGGCCAGCAGCTTGTGGCGATCGGGAACTTGCCCTGAGCCGGTCGAAGGCGCCTGTCCTGAGCCTGTCGAAGGGGCCTGTCCTGAGCCTGTCGAAGGGGCCAGCGAGTCGAACGCCCCGGCGCGGACGAGGGCCTCGATGGTGCGGCGGTTCACCATGCGCTTGTCGACGCGCCGGCAGAAGTCGAAGAGATCCTTGAAGGGGCCGTCCTTTTCCCGGGCGGCGAGGATGCACTCCACCGCCTGCTGGCCGGTACCCTTGACCGCCCCCAGGCCGTAGCGGATGGTCTTCCGATCCACCGGCTCGAAGCGGTAGGCCGAGGCATTGACGTCCGGCCCCAGCATGGCGATCCTGTTGGCGACGGTGTCCTCGTAGAAGATCTTCACCGTGTCGGTGTTGTCCATGTCCGAGGACAGGGTGGCGGCCATGAAGGCCGCGCAGTGGTGGGCCTTGAGCCAGGCGGTGTGGTAGGTGACGACGGCGTAGGCGGCGGTGTGGGACTTGTTGAAGCCGTACTCCGCGAACTTGGTCATCAGGTCGAAGAGCTGCTCGGCCAGGGCCGGGTCGTAGCCCTTCTCCTTGGCGCCGGCGGCGATGGTCTCCCGGTGCTTGGCCATCTCCTCGGGCTTCTTCTTGCCCATGGCCCGGCGCAGCATGTCGGCGCCGCCCAGGGTGTAGCCGCCGATGATCTGGGAGATCTGCATCACCTGTTCCTGATACACGATGACGCCGTAGGTGGGCGACAGGCAGGCGGTGAGGTCGGGGTGGAAATAGTCGATCTTCTGCTGGCCCTTCTTGCGCAGGATGAAGTCGTCCACCATGCCCGAGCCCAGCGGCCCCGGCCGGTAGAGGGCGAGCACGGCGATGATGTCTTCGAAGCGGTCCGGCGCCAGCTTTTTTAAGAGCTTCTTCATGCCGTCCGATTCGACCTGGAAGATCGCGGTGGTGTTGGCGTCCTTGAGTATCTGGTAGGCGGCCGGGTCGCCGAAGCCCAGGCTCATGAGGTCGAGGCGCTCGCCGGTGAGCCGTTCGATGTAATCGAGGGCGAGCTCGATGATGGTGAGGTTTCTGAGGCCGAGGAAGTCGAACTTCACCAGGCCGGCCTTCTCCACGTCGTCCTTGTCGAATTGCGAGACGGGGGAGGCGTCGGCGCCGGTGGCCTGGTAGATGGGGCAGAAGTCGGTGATCTTGCCGGGGGCGATGAGGACGCCGCCGGCGTGCATGCCGACGTTGCGGGTGAGGTCTTCCAGACGGCGGGCGAGGTCGAAGAGTTCCTGCACCGATTCCCCGTCCCGGTCGTCGGCCATCAGCTCCTTCAAGGCCGGCTCCTGCTCCAGGGCCTCGTCCAGGGACACCGGCTTGTTCTGCACCACCGGAATCAGCTTGGAAATGCGGTCGCACAGGGAATAGGGCAGGTCCAGCACGCGGCCCACGTCGCGCACCACGGCCTTGGAGGACATGGTGCCGAAGGTGGCGATCTGGGAGACGGCCTGGGCGCCGTAGCGCTGGCGCACGTACTCGATCACCCGCCAGCGGTTGTCCTGGCAGAAATCCACGTCGAAGTCGGGCATGGACACCCGCTCCGGGTTGAGGAAGCGCTCGAACAGCAGGGCGTAGGCGAGCGGATCAAGGTCGGTGATGCGCAGGCTGTAGGCCACCAACGAGCCTGCGCCGGAACCCCGGCCGGGACCGACGGGCACGCCGTTCTCCTTGGCCCAGTTGATGAAGTCCGCCACGATCAGGAAGTAGCCGGGGAAGCCCATCTGGATGATGGTGTTGCATTCGAAGACCAGGCGCTCGTCGTATTCCGGACGACGCCTCTCCCGTTCGGCCGGGTCGGGATAGAGTTCGACCAGGCGCTTCTCCAGGCCGGCCTTCGCCTCCTGCACCAGGAAGTCGTCCAGGCTCATGCCGTCCGGCGTCGGGAAGAGGGGCAGGAAGTTCTTGCCCAGGGTCAGTTCGATGTTACAACGCTTGGCGATTTCGACCGAGTTCTCCAGCGCCTCCGGCAGGTCGGCGAAGAGTTCCGCCATCTCCGCCTGGCTCTTGAAATACTGCTCCTCGGTGTAGGGCCGCGGCCGTCGGGTGTCGCCCAGGACATAGCCCTCGGCGATGCAGACCCGGGCCTCGTGGGCGCGGAAGTCGTCGCGCTTCAAGAACTGGATGGGGTGGGTGGCCACCAGGGGAATGCCCAGTTCGCCGGCCAGGTCGGCGGTGGCCTGGACCAGGGCCTCCTGCTGGGGCTGGCCGTAGCGCTGCACCTCGAGATAGAAGGCGTCCGGGAAGAGCGCCGCCCAGGCCCGGGCCCGCTCGGCGGCCAGGGCGGCGTTGCCGTTGCCCAGGGCCTCGCCGACGTCGCCCAGGTGGGCGCCGGAAAGGGCAATGAGGCCGTCGCAGCCGACCTCCCGGAACCATTCGCGGCGGATTTCCGCCCGGTCGCGGCGTCCTTCGACCAGGTAGGCCCGGGTCAGCAGGTCGCACAGCTGCAGGTAGCCCGCCTTGTTGCGGGCCAGGAGCAGCAGGCGATGGGCATCGTCGGGGGAGTCCGGACTGGCGATCCAGACGTCGGCCCCGGCGATGGGCTTCACCCCCTTGCCCCTGGCCCCGGTATAGAACTTGACCAGGCCGAAGAGATTGGCCAGGTCGGTCAGGGCCAGGGCCGGCATGCCGTCGGCGGCGGCCCGCTTGACGGCGTCGCCGATGCGGACGATGCCGTCGGTGATGGAGTACTCGGAGTGGAGGCGGAGATGGACGAAGCGGGGGGCGGTCATGGCGGGATTTTACTCCGGGCCGGCACCGGCAGGCGTCGCCGCGCCTCACCAGCCCGGGAGGGCAAATTCCTCCCGCAGGCGCCGCAGTTCCGGCTGGTGCAGCGCCGCCAGCCGCAGCAGGATGGCCTCTCCCCGGGGAGTCAGGTGCACCTCCACCTGCCGCCGATCGGTTTCCGCCGTCCGCCGCTCCACCAGCCCGGCCTGCTCGCAGCGGGTGACCAGGGCGACCACGCCGTGGTGCCGGGCCTGCAGGCGTTCCGCCAGTTCCCCGACGTAGGCCCAGTCCCGGCCGGGCACGCCCCGCACATGCAGGAGCAACTGGTATTGCAGGGGGGTGATGCGGGCCCGCCGGCAAATGTCCTCGCTCTCCCGCAGAAAGCGGCGGAGCTGGAAGCGGAAGTGGGAGAGGCGCTCCAGGTCTTCCTTGCCCAGTTCCGCCGCGGGCTGGCCGGTATTCCTTGACTTCATGCGATGGGTCGCCTAAAAACAAATACATCACAACGTGATATATTTTCAACCAGGCGCCGAACCCTCCCGGCGCCTACCGAAAGGAGTGTGCCATGTCCGCCCACCGCAGCGCCAATCCCAACGCCGCCGCCCGCACCGCCTGGTTTCTCCTCGACCGCCTGCACCCGTCCCTGGCCCGGGTGTTCCTGACGATCGTCCTGCCCCTGTCGCTGCTGCCGCCGCTGATGCTCTACTACGCCGGCACCTACCACGGCGACGATTTCATGGCCGGCTTCGCCCAGCGCAACTGGGCCGCCATCGGCGCCCTCTTCTTCGCCGCGGAAATGCTCACCGTCGCCGCCATGGGTCCGGTGATCCAGGGCATCGCCCGGCTCAACGACGTCGCCGCCGACCGGAACCACGCCTACCTGCTGGCCTTCGCCGCCCCCGTGCCCATGTGGCTGTCTTCCCTCGGACTGTTCGTCCCCAACTTCTTCTTCGCCGCTGCCGTCGGCGTCGCCGGGGCGATCCTCTCCTGCTACGTCATCTACCACGGCGTGGCGGTGCTGCTGCACGTGGCCGAGGACATCGTCGCCGGCGCCATCGCCTACGGCATCATGGCCGGCGGCCTGATGGCCTGGGCCCTGCTGCTGATCCTGGTCATCCCCCTCGGCTGATCCCCGCCCTCCCCGGGGGGCGGTAGAATCGCCCCCCATGACCCCGCGCCGCCAGACCCTCGTCCTCTTCCTCCTCGCCCTGGCGGTGCTGCTGCCGGGCATCTGGGAGGCCACCGGCCTCACCGGCAAGGACGAGTTCTACCTGGGCCTGCGCACGCCCATGGAAATGATGGAAGGCGACCACTGGCTGGTGCCCTTCCTCGACGGCGCCCCGCGCATCCGCAAGCCGCCCCTGCTCTACTGGCTGGGCCGCCTCGATTTCGAGCTGTTCGGCCCTTCCCTCGCCGCCGCCCGCGCCCTTGCCGCCTGCTTCGCCGCCCTCCTAGTCGTCTCGGCGGCCGGCATCGCCCGCCGCCTGCTGCGGGACGACCGGGCCGGCTTCGTCAGCGGCCTCATCCTCCTCAGTTGCCTCGGCCTGCATACCGAGGGGCGCCGCTTCATGCTCGACGTGCCCACCGCCGCCCTCTCCGCCGCCGCCTTCTGGAGCCTGCTGGTGTGGCTGGACCGGCGGCGCTGGCCCTGGCTCACCCTCACCGCCCTGCTGCTGGCCGCCGGCTTTCTGGTCAAGGGGCCCGTCGTCGCCCTGGTCTGCGGCGGCGGCTTCCTCGCCCTCCTGGCCGGCGGCCGCCTTTCCCCCGCCAGCCTGCGCCCCCACTGGCCGGCCCTGCTGGCCAATGCCGCCCTCTGCCTCGCCCTGGCCCTGCCCTGGTTCTTCCTCGTCCGCGCCCTTTATCCGGAAGCGACCCAGCACGTCCTGGCGGACGAAATGGAGTCCCGTCGCTTCTTCGACCTGACGCCGGGCATCGTCCTCGGCCTGGCCAACATCGCCCTGCCCTGGTTCTTCGTCTTCGCCTCCGCCGCCTGGGAAAAGCGCCGCCAGCCGCAAGCGCCCCGCCTGCTGCTGGCCTGGTTCCTGGCCACCTTCCTGCCCTTCCTCTTCATCAAGAGCTTCGACCGCTACCTGGTCGGCTCCCTCGTTCCACTGGCCATCTTCCTCGCCTGGGCCCTGCCCGGCCTCGCCGCCCGCTGGCCTTTCCGCCTGGGCATGGCGGTGGCCCTCCTCTTCGGCGCCAGCCTGGCCGCCTTCGCCTTCTGGTTCGGCCTCGGCGGCTGGCCCTGGCTGATCCTGCCCGCCGCCTATTTCGCCTGGGCCTGGTGGCGCCCCCGCCCCCTGGCCCACACCGCCGCCGCCCCCACCCTGTTCTGGATCGCCCTCCTGTGGGGCGTCTTCCCGGCCCTGGGGGTGAATGCCGTGCCGCCCGAGGTGGTGGAACTCGGCCGCCAGCGGCCCGTCGCCCTCTACGACGGCCCCCAGCCCGCCCTGTTGCCCATCCTCTCCGCCCGGACCCACCGCCACTACGCCACCGTCGACGCCCACGACGCCACCGAGTTGCGGGCCCTGGGCGCCGTCGTCTTCGCCGAGGACAACGACGTGCCCCGCCTGGAAGCCCAACTGGCCGCCGCCGGCCATGCCCTCGTCCCCCTGGGCAGCTACCGGACCCTGGCCAGCCACGGTTCCGGCCTGCGCTTCGCCCGCTCCGGCGCCGCCGCCCGCGATTGGCGCGAAGCCCTGGCCAGCCGGCGCCTCGACCCGCTGCAAACCACCATCCGCTGGTTCGAGGTGAAGGCGCGATGACCCTGCCGCGCTGGCTGCCCCCGGCCTTCTTCGCCCTCGCCCTGGCGGCGGCGGCCTGGCGGGCACGCGCACGCACCACGGCGTCGGCGTCGGCCAGCTTGTCGTGGGCGATGCGCAGGTTCTCGCGCGCGCGGGCGCGCAACTCGGCGATCCTGGAATCGGTGTGCTCGGCGGTGGCGGCCAGCAGGTCCTCGGTATCCGACACCACGCGGCGCAGGTTGGACGCCAGCTGGTCCTTGGTTTCGGTCATGGACTCGATGAGGTCAGCGCTGTGGGGCATGAGACTTCTCCTTGCAGGCAAAAACCCATGCTAACAGAGTGCCCGCCGGCGCGAAACGCCCGGCGGCGAGCACAGGCGCGGCGCGCTCCAGGTTCAGACGTAGTAGCGCGCCAGCGGCTCGGCCACGCCCACCGGCTTGTCGGCGCCCTCGCGCTCGATGGTGCTGCG
>JRYG01004047.1_pt1 | contig 13185 bp, 14 predicted proteins | sample 235341 | NCBI WGS metagenome assembly JRYG01 (sample SAMN03074218, study PRJNA261478) | activated sludge metagenome | biome: Wastewater Treatment Plant; feature: Wastewater; material: Activated sludge; isolation source: activated biomass of a wastewater treatment plant treating hydrocarbon... ... | reverse complement strand
ACCTGTATAGGCTAGCTATATGCGGTCACTTTCGATGAGTACGACCGTTTCTGTCAGGCGACCGGCCGGGACAAGCCAAGTGACAGCGGTTGGGGCCGTGAGCGGCGACCGGTTATCAATGTTTCTTGGGATGACGCCGTCGCCTACTGTGCCTGGCTTTCGAGCGAGACGGGGGCGCCTTATCGGTTACCCAGCGAAGCCGAATGGGAATACGCGGCGCGAGCGGGAACTAGGACCGCCTTTTGGTGGGGCGACGAGATTGACCCGACTCGCGCCAACTATGACGGTAACCATACCTATCGAAATGGAGCGCGCGGTGAGTATCGCAAAAGGACTGTGCCGGTGGACGATTTCCAGTCGAACCCGTTCGGTCTCTATCAGGTGCATGGCAACGTCTGGGAATGGATCCAGGATTCCTGGCATGAAAATTATCGGGACGCACCAACGGACGGTTCGGCATGGGAGGAAAGCGGTTATGGCGGTCCCCGGGTGCTGCGGGGCGGCTCGTGGAACAGCGAGCCGGGGGGGTTGCGGTCGGCCGCGCGCATCGGGTACTACCCGCTGCTCTGGACCAACGACTGGGGATTCCGTCTGGCCAGGACTTTAACCCTTTGACCTTTTTGCTTTTTCCCTTTTCGGGGGTCCAGGGGGCGAAGCCCCCTGGTCGTTTTTTTGGGGGGGTAGGGATGAAACGATTGGATGGACTACGGCCACGGATTGTAAAGATGGGGGAACAAGCTGAAATCCTGAATATTTCGGGTCACGATAGTCAGCCCGTGACATCGGGCGGTGGCCATCAACAGGGCATCCAGGACCGGCACCTTGCGCCCCGCCAGTTCGGCATTGCCGCTCAAGTCCGCCCAGGCACGCAGGATCGCGGCGTCCAGCGGCAGGATTCTTCCAGCAAAACGCTGTTCGACTTTATCCAGCCAGGCCGCGAGCTTATGAGCGCGGTTCGGATCGGCGTGCCGCAGTTTGATAATCCCTTTCTCGATTTCACCCAGGGTAATAACGCTGATGAACAGACGGCGTTCGTCTTGCGCGTCCAGCCAGGCAATCACTTCGGGCGTGGGTTGTCGCTTAACGTACTCGGAGAGCACGCAGGTATCCACCAGCCAGTTCATAGCGCAATCTCTCTGCCGGTATCCCGGTCACGGCTGAAATCCAGATCTTCCCCGCCGATATCCGGAGCCAGTAACGCTGAGGAGAGACTGCCGGCGGGAGAGCAGGTCAGCTTTTCATACGCCGCCGCCGACAGGATGACCGCCGCCGCCTTCCCGTGTACGGTAATCACCTGGGGTTCACCGCACCCCGCCAGTTTGATCAACTGACTGAGTTTGTTTTTTGCTTCCTGTAGCTGCCATTCGGTTTGCATGATTGCTCCCCCGTTCAATCTGTCCAGACTGGCTAGATTTTAACATGAGGGAGGTAACGCGCGCCATACCCAGAGAATGACGCCGGCATGGCTGGCGCTACCGATGGCTTGTGCTATCGCAGCCGACCTTTAGCGCCTGGCCTTTCGCTTTTAATCTTTTGCCTTCGTCATCTCCGCCAGAACCAACTGCGTCCACGCCCCGGAGCCGGGCAGGTTCTGGCCACCGTCGGCGACGACCAGCGCGCCGGTGATGTAGGCCGCCAGCGGCGAGGCCAGAAACACGCTGAGTTGACCGATGTCGTCCGGCGTGCCAAAGCGACCCAGCGGGATCATTTTCTTCAGCTTGTCGGCGCTGCCCGCCGGCACCAGCCGGCGCACGCCCTCGGTGCCTTCAATCGGGCCGGGCGCGATGCTGTTGCAGCGGATGCCGAACCGGCCCCATTCCAGCGCCAGATTGCGCATCATGTTGTCGATGCCCGCCTTGGCCGCGCCGACATGCGCCTGGAACGCATACGGCATGAACGCCTGACCCGCCGAGATGAAGATGACGTTGCCGCGCGTTTCCCTGAGTTGCTCGAACGCCGCCCGGCAGGTGTGGAAACTGCCGAGCAGATCGATGTCGATGACCGACTTGAAACCGTTGGGACTGATCTTTTCGGCGGCGAGAGGGAAGTTGCCAGCCGCGCCGCAGATCAGGGTGTGAATCGGCCCCAGTTCTGCTTTCGCGTCCCACATCGCTTTTTCCAACGCCGGATAATCGCGCACGTCGGCGGAATGGGCCGATACCCGCGCGCCGAGCGCCCGCAGTTCCGCCGCCGCGCTGTCCAGCTTCTCTTGCGAACGGCCGACGATGCCGAGATTCGCTCCGACCGCCGCGAAGTTGCGGGCGATGCCGAGATTGATGCCGCTGCTGCCGCCGGTAATGAATACGGTCTTGCCCTGGAACAGGTCTTTGGCGAAGTAGGAGGTAATGTTCATGGCGCTTACCTGGGATTCGGGTGAATTCCGACAAGCCTAAGCAAAACGAACCGGCTTTACCTAGCACGCTTTGGCTGACTTGACCGTTCCAGCGGCCTTGCCGAGAATCGCCGCCTGTCATTTGTCACTTCGGAATTCGTCATGGCCGATCACGACCTGCTGATCATCGGCGCCGGCATCGCTGGCCTGAGCATGGCCCATTATGCCGCCGCCGCGGGTTTGAATGCGCTGGTGCTGGAGCGGGATCGGCGGGTGGGCGGCTGCCTGCACTCGCATCGCTTCACCGGTGCGCTGGACGGGTTCTGGCTGGAACTGGGCGCACACAGTTGCTTCAATTCCTACGGCAATCTGCTGGCCATTCTGGAATCCCTGCACGTGCTCGACCGGTTGCGGCCACGCGCCAGGGTCGGGTTCCGGCTGTTCGCGGACGGCGCGGTTCGTGGCATTCCTTCCCAGTTGTATTTTCCGGAATTGCTGCTGGCGCCGTTCCGCTTGATCGGACTCAAAAAAACCGGGCGCGGCGTTGCCGACTACTTCGGCCGCATCGTCGGCCCGCGCAATTACGCGGCGGTCTTCGAGCCGGCGTTCAATGCGGTGATCTGCCAGCCGGCCAGCGATTTTCCCGCCGATTGTCTGTTCCGGTCCCGCCAGCGGCGCAAGGACATACCGCGCGGCTTCACTCTGCCCGGCGGATTGCGGACCATCGCCGATACCCTGGCCGGACAACCGGGCATCCGCATTGAATTCGCTCAGGCGGCGCGAGAGATCCGGCGCGACGGCAGGGAGTTCACCGTCCGCACCGACGGCGGCGACTACGCGGCCCGCGCGCTCTGCCTCGCCACGCCGGTCGCCGCCGCCGCCGAGTTGTTGCGGGCGGAGTTCCCAAGCCTGGCCGGCCGGCTGGCGGAAATTCGGACCGCCAGGGTGGAGACCGTCGGAGTCGTCGCGCCGAAAGCGCAATTGAAGCTGCCGCCGCTGGCCGGGTTGATCGGACGGGACGAGGCGTTCTTTTCGGCGGTGTCGCGCGATACCGTGCCGGACCCGGCGTACCGGGGTTTTACGTTCCACTTCCGCCCGGGGGTTTTGGACGAGGAAGGGAAAATCCGGCGGATCGCCGAGGTTCTCGGCCTTTCACGCGCGGCGCTCGGTTCGGAAAACGTGGTTGCCACGGTCAACCGGTTGCCGGCGTTGCGAGTCGGTCATGGAGACTTGATCCGCGTCGTGGACGCCGAGCTGACGGGAAGCCGCCTGGCGTTGACCGGCAATTATTTCACCGGGGTCGCCATCGAGGATTGCGTGACGCGCTCGCGCGGCGAGTTTGAGCGGCTGCGGCGGGAGGGCTGGTGAGAATGGCGGGACAGCGCCCGACCATCGGTTTGCCGACGGTCGGCGCCGCCCGTTCAACAGGGAGGTCAGAAGGAAGGATAGAGCGTGGTCGTTTCACCGGCTGGGGCGATCATGTTGTCGCCGGTGGACCAGCCCTCGTCGTTGATCAGGAACTTGAACGATACGCTGCCCTCGCGCACTTCGTTCGTGGTCCACACCCACACGTCATTGCCGGCGTTTTCCATCAGCACGCCGCTATCCCAACTGAGGCCGGGACCCTCGCCGCGGATATAGAGGTTGTTGCCGTGGCCGACATCGAATTTGGCAACGACGACCGTTACCACCGACTCGGCGTGTTTTTCGGCGGTGGGTTTCGTTGCCTTGGCGGCGGCGGTCTTGGCCGGCTTTTCAGCCTTGGCCGGCGCGGGCGTGGCCGGTTTCGCGGCGGGGGCGGGCGCCGGTTTCTCGACCGCCTTGGCCGGAGTCGGAGTTGGCGCCGGAGTCGGTACGGCCGGTTTCTCGGGAGCCTTGGCGGCGGGAGCGGGGGCGGCTGGCTTTTCCGCGGCCTTGGCGACGGGTTCCGCTACGGGCTGGGCAGCGGCGGGTTTGGCCGTTGCCGCTGGCTTGGCCGGTTCGGCGGCGGGTTTGGCCGCCGGTGGAGCAGTGACGGATTTCTCGACTTTGGTGGATTTCTTGGATTCCTTGGTGACCGGGGTTCCAGTCGGCTCTTTCTTTTTCGGCATGAATCAGTCCTCTGAATCGCTTGATGAATATCGGGGCAGGCATTACACCTTGCCCTTACCGCTACATATTTGAGTCTAACTCAAGCTTGAAGCAGTCTCCAAGCCGGCGACAATACGAATTCGCGCGCCAAGATATAAATGTAGACCTTTTTACGTCCATGTTTCGACACAATTATTCATTTGATCCGACTTACGGTCATGATCTGGCGGCTTTGCTGGAGATTGCCGCACCGGCGGAACCCGTGGATTTCACGACGTTCTGGCAGAATCTCCATGCCCAGGCCCGGTCGGTGACGGTCGCGCCCGCCTGGCGTGAGATACCGAGCCCGCAGAGGCGGACGCGCGTGTTCGAGGTGGAATTCACCTCGCTGGACGGCGTTCGGATCAACGGCTGGCTGACCCGGCCACGGGATGGGTTCGTGGAACGGGGTGTGGTGGTGAGTCACGGCTACGGCGGGCGGGACGGGCCGGATTTCCGGTTGCCGTTCGCGCGGGCGGCGCTGATGTTCCCCTGCGCGCGCGGGATTTCCCGTAGCGCGCGCCCCGACATTCCCGGCAACCCGGACGCGCATGTGCTGCATGGGATTCAGCGGCGTGAAACGTACGTCCACGCCGGCTGTGCCGCCGATACGGTCTGGTGCGCGGCGTCGGCGCTGCTGGAGTTGTTCCCGACGGCGGCGCGGCGGCTGGACTATCTGGGCATCAGCTTCGGCGGCGGCATCGGCGCGCTGGCCCTGCCGTGGGACGGACGCTTTCGCCGCGCCCATCTGAACGTGCCCAGTTTCGGCCATCATCCGCTGCGGCTGAGTTTGCCCTGCGTGGGCAGCGGCGAAGCGGTGCGCCGCTATCAGCGGCGGACGGGCCGGGCGCTGGAGACCTTGCGCTATTTCGACGCCGCCGTGGCGGCCCGGCATTTGCGCATTCCGGTTCACGTCGCCGCCGCCCGCTTCGATCCGGCGGTGCCGCCGCCCGGCCAGTTCGCCATCTACAACGCGCTCGCCGGTTCTAAGGAACTGTTCCCGCTTCAGGCGGGACATTTCGACCATGCCGGCACGGGCGCGGAGGATGCCCGGCTGCTGGATGCCTTGGCGTATTTCTTCAACCGCGATTGATCCGCCAGCACCGTCGCCGGCGCGCCCCGCTGCCCGGTTCTGCCCGGTTCTGTCATACACCTGTCAGATGCCTGCGGTAAATTTTAACCAATTCAAGTGGTTAAAATGGATCGCACGCATGAATCGAGAATATCACAAATGGTATAGCCATCGGCTCGACCGGGATATGGAATTGCTGGTCTTCGGCCATGGCGGCGCCAAGGTACTGGTGTTTCCAACCCGCTGCGGTCGGTTCCACGAATACGAAAACATGGGCCTGGTCGCGGCGTTGCGCCACAAGCTCGAGCAGGGTCAGCTGCAGCTGTACTGCGTGGACAGCATCGACGAGGAAAGTTTCTACTGCTTCTGGGCCCGGCCCTGGGATCGTGTCCACCGGCATGGTCGATACGAGGCTTATCTGCTCGACGAAGTGCTGCCGTTGATGTGGGCGAAAAACGACCATCCTTGCGTGATTTCGCACGGTTGCAGTTTTGGGGCGTTCCATGCGGTCAACTTCGCGTTTCGCCATCCGCGGATTTTTCGCAAGGTCGTGGCGCTCAGCGGTCGTTTCGATTTGACGATGTCGGTCGAACATTTTCGCAATCTGTTCGACGGGCATTACGACGAGCACGTCTATTTCAATACGCCCAGTCATTTCGTGCCGAATCTGACCGATCCTTACATCCTGGACCATCTGCGGCGGTTGGACATCGTGCTGGCGGTGGGCGAGCACGACCCGTTTCTGGAAAACAACCGGCAACTCAGCGAGTCGCTATGGCACAAGGGCGTCTGGCACGCGATGCATGTTTGGCAGGGGAGGGCGCACAGCCCGAAATACTGGCGGAAGATGGTGGAATTGTACGTGTGAATTCAAAATCCCGGCAGCCGCGCGCCTTGATAGAAGGCGAAACTCGGCACCCACGCCAGACCCAGCGACCAGGCAATGCCGGCGCCGGTGAAGGCGATACGGGCGTCGGACCGCAACAGGGTCGATGAAGTTGTGGAAATAACTTGCCCAGGACCCGATTGAAGGGGGTCCTGGGCGGCGGTTTCGGTGGGGAGTTGGAAAAGGCAACCGCCAGGCGTGGCGTACCGGCGGAGGATTCAGGATTGATGGCGGCTGGGGAGCAGGGCGCAGCCGTGGCCGTAATGGCGTTGTAAATCCTGCCAAGCCTCGAAGGAATATTGGCGGGAGCCATCATCACGGGTGGTGGGGACATGGGTTCCGACCGGATCCAGCACGGCCAGGGTGTTGCCCGGTGTCGGCAGGTGGCCAGCGTCCAGCAGGGCGATGGCCTGATGCGCGTAGCGTCCGTTCCCCCGTTCGCCGACTCCGATTCGATATAACCGGAAGCCCTTCATCCGCGCCATTCGCGGCAGATAATGGAGCAGACGGCGGGTTGCGCCATCGCTGTCGTTGGCTTGGGCGGCTGCGCCGTCGTTCAAGCCGAAACCAAGATAAACCTGCTCGATCCGGCGCAGTTCCCTGGCTTTGTCGGGATCGACGGTCTCGAACTGCTGGGCGATTTCCTGTAAGACGCTGGGCATGATGCTTTACCTCGCTCGACCGTGGCTATGGGCCGACGCCCTTCGCTGGAGGAGCATCCATTGCCGCTCCCGGGGCGGATTCAAGCGGTTGGAGCAAAAGAAACCTTGATTTCCAATGCTTGAATAAGACAATTGTAGCTTGCATGGACCAATTTTCCAGGCCACGATGAAAAAATTTCGCATTGTGCAATCGCACAAAAAAGCCCGGCGGAGCCGGGCGGGCTGAAACAGGAATGCCTTATTCAGGTAGGTTGGACTTCGGACTTGGCAATAGCCGCTTCCATCAGCTTTTGCAGCTCACCGTTTTGGTACAACTCCAGGGTGATGTCGCAACCGCCGATCAATTCGCCATCGATGTAAATCTGCGGGAAGGTGGGCCAATCGGCGTAGCGCGGCAGATTGTCGAAGATTGCGGGATCTTCCAGGACATTGACGTAGGCGAACGGAAAACCGGTGGCCGCCAGCGCCTGGGCCGCGCGGGACGAGAAGCCGCAGCGCGGCATGTCCGGGGTGCCCTTCATGTAGATCACCACCGGATTGTTTTCGACCTGTTCTTTGATGCGTTCCAAAACGTCGTCCATCGAAATCACCTCGACTGGGGATGGTTGGCAAGGGAAGCGGGTGAATGCCGTCCGGGTGGACGGCGAGCGCAAAACTTAGACCGGCGTCGGCGGGGAGGTTGCAAGTCCCGGCGCCGGACGGATCAGGCCACGCCGGTCCGGGTGACCGGATCCACGTTCAGTTGCAGCCACAGTTCCAGCAGCGCCGAATGCCAGAGTTTGCTGCCCAGTAGCCGGGTCAGCCGCGCCTCCGGTTCGGCCAGCAGCCGGTCCAGATACGCCCGCTGGAACAGGCCGCGCTCCCGGCAGGCGCGCGAATTGACCACGTCGCGCATGAAATCCAGAAACGGCCCGCGCACGAACTTGAGCGCCGGCACCGGGAAATAGCCCTTGGGTCGGTCGATCACCGCGTCGGGCAGCAGGCCGCGGGCGATCTTCTTCAACACGTACTTGCCGCCGCCGCCGATCTTCAGGTCCGGGGGCAGTCGCATCGCCAGTTCCACCAGTTCGTGATCCAGGAACGGTACCCGCGCTTCCAGCCCCCACGCCATGGTCATGTTGTCCACCCGCTTGACCGGGTCGTCCACGATCAGGGTGGTCACATCCAGCCGCAGCACTTGATCCAGATACTCCTCGGCGTCGGGTTCCGCCAGCCGCTCGGCGATGAGTTCGGCGGTATGGTCGGGGCCGTGCCAGGCCGGCGCGACCGTCGCCAGAAATTCGTCGTGATCGCGGTCGAAGTAATGCCGCCGAAACCGCTCCAGCTCGTCGCCGGTCTCGGCGGCCATGCGCGGATACCAGAAGTAGCCGCCGAACACCTCGTCGGCGCCCTGGCCGCTCTGCACTACCTTGACGGCTTTCGACACCCGCTCGGCCAGCAGGAAGAACGCCACGGCGTCCTGTCCGACCATCGGCTCGGCCATGCAGGTGACGGCTTCCGGCAAGCGTTCGAGCACGTGATCGTTGGGAATCAGATACTTATGGTGGCGGGTCTGATAGCGGGCGACCACTTGATCGGAGTATTCGAACTCGCTGCCTTTTTCCTCCGGCTGATCCTCGAAGCCGACCGAGAAGGTCAACAGATCGCGGACACCGGTTTCGGCCAGCAGCGCCACCAGCAGACTGGAATCCAGTCCTCCGGACAGCAGCACGCCTACCGGTACGTCGGCGATGTCCAGCCGTCGCCGCACCGCCAGCCGCAACGCGGCATGGACCGCCTCGGTCCATTCCGCCTCGGTGCGCGCTTCAGCCGGGCGCATGGCGCGCAGACGCCAATAGACGCGGCTGCGTTCGTTGCCGCTGGCGTCAATCGTCAGCGTGGTCGCGGGCGTCAGCTTGCGAATGCCTTTGAGAATCGTCCGCGGGGCCGGAATGACCGCGTGCAGAGTCAATTGATGATGCAACGCCACCGGATCGATGGCGGTGTCCACCTCCGGCGCTGCCAGCAAGGCCTGGCTGTTGGAGGCGAAGCGGAAAGCGCGCGGCGTGCGGGCGTAGTACAGCGGTTTGATGCCCAGCCGGTCGCGGGCCAGAAACAGGCTGCGTTCGCGAAGGTTCCAGAGGGCGAAGGCAAACATGCCGATCAGCCGTTCGACGCAGCGCTCGCCCCATTCGGCGTAAGCCTTCAGGATGACCTCGGTGTCGCCTTCGGAGAAGAAACGGTAGCCCTTGGCCAGCAGGTCCCGCCGCAATTCCCGATAGTTGTAGATGGCGCCGTTGAACACCAGCGCCAGCCCCAGATCGGGATCCACCAGCGGTTGGTTGGAACGGTCGCTGAGGTCGATCACCGACAACCGCCGGTGGCCCAGCAGCAGGGGACCGTCGGACCAGACGCCTTCGTGGTCCGGGCCGCGCCGACTGAGATGCCGTAACATTCGCCCCATCAGGGCCAAATCGGGTTCGCCGCCGTCGAGGCGCAGTTCGCCGCCAATTCCACACATAGCGTCTTATCGTTGCGGAAGGTTGATGAAAGGCCGGATCAGAGTGGATACTGCAGATTGGAGACGTTGACCGGCGGGCGTACTCCGGGTACGTTGCGAGCCAGTGAGCCCGCCCGTAAATAAGCCTGGACATTGGGCGCGTTGCCGCTCAGGGTGACCATGCCCTTTTCGACCGTAACGGTGATGTTGGCGGCGGCGAGTTCGGGGTCTTGCTTGAAGGCGTCCTTGATGGCGGAGGTGATTTCGGAATCGCTGACCGTGGGACCGCCGCGGCTGCCGGCGGCGCTGGCTGTGCCGGTGCCGCTATCGCTGTCGGTGGAGCCGCCACCCAGATTCAGGCCAGCACAGCCCGCGGCGGTCAAAACGGCCAGAAAAACGAGAGTGAGCTTGGATTTGTTCATGCATCGGTCTCCATGGGCTGGAATGAGGGTGCGCAGAGCGGCTTCGCGCCGATACGGCGCGCGGGTCGGCGGCAAGAATAACACACCCATACCGCTTGCAACCCGCGTTGCATCGACCCGAAGCGGCGTCTAGACTAGTTCGATCCCTCACCCAGACCCGTATCGACGGCAAAACTTAACGCCGCCGCGCCGCTCTAACCGGGCGCAACTGGCTCAAAAGCTCTTTCATCACCCACTGGATCACTGGAGAGGCAACGCATGGTTCATCAACTGCCCGAACTGCCCTATGCCAAGAACGCGCTGGAGCCCCATATCTCGGCGGAGACCATCGAATACCACTACGGCAAGCACCACCAGGCTTACGTCACCAACCTGAACAACCTGATCAAGGGCACGGAATTCGAGAATCTGTCGCTCGAAGACATCGTGCTGAAGTCCTCCGGCGGCATCTTCAACAACGCCGCGCAGGTGTGGAACCACACCTTCTACTGGAACTGCCTGAAGCCCAACGGCGGCGGCGAGCCGACCGGCGCCCTGGCCGCGGCGATCAACCAGAAGTTCGGTTCGTTCGCGGCCTTCAAGGAGGAGTTCACCAAGGTGGCGGTCGGCACCTTCGGCTCGGGCTGGGGCTGGCTGGTCAAGAATGCGGATGGTTCGCTCGAACTGCTGAGCACCTCCAACGCGGGCACGCCGGCCACTTCCGGCAAGAAGGCGCTGCTGACCTGCGACGTGTGGGAGCACGCTTACTACATCGATTACCGCAACCTGCGGCCCAAGTATGTCGAGGCGTTCTGGAACCTGATCAACTGGGATTTCGTGGCCCGGCAGTACGCCTGACCGACGAGGCCGGCGCCGGTCATCCGGTTGCTGGCTTTGTACATGACCGTTTCAAGGCCGGCATCCTCCGGGGTGCTGGCCTTTTCATTGCGCCGACCGCGCGATGACCCGCCCCGGAAAGCGTTGCGGCTTGTGGCTGCCGACCGGCGTGAACGTCCGCTCCTGGGAGCGGCTGCCGGGCGGCGGCCCAGCCCTGATGGTCGCCAACCACAACAGTCACTCGGTTGCTGGCCCTTGGCGCCGCTCGAATCCGGCCGTCAGCTTCCCTTGGACGGATCGAGCCGCGCCGCCGCCTCGGTGGCGGTTTCGTAGATCTGGGGCGCGAGATCGCGTTCGCGCAGGGCGTCCCCCAACCGGGCGCGCAGAAACGCGCTGGTGGTGTAACGGGTCACGCCGACATAGTAACGCTGCACCAGGTCGCGCACCATGTCCATGTAATCCTGCAACAATTCCGGCGTGATCGAGAAGTTGTCGTAGTTGACGATGGCGAACACCTTTTTCCCGAGTGGTTCGAGCTTGTCGCCGACTGCTGCCCGGAGGCGTTCGATGTCGGCGTGGTTGCGCACCGCCAGCCCCTCGAAGTTGACGAAAAACAGATTCTTGACTGGATCATAGGTCAGCCGCTGGTCGAGCGGTTGCACCAGCAGGATGTCACGCAGCCCCATCGGCCCGTCGCCGAAGATGCGGGCGTCCATCAGCCGCAGTCGTGGACTGATGCGCGGCTGGAAGCCCATCCGCGCCAGCACGTCGCGTTCCAGGTCGATGCCCGGCGCGATCTCGATCAGCTCCGGCCCGTCCGCGGTCAGCCGGAACACCGCCCGCTCGGTGACGTACAGCACAGGCTGGTTCCGGCGACTGGCGATTTCGCCGCTGAACGTGCGTTGTTCGACTTCGGCGACAAACTTGAATATTTCGCCCTCGCGCTGGATGCGCAATTGCCCCTGGTCCACGGCGATTTCCAAGTTGCCGGCGGTGAAGGTGCCGGTGAACACCACCTTTCGCGAGTTCTGGCTGATGTTGATGAAACCGCCCGCGCCGGCGATGCGAGGACCGAATTTCGAGACGTTGAGATTGCCGTGCCGGTCGATCTGGGCCAGCCCCAGCACCGCGATGTCCAGGCCACCGCCATCGTAGAAATCGAACTGGTTGGGCTGATCGATGATGGCCTGGACGTTGGTGGCGGCGCCGAAATCCAGCCCGCCGGCGGGAATGCCGCCCACCACGCCCGGTTCGGCGGTGAGGGTCAGCAGATCGATGATCTTTTCCTCGGCGGCGATGTTGGCGACACCCTCGGGCATACCGATGCCCAGATTCACGATGGCGTTTGGCGCGAGTTCCAACGCGGCCCGGCGGGCGATGATCTTGCGCTCGCTCATCGGGATCGGGGGGATCGAGGCCAGCGGCACCTTGATTTCGCCGGAAAAGGCGGGGTTGTACGGCGTGGCGAAAGTCTGCCAGTGATGTTCCGGGGGTGAAACCACGATGCAATCCACCAGAATACCCGGCACCCGCACGTCCTTTGGCCGCAGAACGCCGCGCTCGGCCACCCGCTCTACCTGGGCGATGACGATGCCGCCCGAGTTGCGAACCGCGGTCGCAATCGCCAGCGATTCCAGGGTCAGCGCCTCCTTTTCCATGGTCAGATTGCCGTCGATGTCGGCGGTGGTGGCGCGGATGATGCCGACCCGGATCGGAAAGGCTTTGTAGAACAGGTACTCCTGCCCGTCGATGGTCATCACCTCGACCAAATCCTTCTGGGTGATGGCGTTGAGCTTGCCGCCGCCGTGGCGCGGATCGACGAAAGTACCCAGTCCGACCCGAGTGAGCGTACCCGGTTTGCCGGCGGCGATGTCGCGATAAAGATGAGTGATCACGCCCTGGGGCAGATTGTAGGCCTCGATCTTGTTGGCCACCGCCAGGGCTTGCAGTTTTGGCACCAGGCCCCAGTGACCGCCGATGACCCGTTTGACCAGACCCTCGTGCCCCAGGTGGTTCAGCCCCCGGTTCTTGCCGTCGCCCTGACCGGCGGCGTAAACCAGCGTCAGGTCGCGCGGTTTATCGAGCGCGGGCGCGTCGGGGCCGGTATCCGGCGCCAGATGGAGCGCCTCGATGGCGCAGGCGATGTCCTCGGCGAAGCCGGTGCCGACGAAGCCGCTGGTGGCGACCGTGTCGCCGGGGCGAATCAGGCTCACGGCCTCGCGGGCGCTGACGACCTTGCCGCGTTCGGGGATGTTCAGCAAAGCGAGCAGGGGATGCAGCATGTCGGTTTTCCCTCTTGATGACACCTGGATGGAATTCCGCCCCCGAATTTCAGGGGGCGGACCCTGATTTAGAAACTGCCGAACATCGTCCCCAAGGTGATGACCGTCACCAGGGCGCTCAGCGG
>JRYG01000420.1_pt1 | contig 13190 bp, 10 predicted proteins | sample 235341 | NCBI WGS metagenome assembly JRYG01 (sample SAMN03074218, study PRJNA261478) | activated sludge metagenome | biome: Wastewater Treatment Plant; feature: Wastewater; material: Activated sludge; isolation source: activated biomass of a wastewater treatment plant treating hydrocarbon... ... | reverse complement strand
GGATTACGCGTCCCGCCTATCCGACACTGCCAGCCGCAAGTTCGAAACCTTCTCCTACCTCCCGGCGATGGATGCAGACCAAATCCGCGCCCAGGTGGCGTGGATTGCAGGTCATGGCTGGAACCCTGCCCTGGAACACACTGAGCCCGCCCACGCCGGCCTCGACTACTGGTACATGTGGAAATTGCCCATGTTTGGCGAGACCGATGTGGACCGGATTCTGGCCGAAGCTGCCGCCTGCCACGCCGCCCACCCGGATCACCATGTACGGCTGCTGGGCTACGACAACCGCAAGCAGTCACAAGGCGCGGCCATGGTGATCTACCGTAGCCGCATCCTCTGAGGACGCTCCGGCGCCTGACCGACGATCCACTCCCTCTGGCTTCCCAGCCAGAAATTGCCCCACCCCGGCGTATTCGGGGTGGGGATTTTCTCCCCCACCCGTGATGTGGAGGAAGGGAACATGCAAGAGAACGGCAACGGTACGTTCAGCCACCCCGCGAGGCACCCGAGGCATCCAGCAATGACACAGCATCTGAAGACGCTTACCCGCTATCTCATCGAAACCCGCCAGGCGCACGGGCAGCACTCCACAGGGGATCTGAACGGTTTGCTCAACGCCATCACCACGGCCATGAAAGTCATCGCCAACCAAGTCAACCGGGGCGCGCTGATTGGCCTGTTAGGCAATCACGACGGGGGCGCGGGGGCGGTGAACGTCCAGGGTGAAGTGCAGAAAAAACTGGACGTGATTGCCAATGATGTGTTGATACGCGAAACCGAGTGGGCTGGCCACCTGGCTGGCCTGGCCTCGGAGGAAATGGAGAGCTTCATCTCCGTTCCCGACTGCTACAAGCGTGGCAAGTATCTGCTCATCTTCGATCCGCTGGACGGATCTTCCAACATCGACGTGAACATCTCGGTGGGGACCATCTTTTCTGTGCTCCGGGCCCCCAATCCAGGCGCCAATCCGAAGCTGGAAGATTTCCTGCAGCCGGGCTCGGAGCAGGTATGCGCCGGTTTCGCGCTCTACGGTCCGTCGACCATGCTCGTTCTCACGACCGGGCATGGTGTCGATGGCTTCACCCTGGATCGGGACATTGGCGCCTTCATGCTCACCCATCCGCAGATGAGCATTCCGCAGAACACCCGGGAATTCGCGATCAACGCATCCAACTCCCGCTTCTGGGAAGCCCCCATCAAGCGCTATGTGGATGAGTGCCTCCAGGGTCGGACGGGGCCTCGGGAGCAGGATTTCAACATGCGCTGGATTGCTTCCCTGGTGGCTGAAACCTACCGCATTCTCCAGCGCGGGGGGGTCTTCATGTACCCCAGGGACACCAGGGACAGTCGTCAGCCGGGCAGATTGCGCCTGCTGTACGAGGCAAACCCGGTCGCATTCATCGTCGAGCAGGCCGGAGGCCAAGCAACCACCGGGCGAGAACGGGTCATGGACGTGGCGCCCACCAGCCTGCACCAGCGCGCCCCGCTGATCTTTGGCTCAGATCACGAGGTGCAACGCATCACACGCTACCATCGCGAAAACGAACAGGGGCTGGACCGGGAATTCAGTTCCCCATTGTTCCGGGCACGCGGATTGTTTTCGGACACGTAACGCCGCTTGGGCTCGTCAACACAGAACTCACCAAAACACGCTTTCGATTTTCGGTACTTGGAAACAAGGGGGAAGAAGAACATGTCCGTCAGGCATCCCGTTATCGCCATTACTGGCTCGTCCGGCGCGGGGACCAGCACCGTCACCAAGACGTTCGAGCAGATCTTTCGTCGGGAGGGCATCAACGCGGCGATCGTTGAAGGGGACTCCTTCCATCGCTACGACCGCAAGAGCATGAAGCTCGCAATGGCCGAAGCCGAGAAAGCCGGCAACAAGCATTTCAGCCACTTTGGTCCGGAATCCAATCTGTTCGAAGAACTCGAAGCGCTGTTCCACCGCTACGGCGAAGAAGGCGCCGGGCAAGTCCGCAAGTATCTGCACGACGAGCGCGAGGCCGCTCCTTACAACCAAGAGCCTGGAACATTCACGCCTTGGGAGGACATCCCCCCCGGTACCGATCTGCTGTTCTACGAAGGACTGCACGGTGCGGTGAAAACAGACCGAATTGACGTGGCCCGCCACGTGGACCTGCGGATCGGAGTGGTGCCCATCATCAATCTGGAGTGGATCCAGAAACTGCATCGGGACCGCACCCACCGGGGCTATACCACCGACGCGGTCACGGACACCATCCTGCGCCGCATGCCGGACTACGTGAATTACATCTGTTCCCAGTTCCAGAGCACCCACATCAACTTCCAGCGCGTGCCGATGGTTGACACCTCCAACCCATTCATCGCGCGCACCATTCCCACTGCCGATGAATCCATGGTGGTCATCCGCTTCAACAATCCACGGGGCATCGACTTTCCTTACCTGCTGTCGATGATCCACGGCGCCTTCATGTCCCGCGCGAACACAATCGTCGTTCCGGGCGGGAAGATGGACATTGCCATGCAGCTCATCTTCACTCCCATGATCCTGCGCTTGGCCGAAAACGGCCGCAAAGCTCGCGCCAGCTAGCACCGCAATGGGTCCTCCCTTCCGGATGAAGGGAGGACCCAAAGCCTTTGCGAGCTCTCCCCCTCCCGCGATCCGCCGTCCCCTTGTGGGGCCGGCGCTTGCGCATTCTGGTCAAACGCCCGGCAATGAACGATAATTCAAGGTTTTCCACCGGGCCTACTTGAGAAAAGGCAACCCGATGTCCACATTCCGCGATTTCGATCCCCCTGTGTTCAATCTACTCACCAGCGCCATCCGTGCCCTTGCCATGGATGCCGTGGAAAAAGCCAAATCCGGTCATCCCGGCGCGCCCATGGGCATGGCCGAAATCGCCGAGGTGTTATGGAACCACCATCTGCGCCATAACCCCTGCAACCCCAAGTGGCCCAACCGTGACCGTTTTGTGCTTTCAAACGGTCATGGGTCCATGCTGATCTACGCCCTGCTCCATCTGAGCGGCTACGATGTGTCCATCGACGACATCAAGCAGTTCCGGCAGTTGCACTCCAAGACGCCCGGGCATCCGGAGTATGGCTACACACCCGGCGTCGAAACCACTACCGGCCCCCTCGGCCAGGGCATCAGCAACGCAGTAGGCATGGCGCTTGCCGAAAAACTCCTTGCAGCCGAATTCAACCGCCCCGGCCACGAGATCGTGGATCATCACACCTACGCGTTTCTAGGCGATGGTTGCCTGATGGAGGGGATTTCCCACGAAGTGTGCTCCCTGGCTGGCACCTGGCAGCTGGGCAAGTTGATCGCCTTCTGGGACGACAACGGCATCTCCATCGATGGCCATGTGGAAGGCTGGTTCACCGATGACACACCGAAACGTTTCGAAGCCTATGGCTGGCAGGTGATCCCTGGCATAAATGGGCATGACCCCGAAGCCATCCACGCCGCAATCGAGACCGCCAAGTCCGACACCAGCCGTCCCACCCTGATCTGCTGCAAAACCGTGATCGGGATGGGTGCGCCCAACAAGGCCGGTGGCCATGACGTGCACGGCGCCCCGTTGGGCAGTGCCGAGATCGAAGCGGCCCGCCCCCACATGGGTTGGGTATTCGGGCCATTCGAGATTCCCCAGGAAGTATACGAAGCTTGGGACGCCCGCAAGAAAGGCAGCGTCTGGGAAGGGGAGTGGGAACAGAAGTTTGCTCACTACACCGCCGCTCACCCGGAACTGGCCGCCGAGTTCAAGCGCCGCATGGCCGGCGACCTGCCTGCCAACTGGGCCAGCTTCGCTGCCGAAGCCTTGGCCAAGTCCGATGCAAAAGGCGAAACCGTTGCAACCCGCAAGGCTTCCCAGATCGCCATCAACGCGCTGGCGCCCGTGCTGCCCGAATTTCTGGGTGGCTCGGCGGATCTCACCGGCTCCAACCTGACCAATTGGTCAGGCTGCAAGTCCTTGCATGAAAACGGGAACACCGGTAACTACATCTCCTACGGCGTGCGCGAGTTCGGCATGGCCGCCATCATGAATGGTTTGGCGCTGCACGGTGGTTTGCTGCCGTTCGGCGGCACCTTCCTGATGTTCTCCGAGTACTCGCGAAACGCGCTGCGCATGGCCGCGCTGATGAAACAGCGGGTGATACATGTGCTCACCCACGACTCCATTGGCCTTGGGGAAGACGGCCCCACCCACCAGCCCGTGGAGCAAATCGCAACACTTCGTTTGATCCCGCGCATGGATGTGTGGCGTCCGTGTGATACGGTGGAAACGCTGGCGGCATGGATCAGCGCCGTCGAGAGAAAGGATGGCCCGAGCAGTCTTGCCCTCTCGCGCCAAAATTTGCCCTTCGTTCCGCGTGAGGAAGCAGCCCTCGCAAATGTCAAACGCGGCGGTTACGTGTTGCGGGAAGCGGAGGGCGGGCTCAAGGCGGTGATCATCGCCACCGGATCGGAAGTGGACCTCGCACTCAAGGCTTACGCAGCGCTCACCGCCGAAGGCGTAGGGGTGCGTGTGGTTTCCATGCCCAGCACTAATGTCTTTGATCGGCAGGATGCGGACTACCGCAAATCCGTCCTGCCGGTCGGGGTGCCCCGCGTTGCGGTCGAAGCCGGTGTCACCGACGGCTGGCGCAAGTACGTGGGGCTCGAAGGGGTGGTGGTTGGACTCGACACTTTTGGTGAGTCCGCCCCCGCAGGTGAATTGTTCAAGCATTTTGGCATTACGGCGGACAACGTGGCGAAGGCGGTTCGATCGCTTCTCTGAAGCGCGGGCAGCAGGCCCGGGAGCACACGCTTTACAAGGAATCGAGTGACTTACCGGGCGTATTTCTCACGATCCCCCGCCGGCAAATGGCCAAAATATTGGTTTTTTGGTTTGGTCGCTAACTTGGGGAAAGAATCATGACTATCAAAGTCGGCATCAACGGTTTTGGCCGCATCGGCCGGATGGTTTTCCGCGCTGCGTTCAAAGACTTCCAGGATGACATCGAGATCGTCGGCATCAACGATCTGCTCGAGCCCGACTACCTGGCCTACATGCTCAAGTACGATTCCGTGCACGGCCGCTTCAAGGGCGAGATCGCCGTCGACGGCAGCAACCTGGTCGTCAATGGCAAGAAGATCCGTCTGACCGCTGTCAAGGATCCCGCCGAGCTGAAGTGGAACGAAGTCGGTGCCGACATCGTGGTGGAATCCACCGGCCTGTTCCTGACCAAGGAAACTGCAGCCAAGCACATTGCCGCCGGCGCCAAGAAGGTGATCATGTCGGCCCCGTCGAAAGACGACACTCCGATGTTCGTCTATGGCGTGAACCACACCACCTACGCCGGTCAGGACATCATCTCCAACGCCTCGTGCACCACCAACTGCCTGGCTCCTGTCGCCAAGGTGCTGAACGACACCTGGGGGATCAAGCGTGGCCTGATGACCACGGTACACGCCGCCACTGCCACCCAGAAAACGGTGGACGGTCCCTCCAACAAGGACTGGCGCGGCGGCCGCGGCATCCTGGAAAACATCATCCCCTCCTCCACTGGCGCCGCCAAAGCCGTGGGCGTGGTGATCCCCGAGCTGAACAAGAAGCTCACCGGCATGGCTTTCCGGGTGCCGACTTCCGATGTCTCCGTCGTGGACCTGACTGTTGAGCTCAACAAGGAAGCCAGCTACGCCGAAATCTGCGAAGCCATGAAGGCCGCTTCCGAAGGCGCAATGAAGGGTGTTCTGGGCTACACCAACGAAAAAGTGGTGGCGACCGATTTCCGCGGCGAGTCCTGCACCTCCGTGTTCGACGCGGAAGCCGGTATCGCCTTGGACAAGACCTTCGTGAAGGTCGTGTCCTGGTACGACAACGAATGGGGCTACTCCTGCAAAGTGCTGGAAATGGCCCGGGTGATCTCCAAGTAATCACCCTGTAGCTGTACCGGTCATGGGGGTTCTCCCCCGTGACCGCGCCCCTTTCCCTCGTATCACTCCCCCTTTCGGAGTCGAGCATGCAATTCAAGAAGCTCACCGACCTGGACGTGGCCGGCAAGCGTGTGTTCATCCGCGCCGACCTCAACGTTCCTCAGGACGACACCCTCGCCATCACCGACGACACCCGTATCAAGGCCGCACTCCCGGGTATCCGCTATTGCCTGGAAAAAGGCGCTGCAGTGATGGTCACATCCCACCTGGGCCGCCCCACCGAGGGGCAACTCACGGTGGAGGATTCCCTCGCCCCCATCGCCACCCGCATGTCCGAGTTGCTCGGCAAGCCTGTTCGTCTCGTTCAGAACTGGGTGGAAGGCGGCTTTGAAGTTGCCGCGGGTGAGGTGGTTCTTCTCGAAAACTGCCGGGTTAACAAAGGCGAAAAGAAGGCCAACGACGAGCTTTCCCAGAAAATGGCCAAGCTCTGCGACATTTGGGTCCATGACGCGTTCGGCACCGCCCATCGCGCAGAAGCCACCACCTACGGTATGGGCAAATACGCGCCTGTGGCCTGTGCCGGTCCTTGCGTGGCCGCCGAACTGGAAGCGCTCTCCAAAGCGCTGGCAGCACCCGCCCGTCCGCTGGCGGCAATTGTTGCCGGGTCAAAAGTCTCCACCAAGCTGACCGTGCTGGAGGCGCTGGCAGACAAGGTGGACCAGTTGATCGTCGGTGGCGGAATCGCCAATACTTTCCTGCTCGCATCCGGCAAGAAGATCGGCAAGTCCCTGGCGGAGCCGGATCTGCTGGAGGCCGCCAAGAAGGTCATGGACAAGGTAGCCGTGCCCCTGCCCACAGACGTGGTGACGGCGAAAGAGTTCGCTGCCAGCGCGGCAGCAACCGTCAAGAACATCGATGACGTGGCCGACGACGACATGATCCTGGACATCGGCCCGGATTCCGCCAAGGTGCTGGCCGACCTGATCGCCAAGGCAGGTACGGTAGTCTGGAATGGTCCCGTCGGCGTATTCGAGTTCGAGCAATTTGCCAACGGTACCAAGGCCCTCGCGGCTGCCATTGCCAACTCGCCCGCCTTTTCGCTTGCGGGAGGCGGCGACACGATCTCGGCCATCAACAAGTTCGGCATCGAAGACAAGGTGAACTACATCTCCACTGCCGGCGGCGCCTTCCTCGAGTTCCTCGAAGGCAAGCGTCTACCGGCCGTGGACATCCTCGAGAGCCGCTTCCAGGGCTGATGCTCCAACCCAGTCGTGACCGGAGCTAATTGCCCGGTCACGACCCAGTAACACATAAGAACTAAAAGGCCAGCTTACCTGGCAACGGAGACAACCCTAACACCATGGAACGCGCCACCAAGATCGTCGCCACGCTGGGCCCGGCCTCCAGCGACATCAAGACTCTCACCCGCCTCATCGAGGCGGGGGTGAACGTGGTGCGTCTGAACTTCTCCCACGGCAAGGCGGAAGACCATCGCAAGCGCGTGGAGACTCTCCAGGAGTGCTGTCGCCTCACCGGTCGCACAGTCGGCGTGATGGCGGACCTGCAGGGTCCCAAGATCCGTATCGGCAAATTTGCCGGGAGCAAGGTGCCGCTCAAGGCGGGTCAGAAATTCATCCTCGACTGCAACTGCACCCTGGGCGACCGCGAGCGCGTCGGCCTGGATTACCCGGAACTGATCGACGACGTGGAGAGCGGCGACGTTCTCCTGCTGGACGACGGCCGCATCGTGCTCGATGTGGATTACATCGAAGAAGACGAGATCCATTGCGTCGTCCGTCACGGAGGCGAGCTGTCCAACAACAAGGGCATCAACCGCCAGGGTGGCGGGCTCTCCGCGCCCGCGCTCACGCCCAAGGATATGGAGGACATCAAGGTTGCCGCAAGCCTGAACGTGGATTTTGTGGCCGTGTCCTTTCCCAAGTCCGGTGCCGACATGCGGCTGGCGCGGGACCTGCTCCGTCAGGCCGGATCCGACGCGATGCTGGTCGCCAAGATCGAGCGCGCGGAAGCCATTCCCGCCATCGAGGACATCCTCCACGCCTGTGACGGGCTGATGGTGGCCCGGGGAGATCTGGCCGTCGAAGTCGGCGATGCCGCCGTACCCGCCCTGCAAAAACGCCTCATCCGCCTGGCCCGCGACCACAACAAGTTCTCCATCACCGCGACGCAGATGATGGAGTCCATGATCGTCAGCCCCATTCCGACCCGCGCAGAAGTATCCGATGTGGCCAACGCTGTGCTGGACGGCACAGACGCCGTGATGCTTTCCGCGGAAACTGCGGCCGGGGACTACCCGGTGGAAACGGTGGAATCCATGGCCCGGGTGTGCGTCGAGGCCGAGAAGTTCATGGAGGTTTCCCTCGACAAGGATTTCCTCGACCGGATCTTTCACCGCGTGGATCAGTCCATTGCCATGGGAGCGTTGTTTACCGCGCACCATCTGAAAGTTAAGGCCATCGCCTGCATGACCCAGTCCGGCTCCACTGCGCTGTGGATCTCCCGCTTCAACAGTGGTGTCCCCGTCTATGCGCTGACACCGGAGCAGCGCACCCGCTACAAGGTCAGCATGTACCGGGGGGTGAATCCCATCGTTCTGCCCCTGGAGCACGATGATCGGGACGGGCTTCTGCGCAAGGCCGAGCAGGCGCTGGTGGACTCCGGCGCCGCAGAACTGGGAGATCTGGTGGTCCTCACCCTGGGCGAGCCCATCGGCAAATCCGGCGGCACGAACACCATGAAGATCGCGCGGGTCGGGGAGTTTGTCTCCCCGGCCCTCGGCAACACGGAACACCGCCACTGACAGCGCGCTCTCGATCGGCGGGCAGCGGATGCAGTGGCAGGAGAATCAAACCATATCGCCGATCCAACTTGAACGGAAACTGTAGGAGATAAGCACCATGCCCATCGTATCCATGCGCCAACTGCTGGACCACGCTGCCGAGAACGACTACGGCCTGCCCGCCTTCAACGTGAATAACATGGAGCAGGTGTGGGCGATCATGGAAGCCGCCAACCAGCTCGACGCCCCGGTCATCATGCAGGCTTCTGCCGGGGCCCGTAAGTATGCAGGCGAGCCCTTCCTCCGCCACCAGATCCTGGCCGCGCTGGAAGCCTACCCCCACATCCCCATCGTGATGCACCAGGATCACGGCCAGAGCCCCGCCGTGTGCATGGCGGCCATCAAGTCCGGCTTCAGCTCGGTCATGATGGACGGCTCGCTGGAAGCGGACGGCAAGACCGTCGCCTCCTACGAGTACAACGTGGAAGTCTCCCGCAAGGTGGTGGAGTTCTCCCACGCCATCGGTGTTTCCGTCGAGGCGGAACTCGGGGTGCTGGGCTCCCTGGAAACCATGAAGGGCGACAAGGAAGACGGCCACGGAGCCGAAGGCACCATGACCCGTGAGCAGCTCCTCACCGACGTGGAGCAGGCCGCCGACTTCGTCAAGCAAACCCAGTGTGACGCCCTGGCCATCGCCATTGGCACCAGCCACGGCGCCTACAAGTTCACCAAGAAGCCCACCGGCGACATCCTGGCCATCGACCGCATTGCCGAAATCCACGCCCGCATCCCCAACACCCACCTGGTGATGCATGGCTCCTCCTCCGTGCCGCAAGAGCTGCTGGCGGAGATCCGTCAGTTCGGCGGTGACATGAAGGAAACCTATGGCGTGCCGGTCGAAGAGATCGTCCGCGGTATCAAGCACGGCGTGCGCAAGATCAACATCGACACCGACATCCGTCTGGCCATGACCGGTGCGATCCGCCGCTACTTCGCCGAGAACCCCGGCAAGTTCGACCCGCGCGATTACCTCAAGCCCGCCCGCGAAGCGGCCAAGAAGATCTGCCTGGCCCGCTACGAATCCTTCGGCTGCGCCGGCCAGGCCAGCAAGATCAAGCCGCTGGCCCTGGAGAAGATGGCCGAGCGTTACGCCAAGGGCCAACTGAACCAGATCGTCAAGTAAGCCCCGGCTTGCGCTGTAACAGGGAGGCCGCCGCTGGCGGCCTTTCTGCTTTGTTGGCGAGCCCGGTTAGAATTCCCAGCTCTGAACGTGAATCCCGAAACAGCTCCCTTGGAACCGCTCATCACGCCCATCAACCCGTTGCGCGAGCACCCCTTGAGGCATGTGCTCAACAACGAGGTCCACGCCCGCCCCCCCGTGTCGGTGGCGGTACCCGAGCAGGTGAGCTTTCTCGCCCTGCTCCAGCGCGGCACCAGCCCCGAGCAGGAAAGCGCCCACCTGGCCCGCCTGGGCGAGCGCCTGGGGGTGGCCCTGCCCATCAAGGATGGCGCCCACCTGGTGGTGGACTTCCCCGCCTTCCGCCTCAAGTGGGAGCGCCACAACGAATTTTCCAGCTACTACTTCTTCCGCAAGCCCCAGCCGGACGATCTGCCCGAGGCCACAGCCCTGTCGGCGGTGCCGGCAGACTGGCTCGGAGGCATACCCGGGCAACTGCTGGTCGCCACCCATGTGGAGTACCGCTCCGTGCGCGAAATGGCCCCGGAGGCCGTGCGCGCCCGCTACCGGCAATCCGGGCCCGCCGCCGTGGGCGCCCGGGTAGCGGATGGCGGCGGCTGGGTGTTCACCGATTTTCTCATCGGCCCGGACGGCTATTCCCGCTTCGTGCTGCTGGACGACGGGATGACCCGCCGCCAGGCCGGCCGCACCATTCAGCGCCTGGTGGAAATCGAGACCTACCGCATGATGGCCTTGCTGGCCCTGCCCAAGGCCAAGGAGGTCGGCAAGCTCATCAGCCGGGCCGAGCAGGATCTGGCCAAGCTCATGCGCCAGATGGGCGAGAACAACAGCCCGGACGACGAGCGGGAAGTGTTGCAGAACCTCACCAATCTGGCCTCCGAGGTGGAGGCCTCCCTCGCCCGGACCTCGTTCCGCTTCGGCGCGGGCGCCGCTTACCATCGGCTGGTGCAACAACGTATCGCCGACCTGCGCGAAGAGCGTCTGCCCCACATGCCGCCCATCGGCGAGTTCATGGAACGGCGGCTCAGCCCCGCCATGGCCACCTGTGCCGCCATCGCCCGCCGTCAGGAGGAACTCTCCGCCCGCATCTCCCGTAGCAGCCAGCTCTTGCGCACACGGGTGGATATCGAGCTGGAGCGCCAAAACCAGGAACTGCTGGGCCAGATGAACAAGCGGGCCAAGCTGCAACTGCGGCTGCAGGAGACGGTGGAAGGGCTCTCCGTCGTCGTCCTCACCTACTATGGCTCCCAGCTCGTGCAATACCTGGCCAAGGGCACCAAGGATCTGCACCACGCCTCGCCCGACGTCATCACCGCCATCTCCATTCCGGTGATCGCCTGCCTCGTCGCCTGGGGCACCCACCGCATGCGCAAGGCCCTGGCCGCTGAAGAAGGCCAAGGCCACTGACCCACAACCCTCACCCCCTCAGGACACCACCGTGAGCGCTCTGTTCGAATCCACCATCAGCTCCCTGCCCCTGCTCGGCCGCGGCAAGGTTCGCGACATCTACGCCGTGAGCGACGAGCATCTGCTCATCGTCACTTCCGACCGGCTTTCCGCCTTCGATGTCATCCTGCCCGACCCCATCCCCGGCAAAGGCCAGGTGCTTACCGCAGTGGCCAACTTCTGGTTCGCCCGGCTGGGCCACATCATCCCCAACCAGCTCACCGGCATCGACCCGGAAAGCGTCGTGGCCAGCGAAGAAGAGCGCGCCCAGGTGCGGGGCCGCGCCCTGGTGGTCAAGCGCCTCAAGCCCCTGCCCATCGAGGCCGTGGTGCGGGGCTACATCATTGGCTCCGGCTGGAAGGACTACCAGGCCACCGGCGCCATCTGCGGCATTGCCCTGCCCGCCGGCCTGCAGCAGGCCGCCCGCCTGCCCCAGCCCATCTTCACCCCCGCCACCAAGGCCGAGATGGGCGACCACGACGAGAACATCGACTTCGCCACTTGTGAAAAGCTCGTGGGCCCGGCGCTCGCCGCCCAGGTGCGGGATACCGCCATCCGCCTCTATACCGAGGCCGCCGCCTACGCGCTGACCCGCGGCATCATCATCGCCGACACCAAGTTCGAATTCGGCCTGGACGCCGCCGGCCAGCTCCACCTGATCGACGAAGCCCTCACCCCCGACTCCTCCCGCTTCTGGCCCGCCGACAGCTACCGGGAAGGCATCAGCCCCCCCAGCTTCGACAAACAGTTCGTCCGCGACTACCTGGAAACCCTGGACTGGAACAAACAAGCCCCCGGCCCCAGGCTGCCCGCCGACATTCTGGAGAAGACCAGCGCCAAGTATCGGGAAGCGCTGGAGCGGTTGGTGGGGTGAGCAAGAAAGCGAAACGCCCTGGTCGCGCAGTTCAAGGCACTTCGCCGACGCTGCGCAGCACTTCCGCGATGAGCGCGTCGCCGAGAAAGTAATTCGCCCGGCGCAAGTCCTCCAGCACCGGACGCAGCGCCCCGATCGCACCGATCTGCCGGGCACGGCGCATCACGCCAATGAGCCCGATGAATCGCAAGCCCCGCGCCTGTGCCTCGATGCGCCCGGCGCGGTCGTCGATCACCAGCAGACTGTCGGCGCAGCGCTCCGCAAGACAAATGCTGCTGGCCTCGCCCGGGTCGATATCCGGGTTGATCGCCTCGAATCCGGCCACGTCCACTTCCGCAACCCGCAGCCAGCCCTCCAACGCCGCCACCAGTTCCTCCTGGCCCGGAAAAGCGCCACCGGCCGTCAGCTCCCGCCGCACCGTCTCGGTGATCCAGACCTGCCCGAACACCTGGCGCAACACCTCCAGCCGCCCGATCAGGGACAGGGCGATCAGCGGCCCGGCGTCGGCGATTACGACGGGAGACGTTCCCGGAACCATGCGTCGGCGACCGCCATGTCGTGGGCCGCATCCTCGGGCGTCGGGCTGACGAGGGGGATGCCCATGCGGCCAAGCAGCGCGATCCATTCCGCCAGCGGCTTGCCGGCCACGCGCGCGGCGTAGCCCAGCGACACGTTGCCCTGCCGGAACAGCGCCACCGCAAGCGCCACCCGCACCCCCGCCACATCCCCGGTGCCGAGCTGCTTCAGATCCACCAACAGCGCCTGGGGCTCATCCCGGTTCATGACCACGACGACATCCTCACGGGCGTCGCGCAGGGCCGCCGACGGGTTGTTCTTGAGTTCGCGGATATTGACGGTCTTCATGGTTCCCCCGGGATATCCCACATGATGTAGGAACATCCTAACACGGGATGCCAGCATGGCTGGCACGAAGGCGCCGCCTGCGGCGGCGCTCAACCCC
>JRYG01009883.1_pt1 | contig 13194 bp, 11 predicted proteins | sample 235341 | NCBI WGS metagenome assembly JRYG01 (sample SAMN03074218, study PRJNA261478) | activated sludge metagenome | biome: Wastewater Treatment Plant; feature: Wastewater; material: Activated sludge; isolation source: activated biomass of a wastewater treatment plant treating hydrocarbon... ... | reverse complement strand
AGGAAATACGCACGACCTGCGCGGAAAAATTATACGCATAAAACCCCTGCCCGATGGAACTTATGCCATCCCCGCAGGCAATTTATTCCCCGCCGACGGCTCCCGGGGCCGCCCCGAAATATACGCCATGGGCTGCCGCAACCCATTCAGGATAAGTATTGATCCCCAAAAAAATGTCCTGTATTGGGGAGATGTCGGTCCTGATGGCGGACAAGATGGCCGATACGGCCCCCAAAGTTATGATGAATTCAACCAGGCCATACAACCGGGTTTTTTTGGCTGGCCCTATTTTGTGGGCAATAACAAAGGTTATCCCTACCGAAATTTCGCAACAGATAGCGTCGGCCTGCCTCAAGACCCCGCCCACCCAGTCAATTTTTCACCTAATAACGACGGCAATATAAACCTGCCCCCCGCCCAACCCGCTATGATTTGGTATCCCTATTCGCGCAGCAACCAGTTTCCCCTGATGGGCGAAGGATCGCGCAGCGCGCTGGCCGGCCCTTTTTATTATACCGACAAAATTATGCCCACCGCCACAGTCAGATTTCCCGACTACTACGTGGGCAAGTGGTTCATCTATGAGTGGGCGCGTAGCTGGATAAAAGTAGTCACTTTCGATTCACTACTACGACCCGTTCAGATAGAACCCTTTATGCCCAATATGGAATTGAGCAAACCCATCGATTTGAAGTTTGGGCCCAATGGCGCACTGTATATCCTCGAATACGGCAATATGTATTTTATGGATAACCCCGATGCCCGGCTTGTCAAAATTGAATTTGCCGCAGGCAATAGACCCCCTGAAGCCCGATTGGCTGTTACTAGCGCAGCAGGCGCGGCGCCCCATACCGCCCATTTTTCAGCAATGGCTTCCTACGACCTCGATCGCAAGGACAGCTTGTGCTATGAATGGTTTTTTACCCGCTTTGACCAACCCCAGTCTACTGATGTAAAAACCTCTTTTACTTTTAATACCCCGGGCCGACACCGTGTTTTACTTCGGGTGATCGACAATGCAGGCGAAGTGGCTACTGCCGAGTCAATTATACAGGTCGGCAATGCAGCGCCCACCATCGCCCTGGAGTCGCCTGTGAATAGCAGTTTTTATTTCGGTACAGGAGACTGGCCGTACCATTTTCAGGTTAAAGACGAAGAAGATGACAAAACAGCGGAAGGTATCGACGCTGACCGTATTTTGGTAAATTATACGTATATCAGCGATTTGAACCTGAAACGCGAACTCCTTACCGGGGCCGCTCAACTACCGGAAGGCCCTATTCATCATCTGGAAGGAGCGAGGCTCATCAAAAGTAGCGATTGCTATAGTTGTCACCACGAGGAGCTATCCAATATAGGCCCCTCTTTTAAGGCAATAGCCAAAAAATATAATCAAAGCGAGGCAGTGGTTGATCAATTGGCTGCAAAGGTTATTAAGGGGGGCAACGGCGCCTGGGGGCAAGCCATGATGTCGGCCCACCCCCAACTCGACCAAACTACCGCCAAAAAGATGGTTCAATATGTACTGTCGCTCGGATTGGAAGGAAGATTACCCCTGATGGGCAGGTTATCGCTTCGCGAACATGCCAATAGCGATACACTGGGAATTTATGTGGTTGCTGCTACCTATCGCGATATGGGCTTCCGGGAATACGATCCCGTTTCAACTCGCCTGGTTACTATTTTGCGCCCGCCCCGGCAGGAGGCCGAACACGCTAATCAATTGTACAAAGCCTATATCCCCAATGGCGATCAGCCCGGGGCTTTCGCACAGGTCAATGGCAAAGCCGGCGCGTTTATCAAGTTTAACAATATCGATTTGAAAGGAATACGCTATATCCGCATCCGGCTTCGACATGAAAAACCCATAGCGATTCAGGTCAAACTAGACAACCCTGCGGCAACCCCGCTTGCCGCAAAAGAACTGACAATAAACGGCAATGCAGATTGGAAGGAATATTCAATACCCCTTCCGGCAACCACAGGATTTCACCAACTATACATTTGTATGGAAGGAGAACAGGACTATGAGCCGATGTCTAATGGCATTCGCAAAACAAAAGATATGTGGTGGATGGACTGGATACAGTTTGCAACCAACTGACTATTATTGCCGCCCGCGGCCAGGTGAAGGCGCCGGCGCAATAGTTGGAGTCGGGACAATACGGGGCGACCGGGGTTCAAATAACATATCTATATTGACAGGCCTTCCTTCCGTGACCCATCTGAACCCTTTTATTTTTAACTGTTCATGGTCGGCTTCCCGCATAGGCTTGAAACTGCCTTGCGGCTGGGTGTAGAATTTGATTTGGTTGACCTGGTTATTGCCAAAGTAAAGCACCATCTCGCTGCACGCTGTTTTGTTGACTCCAATGTAGGCCTGCTGCTCGTCCCGGGCGTAATAAACAGACTCGGCGTTGCCTACAACATACATGATGCGCAGTTCGCTGCTGTCAAAGCGGGCAGTGATGTCTTTGCCTTTTATTTGATTGAAAAATAATTCGTCGGGCGAATTAATGATAAACGCATTATTTCGCAATAAAATGGCATCCAACTGCTTGTTTGCCAATTGCATATTGATAGTGTCGGCAGTGAATTGGGTAGTGTCCGACCATACAATGGGATTGTGAAATAACCGGAACATTGAATCAACTGTACTATATGCCAGCGAATCGCACAGGGCCTGCAGATTGCTTTTGTAGATGCGTACATCCCGAAAGGCCTGGAGTAAACGGGTGCTGTCGGAAGCCAGGGTATCGGCCTTGCTCGAAACCAGGGTATCGGAAGTCATAAAAAGCGAATCGCCGTCGATAATGGTAATGAGCAGGGGGCGGTTGTTGCGCCCGCCAACGGCTTTCAGATAGCCGGTTTCGCGGTTATAGTCGGCTTGCTCGCAGGCTACCGTAAGTTGAGCCGAGGTGTCTTGCCACACTACATTGCCCTTGGCTATGCCTAATCCATTGTCGCTGCTGTAATCTAACTCGTCAGCGTCGAGCAATTGTGGCGGATCGCTTACGCGTGACCGCCCTTTTGTTGAATAGCGCTTTTTCCTGACATCGTAGTTAATTTCTTCAGCAGCGATTGTCCTGATAGAATCCTGAAAAAATGCGGCGCCTTTTAACATATAGGCGTCCTGGTTTTCATCGTATCGAATAATATCCGCTTTGGCGCTTCTTTTTCCGGCTTCTTCAAAACTGGCATGACCTTCAAGGGTATATATACTTCGTTTGCCTTCATAGCGTATGCTGTCGGCCCGCGCTTTTTGTTCTCCTTTAAGGTATTGGGCGTTGTCGGTAAAAAGTGCCAGGTTGTTCTGGGTGTCGTAAAAGCCCCCCTCGCAATAAATGCGGCTGCTGTCGCTGGTTACCAATGTCGGCCCCAGGAAATAGACGGTTTTATTTTCCGTATTGAATTTTAAGGTATCCGATCGCAGGCTGAAGCGGGGGTCCACAACAACTACGCTGTCTTTAAAATAAACTTCTTTGGTATTGACGTAGTAATACCCCCTGCTGCTGGTAAGCTGCGTTTCACCCAGCGTCATGACAGCTTTCGTATTATAAGTTGCTGTGCGCGTATTGAGGTCGTATACAAGGTGATCGGTGAAGAGCTTTTGCTCGCCATTCACGAGGATAACCTCGCCGAAGAGTTCGGCAATGCGCAGGTTGCCATCATAGCGCAGCGAATCCGAGAATACGCTCACCGAGTCGCCGTGCTGTATGAGCACTTCTCCTTGCGCTATTACGCGGATATTGTCTTCAATGGTAGCCGAGTCGCAGCTCATATACACGCTATCCTGGCTCAGGGCTACGTTGCCGTTGAGTTTCTGAATAATCTTTTTGTTTTGCTGGATATATTGGAACAGGTCGGCGTGATCGACATTCACCGGTTGCTTTTTGGTGGTATCGCGAGCGGGAGTAGTAGTTGGTTTTTGAGCGCCGGCGAGCAGCGGCATACACAACAGTAGCAGCGGCAGGAGGCCCCATAGCATCCTGTTTGAAAAAAGATTGATAGGCGAATCAATGCGCTGTGACATGTCTTATTTGTTTTCCGCGTATTGAACGCGATGCGTCGGGGTATGTTGGCCGCCAAAGAACCGTTAACCAAGCATTAACCCTTCGCCGGGTTGATTTACGGGGCGAATATACGGACTTTAACGATTTGACCAGGAAAGGATGAGATCAGCGGCCTGTTCTCCAAGCAGGCTGCCGATAGCTACGCCCATGCCACCCAATCTGACCGCCACTGCTACATGATTGTCAACCATCTGAAGAATTGGGTTTTTCTGCGGCCCTACGCCCATAATGCCGCTCCACCAGGTATCGATATGGTGGGGGCGACCCGGCAGGATCATTTCTTTTAAAAGATGCAGCAGCGCATCCCGGATAAGGGAGGTCGTGCCCAGTTCGTCCGTTGTCTCTCCGCTTTTGTCGAGATGGCGCCCCCCGCCCAGCAGAATTCGGCCATCGATATTGCGAAAGTAGTAATACCCCCTGTCGTAGTGGAAACTGCCGCGTAGCTGGAGCCCTGGTATGGGCTGGGTTATCAACACCTGATTGCGGGCCGGCTGCACATCCAAATAAGGCAGCAGCCGCTGTGCAAAGCCATTGGTAGCGACCAATACCTTGTGGGTTTTGATTTCCCATCCCTGTTGGGTATGCAGGATAACATGGCGCGAACCGCTGTCTATTTCAGTTATCGGCGTTCCAAATAGCATACGTATGCCCGCCGCCGCCGCTTTGTCGAGTAATGCGGACATCATCCTGCCGGTATGGATTTGCCCCTCGCCCTGGTTGATAATAAGGTGTTTTACTCCTTTAAAGCCAAAACGTTCGATATGATCATCAGCAATTTCATACGTCTCGCGAAGACCGGTGAGATGGGCGAGTTTGCGGTTAAATGCAGCTATGTGGTTGGCGCAGTCTTCAAACAATTCGACGTCATCGGCGCGAAATACCTCGTAACCGCCCAGCGGCTCATAGTGAAGGGCAGTGTCGCCCACGATTTCTCTCAGCCGTTGCAGCCCTCGCCAGCGGCGTTCTACCAGCGTCCATACTTCTTCCTCGCTGCGTTGCGACATATCGTCGAGCAATTCGGAGATGCTGCCAAAGCAGGCAAAGCCGGCATTGCGGGTGCTGGCGCCGGCGGGCAGCGCCCCTTTTTCAATGATGAGTATTTGGAGCGAATGATCCAGTTTTTTGAGATGCAGGGCAGCGGTAAGGCCTACAATGCCGCAACCGATGATCACTACGTCGGGCGTGCCTATTAATGAGGCGCGTTCCCAATAGCTGAGCGACTGTGCATGAGGAGTGTGGTGGGACATATTCGTTTATTTTGCGTCTAATTTATAGCCATAGTAGTAATTTTGGGCATACAAAATTCGATTTCCATGATTCAACGCATTCAAACCTTGTTTTTATTGCTGGGCGCGGCAGCTTCTTTTACAACGCTGGCATTGCCGTTTGCCACTACCAGCCAGGCCATAGAGGGCTCTGCCATATTCAGCGATCAGATCTTTGATGTCAATGACCACATAGCCTTGTTGGTCGTTTTTGCAGTCGGCGGCGCATTGGCGGTAGCCGCCATTTTTTTATTTAAAAAACGGCCGGTGCAACTTTTGCTGGCATTGCTGGCCGCCCTGGTTAATGCAGGCGGCGGAATTCTTGCCGGCGCTATGTATTCGCAAGACGGCCACCAGTCGCAGGCTGTGCTTGGGGCAGGTATTGCCATGCCCTTGATCGCGCTGGCCATGCACATGGTCGCGCGGCGGTTTATCCGTAAAGACGAGCAGTTGGTGAAGTCGATGGACCGCCTTCGTTAAACGAAAATCGGGTGTCTGCATGTTCGCAGACACCCGATTTTTCGTTCGTCGTTGTAGTAGTATTAAAACTTCTCCGAATCGACCTTTTTCTTGGCGGAATAGTTCACCTTGAGCTGGCCGGATTTCCGGAGTTGCGTTTTTGTATCTTGTACAATACCCATCGTCACGTCGCCGTCGACGCGAAGAGAAGAAGTGATACGCGGCCGTTTGTTTTCAGGCACCTTCACGCGGTGCTTTTCAAGAAACAGCGGAATTTCGTTGAGCTCTGCGAATTTATCGCCTAACTGCAAGCGCGGTTTGGTACCGTACAGGGCCTGGAATTTTTGAATAGGGCGGCCAATGTACAAGTAATTAACCAGCGATTTCTCCTCCAACTTCGTCAATTCTGTGGCGTAGGGCGTAAATACTTTCACCTTGAGCTCGGCAGTACGCATTACGGTTACCACCATAAAGAAGAACAACAAGATGAAGATGATATCGGGAAGCGAAGCCGTAGAAATACTCGGCGAGGTGCCCGATCTTTTCTTGGAAAACTTTGACATAACGCGTTGAGTTTTCGATATGATGGTTATTGTTCTTCGCCGAAGCTTGTCGGTTCCGCCTCTGAGAGTACGAGAGGAATTTCGTCCTGAATAGACTTTCTGATAGCGAAAGGCAATTCATCGCTGTAATCTCTTCCGTACTTTCTTTGGCACATCTCGTTCCAAAGTTCGTTGTATGCGCCCTTCAATTCGTTGTAAACTTCCAGGTAGGTCTTGTAATTCGTACCCCGGTCGTTTTTCAACGAAATGATTGCCCGGGTGGGCTTCTCGGCTAAGTCAGGCCTGCCGTTGGGGTTCATGATGAACTCCTTGGCATTTTCGCGCAGGTCGTTGATATCCATCGGTTGGTTGCGCACCAGCAACTGGTTTTGGGCGTTTACCAATACGGAATAGACGTTGCGCGACTTGAGCTTTAGCTCTTCGGCTTCTTCCTCCGACCAGGGTGGGAGCTTAACGGTGATCCCCTTGTCCTCGGCTACCGTAGTAGTAACGAGGAAGAAGATCAGTAGCAGAAATGCAATGTCAGCCATAGAGCTGGCATTGATCTCGTTTTTCATCAGGTCGCGAGCCTTGGATCCTTTTGCCATCGCTCAATTATTTAAAGAAGTTTCTGATTTCGCCGTAAACGAATGTAACTAAAGTTGCAAAGGCAACGACAACCATAGTTGTCAAACCTGCGCCAATTAACTTCTGCGTATTGTCCGAAACACTCATTTTATCAGCAGCAGCAGCTACTAAGGGATGTGAGTCCGCTTTCGAAGTGCTATAAGCAACGACAAAGAGGACGATCAGTGCTGCAACTCCCAATAAGCCTGTGACGGAAGACTTGAAGTTGGTGGCTATATGCATCAGGCCGAAACCTATGGATGCCAGTACTGCAACCATTACCAGGAAAAACGCACCGAGCAAGCCGATATTAAATATACCGGTGTTGTACTGCTCTTCCTTGGGAAGGGCTTGTAGTTCGCTGTATCCTGACAACCAGGAAATGGCGAACAAGACAGCCAACACTGCACCGGTACCGAAGGCCAGCAACTGCCCGTTTTTTGACAGATATTTATACATAGTAATTCGTTGTCTTATTTTTTGAAAATGTTGTTTTGAGCCAGGATGTCAACCACAGAGATAGAAGCGTCTTCCATCTTGTTTACGATGCCATCGATCTTGCTCACAATGTAGTTGTAGAACAACTGGAGAATAATAGCAACGATAAGACCGAATACCGTAGTCAAAAGGGCCACCTTGATACCGCCGGCAACAATGGTCGGAGAAATATCGCCCACCTGCTCGATACGGTCGAAGGCCTGGATCATACCGATTACCGTTCCCAAGAAGCCCAACATCGGCGCCAGTGCGATGAACAATGAAATCCATACAAGGCCTTTTTCCAACAGACCCATCTGTACGCTACCGTAAGAAACAATAGCTTTTTCAACAGCTTCGGGGCCGTCTTTGGCATTGCGGATACCCTCGTACAAAACGCTGGCAGTAGGGCCCTGGGTAGACTTGCAAACCTCCAATGCGCCGTCAACGTTACCCGACTTCAGTTCGTCATCGATACGCGCCAACAACTTGTCGGTATTGGTCGTGCCGATGTTCAGCGTAATAATACGCTCAATACAGAAGGCCAGGCCCAAAATCAAACAAAGCAGCGGTAAGCTCATCCATAGTGGATCACCATCTATGAAATACTTCTTCACCAGTTGGTAGCCGGAAGGCGCTTCGCTGGGAGCTTCTTCGGCAGGCGCAGCAACTTCTTGCTGTTGTTCTTCCTGTGGTGCAGCTTCCTGTTCGGTTGTCGTGGCTGTAGAATCCTGCGCATATACAGCTACATTGCTTGAAAATACAGCTAGCATCAATACAAGCAATAGAGTCAAAAATTTCCGCATGTCTGTAAGGTTTTACGATTGTTTTAGTGTACAATAGCGAATTTTCAGTTCCTTGCGGAGAGAGCGGGATTCGAACCCGCGATACCCTTTGGGGGTATACACGCTTTCCAGGCGTGCCTCTTCAACCACTCGAGCATCTCTCCTTTGGGAGCTACCGGCCGTTTACACGGTCAGCGACGACAAAAATAAGTATTAAGAACTTTTTAACAACGGTGACGACCACAAAAATTGCAAAAAGATGCTAGAATTCAAAATATTTTAAAGTTATGGGCCTTCCATACGGCTGTTGAACCCTCGCAAAGGCTTATTTTACGGGCTCAGCAGCCGTTTTTTTTGTGCCAAACAATTTAATCGCATTCTCGCTGGTTTGGCGCGCAATGTCCTCCAAAGCGACTTGTTTGACCTCCGCCAGCTTTTCAGCCACTATTCGTACATACGCGCTTTCGTTGCGCTTTCCGCGAAACGGAACCGGGGCCAGGTAGGGCGCGTCGGTCTCTAATACAAGGTGCTCGAGGCCGATTTGTGTCAATACGGCGTCTAATCCGGCCTTTTTGTAGGTGAGCACGCCGCCGATACCCAGTAAAAAGCCCAGCTCGATAATGGCTTCCGCCTGAGCTACCGTGCCTCCGAAACAATGGAATACCCCTCTGAGCCTTGGCTCGCGCAGTTCGCGCAACAAATCAATGAGTAGCTCTGTCGATTCGCGCGAGTGAATTACAATGGGTAGTCCGAATTCCAGCGACCACTCCGCTTGCCGCAGAAACGCCTTCTTTTGGGCCTCAACATGCGTCGTGTCCCAGTATAAGTCGATACCTATCTCGCCGACGGCGGCAAACCTGCGGCGCTTGAGCCAGTCGTATGCAATGGCCAGTTCTTCTTCCCAGTTTTCTTTGATCGAACAGGGGTGCACGCCCATCATCGCAAAACAATGTTGGGGGTATGCCGCTTCCAATTGCACCATATTATTAACGGTGCGACTATCTACATTGGGCAAATAAAACCGGTTGACGCCGGCCGCTATGGCCCGGGCAATCATGGCGTCGCGGTCTTCGTCAAATTCCGGCAAGTATAAATGCGCATGCGTATCTATCAACTCCATCTGCTTGTCGTAATTTCCACAAAGGTATAGATTAATTGCAGAATACTTTTGGCGTATGTTTGGCTCTGTTTTTTCTAACTTTGGCGGTATGGCAAAACAACAGCAAAAATTCTACGTCGTGTGGGAAGGGCATCACCCCGGCATTTACGATTCCTGGGCCGAATGCCAACTGCAGATCAAGGCTTTCCCGAATGCAAAATACAAGTCGTTCGACAGCCGGCAGGCCGCCGAGCAGGCTTTTAAAGGAAATTATTGGACCTATACCAAGGCGTCTTCCAATGCCAGGCCGGCTTCAGCTAACATCAGCCGAAACAATATCATCTGGGACAGCATCAGCGTAGACGCTGCGTGCAGCGGCAATCCGGGCGTTATGGAGTACCAGGGCGTAGATACGCGCACCGGTCGCCGTATTTTCCACAAGAAATTTGACCTGGGCACCAATAATATAGGCGAATTTCTGGCCATTGTTCACGCGCTGGCCCTTTTGCAAAAGGAGGGCAAAAGCGGAACGCCTATATATAGCGACTCCGTAAACGCTATGAAATGGGTGAAGCACAAAAAAGCCAAGACGAAACTGGAACACAATGCGCAAACTGCCGAGTTGTATGAGGTAATTCAGCGCGCCGAAAACTGGCTGTCCGTAAATACTTACAACAATCCCTTGCTCAAATGGGAAACGGAGAGCTGGGGCGAAATACCCGCCGATTTCGGACGGAAATAACGAGCCCGGCTATTTGGATTGTGGATAAAAGCTATGGATGACAGGGCCGGCGGTCCGCCCTTCATTCGCTACGTATAATATGCCGTCTTTGTCAAAACATATTCCCTCCGGCTGGGCGTGTATCTCTTTTTCGAGCTTTTCGATATGCCTGATCACCCCGTCATTGCCCAGTACAACCAATATTTTTCCTACTGATGATAAAATGTACCAATCGCCGGTTTGAGGATGCAGGGCAATACCGGATGGACAAAACCCGTAATCGCTGATACCGGCGGCAAACATCTCGCTCAGCTTCTTGTGGCTTTTTATACCGGGGTTTTGTTCAAGAAAAAGGCGTATGGCTTCTATACTAATAAGGCGTACAGGCTCGGTCGACAAGGTTTGCGTCTTCATATCAAAGGCGTATACGGCCCGTTTGAACAAATAACTATCGCCAGGCCCGGCATTCCCCTTGCAGGCTAGCAATAACCGGCGGCTGGTCGGGTCGTAAGCCAACCCCTCTACATTATTAGCCTTTTCCAGGTGTGTCTTGATTTTCTCTGCGCGTTGGTTTTTTTTGCCGAAATGACAGATTCGGTAGATCGTTCCCGAACTCTTCACCGCGTAGATATCTTCGCCAACTACTTCCACTCCCTCAAAATCGCCGTCTTCGCCAAACTGCGTTTCCGAAATGAGCTCGCCGGTGGTTTTATTGATGACGTATAACCTGGCAGCTTCATCTTGTACGGCAATAAGGTGTTTGCCGTCGGCAGAAATGGTCAACCCCGATATCTCGTGTAGCGAAGCCGGCAGCGTAAACGTTTGGGCCGGCTGCTGCATGGCATAGGGAAATACGTATTCTGCAGAAATACATCCTGCACTGGTGGCAATGAAAAGCAATAAGATCATACTCATGACTGGCAAACGCGGTATTTGATCGGTTTGTTATAAAATTTCAAAAATATTATATGTGATAAATTGATCAATAGAAATAAATCTGTTATTTTTACGGTGTTGTAATGTTCAGCAAGAGGCTCACAGTCCAGGCGTTTTTAACGCGCAAAGACTATATCGCTAATACCATCTAATCTCATCACAAAAATAATTCGGGGTTGATCCCCTCGCCTGCGCATTTGGTTGTGCTGGGGAACGATTGCTTGCAGCTTTTTTGTGCATGTCATGAAAAAAAAGCATCATGTGTTTGAAAGATCGAAAAAAAAAGTTATGTTTGTGTAACATTATAGCGCTTTGATCGTACAAAGCCCTATAGATCACATTCGGCGTTATTACCCCCCTCTTTACGCTGTGATTCAGAGCTGAAGTTACATACCAACTTTTTTAATTCAATTCACTAACAAAGGTCATTGCACCTGGCGCATTATATCCTGTATTTTGATATTGCGTTTAGTTAAAGAGTCGACATGTGGCTATTCGGCATATATCTCCCCCCGTTGCCGAAAGCTTGGCTTGTTTCATAATGCATTCATTTTTTCTTTTTTTTTCATATCAAAACTAATTGATTAGACGTATGAAAGCACTTAACAAATTCATTCTACAACTCACCGCAGTGGTGTTCGGCGTAATGTTGGCCAGCTCCGCTATGGCCCAGCTTACTAACGACCTGTGTACGGGCGCTATTCCCGTTACTTGCGGTCAGACGGTTACTGGCAATACCAATACATCCGGTATTGACGCTCCGCCGGCTTGCGGCCTTACTTTCCCGCGTTACGGCATTTGGTACAGCTTTGCCGGTACCGGCCAGACTGTTACCCTGAGCACTTGCAGCGCTACTACGAACTTCGACACGCAGATCGGCGTATTCAGCGGTTCTTGCACGGCGTTGACTTGCGTAGCCGGTAACAACGACGACCTGACTTGCGCTGTTAACAACCGCAACTCGAGGGTTACGTTTACTACCGCTCCCGGTGTGACCTATTACATCTGGGTAACGGGTAAACTCAGCTCTCGCGGCGCCTTCAGCATGTCGGTTACTTGTACGGGCGGCGTATTCTCGGGCTGCACCAACACGACTGCGTTTGGCTCTGCAACGATCAACACTTCCGGTACTGTTGTGCAGATCAGCTCTTGCAGCTATGCCGGCGAGTATTCTACGATCAACGGCGCTGTTGCCGGTCAAACCTTGCGTTTCACTTCTTCGAACGCAGCCGACTTTATTACGATCCACAGCGGCTCGTTTAACGGCCCGATCGTAGCTTTTGGCGCTACTCCGTTGCAGTTTAACAACAGCTTCACCGGTCAGTTGTTCGCTCACTGGAACCTCGCCAATTGCGGTTCTCAGAACTCTTGTCGTACTACTACCGTGCAGTGTACTTCTTGCACGCCTCCGCCTCCGCCTCCGGGTGACAACGACGCTTGCGCCAACGCTACGGTGATCGCTTGCGGCGGCTCTGCTTCCGGTACTACGGCAACTGCTACGCTCGACGGCCCCGCTGCTTCTTGCACGGGCGGTAGCGTAGCTGCCGACCGTTGGTATATCGTTACGGGCAACGGCGGTACGATCACGGCCAGCCTTTGCACGGGTACTTCTTACGACTCCAAACTGGACATCTACACCGGCGCTTGCGGTGCTCTGACCAGCGTAGCTTGCAATGACGACTTCTGCGGTCTGCAATCGCAAGTATCTTGGGCTGCTGCTGCCGGCGTTCAGTATCGCATCCGCGTACACGGCTTTGCCGGCGGCACGGGCGCTTTCACGCTGAACGTATCTTGCACCACTCCGCTGGTGGAAGGCGTTAACAACAACCCGGTTGAGGTTGCCAACGTTGGCAAACTGGCAGTTGGCGAATTCTTCCCCAACCCCGCTCAGTTCGACAACACGAACGTGAAGATTTACTCGCCCATCGAGTCTAACGCTCGCATCGTGCTGTTCGACAACGTTGGCCGCGCTGTGTACAACCAGGAAGTTGAACTCTACAGCGGTGAAAACAACGTAGAACTGCAACTGAACAACCTCGCTATCGGCACTTACTTCGCCGCTATCGACGTAAACGGCGAAACGGTTCGCAAGAAACTCGTTATCGTTCGCTAATCTCTACTCGGTCTGACCGCTACTAGTGGTCTAACCGGTAAGGGCGGCATCAGCAATGGTGTCGCCCTTATTTTGTGAGGGTGGGAGGGTGAGAGTG
>JRYG01001097.1_pt1 | contig 13217 bp, 14 predicted proteins | sample 235341 | NCBI WGS metagenome assembly JRYG01 (sample SAMN03074218, study PRJNA261478) | activated sludge metagenome | biome: Wastewater Treatment Plant; feature: Wastewater; material: Activated sludge; isolation source: activated biomass of a wastewater treatment plant treating hydrocarbon... ... | reverse complement strand
CGCCGGCCACCTGCCGGGCTTGGTCGTGGAAGCCGCTGGTGTAGGCCGGCTGGCCGCAGCAGGTCTGGTCTGCGGGGAAGTGGACCCGCAGGCCCTCACGCTCCAGTAGGCGGATCGCGTCCAGGCCGGCGCCGGGGAAGAACTGGTCCACCACGCAGGTGGCGAAGAAGTAAACGTCCGTGGTGGGCGGAGCTGCCCGGCTAGGTTGGGTCATGGAGCCTCCTCGCTTGATTCGTGCCGTGAAGTAATGCACGGTAAAATGGTCAAACCAATTTATCGGTTTTTATGAAATGTACGATATATCCGTTAGTTAGTCAAACATATTGGGGATTTCCCAGCCCTTGCGATTCCCTTGTTGCTTGGTTAAAATTGCATGGTCTTACCAATCGTGCGCAAGTTTTCCTCCGACGATCCATCATGCCCCAGACCAAGCTGCAGGTTCCCCGCATCTCCGACGCCATCGCCGCGTCCCTGGAGCGCCGCATCCTGGAAGGCTCCCTCAAGCCGGGGGACCGTCTGCCGCCGGAGCGGGAACTGGCCGTCGAACTGGGCGTGTCGCGCCCTTCCCTGCGCGAGGCGATCCAGAAGCTCGCCTCCAAGGGCATGGTGCAGAGCCGCCAGGGGGGCGGCACCTTCGTCACCGACCGCCTGGAAGCGACCTTCATCGACCCCTGGCGCGACATGCTGGGCGCCCACCCCAACCTGCGGGAGGATCTCCTGGAGTTCCGCCGCATGCTGGAGGGGCAGGCCGCCGAATGGGCCGCCGAGCGGGCCACGGAAGCTGACCATCTCCGTCTGGACCAGGCTTTCGAAGAATTGGCCGACGCCTTCGCCAGCGATGACATGAGCCGCCGCTCGGCGTCCGACATCGGTTTTCACCAGGTGATCTGCGAGGCCAGCCACAACGCCATGGTCGGCCACCTGTCGTCGGCGCTGTTCCGCCTGCTGCACGACAACATCCACCTCAACCTGGGGGAACTGCGCAACGTCCCCGGGGCCACCAACCTGCTGCATTCCCAGCATGCCGCCCTCTACAAGGCCATCCGCGAAAGGAAGCCGGCGGCGGCCCGGGCGGCGGCGGAAACCCACATCGCCTTCGTCCAGGAAACCCTGGCCCAGTCGCTGCGCACCGCCGCCCGGCGGGAAAGCGCCGCCCGCCGCCTGGGCGGGGCCGCCCTGGCCGGCGATGAACCGATTTTCAATCCCACCATTGAACAACTCTGAAAGGACTCGGCATGGAAGCCCTCGTCATCCCCTTTGAAAAGCTGCGCATGACCGACGTGGACAAGGTCGGCGGCAAGAACGCCTCACTCGGCGAAATGATCAGCCAGCTCGCCGACACCGGCGTGCGCGTGCCCGGGGGCTTTGCCACGACGGCCCATGCCTACCGCCTGTTCCTCGCCCAGTCCGGCCTCGACAAGAAAATCAATGCCACCCTCGATGCCCTCGACGTCGAGGACGTCAACGCCCTGGTCAAGACCGGCGCCGAGATCCGCCAGTCGATCCTCGACACTCCCTTTCCGATGGAGCTGACCATCGCCATCACCGAGCAGTACCAGCGCCTGGTGGCGGAATCCGGCGACGACATGTCCTTCGCCGTGCGCTCCTCCGCCACCGCGGAAGACCTTCCCGACGCTTCCTTCGCCGGCCAGCAGGAGACCTTCCTCAATATCGTCGGCCTGGAAAACATCATGCACGCCATCAAGGAGGTCTTTGCCTCCCTGTACAACGACCGCGCCATTTCCTACCGGGTGCACAAGGGCTTCGTCCATGCCGACGTCGCCCTTTCCGCCGGCATCCAGCGCATGGTGCGCTCCGACAAGGGTGCCGCCGGCGTCATGTTCACCCTCGATACCGAATCCGGCTACCGCGACGCCGTCTTCGTCACATCTTCCTACGGCCTCGGCGAAACCGTCGTCCAGGGCGCCGTGAACCCGGACGAGTTCTACGTGCACAAGCCCATGCTGGCCGCCGGCAAGCACGCCGTGGTGCGCCGCAACCTGGGCTCCAAGATGATCAAGATGGTCTTCGCCGCCGAGAAGGTCGCCGGCAAGTCCACCGTCACCGAGGACGTGGCCGAGTCCCTGCGCCACCAGTTCTCCATCAGCGACGCGGAAGTCCTCGAACTCGCCCGCTACGCCGTCATCATCGAGCAGCACTACGGCCGCCCGATGGACATCGAGTGGGGCAAGGACGGCGGCGACGGCAAGCTCTACATCCTGCAGGCCCGCCCGGAAACCGTGCAGTCCCAGTCCAGCGCCGGCAAGATCGAGAAATTCACCTTGAAGCAGTTCTCCAAGGTCCTCGCCTCCGGCCGCGCCATCGGCCAGAAGATCGGCATCGGCCCGGTGCGCATCGTCCATGACCCCAAGGAAATGGACAAGGTGCAGCAGGGCGACGTGCTGGTGGCCGACATGACCGACCCCAACTGGGAGCCGGTGATGAAGCGGGCTTCGGCCATCGTCACCAACCGCGGCGGCCGCACCTGCCACGCCGCCATCATCGCCCGCGAACTGGGCATCCCCGCCATCGTCGGCTGCGGCGACGCCACCCAGACCTTGAACGACGGCGACGTCGTCACCGTCTCCTGCACCGAGGGCGACACCGGCCACGTCTATCGCGGCAAGCTGGACTACGAAGTGGTTACCCGCGACATCTCCGCCATGCCGGAGGTGCCGGTCAAGGTCATGATGAACGTCGGCAACCCCGAACTGGCCTTCGAATTCGCCCAGTTGCCCAACGCCGGCGTCGGCCTGGCCCGGGTCGAGTTCATCATCAACAACGTCATCGGCATCCACCCCAAGGCCATCCTCGACGTGGAGCGCCTGCCGGCCTCCAAGCGCGAGGAAATCAAGCGCCGCGCCCGGGGCTACGCCAGCCCGAAGGACTTTTTCGTCGAGAAGCTGGTGGAAGGCGTCGCCACCATCGGCGCCGCCTTCTGGCCCAACCCGGTGATCGTCCGCCTCTCCGACTTCAAATCCAACGAGTACCGTAAACTTCTCGGCGGCGAGCTCTACGAGCCGGAAGAAGAAAACCCCATGCTCGGCTTCCGCGGCGCCTCCCGCTACATCGCCAACACCTTCGAGGACTGCTTCGAGATGGAATGCCGCGCCATGAAGCGGGTGCGCGAGGAGATGGGCCTGACCAACGTGCAACTGATGGTGCCCTTTGTGCGCACCCTGGGCGAAGGCCAGGCGGTGGTCGACCTGCTGGCCGAGCACGGTTTGAAGCAGGGCGAGAACGACCTGAAGCTCATCATGATGTGCGAAATCCCCTCCAACGCCCTGCTGGCCGACGATTTCCTCAAGATCTTCGACGGCTTCTCCATCGGCTCCAACGACCTGACCCAGCTCACCCTGGGCCTGGACCGGGACTCCGGCCTCGTCGCCAACCTCTTCGACGAGCGCGACCCCGCCGTCAAGATGCTGCTCGCCATGGCCATCTCCGCCGCCAACAAGGCCGGCAAATACATCGGCATCTGCGGCCAGGGTCCTTCCGACCACCCGGACCTCGCCGAGTGGCTGATGGACCAGGGCATCTCCTCCATTTCGCTGAACCCGGATACGGTGGTGGATACCTGGACGCGGCTGGCGCAGCACAAGAAGGGCTGACATCCGCCGGCGCGAGCCAATGGCCAGGGCCGGGGCAACCCGGCCTTTTTCTTTCGGAGGAAGCGAACGGCGGTGGGGGGCGGTGTGTGCCCCGCCGGCAGCGATGGCGACGCCAATGAAAATGGGCACCGTGATGGTGCCCATTTTGCTGTGTTCTTGGCGTCCCCACGGGGATTCGAACCCCGGTTACCGCCGTGAAAGGGCGGTGTCCTAGGCCTCTAGACGATGGGGACCCGGACGGTGCTGCGTTTCTTTCACGGTTGCTTGGTGGAGGTAAGCGGGATCGAACCGCTGACCTCTTGCATGCCATGCAAGCGCTCTCCCAGCTGAGCTATACCCCCGTGCCGCGAAAGAGCGCGCATTATAGGGAAAAGGCGAAAGGAGGGGAACCCTTTGGCCGCATCTTTTTTGCGGGCGGGTGGGTTCCGGGATCGCGTTTTCTCAGGGCGCCTCGCGGCAATCCACCTCGAATTCCCCGGCATAGCGAAACACTTGTCCGAAGAGGGGGTGGATCAGCCGGAAATCCATGGCGAAGCGGGTTTCGCCGATGGCTTCCTCGATGATGCGGGTGTGGCCGAGGACCAGGCTTTCGGGGATGGGCAACAGCAGCGGCCCGAATCTGGCCACGAAGCGCACGCCCCGGTAGTGGAGGCGGCCGTCCGCCACGTGGACGGCCATCTGCAGACCCAGGACCGGATTGACGAATTCGATGACCTCGTTGCCACCGGCGGCGACCCAGAAGCTGTTGAAATGGATGACTTGTCCGTCGGGGTACGTGATAGTGCGCCGCCAGTACTGGCGGTCGCCGACGACCCGCTTGTCGACCACGGTCGCCACCTGCCGGCCGCGGCGGTGGACGAGGGCGCCGAGGCGGCGCAGCAGGCTCAGGCAGGGTTGCATGAAGCCCGGGTACTCGATGTCCATGTGGCCACTGTCCCGGGTCGTGCCGAAACGGTAGTGGGCCTGCAGGGCGGGGGGAAGGCGCTCCCAGTCGGCGCCCAGGGCTTGCTGCATGAGGCTGTCCATGATGCGGCTCCCGGAAACTGTTTGAAGACCATCAGCGCCACCACGAGCACCATGGAGAGGAAGGCAGGGACGCCCAGCCAGAACCAGCGGCGTGCCAGGCGCCAGTAGAGCGGCGGCAGCACGGTGGCGTCGGCGACGGCTCGGGCGGCGATGCGCTGCATGCGGATCTGCAGCCAGACCACCGGCAGCCAGCAGGCGCCGGCCAGGGCGAAGAGGAAGAGGCTGGCCGCGATCCACGGCGTCGCCAGGGGCAGGCCGAGGAGATGCACCATCCATAGGCCGCTGATGGGCTGGAGGATGACGGTGGGCGTGGTGAAGATCCAGTCTGCCAGGACTACGTGGCGGTTGGTGACGGCGATGTGGGCGACATTGCCGCTGCGGTCGGCCATCCATTTGTAGAAGGCGCTCCCCAGGCCGGTGCCGAAGAGCAGCACCATGCTGAGGATGTGCAGGGTCTTGAGGAGGGTGTAGGTCATGACGGGCTCCTGGCGGGAAAGGCGTCGGCAAAGAACAGGGGGGCCGCGAAGGCCTGGGGCCGGCGGCCGAGGAAGCGGGCCAGGGGGGCGGCATCGGCCTGGTAGCCGGTCTGCAGCATGCGCAGGTTTTCCGGTTGCAGCAGCGGGTGGATGCGGCGGCCCAGGTGGGCGAGGGCCAGCGCCAGCCGGAAGGGGACCCGCAGCAGGGGCGCCGGCGGCAGGCCCCGGGCCAGGCGCATGCGCCGCAGCCATTCGGCGAAGGTGACGGTCTCGTCGCCGACGATGTCCAGCGTCTGCCGCGCCCGAGGGGTGGCGAGGCTGTGCAGGACCGTCGCCACCACGTCGCCGATGTGGACCGGCTGCAGCGCCTGCTGCCCATCGCCGATCACCGGGATCATGGGCAGGGCGGCCAGGCGCAGGAACAGTTCGGCGCTGCCGCCACCCCGGCCGTAGATGAGCGACGGGCGCAGCACGAACCAGTCGAGGTCGAGGCTGCGCAGGCAGTCGTCGGCGGCGCGCTTGCTCAGGTGGTAGGCGGAAAAGGCGGTCGCATCGGCACCGAGCGCCGAGATCTGCACCACCCGCCGGATGCCGGCCTCGGCGCAGGCCCGGAAGAGGGCGGAGGGCGCAGCGGCGTGCAGGGACTCGAAACGCTGGCTGCCGCATTCGCCGATGATGCCGACACTGTTGATGACGGCGTCGATGCCGCGCAGATGGGGCTGCCAGTCGGCCGGCGAAAGCAGGCGGCGGAAATCGACGCCCTGGCGGCGGGAGGCGGGCGTCACCCGATGGCCGGCCGCTGCCAGGGCGGTGGTGACGTTGCGGCCGATGAAGCCGGAGGCGCCGGTGAGCAGGACGTTCATGGCCGGCTCCCCGGTTGCCGCGGCACGGCCACGAACCGCCCCAGGCGCCTGCCGATGGCCTGCAGGCCGATGAGCAGGCCGGCCAGGGCCGCCATGAAGGCGAGGCGCAGGCTGTCCAGGGGGTTGGCGAAGGCGGTGGCCATATCCACCGTCAGCACGAGGAGCAGGGGGGCGATGAGCAGCATCACCCGGGTGTAGCTCAACCAGAAAGCGGCGGCCTGATCGTCCGGGCAGATACGGGCGAGGACATTGACGAGGGGCAGCGCCAGCGCGCGCAGCACGGCCAGGCTGAGGGCCGTGCTGACGAGGGCCTTGGCGAGCAGGAGGAGATAGGCGTCCATGGAAGGCTCCTGAGGTGTGAAGGGAGCCCCCAGTCTGGCGGTGGCCGGACGGGAAATCTTCCATTTCGATCGAAACGGAGCATGTTTCGGCTCCGGAAAGATCATTCCGGAGCAATAAGCCGCCGCATCAGCGGGTGGCGGCGGTATTCAGCTTGCGGTACTGGCCCGGGGTCATGCCCTCGATTTCGCGGAATGCTTCGTAGAAGTTCGACTGGGAGGTGAAGCCGACGCCCAGCCCCACCGAGAGGACGGAAGCGGAGGGTTCGGCGCGAAGCATGGCCCTGGCGGCAGCGACGCGCTGCTCGCGCAGGTAGCGGGAAAAGCCCTTGCCCAGCCGGGCATTCATCAGTTCCGACAACTGGTGGGGGCTGAGGTCCAGGCGCTCCGCCAGGCGCGGCAGGCTGAGGTCGGCGTCCATGTAGAGCCGCTCGGACCGCATGAGGTCGTCGAGCCGGGCCAGGGCAGCCTCGCAATCCACGTTGGCAAGGGTGGAATTGGCGTAGGCCGCCTGGGCGGTTTCGCGGACATCGTCGGACAACTGCGGGCGCAGGCCGAGGGTCGTCTGCACCAGGAGGAAGGCGAGACCGATGGCGATGGCGTAGAGTTCGTAGAACAGCTTCCCCGGCAGGGTGGCCTGGGCGAGGCCCAGGGCCGACACCCCGGTGGCGATGGCAAAGACGGCCCCCAGCAGGAGCATTTCCAGGGGGAAGCGGGCCCGCTCGCGGCGCAGGGCGTGGAGGCTGCGCCCCAGCCACGCCAGGTAGCCGGCGCCGACGATGAAGGCCAGCGGCAGGGCCAGGTCCACCGGCAGCAGGGGGGCGAGGGCCAAGGGCAGTCCGTGCCAGAGCAGCCGCGGCCGGAGGGTGGGGACGTTCCGCGGGCACAGGAGCGGCTGGCTGAAAAGGTAGAAGGCCGGCGCCACCGCGAACAGGGTCAGGCGGTAGGGCAGGGCGGCGATCCAGGGCTGGTCGAGGTAGAGCCAGGAGAAATGCGCCAGTTGCAGGCCACCCAGCGCCAGCAGGAGCAGCAGCCCCATCAGCCTCGATACCGGCTGCCCCCGGTAATGTTCGCCACGGAAATGCGTCATCGCCAGCGTCAGGGCGCTGAACAGGGAAAAGCCGATCAGGAGCAGGGCAAGGGCGGTCATGGCGGTTGGCGGCATGGCTTCACCAGCCCGAGCGGAAGGTGGGCAGGGTGATGTCGAAGGCCATGGCCGCCAGGCGCAGCCCCAGCACCATGGCCATGCCCGCCCAGGCCGCTGCCACGGCCGGGACCCCGGCCTCCTGCAAGGCGATGACGGCCAGCGCTCCGGCCCAGGCGGCGGAGGCGTAGAGCTCCCCCTTGAGGAAGACCAGAGGCACGTCGTTGCAGAGAATGTCCCGCAGGACGCCGCCGACGACGCCGGTGGTGACGCCCATCAGGCTGGCGACCAGCCAGGGGGCGTGCCATTGCAGGGCGACCTGGGTACCGACGACGGTGAACAGGGCCAGGCCGATGGCGTCGGGAATCAGGAACAGCTTCGGCGGCAGGGGCAGGGCGCGGGCAGCGAAGAAGGTGACGAGGGCGGCGCCGAGGCCAACGATCAGGTAGGTCTGGTCGACGACCCAGAAGACGTTGCGGTCCAGCAGCAGGTCGCGCACGGTGCCGCCGCCGAGGGCCGTTGCCACGCCCACCAGGATGGCGCCGATGAGGTCCATGCGCTTGCGTCCGGCATCGAGGACGCCGGTGAGGGCGTTGACCGCCACGGCCACCATTCCCACCCAGTAGAGGAGGGCGTCCATGGTCATGGCGTGCGGGGCAGCCTCAGCGCTGCCGCTCCTTGGCGGCCCGGCCTGCGAGGACGCTGCCGCTCACCGCACGCTCACTTTCATGGCCCGGGCGGCTTCGCGCTTCGCGTCCTTCTCCTGGGCGTCGGCGCGCTTGTCGTACTGCTTCTTGCCCTTGGCCAGCCCGATTTCGGCCTTGATGCGGCCGCGGGTGTAGTGGAGGTCCAGGGGGATCAGGGTGAAGCCGGCCCGTTCCACCTTGCCGATGAGCTTCATGATCTCCCGGTTGTGCAGGAGCAGCTTGCGGGTGCGGGTGGGGTCGGGGTGGATGTGGGTCGAGGCCGTGGATAGCGGGGTCAGGTGCATGCCGACGATGAAGATCTCACCGTTCTTGATGACGACGTAGGCTTCCTTGATATTGACCCGGCCGTCGCGGATGGATTTCACCTCCCAGCCTTCCAGGGCGAGCCCGGCCTCGTACTTCTCCTCGATGAAGTAGTCGTGGAAGGCTTTTTTGTTGACGGTGATGCTCATGCCGGCGGCGATCCTTTAAAATCCGGCATTTTACAGGATTCGGGAAACCCGCCCCCATGGCCGTCGTCGAGAAGATCGTGCTGATCGAGCATTCCGCCCGGCAGATGTTCGATCTGGTCGACCGCTGCGAGGACTATCCCCAATTCCTGCCCTGGTGCAGCCGGACGGAGCTGAAATTCCGGGATGACACGAAAACCGTGGCGACGCTGCACATCAACTACCACAGCGTCAAATCCTGCTTCACCACCGAGAACGACAAGGAAATCCCGGTGCGCATGAACATCCAGCTGGTGGACGGGCCGTTCCGGCGCCTGGAAGGCGCCTGGCATTTCAAGCCCCTGGCGGAGAATGCCTGCAAGATCGAGTTCCGCCTGCATTACGAGTTTTCCAGCAAGGTCTTCGAAAAGGTCATCGGCCCGGTGTTCAGCCACATCGCCAATACCTTCGTCGATGCCTTCGTGCGGCGAGCCGCCCAGGTCTATGGAGAGAACAATGTCTGAACAGATCAAGGTCCAGGTGTGCTACGCCCAGCGCGACAAGCAGGAGCTCGTGAGCCTCGCCCTGCCGGCCGGCGCCACCCTGCAGCAGGCCCTGGAGGCCTCCGGCCTGCTCGCCAAGTACCCGGAGATCGACTTGAAGAAGAACAAGTTCGGCATCTTCGCCAAGCTGTCCAAGCTGGACGCCTTGCTCCGGGACAACGACCGGGTGGAAATCTACCGCCCCCTCATCGCCGACCCGAAGGAGGTGCGCAAGCAGCGTGCCGCCGAGGGCAAGGTCATGAAAAAGGGCGCCGGCGATGCCGACGCCCCCGAGGCGTGAGGCCTGCCGGAACGGCCGCCTATTTGCAGGCCTCGCCCACGTACTGACGAGTACGCTCGATTTCCTGCTGGCGGGCGGCGTCGTCGAGCACGACCTTTTCCCCCTTGTCGTCGTAGGTGGCCATGCGCTGGCCGCCTTCCAGGGCTGCCAGTTGCCGCCGGGCGCGGTCGCAGTTTTCCTTGCGCTGGCTGGCGGCGGCCTGTTCCTTGGCATCCTTGTCGGCCTTTTCCTTGGCTTCCGACTGGCGTTTCTTGAAATCGGCGTCTTTTTCGGCGGTTGTCTTCGGCCCCGCGGCGTCGGCGGTCGCCGGCGCCGCCGGTGTCGTGGCCGAGAAGCCCGCGCCGCCGACGCATTTCAGATCCTTGACGCGGCCCTGGGGCGGGGAGTCGGAAACCACCGTGCGTCCCGCGGCATCCTTCCATTGGCATGTTTCGGCGGCGGCCGGCGGCACGGCGAAGGCGGCGGCAAGGCTGATTGCGAGCGGAATATAAGCTTTCATGGGCTTCGGATGTGAGTTGGCGTTGCTGTATAATACTTTTTTGTGACCTTGGATCAAAGGCCATGCGACTGCTGCAAAAAGCCCTCACTTTCGACGACGTTCTGCTCGTTCCCGCCCATTCCCAGATTCTCCCCCGCGATGTCAGCCTGACGACCCGGTTGACCCGCAACATCAAGATCCATCTGCCGTTGCTTTCCGCCGCCATGGATACCGTGACGGAAGGCCGCCTGGCCATCGCCCTGGCCCAGGAAGGCGGCATCGGCATCGTCCACAAGAACCTGTCGGCCAAGGCCCAGGCGGCCGAAGTGGCCAAGGTCAAGCGCTTCGAATCCGGCATCCTCAAGGACCCCATCACGGTGGCGCCGACCATGACGGTCCGCGACGTGCTGGAGATCACCCGCCAGCACAGGATTTCCGGCCTGCCCGTCCTCGACAAGTCGGGCAAGGTGGTGGGCATCGTCACCAACCGTGACCTGCGTTTTGAAACCAACCTGGACCAGCCGGTGAAAGCCATCATGACGCCAAGGAAGCGCCTGGTGACGGTGAAGGAGGGCGCCAGCGTCGAGGATGCCAAGGAATTGATCCGCCACCATCGCCTGGAGCGCGTGCTGGTGATCGATGACGAGTTCCGGCTGCGCGGCCTGATCACCGTCAAGGACATCCTCAAGTCCACCGAGCACCCGCTGGCCAACAAGGACGCTTCCGGCCGGCTCCGCGCCGGCGCCGCCGTCGGTGTCGGCGCCGGGACCGAGGAGCGGGTCGAAGCCCTGGCCGAGGCCGGTGTTGACGTCATCGTCGTCGACACCGCCCACGGCCATTCCCAGGGCGTGCTCGACCGCGTCAAGTGGGTGAAGAAGAACTTTCCGCAGATCGAAGTCATCGGCGGCAACATCGCCACCGCCGACGCCGCCCGCGCCCTGGTGGATCACGGTGCCGACGCCGTCAAGGTCGGTATCGGCCCCGGTTCCATCTGCACCACCCGCATCGTCGCCGGCGTGGGCGTGCCGCAGATCACGGCCATCCAGAACGTTTCCGAATCCTTGAAGGGCACCGGCGTGCCGATGATCGCCGACGGCGGCATCCGCTACTCCGGCGACATCGCCAAGGCCATCGCCGCCGGCGCCGACACGGTCATGATGGGCGGCCTCTTCGCCGGCACCGAGGAAGCGCCGGGCGAAGTGGAGCTGTTCCAGGGGCGTTCCTACAAGTCCTACCGCGGCATGGGCTCCCTCGGGGCCATGCAGGCCGGTTCCTCCGACCGCTACTTCCAGGACAACACCTCCAACGTGGACAAGTTCGTTCCCGAGGGCATCGAAGGCCGCGTGCCCTACAAGGGCCCGGTGCTGGCGGTGATCCACCAGCTCATGGGCGGCCTGCGTTCCTCCATGGGCTACCTGGGCTGCGCCACCATCGCCCAGATGCACGACCAGGCCTGCTTCGTCGAGATCACTTCCGCCGGCGTCCGCGAATCCCACGTCCACGACGTGCAGATCACCAAGGAAGCCCCCAACTACCACGTGGATTGATCGGTGTCCAAGTGGCCGACCTGGCTCAAGGCGCTCCTCGTCGTCCTGGCGGTGGCGGGGGCAGTCGGCGTCTCGCAAGTCCTGCTCTATGTGGACAGGATGAGTTCCAGCAAATTCGATCTCTGACAGGTGCCGGGTGACCGGCACCTTTTCCATTGACCCCCGCAACGGGTTTCGCACCATGTCCCACCAGAAAATCCTCATTCTCGATTTCGGCTCCCAGGTCACCCAGCTCATCGCCCGCCGGGTGCGGGAGCAGCAGGTCTACTGCGAGCTGCATCCCTTCGACGTCTCCGAAGACTTCATCCGCCAGTTCAACCCCCGGGGCGTCATTCTCTCCGGCGGCCCGAACTCGGTGTACGAGGCCCTGGAATGGAAGGCGCCCCAGGTGGTCTTCGAGCTGGGGGTGCCGGTGCTCGGCATCTGCTACGGCATGCAGACCATGGCCCAGCAACTGGGCGGCAAGGTGGAAAGTTCCGGCAAACGCGAATTCGGCTACGCCGAAGTGCGGGCCCGCGGCCATTCCCGGCTTTTCAACGGCATCCAGGACCGCAGCAACGACTTGGGCCATGGGCTCCTCGACGTGTGGATGAGCCACGGCGACAAGGTCACCGAGCTGCCGCCGGGCTTCAAGGTCATCGCCAGTAATGAATCCTGCCCGGTGGCGGCCATGGCCGACGAGGACCGCGGCTTCTACGCCGTCCAGTTCCACCCCGAGGTGACGCACACGATGAAGGGCAAGGAGATGATCGCCCGCTTCGTGCACGAGATCTGCGGCTGTGGCCACGACTGGAACATGCCGGACTACGTGAACGAGGCCATCGCCAAGGTGCGCGCCCAGGTCGGCAGCGAGGAAGTCATCCTCGGCCTCTCCGGCGGCGTCGATTCCTCGGTGGTGGCGGCCCTGCTGCACCGGGCCATCGGCGACCAGCTCACCTGTGTCTTCGTGGACAACGGCCTGCTCCGACTCAACGAAGCCGAGCAGGTGATGCAGACCTTCGCCCGCAACCTCGGCGTCAAGGTCATCCATGTCGATGCCACCGAGCAGTTCATGGGCCATCTGCGGGGTGTCTCCGACCCCGAGCAGAAGCGCAAGATCATCGGCCGCGAGTTTGTCGAGGTCTTCCAGGCCGAAGCGCAGAAGCTGCCCAACGCCAAGTGGCTGGCCCAGGGCACCATCTACCCGGACGTGATCGAATCCGCTGGCAGCAAGACCGGCAAGGCACACACCATCAAGAGCCACCACAACGTCGGCGGCCTGCCGGAAACCCTCAACCTCAAGCTCCTGGAGCCGCTGCGCGAGCTGTTCAAGGACGAAGTCCGCGAGCTGGGCATCGCGCTTGGCCTGCCCCACGAGATGGTCTATCGCCACCCCTTCCCCGGCCCCGGCCTGGGGGTGCGCATCCTTGGCGAAGTGAAGAAAGAATTCGCCGATCTCCTGCGCCGGGCCGACGCCATCTTCATCGACGAACTGCGCGCTGCCGACTGGTACGACAAGACCAGCCAGGCCTTTGCCGTCTTCCTGCCGGTCAAGAGCGTCGGCGTCATGGGCGACGGCCGCACCTACGAATACGTCGTGGCCCTGCGTGCCGTCCAGACTCAGGATTTCATGACCGCCGACTGGGCGGAATTGCCGCACTCCCTGCTGAGCAAGGTGTCCAACCGCATCATCAACGAGGTGCGCGGCATCAACCGCGTGGTGTACGACATCAGCGGCAAGCCTCCGGCCACCATCGAGTGGGAGTGAAATCGGGTC
>JRYG01004455.1_pt1 | contig 13219 bp, 9 predicted proteins | sample 235341 | NCBI WGS metagenome assembly JRYG01 (sample SAMN03074218, study PRJNA261478) | activated sludge metagenome | biome: Wastewater Treatment Plant; feature: Wastewater; material: Activated sludge; isolation source: activated biomass of a wastewater treatment plant treating hydrocarbon... ... | reverse complement strand
TTCAAGGCCACCGACGTGGGGGTGTCGCCGTATTCGTACTGCACGCTGGGCCGAAACTCCCCGGTGCCGGTGCCCAGGAAAATCTTGATCTTGTCATTCCGCAGCGCTACGGCAAGATCGGGGTGCCCGTCGCCGTTCAGGTCGTACGCGCCGAAGCCGTTGGCGTTGTCCACGGTGTAGGTCGCCTGGTGCTCGAACTGCCCAGCCCCGAGGTTTTCCACGACGTGGATGCGGCCCTTATTCGCTGTGACGAAATCCAGCAGGGTATCGCCGTTGATGTCGAGCAGCGTCGTGGCTTGTCCGAGGCCGTAGTCGTGGGCGTAGGTCAGTTTAAACAGGAAGGTGTCTTGATTTACTGGTGCTTGCAAGGCGCCTTTGTAAATCCAGGCGGTGTTGTTGGAGGTATCGCTGGCGGCGTCGTAGCCGCCGAAATAATATACCTTGCCTTCGTCCTCCGGAAAAGGAGATTTGCAGATGGTGCGGGTGGCCCGCAGGCTTTTGCCCAACGGAAGCGAGTGATCGGCGTCATGGATATAACCCCAACGATAGTTACCGCTGTCGGACCTCTGTAAAAAGTACGCGCCATTGTTCGAAAGATCGGTATTCTCCTCTGATATCAGACCAACACCGGCCCACCAGAACTCTTGCCCATCCAAAGTGTCGGGTAAGAAATTATTGTAAGCACAAAGCGTATAATCAGCAAAAGGCCATGTTCCGGCAAACAGCGCATCACCAAAATACGCTGTAATATGCAATTCATCACGGACCTGGTGGTTATTAAACGGCTCTACAATCTGAATCATAGCACCCTTGCTTCTTGTGCCTATTATCACCTTATTGCCACTTCCCAAAGGGTCAGAGATACACGTTATACCTCTGAAAATATTGGATTCGTCTGGGCCTGAAGAGGGCGTATAAGGCCAGCGATAAACCAGTTGCCAGGCAGGGTTTATCCCGTCAATCCGCCGGTATAAACCGCCCACGGTATCGGTTCCCACAAGGTCAACACCGGCCGAGGCGTANNTTCCTGCGTGGTATCGATACTTATAAAACCGGGTGCAATGCCGGTGTATTCTGCTTTTACGATTGAGCCCGCCGATATTCCTGCAAAAAGGTATTGTTTGCCGGAGACTTTATCGGTATGAAGTGCAAACGAGCGCACTCCTGCCTCGCCACCCGGAAGCTGAAAAATGTTGTTTTTGTACCATTGGCCCGTCGAGTCATTCCTGACCCAAATGCCCGCTATTCTTGGTTGAATAATATCACTGAAACCGCCAACTAATACATTCACGGGAGGATTTAATGTTTGTCCATTCATGTCTTTATCAAAATAAACAGACACCAATGCTTCGCTCCGCAAAGAGGTATAACCCACGGAGGTATCCACTACCCAGGGTGAGTTATAGCTGTCCTTGCGCAATACCTGTGTTCCTTCGTGTTGGAGTGTAATCGGATAGTCCATCCAGTTGCCCATACCGGCATATAGCTTTCCTTTGTGTTGGACAATCGCCATGGTTTCCGTACTACCGAGATAGCGACCGTTGATGTCGTTTTGACCTGGAAAGTAGTCTTTGTAAAAGACCATACTATCAACCGGATTTTGCGCATAGCTATCCGCAACAACTAAGCTCAGGGCGATAATAACGAGATGGTGTAGAAATAGCTTCATATTTTTTAAATTGAATGATTCAAGAAGTGGAATTTACCGGCTTTCGATAAAATCGTTAAACGCCGCTTCCGCCTGCGCGCTCTCAAATAGGGCGGTATGGCCGAAACCGGTCAACTCTAAAAGCTGTACCTCCTGGCAGGTGGCGCAATTGGAAACTGCCTGTTTGAAGTGGGGCCAGGAGTACATCTGAACAGGGCTGTCATTCAGCCCTTGCACAAACAATATATCAGACTGAAAACCATTGGTAAAGTTTAACAGCGAACGTTGAAAGTAGGCATCAGGGTTTGCCACGGTCGTTCCGTAGGCGTTTTGCAGCAGATTGCAGGCGATGCTGTTCTGGATTTGGCCGTTTTCTTCCAGTTCGCAGCGATACACCAGGTTCAACGGCCCCGGCCCGTTGGCTACCACGCCGTTCGTGGCGTGCAAGGTGTTCAGTCGGGTGACCAGATATCCTCCCTGCGAGTGGCCGGCCATAAAGATTTTTTTGACCGTTATCTTCAATTCCTGGCTGGCCTTGTATTTTACCCACAACAATGCGGCTTCCGCGTGCGGCAGGTTATCGCCCATGAGCAGATTCTCCTCGGGATAGGCCACGCTGACGACCATCATGTCCGAACGATGGAGTATCTTCTTAAATTCATCCAGGGTGTTGTTGGCGGCATCCAGGATTTTATCATCGAAGACAACCGTCCCGTGATAGACGATGAGTACATCCACTGCATCGTTTTGCGGCTTGTCGATAACTACATTGACATTGACACCGTTGTAAACGATGTTTTTGGTAATGCGATAGGCGGTTGCCACCGGGTTTTCCGTTTTATCGCATGAGCATAAGACCGCCAGGAGCAGGTACGATAGTAGTAACTTTTTCATTTGATAAATTTTTTCGTGGTCACCTGACCTTGCTTTCCTTTCAGTTGGATGAAGTAAATTCCTGACTTCAAATATTCCGTTTCAACCTGGAACAGCGCCCCGCTTCTCCGCCCGGAATAAGCCACTTGTCCGATGGCGTTGAAAATCGTAACTATTCCGTCGAAACCGGATGATTCAGTGGAAATGTGCAATACATCTAACACCGGGTTGGGGTAGATATGCCATTCCAGTTCCGGGCGTACTTCGCTGGAACTGGTAGTAATTCGGCTGAAGCACCGCTGAAAAAACGACTGTACGCTGTCCGTGTAAGCCCGGGCGATTGCATACGCGTTGGGCGAAGGCATGATAAACGGATTGTCGTCGAGCAGTTGCTGAAAAACGGCCGAGTCCTGCACCCCGACGTACCCGTTCAGTTCGTCGTGTTCGAGCGCCAGCGGGTAGTGCGGCACATCGTATCCGTTTTGGGCAAAGGTATCGCGCATTAGCACCGCCTCGGCGTACAAGGTGCTACCGGCCTCCTGGGAGAACAATACCCATTCGCCGAGGCCGGGATGGTTCCGCACCTGCAAGGCGGGTGAAGCGTCGTCCCACAGTTCCGGGTCGGTACCCATCGCATTTTTGATGGAGGCCGAATACAGGTTGTTGAAGGCGATTAGCCGGGGGATGTTGTAGGCCGCCGCGTCGAACATACACACGCAGGGTATTTGATTGGGCACACCGTGGGCATCTAAAAAATCCGGGTTGCTCGCTACTACGGCGGCGATGTGGCCGCCTGCCGAGTGGCCGGTGATGCCTATTTTGTTTTTGTCGCCGTTGTAAAGGTGGACGTTGTTGTAAATCCAGGCCATGGCTTTTGCCACGTTCCGGGGATGCTCGGGAAACCGCACGGCATTCGCAAGGGTGGTATCCGGCGGATTGGGCGAAAGGCGGTAGTTGACACTGATAAAGACGTAGCCCTGGCCGGTAAAAAATTCCGGTTTCAGCGCCACATTATCCTTGTCGCCGGCGCGCCAACTGCCGCCATGGAGGTACGCCACGACCGGCAACAATCCCGTATCGCTGGCGGGTTTATAAATATCGAGGCTCAGCAGGTTGGGGTCCACGCCCGGTATGGTGTCGTACTGGATGTCCGTGTAGGAAAAGTATTGCTGCGCGTTCAGGCATTGTAACCCAAGCAGAATACCGAGGAGCAGGATTGTCGCCTTCATTTTTTGATTATTTTAAATGTTTGTATTTGGCGTTGATCGTAGGAAATCCGGAGCAAGTAAATACCTGCTGGAAGGATTGAAAAATCAACCGAATAGCCCTCCGACCGTCCGTACAATACGCGGCGACCGAACGGGTCGTATGCTTCATAGGCGAAGGCGCGGCCGGAAGGGGCTACGCGGAGTTGATTTTCAACCGGGTTGGGATAAACCCTGAAAAAACCTGCGCTGGTCGGCTCTCCGACCCCGACGCTCAAACCGGGGATCACTTCGGCCCGGTATNNAAACCCGCCGAGGTAATACACCCGGTTGCTGTCCTGTGGAAAAGGCGATATTTGCATGGTGCGAACCGATTTCAGCCCGACGCCGGGAGGGATCAGGATGCTGCTGTCCACCACCATGCAGTATGCATAATTTCCTGCGGCATCCCTCATTAGTGTGTAGGCATTATTTGCTTCCGGGGTTCCCAATGGATTGGGGTGTTTAATATTTAAACCCAGAAACCATACTTTTTCTCCGGTAACAGGATTAAACCCTTCATCTAAGCGATTGTAGGCAGCAATGGCAATCAGGCCGCCCAAGCCGCCCCAGGTGTTGGTAAAGGATTGCCTGACGTCCATTTCAAGTACAACATTGACCGTATCACCGGGCATCGGAACAATGCGCTCAATTACTCCATCATATTCACGAGTTCCGATTAAAACATCTGAATTAATATTGACAGGATTGGGAACAGCGGTCAAACTTCGCATACCGGGATGGCTGCTACCCGGCCATGTGTATACCCGTTTCCATGTCGGATTGATACCGTCAATTCTAAGGTAAAGCCCCCCTTCATTCGGGTAACTGTTATTGGTGCCTCCCGCTACATATAAACGACCATTACAAACAGCGCCAGAATGGAAGCGTTCACCTGAAAACAATTGAATTTCGGGAGTTGTGTCCCAAAAGATTTTGTTTGGTAATGATGCATCGTAACTACCTTTGTATAACTTTCCATTCGAGCCACCGGCAAAAACATATTCAATTTCTGTAACTGTGTCTTTATGAAAAGTAAAGGAACGGATATAACTGTCATTGACATTTAAAATAGTGTCTATGTTGGAAGAAGGCACCCACGTATTATCTTGGTCATTTCTTGTAAAAACCCTGATGTTTCTATCTGTGCCAAAAGGCTGGGTCATGCAACTGGCCACCAGCAGGGTGTCGGGTTGGGGCAAGGGATTTCCGTACCGGTTTGTGGTGAAGACAAAAGAATTCAGGGCGTCGTTGCGCACCACGTTTTGCGGGAAGGTATGGTCCACCTTCCATGCAGTGTTGTAGGTTTCTTTCACCAGCATTTGCGGGCCGTGAAGGCTGGTATTGTTCCAGTACGAGGTGGCGGAGAATAGTTTTCCTTTGTGCACCACGATCCACATCACTTCCGTGCCGCCGATAGTTTCGCCGTTGGGGTCAGGTTGTCCGATGGCCAGGTCTTTGGAGAAGTGGAACCAGTTGAAGGTCGGGATAGAGGTTGTTTGTGCCTGGCTTTGAGCCGTCCAGAGGGTCAATAAGGCAAAAGCGATTAGGCAAAATTTGTTCGTACACATCAGTTTTGATTTACCTTTATTAGAGTCAAAAAATCCTGATTGGTTAAAGCTGTCAGTAATTTATATTTTGGGCGGGGGAAAAATTTAATCCCGCTTGGGCGGGACAAGTCGCGCGGCAAGCCGTTTTAATTTTGCGAAAGATTGGCGGCCTTTTATTTGTCTTTTCGTTGTTATTACTTCAGCCAGCCTGACACAAAACCCGTGTTATGCGCTGCCCTTCTTTTCACCGTTTTAGTAATTTAATAGTCCTATCGTCAACTTTAAGAAAATAAATACCACTTGATAAGCCGGAAAAATCTTTCTGCTCAATGTTTTTTCCTGTCCAAATGACTTGACCCAAGCAGTTAATTAGCGTACATTCTCCTTTTCCTGCTTTATTAGTAAGGTTGATGGTGTTTGAAAATGGATTAGGGAAAGCTACGATTTTAGCGTTTGTTTCGTTGGTGTTTTCAATTCCCGTTGTTAAGCAGTTTAATGTATAATTCTGGAAAAATGACCAAAGTAAATCAGTTGCGCTAATTTGAGTTGAAACAGGATTGTTGTTCGGATTTCCTCCCGGCCAACTATGGCTACCATCAGTGGTCGCATAATGATGAATTTCTACATTGCACGAACAGTTATGTATTTTGATAAAATCGTAATTGGCGCCATTTCCATTAATGATGGTGTCTCTTGTCTGGCAATTGTTTTTTTGAGACCAAAAATCCATTGTGCTGTCTTGCCCCGGGAAATAAATTGTCGTTAATGGAGGCGCCCCTCCCATACCGCCTGTATAAAGTACAATTGGGTCCACTTTTGAATGAAAACTAATGACGGGAATTTTATTTGAGGGGTTACAAGGGTAATACATCTGCGAACAAGCATTAGGTGCGATAGCAGCAATTTTGTGACTTAATTCGCATGCTAACCGATAGCACATCATTCCACCATTTGATGATCCCGTTGCATAAACTCTAGTCGTGTCAATAGAATAATCATTGAAAAGTTTGTTTAGCATTGCATCAATAAAACCGACATCATTCACTACTTGGTTCATAGCCGGAGGGCAACAATTTCCGGCATTCCATGAACGATTTTGATTAAACACAAGTCCTTCAGGATAAACCACGATAAAACTTGAACTATCTGCTTTTTCAGAAAGTTTGCTTTGGTAGGCGAACACAGTCCACCCTTGAGCACTCGTAGCCGCCTGCTGACCACCATGAAATCCGATAACTAAAGGGTAGTTGGAGTCAGGATTATATCCAAGCGGTAAATGTGTATTATATTTTCTCCAATATCCACCAACATAAATACTGTCGTAAATCTCGGTTTGTCCCAATACCAAGTTTATTGAAAAGATCAGAAAAGTCAGCGTTGTAAAATATTTTCTCATTTGACTGATCATTATCGAATAATTTTACTTCGCTTTACAGGGTTTCACATGACGGATTGCATGTAGGTGCAGTATCGGATTAGCAGCACTTCCCTGCCCGGTTAGCACAAAGTTTATTAGAAGCACTGACCTTCGATTTACCACCTCATCGGCTATTGCCAATTTTTTACAAACTTTTTAGTCGCATCGCCCCCCCTTTTCACTCCTGATTTGAACCACATAAATCCCCGGTTTCAAATGCCCCGCCTCAACACTGAACTGCCCCCCGCTTTTCCAACCACCGGCCACCATTTGCCCCATACTGTTATAAACGGCTACCGTTCCGGAGAAATCGGCCGGCAAACCGGAAACAGTCATCGCATCCCGCACCGGATTGGGGAAAGACGCTCTTTTTTATTTCGTTTTACCGCTTAAACACGACCGACCGCTAAGGCGTCACTATCACTTTTTGAGTCTGCACAACGCCATTAGTCTGCAGAACGACGTAGTAAATGCCTGGCGTCAGCCTCGAAGTGTCCCAATTCATGATATGCTCGCCGCTTCTAGTCAAACGGTTAGGTTGCAAGGTGGCAACCAAACGGCCTTCAAAATCGTATACCGTTACGCCAACGGTACCGGTTTCTGCCAGGGTAAAGCCAACTTTTACCAAACCTTTAGCAGGATTGGGCGCCACCGGGTACAAACGGGTCTGGTTGAAATGGAAACCGGCATCCTCTGTATCAGTTGTGCTACCAATGAGGTCCAGCTCTTCATCGCCTGGTTGGTAGGGCAACCAAAGCAGGGGTAGATAATACATCTCATCAGCAGTACCTTCTCCCCATGTGACAGTTTGGGGCGGGAAATTGGGATTAAAGGGATTGTCAGATGTATTATCATACGTAGCAAAAGCATGTATTTCTGTATCTTTAGGCAACACTTTCAGTGTCCTGAAATGGTAAGTTCCTTGCCAATTAAAATCCCAGTTTTCAATATGGATAAGCGGTATTGTGTCATTTTGAGGTGTCACGGCAAAAACGCGCCAGTTTTTACCCAATAAGTGGCAATGCGGCATGATGCCGAGTAAACTTACGGCTAAAGGTGTCTTGAAAACCCCATGGAATTCCTTTATCGTATTGGGTTCCAAGACAAACGGGCCGTTAACCAGGCTGGGCGGTAGCATGATATGGGAGCGAACGTATCGGGAAACCGGCTGATCGGAGAAGAATAAATTGACGGTAGACGAGTCAGCTTCGTCGGTGGAAGTAGGCGCGTAATGCACCTGCAAGACTAAATCGCTGCCGGCAAAAATACGTTGCGCCATGCCATGTGAATAAACATTGGGCTTTGCACCCGGCACATAGGTCGGGAGTTGCGGGCCAAAATTAGCTTGGCCGCCGCCCTGCCCCTGACCGCCTACGAAACCGTATTCGGGCGTCTGCGCATCTAAGATAGCAGCAGTCCCACTGGTATCAGCCCAAAACAAAGCGTGGTGAACAATCGCAGTATTTCCCGGACGCATCTCCAGCGCAACAAGGTTTTTATCTTCCGTAAGTCCGGTGGGTAGAACGAAATAGCGATATTCGTCATAACCAGTTCCCTCGTGCACATATGATTGTGAAAAAGATAATACCAGATCAGGCGTTCCTACTTGCGATCCAGTAGGAAAAACCGGAAGCGGAGGTTCGAGGGCAGGATCGCCTTGTGGCGCCCCACCGTCAACCCAGGCTTTTATTGTGGTAATCTCCTCATCGGTAAGGTAGTTTTCGCCAAGGTACTCCACGCCGAAATCAGGGTCTGCCTTCCATGGAGGCATGTAACGTATTTCGGTGACGTATTGCACCATGTTGGCCCAGTTATTCGCTTCAGTATAATTGGTCAGCGAAAATGGCGCAATCTCGCCAGGGCGGTGGCAAGAAGTGCAATGCTTAAAAACTATGGGCGCCACGTGTTCGCTCCACGTTATCTGCTGGGCCGAAACTGAAAGGGAGACGGCAATTACATAAAAACCGAGTAAAACAATCTTTTTCATAGGCGAGTATTATTTTAAGATACAACCAACCGGAGTTGTTCGCGACACAAGAACGGGTTTATTTTGTTGAATAGAATAAAGTGCATTCTCCAATTCATGCGAGGTCACCACTTGCCTTCGTTGCCCGACACGTTCAAATAAATTATCGATACGCCCCTGGTAGTATACCGAATCACGCGTTTCGTTGTACACCACTACCTCGGGCGTAACAGTTACGCCAAAGCGCTTGGCCTGGTCGTAAGCGCCTGAACGCGTGCAAGGAAAAGGCAATTGATATTTTTCGACAAAAGCCTGCATTGTTGAATCTTCCGAAACAGGGTTGGGAAAAAAACCGGTAAAATGAATGCTATCACTAGCAAATGTGCGGTGCAGATTTTGCAGTTTGTCTGTGTAGGCCTGGGTGATTTTACAATCTTCCAGTAAAAAAAGGCACACCTGATAAGTATTTGAGGAAGAGGCGGTTTGCCCATTCATAGATAACCCCTCGGCAATTAGGGCTATTAAAATGATGATATGTTTGTACATGATTAGTCTTGTTTGAAATCCTACTAGCATTTAGACTAACTTTTGTCTGTGAGGTTTAATGCGGCTGATTATTTTTTTCAAAGCACCGTTTATTTGACAAGACCGCATTTCGGGACTTCACTGCGCCGCACTCGCCAACATATAAATCTAGACACGCCATGATTCATCTGGACTTGAACCATTTGCGTTAAAAACTGGAAAGGCCAATAAACAAAAAACTACCGCTTCATCGCTTCACCACCACCTCCGCACCCACTCTCAGACGCCGGGTCTGATCCCAAAGCGTGAGTACGTATGCGCCCCGCGGATAAGCGGACAAATCAACCGGCCCGGCCGACAGATTGACGACATCCAATAACCGGCCGTCCACACTACTAATTTGCACCGTTGTTGCTTCTGAAATACCGGGCGAGATGTGTAGCGGTCCGTAGGTCGGATTAGGGTAGAAAAGGGGCGCTGCGGGTTCGCTTTCCTGCTGAGTGAACTGCGTGGAAGAAACCGGATTGCCAGAGGCGGAAATCTTTAAGATCACCAACCGGCGCGCGCCGTTCTCTATTTTATAGCAGTTGAGCAAAATGCCGCCGTCTTCGGTGGGGTGCTGCGAAATCGGGAAAACGAATGACTGCTCGTTTTCAAAGTTCAACTCGGTTTTCCAGATCAGTTGAAAATCCGGTGTAAATTTATACACCATTATTTTTTCGAATAACTCATGCGGAGCGGCGTAGAACACGTTGTCCTGAGCATCAAACCCGAAAGGCATTTTGCCGGATACCAGGTAACCGCAATCGGGCAGTTTCAACCGGTGGAGCACCGTCCAGGCGCTGTCGCGAACGTCGATGGTGGCGTTGTCCTCCGCACAACCCGGCAGTGTAGGGTCGTAACCGAGGTAGGTGAAATAAAAACGCTCTTTATGCCGGCCACCCAAGGCGCCGTCGAGGTATTCGCCCGAGCCGAAAGTATCGTAATCGGCCCCTCGCAGCAGGTTGCCGTTGGAGTCGAATTCCAGCAAGGTCCGGGGTTGAAAAGCGCTCACGTAGGCGCTGCCTTGCACAAAGAGGCGATTTCCAACAAAGAAGCAATTGGAGAGCGAGTTGATGCTTAGCGGGAAATTGCCGTACAGTTCGCCATCGATGCCGGTTTTGGAGAACAAGTTAGCAGTACCCAAAAACACCAGCGGGCTATCAACAACCAGGTATTTATCAAATGAAAAAAGCGTGTCGTTGTAGTATTGAAAGCTGCCTGCCTGCGTGTTGATCATCGTTTCGGTCTGCTCCTGGATGATCGGGGAATAGATGGGCTGTAGCGAAACCCCGTTCGTTTTTTGTACTATCTCCAGGTCGGCATCGTACTCTGTGAATACTTGCCGCATGGTGGAAAATACGCTCCCGTTCCATTCCAATCCAGAGAAAAACAAGCGGTTGTCTGTATGGAAGATATTACCCAGGCTGTTCGGTACCGCGACGGAGTCCAGTATTGCGGCATCGGCGCCTATGCGGTACATCATGATCCCGTTGGGCGGTATGTTGAGCTGGTAGATATATTCGTTTCCGAACGGCACGCTCGAAAAGTGATTCATCGATTGACCGGAGAGCTCGCTGAATTCCGGGTAGGATTGGGCTTGCACTCCCCAGGCAGCGAGGAGGCAAAAAACGGCAGTGTAGATGGGCTTCATATTAGGTGTGTTGATGTGAAAAGAAACCTAACAGCCGGGGTAAGCGAGTTGTTGCGAATTTAACTAAAACAGGCGCTTATAGTGGCGAAATATTACGGCCGCACTAGCGCCACTTTTCTAATCGTCACACCTTTCCCTATTTGAGCTGTCAAAAAATAAATCCCATCTGCCAATCCATCTGCGGAAAAACGCCACAAGCCCTCCGAAACGGGGTCAAAACTCCCGCCCACTACCCTACCCCACAGATCTACCATCTGCAGCGTGCCGGCAGCCGGCCACCGTACCCATAATTCATTGGAAAACGGATTGGGGAATACTAGTATATTTAATTGATTATCAGTTAAATCAGCAATATCCGTAATCGGCATATTCGGTCCGCCGGGCGTTGGATTCACCGGCTGCACGGGGCCGAAACCGTCGGGTAGCCGGCCGATGGCGCTGTTGGAAGCCTGCGGCCCAAATGTAAACCCGTCGATCAGGGTGTAATTATTGGCGGCATTGTCGTAGATGCCGATAAACTCCCCGGCTGCATCGAGCTTGAAGTCGGTATGCAGGGGGCCCTGGTTGGTATCGTCATCGGCCCACACCAGCAGGTACTCCTGGGGTTGTATCCAGATATCCGGGAAAGCCCATTTATCGGGATTGGTCGGGTTATCCGACAGGTAGCGCCCACCGAGGAATACCGGCACATCGGAATAGTTGTAGAGCTCCACCCAGTCGTCGTATTCGCCAAAATTATCGGCGATCGTCGACGAATTGGCGGCCATGACTTCATTTATTGCCACGGGCAAGGCCGCGTTTTGTATATCGAGCCGCAGGTAGCCGCAGACCGGCTTGCGACTTATTTTGCCTGCATTATCGGTAGCTGAAAAATAATAATCGATAAATCCGGCGGCATCAAACGCCGGCAGACCGGCGCCGTAGCGCCCGTCGCCGGCGGCGCCGTCGAGGTGTTGGCCGTCGTCGTACATCGGCACGCAAGTTTCTGCGCCGGCGCCGTTGATGCGGTAGCACCAGGTCACCTGCGCTACCTCCACGTCGTCGTTGGCGTGTATGCTAAGGTTGATATCCTGATAGGCGGAGGGGTTGTTATCGAATACCCAGCTCAAGACGGGTGCGGCATTTACCGCGTCCAACTGCACCTCCGCCGTATTGTGGCGGGTAGTGATAAAGTCCTGTAAGCCGTAATCGGTATGAAAAAACGGCAGGTTGTCAACAAAAGCGGTTTCAAAATCGGCATAAGTAAAGCCGTAGTCCAGCGGGCGGTACGGATCGGCTTGTGCATAGGGCGCAATGCGTTGCTTGAGGTTGTTCAGGTAGGGAAAAAGTGCCTGTTCGTTAAAAATATCATCCATAAACGTCCGCAAATAATACGTAAACTGTTCTCTATAAAGCGGCGCTTGCAGCACCCTTTTAAACAGCGGCCGGGGTTCGGTGGGATGCGCCCAGTTATACACATTGCGAATTCCCCAATTCACCCCCAGCCAATCGATACCCAGCGTATTATCGAGGTCGTAGGGGATGAATTCAAACAGTCCGGTGGCTGTATTTTTGTACAGGTAAAAATTGTTTTTATTATAAAACGGCCCGTCCCAGTTTCCTGCCAGCACATCAAAAGCCATAGCCGGCAGCAGCGTTTCCACATTCATCACCTGCTCCAGTTCGCAGGGCAGGTCGGCGATCGGCGTATTATTCAGCACATCGATAAAATGGGCCAGATCGGAGTAGTCATCTGTTTCCTCGTTAGTACGCAGGTCGTAGGCCCGGCGGCCGTTCGATTCAAATTTATACAAATCGGGATTACTGCCGAGGTAGGCCAGGTCGGCGGGCCAGAGGCACTTGTAAAGGTTGCCGTTTTTATTGCCTTATCGCGTCTCGGCATACTCCTCGTCGATATGCTCCACATTCACATAGAGTCCGCGGAATTCGCCGTTGATATACAGCCGCACGTGGTTGGCGCGGGGCGCCGGCACGCCCATTTGCCGCAGGAGGTCCCAGCACACCTTGGATCGGCACACTGCGGGGTCGTTGTGTTCGCCGTTGAGGTTCAGCTTCTCCACGCCGTTCCACTGCCGGCCGGGTTCGTAGGTATTAAACGATACCTTGAACGACTTTTTGTCAGCCGTGCGCGAAGTATTGCCGCGCAGTCGCAATCCCACATTATAAACTGTATCGCGCTGGTCGCCGTTGTCAAACGCAAAAGTAGCGTGCCAGTGGTAATTGCTATGCTCGTTGCCCGGCGCCAGCAGGATAGCCAGCGAATCGGCCGGCAGCCAGATGTCGATGCGGGGGACTATGTCGTC
>JRYG01008762.1_pt1 | contig 13244 bp, 10 predicted proteins | sample 235341 | NCBI WGS metagenome assembly JRYG01 (sample SAMN03074218, study PRJNA261478) | activated sludge metagenome | biome: Wastewater Treatment Plant; feature: Wastewater; material: Activated sludge; isolation source: activated biomass of a wastewater treatment plant treating hydrocarbon... ... | reverse complement strand
ACAGAAGATTCAGGTACTCGAAAGCCTGAACCTCGTTGCCTTTCTCGTAGGCCGCGAGCGCCTTGCGGGCACGGCTGTCGGCAGATGCGAGTTTGGAAAGAGCCTCCTTCTTGGTCGCGGCGCTTGAGCAGGGACGAATCAGCCCGGTCATGCCGCTTGGATCCTTCATCGGCGCGAGCCCGCTGAGGCGAAGGGTCGCGAAGAAACCAGCTAAATCAAAGATCGGGACAGTCGGCGGATTGGCACCGGCGTACCGGGCAGCCTGCATCTCCAGGTAGAACGAAGAAATCGGGACGCTCCAGATGTACTTCCACGCCTTGACGAGCCGCACGAACTTTTTGGCGTCGACGTCCGTGCGCTTGTTGCGTGCGGTCACGTACCTGGCATGTACCTGCGGGGCGGATTTGATCCACCCCTTTCCCGGCCTCGGGCTAGGTATCCAATAGGCATAGGCGTCAATCTTGCCTGCCCCCGTGTTGTACGCGGGAATTACTTCCCATGTCTCCTGTCCACGGTTGAACTCGACCACGACGGCTGGTCGCCGAATCTTCACGGCGGTCAAGAACATTTGGGAGGAGAGTGCGGTCTGGACTCGGCGCAACGCCGAGTATGAGGACTCCGGTCTCGGCCGCTTCAACACCACAAACACATCGACATCACTGAAACCCCGAACCCCTGTTCCGTGGGAAAAGGACCCCGACTCGAACATGCGAACCACATCCAGCTTCGCTCGGAGGTATTTCTCGACGGTCTGGCGGTGGGCCCTTTCCTTGCTGCGCTGAGTCGCGGTGGGAGTCAGCCTGCGGTTGAACTCCTCGAAAGCATCATGGACGGTTCGCACCATCAGAACCTCCATGCTTGCTCTTGGCAATCTCTTTCGCCGCGTACGCCATCGCGTCCTGGTACTCGTCCCTCTTCCACCGGTAGAACCATTCGGGAACCATCGGCTCGGTTGACCGTAGAGCGAAGAATTGGTCTTGAAGCTCCCGGAGCTGCTCGGGCGAAGCGCCATTTTCGATCAACTGATCCGCCTGATGCTCCACCTGCCCGCGCGCGACCGACGAACTCCGTTGAGCCTTCACAAGATCGAGAGCGTCGAGAACGGCCGGCAGGGAAGGAAGAAGGAGCGTGACGAGATACGTCTCGAGGCTGGCCTGTTCGGCAACGGCGAGAACGACCCCGAAGATAAGCCAGATCACCGCAACCCAGGCGATGAGGTTGCCGAACGCTTCGTGTTGCTGGCGTCCCCAGACGGCATTGGCCCTNNCGCGCGTGTCGTCGGGATTACCCTTGGGTTTCCCGGTCCTGTGGGCTTCTTCCAGCGATATCGGGTGAGCGAGTGCGGAGTTCCACTCAAGTCCGAGCACGAGACAGTCGAACTGTTCCTGGGCCCGGGCACCCATTCGCTGCTTCGCGAGCCTCATTGGCTCGAACGCGATCCTGGAAATGAAGATCCAGGTGGCTGCCGCCGCGCCGAGCAGAGGACCTGAGTCCGAATCTACGAGCAGCACAACCGGGGAGATGAGCGCGATCGCGATGGCCACCACCCAGCCGCCAAAGTGAAACCACTTCGCTCGGCGGTAGTACGTTCCGGAAGCCCACTTCAGCCGCAAAGCATCCTCCGAGTTCTGGAGCTCGGCGATCTGTTCGATGTTGGGTTGTTCTGTTTGCGGGTTCGACATGGGCGTTCACCAGACGAGGACGACCATTGTCCACCTCGGTCCTGACGCAAACCGCCGAAAAGGCCGTCGGGATGACCTTGGCCAGGGTTTCCAGATCCGGTATCGGCATCACCAACCTGCCCGGCGAGGCTGCCTGTGCCCGTACTGCGGGTCGTAGACAAGCTCGGGGCTTTGCGCGCTCCACCCTTCGGGCATGAACGGTTGAAGGGCGTCCACAGTTTCCTCTGGAGCCTCGGGTAGCACCGGCGGTTTCATCAACGGGTCCAGGTTCTCGATGTGCTCGTCGATCCAAGCAATCCAGTCCTGGGTTCCGGGGTTCTCGCCATGCGCGGAGAACACTTGATTGCGATAGTTCCGGAGCAACTCGGCCTCCTGCCATTTGCGGGCTTGCTCGAGCAGGATTTCGGTGCGTTGCTGTTCAAGAAGTCGCTTTCTTGCGGTCCGCATGTGGCGCTCCCACTCGGTCCGGATCGCTTCTGCTTCCAAGCGGTCACGTTCAGCTTTTTCCTCGGTATTGATCCGGCTTTCTTCAGCTTGGCGGGCCGCGTCTATTAGACGACGCTCTATCTCTCTGAATAGATAGGGCAGGCGGGATTCGAGTTTCCACGACTTTCGGTCTCCCCAATTCGACTGCCGGCCGCCGTTTCTCCATCGGTTCTTGTCGATCAGTTCGATCTCGAGGACGCCTGTTGCGTTCGTGTCGTAGTTGCCCTTTGGGGGATCCCCGTATCGATAGAGGGAATCTCGGTACCGCTTGACCTCCTCGTCCCAAGGACCTCGGAGCTTGACCTTTTCTTCGTGGAGTCTGAGCGCGTACTCGCGCTCACCGACAAATAGAGAAACGTGTCCGTCACTTCGCGCCGACCAGTCGCGCTCGCGGACTTCGCCAGTGGATTCGGGTGGCACTTTCACGGTCCAGCCACGTCTTTCTGCTTCGGTCGTGATTGCCTGAGCGATCTTGAGCATCCTCGGCATCTGGTCCCTGGAGACTTCGTGACGGGATTTCGCATCTCGGAACCGTCGTACAGCGGGGTGGTATCGGGTGACCTTCTCGGGAATCTCAATCGGGATGAGTTCCGTTGCCTCGGGTCCGGTCGGCGTGATCGCGTCAATCAGCCGAAGTTCTTTCCCTTCCCCGGTGTGGATACAGACAAGCCACTTTCCGTCCGGGACTTTTCCGTGATCATCGGCGAGCCTAGCCCGACGCTCGTAGTCGACTGAGTTCTCGTCGTAGTAGTTGTGCTCGGGTATCTCAAGGGTGCCGCCAGCGTCGAGGATGTCTTCGATCAACTGTTCTGTGACGGAGTCGTTTGCTTGCCGTGGGATTGGTGGGTTTGGGCCGTCAACGGCAGCGAGGTAGTCCCGGCCCGTCGGCGTGATCTCGGCTGACCATGTGTCCCCCTTTCCGCTGACTTCGACGAATCCACGCTTCTGGAGAGCGGCCGTCGAGATTCGGTGGTAGAGATCCGGCATCACTCCATCCGGACAACCATCACCAACCCATCTCAGCACACCAACCTGGTCTTCAGTCAACGTTTTTCTCTGAGCCATACCCGTCTTCTACCGTCAAGCTGGTTCGGCCGGGGTAGCTGGTCTTGGGTTGTGTCTGAATCGACCGAATTGCCGCCGCGCCTTGCGGGAACCTCTGCCGAGATGAGGTCTCCCCAGTGAACCTGAACGCTGATGCCCCGATCAAAGCTCCTGAGCACGATCTGTTAGATCGTTCCGAGCTCGTTCGGGAACTCGCGATTTGCGTGAGATCGGCTCCTTCCACGCGTGGGTTTGTTGTCGGCCTGACCGGACGCTGGGGTTCCGGGAAAACATCCATCCTGAATTTGGTGGAGCGAGAACTCGGTGAAGATCGCATCGTCTTCTGGTTTGAGCCATGGCTGTTCTCCGGAGCAGAGGAGCTCGTTGAACGGTTCTTCTCCGAACTCGCCGCCGAACTTGGCTCGTCCGGTTCCAAGAAGCTGAAGGCGATCGGGCGTGCGGCCGCAAAGTACGGTGAATCGTTGGCGCCGATCGCCGGACTGGTCTCGACCCGCCTCGGAACGGCGCTGCGGATTCCGAGTCGCTTCGCGGGAACAAGGAAGTCAACTCATGCCGAACGAATTCGCATCTCGAAGTTGCTTCGTGAGCTTGATCAACCGATCGTTGTCTTCGTTGACGATCTGGATCGCCTCGACCCTCGAGATGTCAGAGAAGTCATGCGACTTGTCCGACTCGTCGGTGACCTTCCCAACCTGATTTACGTTCTCGCGTTCGACCAGGCCACGATCGAAAAGAACCTCGAAGATTCGGGTGTCCAGGACGGAGCGGGCTACCTGGAGAAGATCGTTCAGGTAACGGTTGGTGTCCCGCCGATCTCAGCCGACCGGGCGGGGGAGCTGGCCCTCCAGTTTCTCGATGAGGCCTTACCCGAGAGCGAACTGATCGCGTGGGATGACCGTGTTTGGAGTGACCTTTTCGCGAGCGGAATCGGGGGATACTTCGGCACGATGCGGGATGCCCGCAGGTTTGCGAACTCAGCACCAATTGCGGCAAGGCTATGCGGGGATGAGATTGCGACTATGGACGTGCTGGCACTGGAAGCAATCCACGTATTCGAACCTCAGGTTCATGCGAAGCTGCCCGAAGTGACAAGTGAGCTCGCCCCGACGGTCATCGATTGGATTCCGTTCGACGAAGACGCGAGACGAGAAAGATCCAAGGAGCGAATGGCGGAACTGCTCGCCGATGCCCAACACGGAGACGTAACCCGGAGAGTTCTCGCCAAAGTGTTCTCACGACTCGCTGACGTTTTGGGCGAGCCCGGACCTGAATTTGAACCAGACGATGCGCAGGCAGCAAGGCGAGTGTCGTCGGCGCCGGTCCTTCACCACTACTTTCACAATCGTCTACCGACCAACGAGATACCTGCCCATGTCATCGATCAAGCTCTCGAATCGATGGCTGACGCTTCGGTCTTCCAAGACGTGTTCGACAACGTCGACGGACAGTTGCTTCCAAGTCTGCTTGCGCGGATGTCGAGGTCAATCGGAGAGGTCGTCAATATCGACGAGAGGGGCTGCTGCGAAGTGCTTGTCAAGCTGATCCCGCGGATAGAAGGCAGCTACGGCATTTTTGGCATGGACCCATACCGGCAGGCAAGTCGACCTATCGAAATCATCTTCGAGAGATTGCCCGCACATGAATCTCGNNGCTGAGGCGACCCTCGATGCAGCACCGGATTTCACGTCGAAAGCAGAGCTATTCAGGAGATGGCGCGAACCCGAAGACGGCGAGTCCAGCCACCCTGAACTTGACTTGTTCACCGGTGAAACGCTCCAGCGGATCGAGAGTGATCTTGCCGATCAAGTCATGGCCGCGGACCTCTCCGGCGAATCCAACTCCTTCTGGATTCTCGGATTCGTCGAGCACCAAAGGGGTCAAGCGGACGTCTTGCGAAAAATCAGGGAACCAGGAGCGCTGTTGGCCACCTTGCGGTCGCACGGGACCTCACTTAGGCCGATCAGTCCCGGGGGAGAAGTCTTTCGCCTTGAGTACCTCGTCGAGCGGGCTGGGGTTGACGTCATGGAAGACGTTCGGACGCTGGTGACTTCGGGGCAGCTGACAGAACACGAACGTGCCGGGTTGGAACGGGCAATCACCGAGTACGACACCCGCGAGGCCACCACGCCAGACGACCAGCCAACAGAGACCTGACACTCCGCCACGCGCCGGCCGTGCCCGGGCGTGAAGGGATCCCTAACCCGAGCCGTTCTACAGGCACCCAAGGGCCCATCGCCTCATTTGCGGACGATGGACCCTTGGGGTGACGCAGGCGAGGAGGAACGCCGACGTTGTTAGGGAGTGTCAGGACCGACCGGGCTTTGGAACTTGAAGCCTCGTTCGTAGAATCCGCCTTCGAGATCGACTGGCTGATCACCGAACATCGCGATGATCCGGTAGCCGCGTCGCAATGAGATCTCGGCACGCTGGGAGTTCTTGACGATCCCAACCATGTCGGGACTGTCCGGGGGCCTCATGTAGAGGCCCTTGAAGCCAAGGTATCCCTCCTGGATGAGGTTGTCCCTGGTCACCTTGCGGAAGTCGTAATTGTTCAGGTCGAGTCCGCAGGCGCCAGTCCACGAGAACGCGGGGTCGCAAAGATCGGATCCACCCAGAACGGTTCCGACGGTTGGATCGGCGATCAGTGGGTCATACCGGGCAGTGATCACGAACATCGATACGCCCCTGTTTCGCGCGTAGTCGTACACGTCTTTCATCGGTTTGAGAGCGGTCTGCGATCCCAGGATGAGATTCCGGTACCGCGAGAACGGGTTGTCGTAGTTCGGCTGGGGGGACCCGTACCGGTAACTGGACATCATCGTTTCGTCCATGTCCAGAGCAATCGCGAGTTTTTGCGTCTTCGCGCAACGCTTCCGGAGGGCACGAAGGCTCTTGGCTTTCTTAGTTCCCNNGTTCCAGTGGAGCTTGAACTTGCCGTAGCAGGAGCCGCTGATGTAGGGCCGGGATTGGGCGCCGCCAGGATCGGGGCTATCGGCTTGTACTTGTCGGGAACTTCGACCGGTGTCCGATAGTCGACACCCGGAGCGGGACCCGGATCGTTTTTCCCGATTGGGAACTTGTTCTTCTTGCACTGCTTGGACAGGGCTGCGAAATCAGTGGTTCGTTTGGTGATCCATGATTTCGCGCGAGTGGTCACATAGAGCAAGTCCTGCTCGTACTTGCCCGAGTCGAAGTACTCCTTGCGTTCCTGGGTTGTGTAAGCAGCATTTGCCTGCGTGGCTAGGCCACCGAAAAGCATCGCGGCGGCGATCAGCGCGGCGGAAACCGTTCCGATGATGCGACGAAGGCCACGGTCTCGTTGATGCTCGCCGTTCTTGGATTGGGACACCGGGCTTCTCATGGCACGGCGAAGTGTTCGGACGGTCATAGTTCTCCTCTAATCGGCCACCAGCGCAACGACTGGCGGACTCCTCCTCTGGGAAATCCAAGATAGGGCTGGCGAGTTTGTTTGTCATCGTTTGGCCACCCAGACTCAATCCGCTTGAGCTTGTGTCAAATCGACAAACTCACCGTTGATTTCGGGGGATTTGGGCCATAGACCTGTGTTTTGCAACTAAGGTGGCGCTTCTCATGTCGCCTGCCTCCAACCACGTCTCGGATCCCTACGCCCTCTGGCCTGAACATCTGACCAGCCAGATCGAAAAAATGATTGACCTGATCGAGACACGAATCGGGCCTATCGCCAGGGAAACGACCGAGGCCATTGGCGAGGAGATACCCGAGTACGAATCCGGATTGCTTCTCGCCGAGGTGGAAAGCATCGTCCGGGGAAATCTTGGACTGCTGGTGAAAGTCCTGAGGGAGCGCCGCATGCCGATCCCTGACGAACTCACTCTCGTCGTGGACAACGTGACCAAACGTGCGCACCAAGGCCACCCGGTTACAGCGTTGATCCGGGCCTATCGCATAGGTCACCGAGTCAGCTGGAATGCGGTCGTCGAGATGAGCCAGACTCTTCCCGACGGCAACGAGGTTGCGGTCGCCCTGGCCAGACCCTCCATGGACTTCATCGACAGTCTGCTCACCAGCGTTGCCGAGGTGTATCTGAGAACGGCCGGTGGGAGGAAAGTAGCCGAGCATGATGCTGAACTCCGTGAGCTGGTTGAGTCGGTTCTTGGAGGCCAAGAGCCCCTGATTCGAAACGAGTCGATGGCTAGTGCTGCCCGAGCGGTCACTGGCACCAACGGGTTCCTGGTCTTCCGCAGCCAGCCCGCACCCGGGTCGAATATTGCCAATGGTGCACTTCGGCGGGCAATCGCGAGCATCGGCCAGCTCGGAGTTGCTAGGGGACGATCGTCATTGGCGATCCCGTTCGCCGGTGGCATCGTCGGTTTTCTGGAACTCGATGAACTCGGCCCCACCGACATTTCACATTTTCTGGAGCGGGCCTACCCCTCGATTGAAAAGGAGGCTGGGTTTCCGCAGAGAATCGGGGTCAGCCTGCCATGCGCCGGACCGCACGAAGCCGCTCGCGGTCTGAGCGAGGCCGAAGAAGCGGTCGCACTTACAACCGATGAGCGGCCAGTCGTTTCTCTCAGTTCGAGTTCGCTATTTGACCACCTTCTGCTGAGACGCGACTCGATCCTTGTTCACATGAGCTTGAACGTCCTCGAGAACCTGAATGAGTCCGGACGCTCAAGTGAAGCGGAACTCCGCGAGACGATTCTCGCCTTCGCCGCGGCCGGCCAGAACGCGCGGGTGGCCGCCGATGCTCTCCACTGCCACCCGAACACGGTCCTGTACCGGTTGAAGAGGGTTCACGAGCGGACCGGACTGGACCCTGGGGACTTCACGGACTTGATCGACTTGGTCACTGCCGTCCGGTTGGCTCAGGCAAACGCAAACCAGGACGGATCCGTTCCTTCCGGACATGAAACGAACCACCCGAAGTGAGGAGATCTCAATGCCCAATACTCCTGCCCGAAGTCGTAGGGTCCGAGTCGGGAGAGTTGCCTTGATCGCGGTCGGTGTGTTGCTCGCCTTGGTGGTCCTTCTGGTGGTGAACGCCTGGACACTCGATCGGCAAACGAAGCCGGCGTCTCTGAACGTTGATGGGGCGGAGCTCGTGGAAACTAGCTCCGGCCAGCTTCAGGTTCTCGACACAGGCGAAACTCGGGGATGCGAATCGAACCCGGAAGGGAAGGAAAGTTGTCTTCCGTTGGTTCTCGTTCATGGGACTTCAGAGGCCATCGACTGGTGGGACGAACTGNNCGGATCGGAGAAACCGACCTCCGGGTACACCGTCGAGAACCAGGCAAGCTTGATCGAACAAGTGCTGACGAAACTCGGGATAGACGAGGCGGCTATCGTCGGCCATTCAATGGGAGGGAAGGTCGTGACGTCGATCGCTGAACAGTTTCCCGAGCTGGTCGCGGGCGTGGTCGTCATCGACACCGGTCCCGATAACACGTACGGGGCGCCTTCGGGATCCGCGAAGCTCGCTAGAGCCCCTTTGATCGGGGAAGTCATCTGGCGACTTGCGCCTGATTCAGCTATTCGAAACACCTTGAGCCAGGAGTTCGCGCCGGGATACCCCGTTCCGGAGAAGTTCGTCGATGACGTGCGGGAGCAAACCTTTCCGTCATACAAGAAGTCCGCTCAAGACCAGGATGAATACACCGATGACGTGCCGTTGAACGACAGGCTGGCGGCGACCGGAAAGCCAGTTCTTGCGATCTTTGGAGATGAAGACCAAATCTATGACGCCAAGGACTCGTTGGCCGCGTACGGAAAGATCCCTGGTGCCGAGACTCTCCTGATCGAAGGCTCAGGCCACTCTCCACAGGTTGAGAAACCTGAAGAGACAGCTGTTGCGGTGAGAGCTTTCGTGAATCGGCTTGGTGCTCGCTGACGCAAACCTCAGCAAATCTGGATCCGAGCCTCTACCGGGCCGTCATGGAAGTCATGCCGCGACGGTTAGGCCGCGGCGCATGTCACTGTTTCCGTAACCGGCTTTGATTCGAAGCTGGTCCGCTTCTGGAAGAACTTCCTCAAGCAATTTCTTTCCGTCCTCGTCTAGCGGGACGCCACGGAAGGGGCTGGTGACGAGTTCCGGTCTTTCGATTTCGTGAACCTGTTCGAGTTGCAGCCAGGTGAGGTCCGTGTGTTCTTCGCAGGCTTTCATGCTCGCGAGAATTTGCTGCTTCTCCGCCACGCGATGAGACGCTCTTCTCTCCACCGCAGAACGAATTTGACTTGCGAGGACAATCATTCTGTCGAGGTGCGGTTCGGGACCGGCTGGCTTCGGAAGAGCTGTCCTGCCATCTCGAACCTCAGCGGCCAAACGTTCAATGATTTCGTGGAAACCTGGAACTTTGTCCATGTAACTCCTTGCGGGGTTTCTGATTGACCCGAGAATGTCGTTGACTTCGTTCCAGTAGCTGCCCCCCAACCGATACATGATCCACCCGGCAAGGATCCTGGCGTGATTGACAGCGGCAGGTCTGGTGTTGTCGCTCACTCGCTCGAGCATCGAAGGAATGTCATCCCCGGTGTGGTGGCTGGCGAATCTCAGAGACCGATCTACGAGTTCGGGGCTGAGTTCATGTCGCCGGAACCTGGGTGAGATCTCCTCATGTGCTGTGAGATCACCGATCAGCATTCCTCGGTGCAGTTGGATCGAGGAGCCCGGATTCTGACGAACGATCTCCCTGAGGCGTTCCAAACGGGCTCCGATCCGGTGCATGTTCTTCTGCCGAAAAAGCGTGGCTTCGTACGGTCCGCGGCCGCGCCAGAACGGGGCTAGGGTTTCGTCGCGCTCAGTGACCTCAGCCCAGATCATCGTGGACACAAAGCTGCGCTGTCTAACGTGCGCGGAGTGCTGTTTGACCGGTTTGTACTTGGGTTGGAGATATCGGTAAGTCTCGGAGTCGACTCCCTCCCATTCCGCCATCATCTGTTCGAGTTGCCTGAAGTCAACGAGCTCCCCACTGGCTGCTTTCCGATTCGCGACCTCCTTGACTGCGGCGACAAGATCGCCAGCACGGTCCCTTGACGTGAACTCAGACATTCCCTGTGTCATCGCTTTATGGCCGTATCGGTCCGGGGGAAACCCAAGTTCTAGAGCGCCCTCTTCCCAAGACATCGGTTTGAGCAGACGAAGCAGAAGGATGGAACAAAGCCTCCTTCCCCGCCAGCGGGTGAAATCGATTCCTTCGAATAGCGGCCAGATTTCGGAATCGAACTCATGACCCCAGAAAAGCTGGGGTACGTGCCGGGGTTCGATGCTTAGATCCAGATCGGAGGGTCGGCGATGACGATGCTGGTCGAACCCGTAGAAGGCAGCAACGTTCGCGTAGCAGCATGTCGCCCGTGCCTGACTCATCGCCTCTCCGAATGGCTCGGAGTGCCCAGGAAAGATTCGAAGCTGGGGAAGTCTGAGCTTTGCTCGCTCGTAGACGGAGTTTCCGATTCTTCGGATCTCATCCGCAAGGGCCGCCCCAGACTCCAGATCGGCAAGCTCCATTGCTCGAGGAAGCAGTCGGAGCTTCTCAGCGCGAGATGTCGCGATTTCGTGAGCCTGGCCGCTTGCTTCTTCGGAGAAGATCTTCAGCTCTCTGGCTGCAGCGGTTTCATCTAGTCGAACGAGGTACATGAGCCCCATCAAGTCCGCGATGAACGAGACCGAGTTCACGCGACTGCCGCCGACGGTCGCTTGTCCGTCAACTACCGCGGCTGTCAGTTTCCGATGCGCTTCCAGAACTTCAGCGCTCACTTGTGTCACCTCTGCCTTCTTGAGATCACCGCGGCAGAGCTTCTTGTTGATCGCCCACCAGCAACAGGTTGGGTCCTTCTCAACTTCGCCGCGGCCCGCTGGCCAGGCAATTCGTCGCAGCGCAGACGGTGCCTTGCCACAGTCCGGGCATCGCTCATTCAGCACACATTCGTGTTCTTCACAGATCAAGTTCCAGCGCGAATGCCAGTTCAGAAACCACGTCCCGTGTTCCTTGAGACACAACGGGCAGTACGCCGTATCCCATGTGGTGATCCGCTTTCCTATCGCGGCTGGGATTCCGCGAGCTATCTGTTTGCTCGGATCGGCTCTGAACACCTTCCCGTTCAAGTGCTCAAGGGTCATGCTCCGAATTCGATCGGACGGAATCCCAGTGGCCGCGGAGATGTCCCTGACCTGTTCGAGGTCTAGCCGGTATCCCGAGCGACGACTGTCGAAGTCCTGCGCGACCGGCCAGAAACCGATGTTTCTGCCCACGTCACCGGGTGGTATCCCGTAGGTGCTCGAGAGCCGAAGCATGTAACCGGAGAGGCTCTCACCATCGATCGGATCCAGCCTTATCGGAAGGCTCATGCTGCTTTCTTCTTCCTGTTGCCCATCGTCTCGTAACCGCTTTCGGCGGCCTGAACGAGCGTCATCGACTCGATCAGTTTCTTCGTGATCCTTTCCTCACCCGAGAGGATGGCTCGCGCGTATGCCTCGGTCACGAGTTGGGAGATGGAACCAATCACGCCCTGTGTTCGGTCCCAGATGTAGGAGGCGTTGGTAACCAGGTCTCGCGGTCTTGCTTTCGCGAGCGGAAGCTGTTTTTCGTAGAGGTTGAGAATCCCGCTCATTAGCCCTCGGTCCTCTTGACTGAAGCGTGAAAGTGGTGCTGCGGGAATCCGTTTGAAACGCCGGCTGATCTGCGACAGCTTGGCGTCCTCGTCCATGATTCCTTCCATCATGAATCCACGCTTCTCCAAACCAACACCGGCGTAAACAAAGGTGGCCCTTGCGTCGTTGGCGAGGCGTTTGAGGTGATTGTTGACGTCTCGATCTGAGTTCCGGTGAAGCTCGAGCATGTGGACGTCATCGATCATGATCAGGGTCGTGTGGCATTGCTTGACGCAGTCGAAGACGAGCTTGGTCATCTCGGAGGTCGAGGCGTTTCGCAAGACGATTCCGTAGAACTCGAGCAGTGCCCTGTTGAGACCCTTGATGGTCGGGTACGCATCGACGTTCACGTAGACCACAGGTATGAACTCGTTTCCTTCTGGAGTTAGGTCGCCTGGGTGGAGGGCACGCTGTTCTCTTTCGTATTTGCGACCGAACTCGGTGATCACCGTGGTCTTTCCGTTGCCGGGATCACCGTCAATCGCAATGCCCGGCCTTGCGCCGGGCGGCCGGTGCTCGTTGATCAGCATGAGAAGAGTGAGTTCCTCATGGCTGCGTTCAAACAGCTTGGTGATTGGTGGCATCTTGGCCGCGTAGTGGATCCTGGCCATGTCGTACTGGTGTTTTCTGGTGGGCTCGAGATCGTCGAGCTCCTTCTGGGTGAGACGTTCAGGTGCCGGTGGGGTCGGCTGATCGGCGAAAGTGCGCCAGCCTTCTTTGACGGTGATGCGTTCCCGGGTCAGCAGTTCAGTCATTTCGAGTCTCCAGTTCAGGAATGTCTTCGGCCCAGATCACTTCCGGGTTGGGTTCGGCGGGTTTAGCGAGTTGGTAGTCAACGGCTCGTGGTTCCGATTCGGTGAAAGTCGCGCGGGCCGATTCGCGACGGAGCGCTGGCTGGTCAAGAATCCGGTTGCCGTCTTTTAGATCTCTGCAGAACTCGAACAAACGCTGCGCGATCTCCTTTTCACTTAGCCGTTGACCCTTGACTTGCTGGGCTTTCACGAACTCGAGTGCTTCCTTGCTGAAAGGTCGATCGAACTCGCGGGCGAACCTCCATGGCACCTCGTGCCAGGTACCTGAAGGGTCTTGAAACCAGATCCTCCGCAGGTCCCGTTCGTCGATCCGGACGGGCCACTTTCCGTCTGACTCTGGTGACTTGATAGGGCGATACGGATCGAGTATCGGGGAGTCGTACTTCAGGCCCTTGTGCTTGATTCCGTCCCCGCTGATCGTTCGTCTTTTCGTAGGCAGGAGGTGAAGGTGAAAGTCGGGGTCTAGTGGTGTGCAGACGAATCCGGACCTTCGGATTCCCTCTTCGTATGCTTCGTTTGGGGTGAGCCGTACTTCCGGCATCTCGGGGAGACGCAGTCCGTCGTGTGGGG
>JRYG01006005.1_pt1 | contig 13253 bp, 13 predicted proteins | sample 235341 | NCBI WGS metagenome assembly JRYG01 (sample SAMN03074218, study PRJNA261478) | activated sludge metagenome | biome: Wastewater Treatment Plant; feature: Wastewater; material: Activated sludge; isolation source: activated biomass of a wastewater treatment plant treating hydrocarbon... ... | reverse complement strand
GTCGAGGGCCCGGGCCAGGCGCAATTGCTGGCGCCAGGCGCCGAAGCTCATCTTCAACTCGCTCTGGAAAAGCCGGGCCAGGGTCCGCTCGCTGGCCCCCACCCGGCCTGCCCATTCTTCCAGGGAAAGCGGCGAGGCCGGGTCTTCCATGAGGGTGTCGCACAGGGCCTGCAGGCGCCGGTCCGCCGGCAGGGGCAGGCCCAGGGACAGGGGCGGCGCCCGCCGCATCTCCGCCAGCAGGAGGCGGATGATGATATCCCGCCGCTCGGGCTCGCCAGCCGCCGCCGGCAGGGCTTCGATGAGGGCCCGCAGGAGATCGGAAACCTCGATCACCGTGCAGGCGTCGAGGGGCAGCGGCGCCACGCAGGGGGCGACATAGACGGTGCGCAATTCCACCTGCCCCAGCATCACCACCGAATGCTCGATGCTGGGCGGAATCCACACCGCCCGGAAGGAGGGCACCACCCAGGCCATGCCCGCCGCCGAGATGCGCATGCCGCCCTGGAGGGGAAAGGCCAGTTGCGCCCAATCGTGGCTGTGGGGCGGAATGACGACGTCCGGCGGCGGCCGCCGCAGATTGACGGTGACCGGCTCGTCCGGGGTCGGCGCCCGGCGGGGTACCGGATCGAAGGGCAGATGTGTCAGCATCGCGATAATAATTGTCTTGTTATCGCGTTAACGTCAAGCCCGAAGGGCCTACACTTCATCCTGCCCCACCCCCAGAGAACACGACAATGACCACCGCCACCCTGCCTCCCGCCGGGAGCCAGGACGTCGAGACCATCTCCCTGGTCGGCTTCGTCCACGGCGTCTCCCATTTCTTCCACCTCCTCCTGCCGCCCCTCTTCCCCTGGCTGATGGCGGATTTCGGCCTCAGCTTCACCGGCATCGGCGCCACCATGACGGCCTTCTTCGTCGTCTCCGCCATCGGCCAGGCCCTGGCCGGCTTTCTCGTGGACCGCTTCGGCGCCGCCCGCGTCCTGGCCGGCGGCATCGGCTGCTTCGTGGCGGCCAGCCTGCTCCTCGCCGTGGCCGACGGCTACTTCGCCCTGATCGCCGTGGCGGCCCTGGCCGGCCTGGGCAACAGCGTCTTCCATCCGGCCGATTTCACCGTCCTCAACCGCCATGTATCCCAGGCCCGCCTCGGCCACGCCTTCTCCGTCCACGGCCTGTCCGGCAACCTCGGCTGGGCGGCGGCGCCCCTCTTCCTCACCGCCATCGCCAGCGCCGCCGGCTGGCGCTGGGCAGCCCTCGGCGCTGCCGGCGTGGCCACCCTGGCCCTCGCCCTGCTCGTCTGGCGCCGGCGCACCCTGGCCGACCCGGCCGGCCATTCCGCCTCCGCCCACGCCACCCTGGCCGTCTCTCCCTTCGCCTTCCTGCGCTCCTCGGCGGTATGGATGTGCTTCGCCTTCTTCTTTCTCATCACCTCGGCCTTCGGCGCCATCCAGAACTTCGCCCCGCCCATCCTGCAGAACCTCTACGGCCTCAGCCTGGCCGCCGCCGCCACGGCCCTTTCGGCGTACCTGCTGGGCGGCGCCGCCGGCATCCTCAGCGGCGGCTTCCTGGCCCAGAAGGGAGAACACGACCGCCTCATCGCCGCCGCCCTGGGGGCCGCCGCCGGCCTCGCCGTCCTGCTCGCCAGCGGCCTGCCGCCGGGCTGGGCGGCCATGCCCGTCATGGCCGCCATCGGCTTCTGCGTGGGCATCGCCGGCCCCTCCCGCGACCTGCTGGTGCGCCGGGCCGCCACGGCCCGCTTCGGCCAGGCCGCCTACGGGCGGGTCTACGGGTTCGTCTATTCCGGCCTCGACGCCGGACTGGCCATCGCCCCCCTGGCCTTCGGCGGCCTCATGGACGGCCGGCGCTTCGGCGATGTGCTGGTGGGCGTCGCCCTCCTGCAGGCCCTGGCCATCTTCACCGCCCTGCGGGTGGGAACGGCGATGCGCCTGCCGGCGGCGACCTGACGGATTGCCTGCCATGAGGCGGCAAGGCGTAGAATCAAAGCAGTATCTTTCTCGCCAGCTTCCATGTCGCTTCGTGTTGCACCGCTTGTCATCCTCGCCGTATCCCTGTCGTCTCTCGCCGGCTGTGCCGGCGTAGCCCTCACCGCCGCCGGGGTCGGCGGCGGCGTCGCCGCCTCCCACCAGATGGGCGGCCTCGCCTACCGCACCTTCACGGCACCCCTGCCGCGGGTGCGCAGCGCCGTCCTGGCCGCCCTGAAGAAGATGGCCATCAAGCCGGAAGGGACGGAAAAGATCGAACTGGGCGAACGCATCACCGCCCGGGCCGGGGACCGCAACATCGAGATCGAACTGGAAGCGCTGACCCCCAACACCACGCGCATGCGCGCCGTGGCTCGCAAGGATGGCGGCATGGTCGTCGATTCCGCCACCGCCGTGGAAATCATCAACCAGACCGAAGCCGCCTTCGGCCGAGGATAGAAAGGAGACCCGCCATGAATCCGAATCGCCTCCGTCTTGCCGCCTGCCTCGTCGCCCTGGCCTTCGCCGGCACCACCGCCCTCGCCCAGACCCCGCCGCCCGGCGCGGCCCCGGTTCCGGCAACCGCCGCCGTCCCCACCAGCAAGCTGGTGACGAATTTCACCGACCTGGCCGGCTCCCCGGAAAACGCCACGGCCCTGGTCAATGGCCTGCGCACCGGCACGCCGATCACCCTCACCGACCCCTACGCGCCGCCCTCCCCCGGCGGCACGCCGGCCCCGACCACCACTTTCTCGCCGGGTACCAAGCCCATGGGCTACGGCAACATCCGCATCGCCCTCTCCCTGGCCCGGGCGCAGCTCGCCAGCCAGGGGGTCACCAATCCCACGCCGGCCCAGCTTCAGGGCGCCCTGGTGGGCACCAGCGGCCCCGGCGGCACCACCCAGGGCGTGCTGCAGATGCGCGCTGCCGGCATGGGCTGGGGACAGATTGCCCATTCCATGGGGGTCAAGCTCGGTCCCGTCATGAGCGGCAAGCAGACCTATGGTCCCGCGAATACGGCAGCCGCTTCCTCCTCGTCCGGCGTCGTCACCGCTGCCGGCACGACAACGGCCCGCGGCAGCGGCAAAGGCGTTGTCACCGCCACCGGCGGCAGCGCCCACGGGAAATCCGGCATCACCACCGCCGCCGGCGGGGGAGGTGGCGGCAACGCCCATGTCACCACCGGTTTCGGGCAGGGCGGCGGCCATGCAGCGGGCGGCGCGGTCAATGCGGCTGGCGGCAAGGCTGGCGGCAACGCCGGAGCCGGGCACGGGGGCGGCCAGGGGAAGGGCAAGCCCTGAAGAAATATCCGGGCTAACCGGCCGCCCCCTGCCGGCACTCGCCGGCCGCCTTGCGCAGGCGGGCGATGAAGGCCAGCCCTTCATCCCGGGAGGCCATGGGGATGCGCACCTCGTGGCCGCTGCCCAGGTTGCCGCCGCCGAAGACCAGTTTCACTTCGCTGTTGCCGGCATCGACGTACTGGACGATGCCCAGATTGACCCAGCGCCGCCGGTTGCCGTCGTCCGCCGGCACCTCGAACAGGCAGAAGGAAGGGGAGCCGGTTTCCGGCACCTTCGCTTCGGCGCCGTTCTGGCCCCAGGCGGAAAGGGCCGCGAGGCCCAGGCATAAGCTGGCTAAGGGGCGAAGGGCCATGGAACGCGCTCCTGGTTGGATGTTCCTTGGAGAACCGCCGGCTGCCGCCGGTTCCCGTCAACTTTCCCAATAGGGTCGGCTGCCGATGCGCTCCGCCAGGTAATCCACCAGCACCCGCACCCGATGGGGCACGAAGCGGTTACTGGGCAGCAGGGCGTAGATGCCGAGTTCCGGCATGGGGTAGTCGGCGAGGATGGGCTGCAACCAGCCGGCTTCGACGGCGCTGGCGACGAGGAAGCTGGGCTGGCAACTGATGCCCAGGCCCCGCATGGCGGCCTCGGCGAGGGCGTCGCCGTTGTTGGCGCGCATGCGGCCGCGCACGGGAAAGAGCTGCTGCACGCCATCCACCATGAAGGGCCAGCCGCCCTGTTGCGCCGGCACGTAGATGAGGCATTCGTGGTCCACCAGTTCGGCCGGATGCCGTGGTTCCCCGCGGCGGCGCAGGTAGTCCGGGGAAGCGGTCACCGTCAGCTTGCTGGAGCCGATGCGGCGGGCCACGTCCAGCGGATCGGGGCGCTGGGTGATGCGGATGGCCATGTCCAGCCCCTGTTCCACCAGGTTCACGCGGCGGTCGGTGAAATCCACCTCCGTCGTCACCTCCGGGTAGGTGACGTTGAAATCCATGAGCAGGGGCAGCAGGTGGCGCAGGCCAAAGCTCAGGGGCACGCTCAGGCGCAGCAGGCCGCGGGGCACCTGCCGTTCTTCCGCCAGGCCGGTCTCCGCCGCTTCGACCAGGGCGAGGATTTCCCGGCAGCGCTCCAGGTAGGCCTGGCCGGCGCTGGTCAGGGCCAGGCTGCGGGTGCTGCGGGTGAGGAGCTGCATGCCCAGGTGGGCCTCCAGGGCCGCCACCTGGCGGGTGACGACGGAGCGGGCCACGTCCATCTGCCGGGCGACGGCGGAAAAGCTGCCCTGTTCCGCCACCCGGACGAAGATTTTCATGCTGTCGAGGCGATCCATTGTTGCTCCATACGCAACAAATAATTGCCAATTGTCCCCTATTTTCGCTTTCTCCGCCGGCTTACAGTACATCCATCACAACAGCCCCCGGAGAGTCCCATGATCCTCGTCACCGGCGGCGCCGGTTTCATCGGCAGCAATTTCGTCCTCGACTGGCTGGCCGGGTGCGACGAAACCGTCGTGAACCTTGACGCCCTGACCTACGCCGGCAACCTCGAAAACCTGGCGTTCCTGCAAGGCGATGCCCGGCACATCTTCGTCCAGGGCAGCATCGGCGATTTCGATCTGGTATCCCGTTTGTTGGCGACCCACCGGCCTCGGGCCATCATCAATTTTGCTGCCGAATCCCACGTGGACCGCAGCATCCACGGCCCCGAGGATTTTATCCAGACCAACATCGTCGGCAGCTTCCGCCTGCTGGAGGCGGTTCGGGCCCACTGGGGCGGCCTTGTCGGCGCCGAGCAGGAGGGGTTCCGCTTCCTCCACGTCTCCACCGACGAGGTCTACGGTTCGCTTGCCAAGGACGATCCCGCCTTCACCGAAACCACCCGCTACGAGCCCAACAGCCCGTACTCCGCCAGCAAGGCCGCCAGCGACCACCTGGTGCGGGCCTACCACCACACCTACGGCCTGCCGGTGCTGACCACCAACTGCTCCAACAACTACGGCCCCTACCACTTCCCCGAAAAGCTCATCCCCCTGGTCATCCACAACGCCCTGGCCGGCAAGCCCCTGCCCATCTACGGCGACGGCCAGCAGGTCCGCGACTGGCTCTACGTCAAGGACCATTGCGCCGCGATCCGCCGGGTGCTGGAAGCGGGGAGGGTGGGAGAGACCTACAACGTCGGCGGCTGGAACGAGAAGCCGAACCTGGAGGTGGTGCGGACCCTTTGCGCCATCCTTGATGAACTGAGTCCCCGGGCCGACGGCCATCCTTATGCGGAACAGATCACCTACGTTGCCGACCGCCCCGGCCACGACCGCCGCTACGCCATCGACGCCACCAAGCTGGAGCGGGAACTGGGCTGGAAGCCGGCGGAGACCTTCGAGACCGGCATCCGCAAGACCGTGCGCTGGTATCTGGACCACCAGACCTGGGTGAAGAACGTCACCAGCGGCGCCTACCGCGAGTGGATCGGCAAGCAATACGGAAGGAATTGACATCATGCGCAAGGGCATCATCCTCGCCGGTGGCTCCGGCACCCGCCTCTACCCGGTGACGCTGGCCGTTTCCAAGCAACTGCTGCCGATCCACGACAAGCCGATGATCTACTACCCGCTGACCACTCTCATGCTGGCCGGCATCCGGGACATCCTGATCATCTCCACCCCCCAGGACACGCCGCGCTTCGAGCAACTTCTCGGCGACGGCAGCCAGTGGGGCCTTAATCTTAGCTATGCGGTGCAGCCCAGCCCCGACGGGCTGGCCCAGGCCTTCATCATCGGCCGCGAGTTCGTCGGCGCCGAATCCAGCGCCCTGGTGCTCGGCGACAACATCTTCTACGGCGCCGGTCTGGGCGAAATGGTGCGCTCCTGCGCCGACCCCGACGGCGGTATCATTTTCGCCTACCAGGTAGCCGACCCTGAGCGGTACGGCGTGGTTGAATTCGACAAGGATCATCGGGCCATCACCATCGAGGAAAAACCCGCCCGGCCCAAAAGCCATTTCGCGGTACCGGGCCTCTATTTCTACGACAACAGCGTGGTGGACGTGGCCAAACACCTCCAGCCCAGCCCCCGCGGCGAATACGAAATTACGGATGTGAACCGCCACTACCTCGCCCAGGGCCGGCTCCAGGTGCGCGTAATGGGGCGCGGCTACGCCTGGCTCGACACCGGCACCCACGAAAGCCTGCTGGACGCCAGCCAGTTCATCGCCACCATCGAAAAGCGCCAGGGGCTCAAGGTTGCCTGCCCTGAGGAAATCGCCTTCCGCCAGGGCTATATCGATGCCGCCCAACTCGAGCGGTTGGCCCAGCCGATGGTCAAGAACCCCTATGGCCAGTACCTGCTGGGCCTGTTGAAAGAGCGAGTCTTCTAAATGGATGCCATCCCCACCGCCATCGCCGACGTCCTGGTCTTCGAACCCCGCGTTTTTGGCGACGACCGCGGTTTTTTCTTCGAGAGCTTCAATCTCCGGCTTTTCCGTGAGCTGACCGGGGCGGATGTCGATTTCGTCCAGGACAACCACTCCAAGTCTGCCCGCAATGTCCTGCGGGGGCTCCACTACCAGGTGGCGCCCAAGGCCCAGGGCAAGCTGGTGCGGGTCGTCCAGGGCGAAGTCTTCGACGTGGCCGTGGACATCCGCCCGGAATCGCCCACCTTCGGGCGTTGGGTGGGGGAAAGGTTGAGCGCCGAGAACAAGCGGCAGATGTGGATCCCGCCCGGCCTCGCCCACGGTTTCGTGACCCTGAGCGAAACGGCCGAATTCCTATACAAGACCACCGACTATTACTCCCCCGAGCACGAACGCTGCATCGCCTGGAACGACCCGACCCTGGGCATCGCCTGGCCCCTGGCAGGGGAGCCGTTGCTCTCCGGCAAGGACCGGCAGGGCATGGCTTTTGCCGACGCTTGTGGTTGCAGCCCCGGCGGCTGTTGACAAGGCCTCCCATGCCCGTATAATGCGCGACTCCTTAGGCGCATAGCTCAGTTGGTTAGAGCACCACCTTGACATGGTGGGGGTCGTTGGTTCGAATCCAATTGCGCCTACCAAATTCCTTGACGGAGCGACTTGATGATTTTCCGAACTAGCACTGCCGCTGTTCTGAAACCGTAATCGAGTCAGCTTTCGTTGAATTGAGAAAAGTGCGGCTCGTCCGCACTTTTTTTTTGCCCGAGGCCCGGAAAATGCCCGACGTCAAACTGCCCGATGGTTCCATCCGCTCCTATCCTAATCCGCTGACGGTGGCCGAGGTCGCCGCCAGCATCGGCGCCGGCCTGGCCAAGGCGGCCCTGGCGGGCAAGGTGGATGGCAAGCTGGTCGATACCTCCTTCCTCATTGACCGCGATGTAGAGCTGGCCATCGTTACCGACCGGGACGCCGAGGGACTCGAGATCATCCGCCACTCCACCGCCCACCTCTTGGCCTATGCGGTGAAGGAGTTGTTCCCTGATGCCCAGGTCACCATCGGCCCGGTCATCGAAAACGGCTTCTACTACGACTTCGCCTGCAAGCGCCCGTTCACGCCGGAAGACCTGGAGGCGATCGAAAAGCGCATGGCCGAACTGGCCAGGAAGGACATCCCGGTCGGCCGCGAGGTCTGGTCGCGGGACGAGGCGGTCAAGTTCTTCCTGGGCCAGGGCGAGAAGTACAAGGCCGAACTGATCGAGGCGATTCCGGCTGGCGAGCAGGTTTCCCTCTACCGCGAGGGCGATTTCATCGACCTCTGCCGCGGCCCCCACGTGCCGACCACGGGCAAGCTGAAGGTCTTCAAGCTGATGAAGGTGGCCGGCGCCTACTGGCGCGGCGACTCGAACAACGAGATGCTGCAGCGCATCTACGGCACCGCCTGGGCCAAGAAGGAGGACCTGGAGGCCTACCTGCACATGCTGGAAGAGGCCGAGAAGCGCGACCACCGCCGCCTGGGCAAGCAGTACGATCTCTTCCACATGCAAGAGGAGGCGCCGGGCCTCGTCTTCTGGCACCCCAAGGGCTGGGCGGTATGGCAGGAGATCGAGCAGTACATGCGGGCCGTCTACCGCAACAATGGCTACCAGGAAGTGCGCTGCCCGCAGATCCTCGACAAGAGCCTATGGGAAAAGTCAGGTCATTGGGAGCACTACAAGGACAACATGTTCACCACGTCCTCGGAGAACCGGGACTACGCGGTGAAGCCGATGAACTGCCCCGGCCACGTCCAGGTTTTTAATTCCGACCTCCGCTCCTACCGGGAATTGCCCATCCGCTACGGCGAATTCGGCTCCTGCCATCGCAACGAGCCGGCCGGCGCCTTGCACGGCCTGATGCGGGTGCGCGGCTTCGTGCAGGACGACGGCCATATCTTCTGTACCGAGGATCAGATCGAGGCCGAGGTGACGGCCTTCAATTCCCTGGTGAAAAAGGTTTACGCCGATTTCGGCTTCCACGACGTGGCCGTCAAGCTGGCGCTGCGGCCGGAAGGCCGAGTGGGCTCCGACGAGGTATGGGACAAGGCCGAGGCCGCCCTGCGCCAGGGCCTGCGGGCTTCCGGCCTGGAATGGACGGAACTGCCGGGGGAGGGCGCATTCTACGGCCCCAAGATCGAATTCCACATCAAGGACGCCATCGGCCGCTCCTGGCAATGCGGCACCATGCAGGTGGATTTCTCCATGCCCGGCCGCCTGGGTGCCGAGTACGTGGCCGGCGACGACACCCGGCGGGCGCCCGTCATGCTGCACCGCGCCATCCTGGGGTCCCTGGAGCGCTTCATCGGCATCCTCATCGAGAACTTCTCCGGCGCCTTGCCGCTCTGGCTGGCGCCGGTGCAGGCCGTGGTCCTCAACATCTCCGAAAAACAGGCCGACTACGCCGCGGAAGTGGCGCAGAAGCTACACCAGGCGGGCTTCCGGGCCGAGGCTGATTTGCGTAACGAGAAAATTACCTATAAAATTCGGGAACATAGCTTGAACCGGCTGCCTTACCAACTCGTCGTGGGCGACAAGGAAAAGGAAGCCGGACTGGTGGCCGTGCGTACCCGCGGTGGTCAGGATCTGGGGCAGATGCCCGTCGATGATCTGATCGAGCGACTTCGGAGGGAAGTCGCGGCGCGAAGTGGCACGGCTTAACTTTTGTCGTTTTCAGGAGTTTGACCATCGCTCAGAACAAGGCGAATCGCCTCAACGAAGAAATTACGGTGCCGGAAATCCGTCTCATTGGGGAAGACGGGGAACAAGTCGGCGTAGTGAGCATCAGGACCGCCTTGCAGATGGCGGAGGAAGCAGGAGTGGATCTCGTCGAGATCGCACCGTTGGCCAAGCCTCCCGTCTGCCGCATCATGGACTACGGCAAGTTCAAGTATCAGGAAGCCAAGAAGGCCCATGAAGCGAAGCTGAAGCAGAAGCAGGTGCAGGTCAAGGAAGTCAAGCTGCGCCCGGGTACCGACGAAAACGACTACCAGATCAAGCTCAGGAACATGACGCGCTTCCTGGAAGAAGGCGACAAGGTCAAGGTGACCCTGCGCTTCCGGGGCCGCGAGATGGCGCACCAGGAATTCGGCATGCGCCAGTTGGAACGGATCAAGGCGGATCTCGAGGCCCTCGGGCAGGTCGAGCAGATGCCGAAGATGGAAGGGCGGCAGATGATCATGATCATCGCTCCGGCCAAGAAGGTTGTAACAAAGTAGTTGGTAGCACCCATAAGTGCCTACGGGTCATCGAAGCGTTCCCGCCGGGAACCACCTGACGGCATGTCATTAAGGAGCAGAAAATGCCCAAGATGAAGACCAAGAGCAGCGCCAAGAAGCGCTTCTCGATCCGCGCCGGCGGCAGCATCAAGCGCGGCCAGGCGTTCAAGCGCCACATCCTGACCAAGAAGACCACCAAGAACAAGCGTCACCTGCGCGGTGCCGTTGGTGTTCACGAGCGCGACGCCGCTTCCGTCCGCGCCATGATGCCCTACGCGTAAGGAGAGAGAAAGATGCCCCGAGTCAAACGTGGTGTAACGGCGCGCGCGCGCCACAAGAAGGTTCTCGACCAGGCCAAGGGTTACCGCGGCCGCCGCAAGAACGTATATCGCATCGCCAAGCAGGCGGTGATGAAGGCCGGCCAATACCAGTACCGTGACCGTCGTCAGCGCAAGCGCCAGTTCCGCGCCCTGTGGATCGCCCGTATCAATGCGGCTTCCCGCGAACTGGGCCTGAAGTACAGCACCTTCATGAACGGCCTGAAGAAGGCCAACATCGAAGTGGACCGCAAGGTCCTGGCCGATCTGGCCGTGTTCGACAAGCCCGCGTTCGCAGCCCTGGCCAACCAGGCCAAGGCACAGCTCGGCGCCTGAGCGAAAGCAGCATCACGAAAAGGAGGCGCAAGCCTCCTTTTTTGTTCCAACTGTCGTTAGGTGTTGGACCCCAGCATGGATAATCTCGACTCCCTCGTCAGCGAAGCGCAACAGGCCTTCGCCGCCATTTCCGACCCCGACGCCCTGGAGCAGGCCAAGGCCCGTTTCCTGGGCAAGAGCGGCCAGATCACCGAACTCCTGAAGGGCCTGGGCAAGCTGCCGCCCGAGGAAAAGAAAACGGCTGGCGCCGCCATCAACCGGGCTAAGGAAGCTGTCGAAGCCGCCCTCAACGCCCGCCGCGAGGCCATCCGCAAGGCCACCCTGGAGGCGCGCCTGGCCGAGGAGGCCCTCGACGTCACGCTGCCGGGCCGGGCCGAAGCCCGCGGCGGCCTGCATCCGGTGACCCGTACCCTGGAGCGCATCGAGGCCCTGTTCCGCTCCATCGGTTTCGAAGTGGCCGATGGCCCGGAGATCGAATCCGACTTCCACAACTTCACCGCGCTGAACACGCCGGAGGATCATCCGGCGCGATCCATGCACGATACCTTCTACCTGCAGGACGAAGGCGGCGAGGTGGCCGACGGCATCCTGCTGCGCACCCATACCAGCCCCATCCAGGCCCGCTACATGCAGAACCATGTGGCCAAGTACGGCCACCTGGAGCGCATGCCGGAAATCCGCATCATCGCCCCGGGCCGGGTCTATCGTGTCGATTCCGACGCCACCCATTCGCCCATGTTCCACCAGGTCGAGGGCCTGTGGATCGGCGAGGGCGTCTCCTTTGCCGACCTCAAGGGCGTGGTTGCCGATTTCCTGCGCCGCTTTTTCGAAAGCGACGACCTCAAGGTCCGTTTCCGTCCCTCCTTCTTCCCCTTTACCGAGCCTTCCGCGGAAATCGACGTCGCCTTCATGAGCGGTACCCTGGAAGGCCGTTGGCTGGAGATCGCCGGCTGCGGCATGGTGCACCCGAATGTGCTGCGCATCGCCGGCATCGATCCGGAAAAATACACCGGCTTCGCCTTCGGCTTCGGTCCCGACCGCCTGACCATGCTGCGCTACGGCGTCAATGATCTGCGCCTCTTCTTCGAGGGCGACCTCCGTTTCCTGCGTCAGTTCGTCTGACGATCACTGCGAGCCGTTCGTATGAAATTCTCCGAATCCTGGTTGAGAACCCTCGTCGATCCCAAGCTTTCGAGCGACGAACTGTCCCATCTGCTGACCATGGCAGGCCTAGAGGTCGAGGAGCTGGACCCGGTGGCGCCGCCCTTCGACAAGGTCGTCATCGCCCGGGTCATCGAAGTGGCCAAGCACCCGGACGCCGATCGCCTCAACATCTGCAAGGTCGATGTGGGCGAAGATGAATTGCTCACCATCGTCTGCGGCGCCCCCAACGTGGCGCCCGGCCTGCGGGTGCCCTGTGCCCTGCCGGGGGCCGTGCTGCCCGGCAATTTCGCCATCAGGACCGCCAAGGTCCGCGGCATCGAGTCCTCGGGCATGCTGTGCTCGGCCAAGGAACTGGGCATTGCCGAAGATGCTTCCGGGTTGCTCATCCTGCCGGAGGATGCCCCACTGGGTCAGCAAATCCGCAACTACCTGGATCTCGACGACGCGCTCTATACCCTGAAGCTCACGCCCAACCGGGCCGACTGCCTCTCCCTGCTCGGCATCGCCCGGGAAGTCGCGGCCATCACCGGCACGCCGGCGAAACTGCCCCAGGTGCCGGAAGTGCCTGCCACCATCGCCGATACCCGCGCCGTCGTCCTCGATGCTCCGGACGCCTGCCCGCTCTACTGCGGCCGCGTCATCAAGGGCGTGAACGCCAAGGCGTCGACGCCGGAGTGGATGAAGCGCCGGCTGGAACGGAGCGGCATTCGGTCCATTTTCGCCCTGGTGGACGTCACCAACTACGTCATGCTCGAATTGGGCCAACCCCTGCACGCCTTCGACAACACCAAGCTTGCCGGCACGGTGCACGTTCGCATGGCCAAGCCCGGCGAGCAATTGCTGCTCCTCAACGAACAGACCCTCGCCATCGAAGCCGATGTGCTGATGATCGCCGACGAAGCCAAACCCCTGGCCATGGCCGGCATCATGGGCGGGGAGGAGAGCGGCATCACCCTGGAAACCGGCGAACTCTTCCTCGAATCCGCCTTCTTCGCGCCCAAGGCCATCGCCGGCCGGGCGCGCCGCTACGACTTCTCCTCCGATGCCTCCCACCGTTTCGAGCGGGGGGTCGATTTCGGCGGCGTCCGCCGTGCCATGGAGCGCGCCACGCGGCTCATCCTCGACATCTGCGGCGGCGAGGCCGGTCCGGTGGTCGAGGCGGCGGCAGCCTTGCCGCAACGGGCGCCGGTACGCCTGCGCACCAACAGGGCCGCCCGGGTCATCGGCATGGCCCTGAATTCCGAGCAGATCGCCAGCCTGTTCAATGGCCTCGGCCTGCCGTTCGTGCGCGATGGCGAAGATTTCCTGGTGACGCCGCCCACCTGGCGCTTCGATATCGAAATCGAGGAAGACCTCATTGAGGAAATCGCCCGCCTGCACGGCTATGACAACATCCCCGCCCCGGCTCCCCGGGGCCCGCTGTCCATGCTGCCGCAGACCGAGAAGGCGCGGTCCGTTCACAGCCTGCGCCGGACCCTGGTGGATCGTGGCTACCAGGAGGTGGTCAATTTCGCCTTCGTCGA
>JRYG01002262.1_pt1 | contig 13258 bp, 9 predicted proteins | sample 235341 | NCBI WGS metagenome assembly JRYG01 (sample SAMN03074218, study PRJNA261478) | activated sludge metagenome | biome: Wastewater Treatment Plant; feature: Wastewater; material: Activated sludge; isolation source: activated biomass of a wastewater treatment plant treating hydrocarbon... ... | reverse complement strand
CTGTCGCTGGGCATCGAGACCCTGGGCGGGGTGATGACCAAGCTGATCGAGAAGAACACCACCATCCCGACCAAGGCGACCCAGGTGTTCTCGACCGCCGACGACAACCAGACCGCGGTCACGGTCCACGTGTTGCAGGGCGAGCGCGAGATGGCCTCGGCCAACAAGTCGCTGGGCAAGTTCGATCTGACCGACATTCCGCCGGCGCCGCGCGGCGTGNNTTCGACATCGACGCCAACGGCATCCTGCACGTGTCCGCCAAGGACAAGGCCACCGGCAAGGAAAACCGGATCGTGATCAAGGCGTCCTCCGGGCTGTCCGAGGCCGAGATCAAGCGGATGATCGGCGATGCCGAGGCGCACGCCGAAGAGGACAAGAAGTTCCACGAACTGGTGAACGCCCGTAATCAGGCCGAGAACCTGATCCACGCCACCGAGAAGACCCTGCGCGACTTGGGCGAGAAGGTGGAAGGCGGCGAGCGGTCGGCCATCGAGGCGGCGATCAGCGATCTGCGCACCACGGCCAAGACCGACAACAAGAGCGCCATCGAGGCCAAGACCCGGACGCTGGCCGAATTGTCCGGCAAGCTGGCCGAACGGGTCTATGCCCAGTCCGGCGGTGGCGGAGGGCCGGAGGGTGGCGCCGGTGGCCCGCATGGTCCGGGCGGCGGCCAGAAACCGGCCGACGACGGCGTGGTGGATGCCGAGTTCGAGGAAGTCAAGAAGTAAGCCCGGCGGTTGCGCTAAACTGTGAATCCGGGAAGGCGGCGAGCCTTCCCGGATTTTTGGTTTCTGATCCGTACAACCCGGCGGACGCCCGCCACGCAAGACCATGTCCAAACGCGATTATTACGAAATCCTCAACGTCGCCCGCAATGCCAGCGAGGCCGAAATCAAGCAAGCCTATCGGCGGCTGGCGATGAAGCATCACCCGGATCGCAACCCCGGCGATCAGGTGGCCGAGGAGAAGTTCAAGGAAGCCAAGGAGGCTTACGAGGTGTTGAGCGATTCGCGCAAGCGGGCCGCTTACGACCAGTTCGGCCACGCCGGGGTGGACAGTTCGGCGGGCGGCGGTTATGGCGGCGCGGCCGATCTGGGTGACCTGTTCGGCGGGGTGTTCCGCGACATATTCGGCGGAATGCGCGGTGGCGGCGGTCAGGGTTACCGGGGCGCCGATCTGCGTTATAACCTGGACCTGACGCTGGAGGAAGCGGTGTTCGGCACCACCGCCAAAATTCGGGTGCCGGCCCTGGTGACGTGCGCCGCCTGCGCGGGCAGCGGCGCCAGACCGGGCACCAAGCCGACGACCTGTCCCACCTGCCGCGGGGTCGGCCAAGTGCGGATGCAGCAGGGATTTTTCTCGATTCAACAGACCTGTCCGCGCTGTCAGGGGCGGGGCGCCATCATTCCCGAACCCTGCGAAACCTGTCGAGGGAGTGGCCGGGTCGAGGAACAAAAGACGCTGTCGGTCAAGGTGCCGGCGGGCGTGGACAATGGCGACCGCATTCGGCTGGCCGGGGAGGGCGAAGCGGGGGAGCATGGCGGCCCGACCGGCGATCTGTACGTGCAAATCCGGGTCAAGCCGCATCCGATCTTCACTCGCGAGGACAACGACTTGTATTGCGAGGTGCCGATCAGTTTCACCACGGCGGCGCTGGGCGGCGACCTGGAAGTGCCGACCCTGGACGGACGGGTCAGCCTGAAGATTCCGGCGGAAACGCAGACCGGCAAGACGTTCCGGGTGCGCGGGAAGGGAGTCAAGCCGGTGCGGGGCGGTCCGACCGGCGATTTGCTGTGCCGGGTGGTCATCGAAACGCCGGTCAACCTGACCCGGGAACAGAAGGAGCTGCTGCAACGGTTCGCCGAGACCACGCAGGCTGGCGGCAAGCGTCATACCCCACAGGAAGGAAGCTGGCTGGACGGGGTCAAGAAATTTTTCGAGGAGATGAAGTTCTGACCGGCCGGCCTTGGTTTTGAACCCCCCTCCCGGTGGGGAGAGGGGAGTCTTTGTTGACGTCGCCCGATAGCCTTACCGGTCGTACCGCATTTTGACGTAGGAACCCGGCGCGTCCTCGACCGGCTTCAGCTTGCCGTCGCCCGGCGTGCGCGCGGGCACTTGCGGACCGGCATGAGGTTGCAACCAGGCCAGCCAGTCCGGCCACCAGGAACCGTCCTGCTTGACCGCGCCCTGGAACCAGTCGTCGGGATTGGGCGGGGTTTCGGGGTTGAGCCAGAAGCCATACTTGTCCGAAGAAGCCGGATTGATGACCCCGGCGATGTGGCCGGAACCGCTCAGCACGAACTTCACCGGACCGCCGACCAGTTGGGTGCCGGCGTAGGTGGATTTCCACGGGGCGATGTGATCCTCGAAGGCCGAGAGGAAGCAGACGGGCGTCTTGATCTTGCGCAGATCGATGGGCACGCCCGCCAGGGTGATCCCGCCCGGTTCGCGCAGCAGGTTTTTCTGGTACATGTTGCGCACGTAGAAACTGTGCATGTCCCGCGGCATCCGGGTGGAATCGGAATTCCAGTACAGCAGGTCGAAGGGATAGGGGTCCTTGCCCAGCAGGTAATTGTTGACCACGAAATACCAGATCAGGTCGTTGGCGCGCAACATGCTGAACACGCCGGCCATCTGGCTGCCGTCCAGATAACCCCGCTCGCCCATCTGCTTCTCCAGCAGGGTGATCAATTCCTCGTCGATGAACACCTCCAGTTCGCCCGGCTCGCTGAAATCGGTCATGCAGGCGAAGCAGATGGCGCTCTTCACCCGTTTGTCCTTCCTGGCGGCGAGATAAGCCAGCGTGGTGAGCAGGATGGTGCCACCCAGGCAGTAGCCGGCGGTGTTGATTTCCCGCTCGCCGGTGGCCTGCTCGATGGCGTCCATCGCCTCCACGACGGACAGCATGTAGTCGTCGAACTTCTTGTGCGCCAACCGTTCGTCAGGGTTGACCCACGAGGTCATGAACACGGTGAATCCCTGGTCCACCATCCACTTGACCATCGAGTTCTTGGGCCGCATGTCCATGATGTAATACTTGTTGATCCAGGGCGAGACGAACAGAAACGGTCGCTGGTAGACGGTCGGGGTGCTGGGGTCGTATTGAATCAGTTGCATCAACTCGTTCTGGAAGATGACCTTGCCTGGCGTGACCGCAATGTTTTCGCCTGGCTTGAAGGCGTCGAGATCGGTCATCTTGATCTGCAACTGGCCGCCACCGCGTTCCAGATCCTCCAACATGTTCTGGAGACCCCTGACCAGATTGTCGCCGCCCGAATCGAGCGTGGCCTGAAGGACGGTCGGGTTGGTGAGCACGAAGTTGGTGGGCGCCATCGCGTCCACGAACTGGCGAGTGTAAAACTGCACCTTGCGGGCGGTCTTGTCGTCCAGACCCTCGACCTTGCGGACCAGTCCCTGCACGCTGTCGGCGGCCAGCAGATAAGACTGCTTGATGAAATCGAAGACCGCGTTTTCCGCCCATTGCTCATCCTTGAAGCGCTTGTCGCCGGGTGGCGGTGTGATGACGGGCTGGACTTCGTGTCCCAGCATCCGTTTGGACGCGGCCTGCCACAGATCGAGGTAGTTCTTCCAGAATCCGACCTGGGCCTGAATCAGTTTGTCGGGGTCTTTCAGCAATTTCTCGAACAGATCCTGGAACGACTTGCCGACGATGGCGGGATCGATCAGGGACATCGAGTCACCGCGCTCCTGGCGCTTGAGGTATTCTTGGAGCACGCGCTGGCTTTGCTCGATGACCTTGGAAAGGTTTTGGGCGAGTTTGTTGAGATCGGGAGCTTTGGTGGCGGGATCGGACGGCGCGGTGGGTTTAGCCATGGAGAGCACCTCTTCGGATGGTGATAACCCCATGAAGTATAGGTGAGAGCGCCCGTTTTCGCCGGTTTTGGCTGAAAAACCACTAATAATAAATACTTATAAGGTAAATTATTTGCTTGGGCGGTGCCGGGGACAGGCCGCTCGAGCGGCTGACGGTTCGCCGGTTCCCAATGACTACTTGAAAGATCGGGATTTGTTCAAAGATATTGTAAAAATTTAAGACATTTGCTATAATAATATTATAGTTGCAATTTTCAAACATAACTCTAAATATAGAGCAAGATTTCCGTACCAGTAAGGAGACATCATCATGACGTGGGCCATACTGTTTTTTGTAATATTATTGTCCGCACCTTTACTACTGGTTACCATGATCAGTGTGGATGAGAATATAGTCGTCATTTATTCGAATATCGCGCAAGTCATTTCTGTAATATTGGCTGGTATCTCGGGCCTCGTTGCAGCCGGTGCTTTTCCCAGCAATCACGCGATGCGAAAGGTGTGGAGATTGATTGGCATCGGCTTGCTGCTCTGGGCGATAGGCGCGATTCTATATGCATCCTATCCCCTGCTGCACGACGGACAGGATCCTCCTGTCATCTGGTATTCAGATTTCGGGTATCTGCTGATGTACCCGTTTGTCATATTGGCGTTCATCCTTTTTAGGCAGTACCTGCAAGCCAGGACTCCGGTGTGGGGGATCGTCGTGGCGGCCAGCATTTTCTGGCTGGCGCTGGTGATTGCCGTATGGCTCAATCTCGCCAGGCTTGGCGAATCCGATTCGGTGCTCACGTATCTCGTCTCATTGTGCTATGTGCTAGGGGATCCGTTGTTGCTGGGGTCGGTCGCTCTGCTTACCTCCGTATTGGGCAAAAGTGTGGATGCCCGCCCATGGTGGTTTGTGCTGGTTGGTTTTGTCATGTTTTACATTGCCAACGTGCTTTACACTTACCTGGCGCTTCAGGAGCGCTATACCAGCGGCAACCCGATCGATATTGGCTGGATTTTGGGATTTGGCTTTATCGCCATGGCCGCGATGATGACACGAGCGATTCACAAGAATGATTCGGCCTTGATCGGATAGAAATTCCAGCATCAAAATGTTGACAGATTATCTATCCTGTTGGGTTCAGATAATAAGTCTATCTCGTAATCCTTGGTAATGGTTGGGATTGATCGAGGGGTGTAAGATTGGCTTGCCCTTGGCCAAGGGGGAGAAATGGAAAAGAAGACTTACGCGGTTGCCATGATCGGTATCAGCGAAGCTGAACGGAATGTGCTGCGGAATATTTTTAAACTTTCCCAATACCGCACCTACTCCTATACCGCTGCTATTCCCGGTGAAGCGACCGATATTCTCATGGTCGACGCCGATGATGCGCGGGCGATGGCCGAATGGCGCCTTCAGAAGGGAGATGCGGCTCCGGCGGGTTCTTCCAGCAACAGTTACCAACCAAGCATACCCACCATCATGGTGACCAGGGAGCCCCCTCCTGACTCAAAGCTCCACCATATTCGACGCCCTTTCGTAGCCAGCCGGGTCATTAATGTCCTCGATCAGGTGGCTCAACAAGATTTGCAGAGTCATCGAGAACGAATAATCGGAGTAGACGAAACTCGGAGATTGATCGCTGAAACCCCTAAGCCGGTGATTAATGCTAAGCCTACGGTTGATGCGGCTGCGGAGGCCCATATTTACACCGCCTTAGTGGTCGATGACAGCAGTCCGGTGAGAAAACAGATCGAATTGGAACTCAAGCTGTTTGGAATTCAAGTGGATACCGCCGCGACGGGAGAGCAGGCCATTGATCTTATTGACAAGAAAATTTATAACCTCATCTTTCTGGATGTGGTGTTGCCCGGTATTGACGGTTATCAACTCTGCAAAGTGATCAAAAAAAATAAGACCAGGAAAAAGACCCCCGTCATTATGTTGACCAGTAAATCTTCTCCGTTTGATCGGGTAAAAGGGGCTTTGGCGGGTTGTGATTCCTATTTAACCAAGCCGGTAAAGCAGGACACATTCCAGAAAGTCGTGAAGAAATACTTGCGATAAGCCTGTGTTGGTTGCACTGGCTTTGAAAATATTATCGCCATCGTAATTGAGAAAATATTCAAGTTTGTCAGATAATGAATTGTCAAGGTAACGAGATTTATGCTTATCCCGAACTGTCGCGAACTGAGGAGGTAACATCATGTCGATCAGTAAAATTTTAGTGGTTGATGATTCACCCGCTGATCTGAAAAATATCACCAATATTCTCTCGGAAGCAGGTTTTACCGTTGCCAGTGCTACCAATGGCAAAGATGCCATTCAAAAGGCCAAGACGGAAAAACCGGATGTTATCTTTTTGGATATCATCATGCCTACCATGGATGGCTTTGCCACCTGTCGCGCTTTGGTCAGTGATGGAGAGACTAAAAATATCCCAGTCATTTTCGTCACCAGCAAAAATCAGAAAGCGGATCGTCTATGGGCACAAATGCAAGGAGCGAAGGGTTATATTACCAAACCCTATTCGGCAGATGAGATCATTGATCAGTTAAAAGCCTTCCGCTAGGCGACTTCCGCCGGCTTATTCGTGGATGATGAACAGGCATTTCCGGATTTTGCCTTGCAGTTGGGGAGGAGGTTGAACGATGGTGCGGGAAGAGACAGGGGAGCATCGGCGCTTGTTGACGCCCAGTGCGGCGCTCGGCAGCTTCAACCCCGCGCGGGGAGTGATAGCGGGTCTTAAACCGATACCTCGTCGGCGGATACGTTATGGATTTCGCCTGGGTAATCTCGGCTTTATCATCAAGGCGGACACGGTAAGCGAGGTCGTCGAGCAGGCAACCGTCTACCCTGTTCCGCAAACCCCGCCGTGGCTGGTCGGGCTCGTCAACCTGCGCGGCAATCTGGTGCCAGTGTTCGATTTAAGTCTATGTTTAGGTTTGGAAAGCGGGGCTCGGGAAAAGCATTACCTGCTTGTGCTGGACGAAAGCGACGATGCGGTTGGCCTGTTCACGGAAAATCTGCCGCAGCCGGTCGGTGAGAGTCGTAAACTCGTTCGTCCGCCACCCTTGCCCAAGGCGCTGCAAGGGCATGTGGCCGAAGCATATGGTTTGAATAACGACATCTGGGTGGAGTTCGATCATAAGCAATTTTTTGAATCACTGAAAACGCAAACGACGACCACCACTTAGCCAGCCGGAACGACTAAGCGTAATTATATTGTCCAGACTATATTCATGTGATGAAGGGGAAATAACTGTGCCTGGGTTCAGTCAAGCGTTAACAAGCCTCAAAAACAACTGGCTAACGACACTCTATTTACATTTAATGCTTATTGTGGGTTTAGTGGCGGCAGGCAGCGTCCAGGCTTTGGCGGAAGAAGCCGGAGTGGCCAATAACGCCATTACAATCGGTGGGGTGATGGATTTGGAAGGCGAATCCAAGGGACTGGGTTTGGGCATGAAAGCAGGAATAGAAGCTGCGCTTAAAGGTGAAAAAATCCAGGGCCGTTCGATTGAATTCGTCGCTGTGAATGATTTTTATGTGCCGGAAAATACGGTCAAGGCGACCAAGCAACTTGTCGAGCGAGGAATATTTCTGATACTAGGCAATGTAGGTACGCCCACTGCGAAAGTCGCATTGCCGATTCTGGCCGAAAACAAGATTCCCGCCGTTGGGTTTTTCACAGGTGCTGAGTTATTACGGCCTGGGGTTGGTGATATCATCAACTTTCGAGCCAGCTATGTGCAGGAAGTTGCCAGCATCATTGAAGCAGCGCTTGCCGCCGGCGTGAAACCCCAGGAAGTCTGCGCCTATGTCCAAAATGATTCCTATGGTATGGCGGGAGTTTTGGGAATTAAAACTGCGCTTACCAAGCGACCGGATATGACGGAAGTGATCCAGAAACTGGAGCAGCTCCTGGCTATGCAGGGAGAGGAACCGGCGCGTAATGGCATCGGCCCGGTAGGCGTTTATCCGCGTAATGCCCAGATCGCAAGGGATGGTTACAACTCATTAAAGAATTGGGAAAAAATTTCTGGCAATCCGTGCCGGCTGGTGGTGACGGTGGGGACCTATGCGCCAGTCGCCAGTTTTATCGGGTATGCCCGCTATAAGGGTGAGAACTGGATTTTCAGCGCCGTATCCTTCACGGGCGCCAGCAACTTTACAGAAGCCCTCAAAGCGCAAAAAGTCAGCGACGGTGTGATTATGACGCAGGTCGTGCCTGCCTTGGATTCCTCTTTGCCCATCGTGGAGGAAGCCCGCAAAAGCCTCGGGGGACAACTGGGCTATGTGTCTCTGGAGGGTTTTATCGTTGGTAAGATGTTTTTAACGATTGCGCGTAGTATCAAAGGCGATTTTACCCGTGACAATTTCCTGAAGGCTGTACGCGGCCAAACGTTCGATCTGGGTGGGTTGAAGCTCGACTTTACCACCGATAATCAAGGGTCGGATCTGGTTCATCTGACTCATCTGGATGGTGAGGAATTCAAAACCATCACACCCCAGCAACTGACAACCGTGTTCCAGAAATAGGGTCGCGACAGTTAAATGCTCAGAATGAAATGTTCAGAGTTCAGCCTGACTCACTTGCTTTTAGGCGGAGACAACGATGCGTAATTTAAGAATCGGCATACGATTGTTTATACTGATTACCAGCCTGTTGCTGATGCTGTTGGTTATCGGTCTTACCGGCTATGTTGGCCTCATCCAATCAGGTAGCGCCTGGGGTAAAGTTGACCAGGCCATACAACTTCAAACGGCGTCTGTGAACTGGGCGCATGTTATCGAGGCTGAGTTGCCGCGCGTGGCAAACAATGCAAACTTCGGCGCTATATCCTGGGAGCAGGCCACTAAGGATCTGGCCGATCTCAGGATCGAAAATGATAAAACATGGCAAGACTATCTCAATACCATACCTGGCGACGCCAGGGAGAAGCTGCTGGAGACAAAGCAAAGCGTGGATAATGTCTTTACCGAACTGGAACGCCTGTTTGCGGCACGTGATCGAGCTAAACTGAGCTTGTTCGTTGCCAATGACCTGGTGGCGATCACCGAGCCTATTCATACCGAAGTCATCGATCCCGTTAGAGATCAATCCCAGCAAGAAACCAGGACGCTACTCGAACGTTTGCAGGCATCCAGCCGCAACTTCCAGATCATCATGCTGGTGGTCGGGTTGGCCGGAATACTGATCGCAACCGGACTGGGGGTTGTCATTTACAGCTCCATCACGGAACCGGTGGAAAAAATAGCGGATACCGTGCGGCACGTAGCCGCTGGCGATTTCAGTGCGCGCACCGCGCTGACGGGCGGGGACGAATTGGCGGAATTGGGTCGCGGATTCGACCGGTTGCTGGACGAGCGGGTGGCGACCCTGGTCAGGGCCGACCAGGAGAACGACAACCTGAACAACTCAATCATCGAGTTATTGCAGGCGGTATCGCGGCTCAGTCAGCGCGACCTCACGATCAAAGTGCCGGTCAACGAGGATGTCACGGGTCCCATGGCCGACGCCCTGAACCTGTTGACCGCGGAAACGGCGAAGGTGCTGACGGATGTCACGCACGTTTCCGAGGCCGTGGCCACCGCCTCCGACAAGGTGAAGGCGCAATCCGATACGGTGATCGCCGTGGCGAACGACGAGCGCCAGGAAGTGGAACAGGCCGCCGTCGAGCTGGCTACCGCCGCGGAAGACATGAACCGCATCGCCGATCTGGCCAGGGCCTGCAACCAGACCGCCGAAGCCGCCATCGAAACCACGCGCAAGGCGTTGGACACGGTGGTGAGCACCGTCGATGGCATTACCGGCACCCGCGACACCATCCGGGAGACGGAAAAGCGCATCAAGCGCCTGGGCGAGCGCTCCCAGGAAATCAGCGGCGTGGTGAACCTGATCAACACCATCGCCGAGCGCACCCACATCCTGGCGCTGAACGCCAGCATGCACGCGGCCTCGGCCGGCGAGGCGGGACGCGGATTCGCGGTGGTGGCCGACGAAGTGCAGCGGCTGGCGGAAAACGCCCGGGAGGCGACCTCGCAAATCGCCACCCTGGTCAGCAGCATTCAGGTGGAGACCGCCGATACCGTGAATGCGATGAATCAAGCCATCAGTCAGGTGGTGGAGGGCAGCCGCATGGCCGAACAGGCCGGCGAGCAGATGAAAAAGACCCAGCAGACCACGGCCGAACTGGTGGCGTCGGTGCAGCAGATCGCGGCGCGTTCCCAGGAGCAGGCTCGGGTCAGTAACGCGCTGCTGGAGCGCGCCAAACAGATTCAAAGCAGCACCCTGCAGACCGGCCAGCGCCTGTTGGAGCAAAACCAGTACACCGGCGACCTGGTGGAATACGCCAGAATGCTGGTGGATTCGGTGCGGGTGTTCAAACTGCCGGCCTCGGAAAGCGTCTGACGACGGGTTTCCCCGGCTGTCCGCAATGGTTGGATTACCGCGAGCAGGTCCTGAAAGCCAATGACCCTACCGCACGAGATATTTACCGCGTTGGAGGCGGAAGCCGCCGCCATCGTCGGCGTATTGCTGGAGGCGCTCTCCGACCCCGATACCGCCGCGGATTCCACCGTCGTCGCCGACGGTCTCGGGCGCTATATCGCGCACGTGGAACGGATTGGCGCGCTGGCGGAAGCGGCGGGGTTGGCGGGTTTGCGCCAGGTTTGCGACCGTTTTCGGGAGCAGTTGGCGGTGATCACCCGCCAGGCGGGTGTGTTGGGGGACGAACAGCGCGAACTGCTGGAAGAGTGGCCGGCCCTGATCATCGGCTATCTGGAATCGTCTGCCGACGCCGGGATGAGCGGGGCCCTGGTGGAATATCTGCGACATCCGGTTTGGCCTGCGCCCCTGTCCGAGAGCGAGGCTGTTGGCTTGTCCGCGCAGCTGATTGCCCCATGGAGCGCGGATGCGGCCGAAGAGAGGGCAGCCCCCCTCCAGACGGCGGCGGGGACCGCGGAGCCGGAAGTCGCGTTGCCGGAAGCGCCGGAGACGATGACGGCGACCTTGATCGCGCAGTCCGTGATCGCGGAAGAAACGGTGATGATGGAGGCGTCGTCCGCCCCGCCGCTTGTCCTCGACGAAGCGCTTTCGCCGCCAGAGTCGGCGGTCGCGGGATCGTCCGAGAAACCGGCGCTGGCGATCATGGCGTCCGCCGGCGCAACCGTCGCCGCCGGCATCGCCAGCGGCATACCGCCTGATTTCATCTCCGATGAGACGGCACCGTCGGAAGTGGGCGAAGCGGAACCGGCAACGGTTGGGTTCGAGCCTCCAAAAGCGCCCGAAGTGGAGGAATCTGCTTCGGTGGAGACGATGCCGTTACCGATGGAAGCCGCGACGGACGCGATCTTGCCGGAAACCAGCTCGGCGGAAGTTGAGGTGCAATTCCCCGAGTCGGAAACAACCCTGACGGAATCCGGGGTGGAAGTCGCCGAACCGGGATGGGCGCCGGTGGAAGCCGAAGCGGAACCGCCAGAACTTGCAGCCGCGCCGATGGAGGCTACCGAACCGGAGCTTGCGTTCGATGAAGCCGAAGCGGAACCCAGCGAGCCGGGATGGGCGCCGGTGGAAGCCGAAGCGGAATTCTCCGAACCGGAGGCGGCGAGCGGAATTGAAGTGGCGGCGACTCCGCCGGGCCCCGACCCGGAGTTGTTGGAATTGCTCCTGGCCGAACTCGACCGGCTTGCGGAGATGGCGATTGGTTTGGAAACCGTGGCCACCGCCCCGAATGACGGGACCGGGAATCGCGGCGAGGCGTTGTTGGGCTATGCCGAGGAGATCGCGCGTCTGGCCGATGCCACGGAAGCGATGGGGCTTGGCGGCCTGCAACGGATTTGCGCCCACGTGAACGGCAACTTGCTGGCGTTGGCCTCCCTGCCGCGGCCGCTGACCGGCGTTGAGTACGAACTGATCGCGGCCTGGCCGACGCGGGCCATGCGCTATCTTCGGGCCTTGACCGACCGGGACGCCTGTCAAGCGCTGGTGGAGCCTTTCCGGGATGTCGCTTGGCCAAGTCCCCTGTCGGCGGAAGAGGCGGGCGCGCTGGTCGATTCGCTGGTCGCGCCCGCGCTGCTGGCGCTGCCGGAAATGGAAAGCGAGGCGCGGCCACGGGAAGCGCTGCCGGAAGATGTCTCCCTGGTATTGCCGGAAGACGTGAATCCCGAGTTGCTGGACAGCTTGCTGCAAGAGCTGCCCGCGCAGACGGCGGAGTTCTCCGCCGCCATCCAGCGCCTGGCCGAGGGGGAAGGCGATTTGCGGGATGTGGACGTGGCCCAGCGCATCGCGCATACCGTGAAGGGTGCGGGCAACACGGTGGGCGTGCGGGGAATCGCCAACCTGACCCACCAGATGGAAGATATTCTATTGGCGCTTTCCAAACATCGGACTTTGCCAAATCGGCCACTGGCCGAGGCGTTGCTGACGGCCGCCGATTGTCTGGAAACCATGAGCGAGGCGCTGGTGGGTTTGAGCGCGCCGCCATCCCAGGCGCGGGAGGTGCTGCAAACGATCCTGGACTGGGCCAACCGGATCGACCGGGAGGGTTTGCCCAAGGGTGACGAAGCGCCTCGCCAGCCGGTCAAACCGACCGCGTTCGGCGCGGGAACCGTCGAAGTCGCCGAGATCGCCGAAACCGCCGAAACCGCCGAAACCGTCGTCGCCAGAGCGGAACCGGCTGCCACCGTGCCGCTGGTGCGGGTGCCGGCGTCCCTGGTGGACGAACTGCTGCGACTGGTGGGGGAATCCATCATCCTGACCGGCCAAATTCAGGAGCGGGCGCGCAAGGCGTTGCGTCAGGCGCGGGCGATGCAAGCGCAACATCAGGTTTTTCAGCAACTGACCACGGATTTGGAACAACTGGTGGAAGTCCGGGGCATCGCTCCCACCCCGGGTCGGACCTCCGGCAAAGGCGATTTCGACCTGCTGGAACTGGAGCAGTACAATGAGTTGAACACGGTCACCCATCGTCTGCTGGAGGCCGCCGCCGACAGCCGCGCCCTGGATCAGGATGCCCGCGAGGAACTGGCGGCCCTGGACAACCTGCTGGTGACGCAGGGGCGCTTGCACCGCGCCAGTCAGGAAGCGGTGTTGCGTACCCGCATGATTCCGGTCAAGACCATCGTGCCGCGGTTGCAGCGCAGCGTGCGCCAGACCTGCCGCCTGACCGACAGGCAGGTCGAGTTCTCCGTGAATGGCGGCGAGACGCTGATGGACAGCAACTTGCTGGCGGATATCACCGATCCGCTGATGCACATCCTGCGCAACGCGGTGGATCATGGCATCGAACCGCCTGCGCGGCGCCAGGCGCTGGGCAAGAATCCGGTGGGCCGGATCGACTTGTCCTTCGTCCGGGAGGGCGACACCATCGTGGTGCGTTGTCAGGACGACGGCGCCGGGCTGGATTTCGCCGCCATTCGCCGCGCCGCCCG
>JRYG01001278.1_pt1 | contig 13294 bp, 12 predicted proteins | sample 235341 | NCBI WGS metagenome assembly JRYG01 (sample SAMN03074218, study PRJNA261478) | activated sludge metagenome | biome: Wastewater Treatment Plant; feature: Wastewater; material: Activated sludge; isolation source: activated biomass of a wastewater treatment plant treating hydrocarbon... ... | reverse complement strand
GCCCGGATGCCAGGCGCGTCGATAGTCGGGCATGGTTGAAAAAAGGGGGCGCCGTGACATGCGGCGCAATACGCCTGCGGCTATTGCGCCCTACGCGGCTGGTTCGTCTCTGACATATTGAGATGGGTGGGCCGCCGATGTCATCGGTGGGCCATTGTGGTTGCGGGGTGCCAGGCGGGGGTCGGGTTCCGCCTGGGCGCGGGGTAGCGTCTGCCCTACCTCGGTTGCGCCCGCGCCCGCACCCAGGCGGCCAATGTACTTTCCTCGAGTTCGCCAGCGGCCAGGGACAGGATGGCGGCGGTGGCTTCCGCCTGAGGGGCGACGAGCCGGTAGCCGTTCAGGTGGAGGAACAGGCCGATGGCGAGAAAAGCGGTGCGCTTGTTGCCATCGGCGAAGGGGTGGTTGCGGGCAAGGCCGTAGGCGTATGCGGCGGCCAGATCGGCATGGTCGGGCGCACCGTAGTTCATCAGGTGAAGCGGCCGCGCGAGGGCGGAGTAGAGCAGTCCTTCATCCCGCAGGCCGGGCGCGCCACCGTGGAGGGAGATGCTTTCGTCGTGCAGCAGGCGCAACGCCCGCTGGTCCAGCCAGCGCCAGTCCACGGCCTGCTACTTGGCCAGGGCGTGGAAGGTGTCTCGGAAGGCGCGCATGAATTCCCGCCCGGCGTCCACCTGCTCGGCCAGGGCAGGATCGTAGGGGGTGACAGTGAGCCCGTCGGCGGCTTCGGTCAGGAAAACGGTGTCGCCCTTCTCCAGCTTGAGACGGGCGAGGACCTCCTTGGGCAGGACGAGCCCGACGGAGTTGCCAATTTGGGTGAGCTTCAGCGCATGCATGGCGGGCCTTCGTTCGTTATTACACTCGTAATAATACGCAAGAAATCCCAGCGGCACACGACGGCTGCGCTTAGTGCGCCCGCCGCTTGCCCCGGTGCGGCGCTGGCCCGGTGCGCTCGCCCCGGGGCACGAGGCATTCGGCCCGGTTGCCGATGAGGTCGCTGCGGCCCATGCGGACCAGGGCTTCGCGCAGGAGGGGCCAGTTTTCCGGGTCGTGGTAGCGGAGGAAGGCTTTGTGCAGCCGGCGCTGGCGGCCGGTGCGGGGGGTTTCGACCACTTCGCCGCCGGGGCCGATGCGGCGCAGGGGGTTCTTGCCGCTGTGGTACATGGCGGTGGCAAGCGCCATGGGGGTGGGGAGGAAGGTTTGCACCTGGTCCAGCCGGAAGCCGTTGGCCTTGAGCCAGAGGGCGAGCTGGAGCATGTCTTCATCCGTGGTGCCGGGGTGGGCGGCGATGAAGTAGGGCACCAGGTGCTGCTTCTTGCCGGCCTCGCGGGAAGCGCGCTCGAAGAGGGTCTTGAAGCGCTCAAAGGCGCCGATGCCGGGCTTCATCATCTTGGCCAGCGGGCCTTCGGCGATGTGTTCCGGGGCGATCTTGAGCAGGCCGCTGACGTGGTGGGTCACCAGCTCCTTGACGTACTCGGGCGAGCGCACGGCCAGGTCGTAGCGCAGGCCGGAGCCGATGCTGATGCGCTTGACGCCGGGAATCCGGCGGGCCTTGCGGTAGAGGGCGATGAGGGGGCCGTGGTCGGTGCCCAGGTTCTCGCAGATGCCGGGATAGACGCAGGAGAGGCGCCGGCAGGCGGATTCGATCGCCCGGTCCTTGCAGGCCAGGCGGTACATGTTGGCGGTGGGGCCGCCCAGGTCGGTGATGTGGCCGGCGAAGCCGGGGGTCTTGTCGCGGATCTCTTCGATCTCGCGCAGGATGGAGCCCTCGGAGCGGCTCTGGATGATGCGGCCCTCGTGCTCGGTGATGGAGCAGAAGGTGCAGCCGCCAAAGCAGCCGCGCATGATGTTGACCGAGAACTTGATCATGTCCCAGGCGGGAATGCGCGCCCGCCCGTAGGCCGGGTGGGGCTGGCGGGCGTAGGGCAGGCCGAACACGTAGTCCATCTCGGTGGTGGACAGGGGCACCGGCGGCGGGTTGAGCCAAACGTCCCGCTCCCCGTGGGCCTGCACCAGGGCGCGGGCGTTGCCGGGGTTGGATTCCAGATGGAAGACGCGGCTGGCGTGGGCGTAGAGCACCGGGTCGTCCTTGACCGCTTCAAAGCCCGGCAGGCGGATGACCGTGTGGGCGCGGGCGGCGCGGCGTGCTTCGCGGGAGATGAAGCGCAGGGGCTGGGCCGGGAGCGAGGCCGGGGCGTCTGCCCCCCCGCTGGCGGAGGCGCGGGCTGTGGCGGCGTAGGGGTCCGGATGCGCCTCCACCCGGCCGGGGGTATCCAGGTGGGTGGAATCCAGTTCCGACCACTCCGGCCCGGGGCGCCAGCCGGGTTTGGCCATGAAGGCGGTGCCGCGCAGATCGCGGATGCTGGCGATGGGCTCGCCGGCGGCGAGGCGGTGGGTGAGCGCCACCAGGGCGCGCTCGGCGTTGCCGAAGAGGAGCAGATCCGCCTTGCTGTCGGGCAGCACGGAGCGGCGCACCTTGTCGGACCAGTAGTCGTAGTGGGCGATGCGGCGCAGGCTGGCTTCGATGCTGCCGATGACCACCGCCACGCCCGGGTAGGCTTCCCGCGCGCGCTGGGCGTAGACGGTCACGGCCCGGTCCGGCCGGCGGTTGGGGGCGGCGTCGGGGGTGTAGGCGTCGTCGGAGCGGATCTTGCGGTCGGAGGTGTAGCGGTTGACCATGGAATCCATGTTGCCCGCGGTGATGCCGAAGTAGAGCCGGGGCCGGCCCAGGGCCCGGAAGGGCTCGGCGGAGTGCCAGTCGGGCTGGCTGACGATGCCGACGCGAAAGCCCTGGGATTCCAGCAGCCGCCCCACCAGGGCCATGCCGAAGCTGGGGTGGTCGATGTAGGCGTCGCCGGTGACCAGGATCACGTCGCAGGCGTCCCAGCCCAGGGCGTCCATCTCGGCGCGGGACATGGGCAGGAAGGGCGCGGCCCGCCCCGCCGGGCGGGCGGTGGCGGCGATGTCGGGTACGGGGGCAAGCTGTGGTTCGGCCATAGGGGGCGAATGCTACGCTGAATTCGGGTGCGGGGGCCGGGCGGGCGCCGCCGGGTGCTATGCTGCGGGCCCCTCAAGCATCCGCAGGCCTGCCATGACCATCACCTTTGCCGTGCGCGGCGACTACATCACCCTGGACAATCTGCTCAAGGCCACCTGCCTGGTGCCCTCCGGCGGCGCCGCCCACATGGCGGTGGCCGCGGGCCAGGTGCAGGTGGACGGCCAGACGGAAAGCCGCAAGCGGGCCAAGCTGCGGCCGGGGCAGAAGGTGGCATTTGCCGGCCAGGTGGTGGAGATCGTGGCGGGGGAAACGCCCGCCGCCTGAGGCCGCCACCGGCCCGGCGGGCGGCCCTTCAGGGCGCGGCCGGCCCGGGCCAGGCGCTGATCAGGGCCAGCACGGCCTCGGGCGTGGTGCTGGCCCGCAACCGGCTGCGGAAACCCTCGTCGCCGAGCATGCCGCTCACCGCCGCCAGCAGGTGCAGATGTTCCGCCACGCCCGGGTCCGGCACCAGCAGCACCAGGATGTCGGTGACGGGCTGGCCGTCGGGCGCGGCAAAGGGCATGGGCTTGCTGGGGCGCACATAGGCGGCCAGCGCCCGGGGCAGGCCGGCCACCCGGGCGTGGGGGATGGCCACGCCGTGGCCGACGCCGGTGGAGCCGCTGTGTTCCCGCCGGGCGAGGCTGCGGGCCACGTAGTCCGCCCCCAGGCCGTGGCGCTCGGCCATGAGTTGCCCGATCCGCGCGAACAGCGCCGGTTTGTTGGCCAGGGGCACGTCCAGGCAGATGTGGTCGGGCGTGAGCAGAGGGGCGAGCGGATTCAAGGCGACGGCTCCGGACAACGGCGGCACTGGGCCGGGGAGGCGAGAAGATGCGGTGCCCGCGGGGGCGCTGTCAAGCCGGGGCGGACGTTCATTCGCCCTCCTCGTCGTCGTCCCGGGTGAGCAGGTGCTGCACCAGGGCCCGCAGACGGGCCGGGCGCACCGGCTTGTGCAGGGTGGGGTAGCCCCGGCTTTCGGCCACGCGCACTACCTCTTCGCCGGTGTCGCCGGTGATCAGCACGCCGGGGATGCGGGTGCCGAATTCGGCGCGCATCCGGTCCAGCATGTCCAGCCCGTCGCGGGCGGCGGTGAGCCGCAGGTCGCACAGGAAGAGGTCGGGCTCCTGCCCGAATTCGCGGATGATGGTGGCGGCCTCATCGGCGCTGGCGGTGGCGATCACCCGGCAGCCCCAGCCCTCCATCAGCCCTTCCATGCTGTCGCGCACCATCTGGTCGTCGTCCAGCACCACCACCAGCCGGTCCTCGAAGGGGTTCCACACCGCCACCGGCTCCACCTCGAGCTGGCTGGCCCGGGCCGGGTTGCCCAGGGGCACGTCCACCCAGAACACGGACCCGAGCCCGGGGTGGGAGCGCACGCCCACCGGGTGGCCGAGGAGGCTGGACAGGCGGGTGACGATGGCCAGGCCCAGCCCCATGCCCTTGGTGCGGTCCCGCTGCGGGTTATGGAGCTGGACGAATTCGTGGAAGATCTCCTGCAGCGAGCAGTCGGGGATGCCGACGCCGCTGTCCCAGACCTGGATGCGCACCGTCGGCCCGCGGCGGCGGCAGCCCACCACCACGCCACCGGCCTCGGTGTAGCGCAGGGCGTTGGACACCAGATTGGTGAGGATGCGGGTGAGCAGGGTGGGGTCCGAGAACAGGGTGAGGGAACAGGGCATGACCCGGAAGCGCAGGCCCCGGGCCGCCGCCAGATCGGAAAACTCGGTGCGGATGTGGTTGAGCACGCGGTTGGCGTGCACGTCCCGGATTTCCGCCACCACCACGCCCGCCTCCAGCTTGGAGATGTCCAGCAGGCCGTCGAGCAGGGTTTCCATCGCCTCCACCGAGGCCTGGATGCGCCCCAGCAGATGCGCTTCGGTGCCCTGCAGCCGCCGCTCCGCCAGCGCCGCCACGAAGAGCCCCAGGGCGTGCATGGGCTGGCGCAGGTCGTGGCTGGCGGCGGCCAGGAAGCGGGACTTGGCGACGCTGGCCTGCTCTGCCTCTTCCTTGCGCCGCTTGAGCTCGGCGGTAGCCTCCTCGATGCGGTCGATGAGCCCCGCGCGGCTGGTTTCGAGCCGCTGGGCCATCTCGTTCACGCCGCTGGCCAGGCGGTTCAGGGACCCGCCCGCGCCCACCGCCACCCGGGTGTGCAACCGCCCGCCGCCGATGGCCTGCACCGCGTCCGCCACCTCGCGGATGGGGCGGCTGACCGTGTCGCTCATGCGGTAGGCGAGGATCACCGCCACCCCCACCACCGCCAGGGTGAGGAGCACGCTGTCGATCAGGTACTCCGCCTGGGCCTGCGCGAGGAGATCGCGGGAAAGCTCCACCACCACCGTGCCCTGGTCCTCCGCCCCGGCCGTGGCCGGCTTGATGCCGTCGTCCAGGTAATCCTCCAGGGACACCGGGGCGCTGCGGATGGGCGCGCGAAAGCGCAGGGCGCCGTTCTCTTCCAGCAGCGCCCGCTGCCCCACCGGATGGGCGGCCAGTTCGCCGCTGGCGGCCAGCACCACGCCGCTGGCCCCCAGGATCAGCACCCCGCGCACGTCCGGCGGCCCTTTCAGGCCGGCGTTCGCCGCCGCCTGCAGCGCTTCGCGGTTGCCGGAGAACACCCCGTAGTCGCTGGCCGCGGCCACCTGGCTGGCGATGGCCTGGCCCCGCTCCTGCAGCATGCTTTCCAGCTTCAGCACGTGGAAACTGATGAAGTAGGTGCCCAGCAGGGCGCTGAGCAGCAGCGCGGGCAACACGCCCACCAGCAGCACCCGGGCACGGATTCCCCATTGGGTCATCGGTCTGTCCTCCTGCCGCGATGCGGCCTCCTCCCCCCGGGAGGCATCGCGCCCCCTGCGGGCGGCCGGGCGGGGGCGCGTGGCTGCGCCCTCCCGTCCCGTCCGGACATCGGTGCGCGACGGGCTGCGCGCACCCCGCCGGCTGCGGGGGCGCTCATGGCTCTCGCTCCTGGCGCATCAGCCGCTCGAGCAGGACAGTCTCGGGTTCGAGGCTGAGGCCGAGGGAGCGCGCCACGTGGTGATTGATGGAAACGGCAAAGTAACGGGGGTGCTGGGCGAGGGGCAGTTGCCCCTGGGCCAGGAAATGGCGGGCCAGTTCCGCGCCCTGGGCGCCGATCTGGGCCGGGGACGAGTGCACGGCCAGCAGCGCCCCGGCCCGCACATAGGCCTGAGAGAAGCCCACCACCGGCACCTTGTGGCGGTAGGCGGTGAGCAGAAGGTTCTGGATGGTGCCGGGGTTGGACACCACCCGGTCCGGCAGGGCAAGCAGGGCGCCGGCGCCGTGGAGGACCTGCTCCAGGGCGCGGTAGATGTCCGGCTCGGCGCTCACCTCCGCCTGCTGCAGGCGCAGCCGGCGCTCGCCGGCGAGGGCGGTCAGCCGCTCGCCCCAGTCGCGGGAATCGGGGCCGGTGAGCACCGCCAGCCGGCCCACCTCCGGTAGGGTGAGGCGGATCAGGTCAAGCTGGCGCGCCAGGGGCTGGTCGAGAAAGACCGCGGACACGCGCCGCCCGCCCCCCCGCGCGGCCACCAGGCGTTCGAAGGCGGGGCGGGAGACCAGCAGGGCCAGCACCGGCAGGCGGGGCTCCTGGGCCAGGGCGGTTTCCAGCGCCGGCAGCCCCACCACCACCAGCAACTGGCTGCCATTGGCCCCCTGCGCCTGAAACTGGGGGCGCTCCAGCACCGTCACCGGGGTGCGCACGCCCAGGCGTTGCAGTTCCTGCTGGAAGGCGGCGCCGGCTTCCGCATACCCGCCCTGGGCCTGGGACAGCACCAGGGTGACCCCGCCCGCTGCCAGCGCCGGACAGAGCAGAAGCGCCAGCGCCAGCACCCAGCGGCGGGCCAGCGCGGCAAGCCGGACGAGGGCTAGCGGCCGCACCGCAGGCCGCGGCCGCGCGGCGAAAGGGGAGGACAGGCGCAGCGTGGGCCCACGGGTGCTCCGGACTCAGAAGTCCAGGTTGAGGGTCAGGAAGCTGCGACGACCGAAGCGGTAGGCCGGGCGGTACTCCTGATACCGGTCGCCCACCGACTGGGCGGTGAAGGCCAGCTCCGCCCGGGTGGCGCCCAGGCGGAAGGCGTAGGCGGCGCGCAGGTCGGTACGGCGGAAGGCCTGGACCGGGTCCCCATCCGCCGGCCAGGTGAAATCGCTGGAACGAATGTAGGTGCCGCTGAGCGACCAGTGCTCGTCGAAACGGTGCGAGGCGAGCACGGTGTAGCTGCGCCGGGGCACGGAATTGCGCAGGTCGGTGTCGTCCGATTCCGCGCGCAGGCGGGCCGCGCCCAGCCACACCAGGGTCTGGGGCTGGGGCTTCCAGCGCAGGGTCAGCTCCTGCCCGCGCAGGGACGAGCGGCCCTGATTGATGTAGGAGTAGTACTTGTCCCGGGCGGTCTCGTCCAGGAGCTGGGATTCGGAGCCTTTGGGCAACTGCACCACCAACTGGCCGAGCAGGCCGTCCAGATGCTCGCGGAAGACGCGCACGTCCACGGTCAGGTTGAAGCGGCGCAGATCCCCCAGGTAGCCCACCTCCCGCGCCCGCACCATTTCGGGCGAGAGGGAACCCTGGCCGCCGAAACGCTGGTCGAGCACGATGGTGCGCCAGCGGTACTGGGTCAGGCCCGTTTGCTCGTAGGCGGTGGGAATGCGGAAGGCCTTGCTGGTGCCGATCCGGAAGGTGTGCTCGGGGCTGGGCTGGTAGTTGAGGAACAGCCGGGGGGCCGAGTGGGTGCCACCGATGCTGTTGCTCTCCAGCATGGCGCCGGCGTTGATCAGCCACTGCTCGGCCGGGCGCCATTCCAGGTTGCCGAAGAGCCGCTTCATCATCGACACCACTTTCCGGTCCGAGGTGTACTGGTAGACCGAACTCACCGCGTCGCGCCGGGCTTCGGCGCCCCAGGCCAGGCGGGCCCCGGACCACAGCCCCAGGGTGTGCTCGAACTGCAGGTGCTCCCGGTCCGTGGCGCCGCCGTAGTCGATGAAGATGGCGTTGAAGGGCCGCGGCAGCGGAACGGAGAAGTTCTGGTTGTTGGATTCGAACTGATGGTGGAAGGTGAAGGAGAACTCCTCCTCCGGGCTCAGCACCCGCCGCCAGCGCAGTTGCTCGAAGTGGCTGCGGAAGCGCTTGGCGTGGTCGGGCTGGAAGTCTCCGTCCTTGTAGCCGGTCAGGCCCGCTTCGAAGCTGTTGTGGGTGGCGCCCAGCAGGACCTGCAGTTCGTCGCGGCTGGTCACCTGCTTGTCGGCGCGGAAATTGATGAAGCGCACCTGCTTGGTGTCGTGGTAGGCCTGGATGCCGGTGTCGGAGCGGTAGCCGGCGGAGAGCCGGGCATCGAGCCCCTCCCCGCCCCAGCCGTAGCGGGCCGAGACATCACGCACCCCGTCGCCGCCGCGGCTCAGGCTCACCCGGCCGCCGCGGCTCTGCGACGGATGGCGGGTGACGATGTTCACCACCCCCAGCGCCGCGTTGGCGCCATGGGCGGCGGAGTTGGAGCCGCGGAAGACCTCCACCCGCTCCACGTCGTCCATGAGCACGCCCAGGGCGTTCCAGTCCACCCCGCCCAGGTAGCTGGAGGAATACACCGAACGCCCGTCCACCAGCACCTGCATGTGCCGCGACACGTAGCCGGTGAAACCGTGGTAGGTGGCAATGGGCGTGCCCTGGTTCATCGACACCTGGAAACCGGGCACCAGCCGCAGCAAATCGGCGATTTCCCGGGCGCCGGAGGCGGTGATCATCTCCCGGTCGATCACCGTCATCGCGCCGGGCACGTCCGCCAGGTTCTGCGACAGCCGGGTGGCGGAAAGCACCACCGGCAGTTCCTGAAAATACGCCGCATCGGCGCCGTCATCCTGGGCCCAGCCCGGCGACACCGCCCCGCTCAGGCCACACACCACCAGCCAGCCGACGGCTGGCACGCCCCTCGTTTCCATCCCCATTTCCTGACCCCTTACGCGCCACGCGGTGCTCTCCAGCCCCTTGCGCGGCCTGCCGACCTCAAAATGGCACCCCCCACCAGGCGCCACACCGACTCCGCCCGGGGCCAGCGGGAGCCCTTCCGGCCCCCCAACCCCGACGGACTTTTTTCAATCAATGGAATTATCCCGTTCGCCCATGGCGGCGGGAAGGGGAATATCAGGCTTTGGCGGCCGGCGGCCGCGCCCGGGCACCGAAAAAAGCGGTCACGGGGCGGGCCGCCTCGGGCGCCTCCGCCAGGGCATGGGCCAGCCCCTCGCGCAGGGACCACTCCTCGCTCCCGGCCACGGCCGGCCAGCCCTGCAGGTCAAGCAGGAACGCCCCCACCACCTCGCCCCAGCGGATGTCCTCGGCCCGGCGCAGCAGGACCCAGCCGCCCTGCTCGGTGCGCACTACCCAGCGGCGCGCTTCCATGCGCTGGAGCAGGCGCAGCAGCTCGGGCTGGTCCAGCCGGGCCTGGCCCGCCAGCGCCGGGACGGTGCATTGCGCCGACTCGGCCTGGGCCTGCGCCAGGGCGGCCAGCAGGAGCATGGCGGCGCACCCTTCGCGCCCCGGAAAGTCCGGCAGGGGCGCAACGCCGGTGGGGGGATCATCCAGTTCCGCCGCGATCAGCGCGCCGATGAGCACCATGGACCAGGACAGGTAGAGCCACAGCAGGAAGATGGGCACCACCGCGAAGGCGCCGTAGATCAGGGTGTAGGAAGGAAAGCTCACCAGATACCAGCCGAACAGCCGCTGCATGAGCAGGAACCCGGCCCCCGCCGCCAGCCCGCCGATCAGGGCGCTGCGCCAGGCCACCTGCCGGTTGGGCACCGCGAAGTAGAGAAAGCCGAACAGGGCCGCCAGCACGATCCAGGAAAACCCCCGCAGCAGCACCCCGCGCAGCCACGAGGCCTGCTCCACCCAGCCCAGGGAGGCGCTCACCACATAGCTGGTGGCCGCCAGGCTGGCCCCCAGCGCCAGGGGCCCCAGGGTGAGCAGCACCCAGTACACCAGCACCCGCTGCAGCACCGCCCGGTTGCGCGCCACTTGCCAGATCTGGTTGAAGGCCCGGTCCACCGTCTGCATGGTCATGAAGGCGGTGACGAAGAGCAGCAGGCTGCCCAGCAGGGTCAGCCCCGCGGCTTTCTGGGTGAACTGCAGGGTGTATTTGGCGATCACCTCGCCGGCTTTCTGCGGCAGCAGGTTCTCCAGCAGAAAGCCCCGCAGGGCCTCCGCCACGGCGTTGAAGACGGGGAACTTGCTCAGGATCACCAGACCCACCGTGACCATGGGCACCAGCGAAAGCAGGGTGGTAAAGGCCAGGCTGCCCGCCACCTGCGAACTGCGCATGAGCCGGTAGCGCCGCCCCACCCGCTGCAGAAAGGCCCACAGGGCCGCCGGGCGGGCCCGCCACGGCGGGGCCCCGGTCGGGGACGAAAAGGCGGACAGGGCGCGGGCGAAGGGCCGGGACATAAGGCGGGCAGGCAGTGGCGAGGCTTATAATCCCGCGATTCTACAAACGCCCAGCACCATGAAGGAAATCCTCATCCTCTATTACAGCCATCGCGGCGCCGTGGCCAATCTGGCGCGGCTGGTGGCCCGCGGCGTGGAACAGGTGCCCGGCGTGACGGCCCGGCTGCGCACCGTGCCCAAGGTGTCCACCGTGTGCGAAGCGGTCGCCCCGGAAGTACCGGACACGGGCGCCCCCTACGTGGAGCCACGGGATCTGGAAGAGTGCATCGGCCTGGCGCTGGGCAGCCCCACCCGCTTTGGCAACATGGCAGCGCCGCTGAAGTATTTTCTCGACGGCACCGTGGCGGCGTGGACCCGTGGCGCCCTGGCCGGCAAGCCCGCCGCCGTGTTCACCTCCACCGCCAGCCAGCACGGCGGGCAGGAGAGCACCCTGCTCACCATGATGGTGCCGCTGCTGCACCACGGCATGATCCTGGTGGGCCTGCCCTACACCGAGCCCGCCCTGCACACCACCCAGGGCGGGGGCTCGCCCTACGGCGCCGGCCATGTGGCGGGCGACCAGGGCCAACCGGAGCCCACCGCCGACGAACGCACCCTGGCCATGGCCCTGGGCCGCCGGCTGGCGGAAACCGCCCTCAAGCTTGCCCGCTGACAACGCCCCACCCTACGGAGCCCCCATGCAGCCCCAACGCCTCGTCTGGCTTGCCAGCCTGACCCTGATCGCCCTCATTGCCCTGCTGGTGGCCTGGGAGCTCTGGCTCGCGCCCATCCGGCCCGGCGGCTCCTGGCTGGTGCTCAAGGCCCTGCCCCTGCTGGCCGCCCTGCGCGGCACGCTGGCGGGGCGGCGCTACACCTACCAGTGGTCCTCCCTGCTCGCCCTGGGCTACCTGGGCGAAGGCCTGGTGCGGGCCACCTCGGACCCCGGATGGTCGGCCCAGCTTGCCTGGGCCGAGGTGGTGCTGGCCACCGCCTGGTTCGGCCTGTGCCTGGCCTACGCCAAGCTCACCCGGCCCTCCCGCCAGGGCGGCGGCGCCCCGGCGGCCTGAGCCACGGCCTTCAGACCGTCTCCGCCTGCGGGTTGAGGCGGGTGTTGCCGGAGAACACCTTGTTCAGGGCATTGATGTAGGCCTTGGCGGAGGCCACCACGATGTCGGTATCCGCCCCCTGGCCATTGACCACCCGGCCATCCTTGGCCAGGCGCACGGTCACCTCGCCCTGGGCATCGGTGCCGCTGGTGATGGCGTTGACCGAGTAGAGCAGCAACTGGGTGCCGCTCTCCACCACGGCCTCGATGGCCTTGAAAGCCGCATCCACCGGGCCCGAGCCTTCGGATTCGGCGCGCTTTTCCACACCGCCGTCGGTCAGCGTCACCTTGGCCCGGGGGGTCTCGCCCATCTCGGAAGCGAAGCCCATCCACACCAGCTTGAACCGCTCCCCCGCCGGGCCTGCCACCTCGTCCGACATCAGCGCCTGCAGGTCTTCGTCAAAAATCTCCCGCTTCTTGTCCGCCAGTGCCTTGAAGCGGGCGAAGGCGGCGTTGAGCGCTTCGTCGCTGGCGAACTCGGTGCCCAGCTCCTGCATCTTGGTGCGGAAGGCATTGCGGCCGGAGAGCTTGCCCAGAGAAAGACGGTTGGTGGACCAGCCCACGTCCTCCGCCCGCATGATCTCGTAGGTTTCCCGGTGCTTGAGCACCCCGTCCTGGTGGATGCCGGATTCGTGGGCAAAGGCATTGGCCCCCACCACCGCCTTGTTCGGCTGCACCGGATAGCCGGTGATCTGGGAAATCAGCTTCGAGGTCGGCACGATCTGGGTGGCGTCGATACCCGTATCGCAGGTAAACACGTCGCGCCGCGTGCGCACCGCCATCACCACCTCCTCCAGCGAGGCATTGCCCGCCCGCTCGCCCAGGCCGTTGATGGTGCACTCCACCTGCCGCGCGCCGGCCATCACCGCCGCCAGCGAGTTGGCCACCGCCATGCCCAGATCGTTGTGGCAATGGGTGGACCAGATCACCTTGTCGGAATTGGGCACCCGCTCGATCAACTGGCGCAAGCGCTCGCCCCACAGGGCGGGAATGCTGTAGCCCACCGTGTCCGGCACATTGATGGTGGTGGCACCCGCCTTGATCACCGCCTCGAAGATGCGGCACAGGAAATCCATCTCCGAGCGCACCGCGTCCTCCGCCGAAAACTCCACGTCGTCCGTGAAGCCGCGCGCCTGACGCACCGCCGCCACCGCCGCCTCCACCACCTCGTCCGGCTGCATCCGCAGCTTCTTTTCCATGTGGATCGGGCTGGTGGCAATGAAGGTATGGATGCGCCCCCGCCGCGCCGGACGGATGGCCTCGCCCGCCCTGCGCACGTCGTTGTCGTTGGCCCGCGCCAGCGAACACACGGTGGACTCCTTCACCACCTCCGCCACCGCCTTCACCGACTCGAAATCCCCGGGCGAAGCGGCAGCAAACCCCGCCTCGATCACATCCACCCGCAAGCGCTCCAGTTGCCGCGCAATCCGCAGTTTCTCCTCCCGCGACATGGAAGCGCCCGGGCTCTGCTCCCCATCGCGCATGGTGGTATCAAAAATGATCAAACGGTCCTGCATGGCTCTCTCCTCCGGGGCAATAGGTCATCGGCCAGGGCCATCCGGCCCGCCGTGCTGCGATAGGCCGAATTGTAGGGGAGTGGGAGGGTTGGTGGGGGGTGGGGTGGCGCGCGCACGCCACCCACGTTCAGTCAAAGCCCCCATTGCCTACAAATGGGCGAAAGTCAGAATTCATAGTCAATCCACACGGAATGTGACATTTGGCATAGACCTCATTATCACCAAGCAGGACATTT
>JRYG01001432.1_pt1 | contig 13296 bp, 9 predicted proteins | sample 235341 | NCBI WGS metagenome assembly JRYG01 (sample SAMN03074218, study PRJNA261478) | activated sludge metagenome | biome: Wastewater Treatment Plant; feature: Wastewater; material: Activated sludge; isolation source: activated biomass of a wastewater treatment plant treating hydrocarbon... ... | reverse complement strand
CGGCCACCAGCGCCGCCAGGCCGGCTGGACATCGTTGGGCTCCACCGCCCGCGTGCCGCCGGCATGGCGCCGGCTCTTGCGCAGGGCCAGGCCGCCGGTGGGCCAGACGGGGGCGACGGTGTCGTCGAGCTTGTGCACCCGGCGCAGGTCGAGGGCGAATTCGTTGGCCGTCTGGTAGCGATCCTCCGGCGCCTTGGCCAGGGCCTTGGCGAGGATGTAGTCGAAGCCGGGGTGCTCCAGGTGGACGATGGTGGAAGGCACCCGCGCCGGCTTCCGGACCACCCGGTAGATGACGCCGGCGACGGTGTCGGCGTCGAAGGGAACGCGGCCGGTGAGCAACTGGTAGAGGATGACCCCCAGGGAGAAGATGTCGGCGCGGCCATCCACCGGCGTGCCGGCGAACTGCTCCGGCGCCATGTAGGCCGGGGTGCCGATGGGCGACGAGGTCTGCGTCTTGCCGCCGCCCTGCAGGTGGGCGATGCCGAAGTCGGCGAGTTTCACGGCGCCGTTCTGCAGAACCATGATGTTGGCCGGCTTGACGTCCCGGTGCACCACCCCGTGGCGGTGGGCGTAGCCGAGCCCGTCGGCGATGCCGCCGACGATATCCACCGCCAGGTCGGCGGGGATGGGCTTGTCCTTTACCATGAGCTGGCGCAGGTCCTTGCCCTCCAGGTACTCCATGGCGATGTAGGCGATGTCGCCGGATTCCCCGGCGTCGTAGACGGTGACGATATTGGGGTGATTGAGGCGGCCGGCGGACTTGGCCTCCTGCAGGAAGCGCTGGTCGAAATCGGCCCGTTCGTCGGGGTTGAAGTCGAGCCGGATGGTCTTGATCGCCACCGTCCGTTCGAGGAGGGGGTCGAAGCCGCGATACACCACGCCCATGGCGCCTTCGCCGATCTTGTCGGTGATGCGGTAGCGGCCGATCGTTTCTGGGACCATGGTCGAGATGAGGGCAGGGCGGCCGGTCGGGCTCGATGACGGTTTGATTTTTCGGGCCTCAAGTGTAACCCGGATTGCCCATCGGGCGTTTCGCCGGCCGGCACCCGCGACGTCTCGCCATTTACAGCAGATTTGCCGGAATCCATAATCGAACGATTGCCGGCTGCCGGCGCGATCATTGAAGGAGACAAGCATGGCTGTGACCAGAACCAAGGCGGCGGGAGTGGCGACGGTGCGGGCGGCGCGGGGGCCGCGGCCGGTGGCGACCGGTGACATCGGGCCGGTGACCACCGCCCAGCGAGTCGAGGCCCACGCCATCCACGAAGCCGTCGATGCCGCCCAGGAAGCCCGCATGGCGGCCATGCGCGACATCATCTCCGGCGCTGCGCCGGAAGAGGCGGCAGCCCTCCTCAAATCCCTGCTCAAGCAGCAGCGCATCGCCGCCGGCGCCCTGGCTTCCAACCCCGACGACGAGCTGGCACCGGACTGGCGGGATGGCGGCTACCCCTACAAGAACCTCATGCAGCGCCGCAACTACGAGCGGCAGAAATACCGCCTGCAGGTCGAACTCTTGAAGCTCCAGGCCTGGGTCAAGGAGACCGGGCAGAAGATCGTCATCCTCTTCGAAGGGCGCGACGCCGCCGGCAAGGGCGGCACCATCAAGCGCTTCATGGAACACCTCAACCCGCGCGGCGCCCGCGTCGTCGCCCTGGAAAAGCCCACCGAAATCGAGCGCGGGCAGTGGTACTTCCAGCGCTACGTGCAGCACCTGCCCACCAACGGCGAGATCGTGCTCTTCGACCGCTCCTGGTACAACCGGGCCGGCGTCGAGCGGGTCATGGGCTTTTGCAGCGAGCAGGAATACGTCGAGTTCATGCGCCAGGTGCCGGAATTCGAGCGCATGCTGGCGAGGAACGGCACCCACCTCATCAAGTTCTGGTTCTCGGTCAGCCGCGACGAGCAGCGTCGCCGCTTCAAGGAGCGCAAGGTGCACCCGCTGAAACAGTGGAAACTCTCCCCCATCGACATGGCTTCTCTCGACAAATGGGAGGACTACACCAAGGCCAAGGAGGCGATGTTCTTCTATACCGACACCGCCGACGCGCCGTGGACGGTGATCAAGTCCGACTGCAAGAAGCGCGCGCGCCTCAACGCCATGCGCTACATCCTCCACCGCATGCCCTACACGAGCAAGGACACCTCACGCATCGGCAACCTGGACCCGCTGATCGTCGGCCGGGCGCACGTCGTGTATGAGCGGGGGGAAAGGCTGGGCGGGGCACCGATTCTCTGACCCCTGGATGGACCTCCGGCCGGTGTCACCGTGGATGGCACAAACCCGCCGAAGCGAGTTTCAGAAGGACGACTCAGCCTAACGCTTCGTAGCGCGGCGCGCTTCTGGCGGGGGATTGGCCACGCGGAAAACGAGCCTGGCCCCTTTTCTTGCTTGAGCTGAAAAACAGTTACCTGCCGGCGAAATCTCTTCTGCCGCCAGATGGCCCAGACGGCAGCAGCGCCCCCACCAGCCGGCTCAACAACCACGCCGTCTGCCCGAACAGGTCGCGGTCCGGGTTGTATTCGGCGATCTCCACGGCCAGCAGGCCGGGGTGGGCGGCGAGGCGGGCGAGGGCGGGGAGGAGGTCGGCGGGGCCGAGGCCTTCGGGTTCGGGGCTGCCGACGCCGGGGGCGGCGCTGGGGTCGAGGGCGTCCAGGTCGAGGGTGACGCCGAAGCCACCGGGAGCGGCGGTGACGATGGCCAGGGCGTCGTTCAGGGCCGCCGGGAAGCCCCGCTGCTCGATTTCTTCCTGGCCGATGACGCGCACGCCCAGGCGGGCGAGGAATTCGGCTTCTTCCGGCTCGTAGCTGCGGGCGCCGAAGACGACGGTATGGGCGGCATCCACCTGTTGGCCCTGAAGCCCCAGGTTGAGCAGCCGCTTGTCGCCCCGGCCCAGCAGGCAGGCCAGGGGCATGCCGTGGATGGCGCCGGAATAGGTGGATTCCGGCGTGTGGCTGTCCAAGTGGGCGTCGATCCAGAGGAGCCCGAGGGGCGTGCCGGCATGGCGGGCGACGCCGCTCCAGGTGCCGATGGCCACCGAGTGGTCGCCGCCGATGACCACGGGGAATTCGCCGGCGCCGAGGGCCTCCCCCACGGCCTCGGCGAGGCGCCGGCAGAGGTGGGCGATGCGTTCCGTTTCGCTGGTGCCCGGCACGTCGGGGGCGAAGAGGGTCTGGCCCCAGTCGATGCGCGGGTGGTGTTCCAGTTCGTGCCAGGCCTGGGAATGGTGGAAGGCGACGGGGCCGTCCTTGCAGCCGGGGTCCTGGGCGCCAACGCCGCTGGCGGCGCCGATGACGCGCAGGCGGCGGCTGCGGGCGGGCATCAGCTCACCACGTAGGCGGCGGCGCCGGTGGCGACCAGTTGGCCGTGGTCGTCCTCCAGGGTCATCTGCACCGAGGCGATGCGCCCGCCCAGGCGGGTGACGCGGCCGCCGGCGACGAAGCGCTTGCCGGTGCCGGGGCGCAGGTAATCGACCCGCAGGTCGATGGTGCCCACCCGCCCCAGGCGGTGGCCGAGTTGCTCGGCGGCTTCGTCGCCGTGTTTTTCGGCGATGGCGGTGGCGATGGCCAGGGCGCCCACGGCATCCAGGGTGGCGGAGATCATGCCGCCGTGGAGGCGGCCGACGAGGGCGTTGCCCACCAGTTCGGGCCGCATGGCGAAGCTCATCCGGGTGTTCGCCGGGTCGAGGGAGTCGACCTTGAGGCCCAGGAATTGGTGGAAGTGGATGCGGGATTCGAAGACTTCCCGCAGCATCGTTTCCAGGCGTTGCTGTTCGGCGGGGGCGCGGCGGGGGGGCGGGCTGGCGGCGGTCATGATCCTTGGATTATGCGAGGCGGCGCGGCGCAGGGTCAATGGCGGGGCGGGGGAGCCTTGGGGTAGGATGCGGCCCATCACCTTTTCGCCGGAAACCGCCGTGAACGCTTCGCCTCCCACCCCGGAAACCTGCCGCGCCCAGGCCGCGGATCTGCTGGCCTTCATCGACGCCAGCCCCAGCCCCTGGCACGCCGTGGCCACTGCCGCCGCCCGCCTCGAGGCCGCCGGCTTCAGCCGCCTGGACGAGGGCGAGCGCTGGCAGCTCGCTCCTGGCGGGCGCCACTACGTGGTGCGGGGCGGTTCCTCCCTCATCGCCTTCATCATCGGCGGCGGCGACCTCGCCACCACCGGCTGGCGGCTGGTGGGCGCCCATACCGATTCCCCCGGCCTGCGCCTCAAGCCCAAGGCGGCCCATTGCTGCGACGGGCTGCTGCGCCTGGGGGTCGAGGTCTACGGCGGCCCCATCCTCGCCACCTTCGCCGACCGCGACCTGGCCCTGGCCGGCCGCGTGCACGTGCGCGGCCCCGGCGGCGTGGAGCCCCGCCTGCTGCGTTTCGCCGAACCCGTCGCCCGGTTGCCCAACCTGGCCATCCACATGAACCGGGAGGTGAACGAGCAGGGCCTGAAGTTCCACAAGCAGAACGAGCTGCCCCTGCTCCTCGGCATCGCCGGCTATCCGGACGACGCCGACGGGCGCTTCCGCGGCCTGGTGGCGGAGCGCCTGGGGGTCGCCGCCGGCGACGTCCTCACCTGGGAACTCGCCGCCTACGACACCCAGCCCGGCGCCTTCTGGGGCGCCGGCCAGGAATTCATCGCCGACAGCCAGCTCGACAACCTGGGCTCCTGCCATGCCGCCCTCACCGCCCTGCTGGCGGCGGGGCAGCCCGCGGCCACCTGCGCCATGGCCCTCTTCGACCACGAGGAGGTGGGCAGCGAGAGCGCCGCCGGTGCCGGCGGCAGCTTCGTCCAGGACGTGCTCGCCCGCGTCGCCGGCAACCTGGGGGTGGACGAGGAAGGCCGCCGCTGCGCCCTGGCCCGGAGCTTCTTCGTCAGCGCCGACATGGCCCACGCCTGGCACCCCAATTTCCCGGCCGCCTACGAGCCGGGGCACCGGGTCATGGTCAACGGCGGGCCGGTGATCAAGAGCAACGCCAACCAGCGCTACAGCACCGGCGCCGACACGGCCGCCCGTTTCCTTGCCCTGTGCGAGGCCGCCGGCGTGCCCTGCCAGCAATACGCCCACCGCACCGACCTGGGCTGCGGCAGCACCATCGGCCCCATCGTCGCCGCCCGCCTGGGGGTGCCCAGCGTGGACGTAGGTTCGCCCATGTGGGCCATGCACAGCCTGCGCGAGAGCGCCGGCGTCCTCGACCACGGCTACATGATCGCCGCCCTGGGGNNAGGGCCTGTTCTCATTTAGGTCGCGGATCACGTTGGGCCAGCCTGCGAGGGGATGCTAGGCGCGAGGCGCCGGGAATGGCCTTCCCATTTCCAAGCCGAGTAACGCCGCAGCCACCGCAGGCTGGTCCAACCCGAAGGGCGGGGGTGTGGCGGGGTGCATCGCCGCGTTGCCGTTCGTTTGTGCAGATCACTGCACCGCGCGACCGGCGCCTTGCGCTGCCTCCCCGCCACACCCCCGCGTGACCGCGACCTAAATGAGAACAGGCCCTAAGCTGAGGCGATGAGGCCGGCGAGGCCAGCCGCGTCGATGATGCGGGTGTGGCCCCGGCGCGGTTCCACGTAACCCCTGCCGGCCAGTTCCTGTATCAGGCGGGCCACCACTTCGCGGGTGGTGCCCAGGTGGTGGGCCATCTGCTGCTGGGTCATGGCCAGTTCGCCCTCTGCCGAGGCGTGCACCAGCAGGAGGTTGGCCAGGCGCTGGTTGAGCTTGTAGGCATGGACCGTCTCCAGTTCGTCCATGAGGCGGAAGACCAGGGTGGATAGGGAGCGCACCGTCAGGTCCCGCACCGCCGGCTCCTCGGCGAAGAGGCGACGGTAGACCGGCCCGGGGATGACGGAAACGGTGGTGTCCGCCACCGCCTCCACCCAGGCCGGGTAGCGGAGGTCGTTGAAGAGGCTGTTGAGGGCGAAGACGCAGGTTTCGCCGGGGTCGATGCAGTAGAGGGTGGCCTCGGTGCCGCTGGGGGCCAGGGCGAAGACCCGCAGCCGGCCGGCGACGACAAAATAGGCGCCGGAGATCGGCTGCCCCTTGTGCAGCACCGGCGTGCCCGCCGCCAGGCGGTGGTCGGACAGGCCCTGCCGCAGGCATTGGCGGCCTGCTTCCGAAAGGGCGTCGAAGGGCTTGAAGCTTTCCAGGGCGACCATGGCGGCGCGGGCTCCCGCAGGCATTCCGGGGACAGGCCGCCATTGTAGCGCCATGCCGGCAGAATTCACCTCGCCTGTCCTGCGGCGGCGGCCAGGGTGTCGCTGCTCAGGGCTTCGAGGAAAGCGACGATGTCCTTGACGTCGCCCTCGGCCAGGGGCGACCGGTCGATGCGGCCAAGGCCCCGGTTGCCGTCCAGCCAGGCGACGAACTGCGCCGAGCGGCCAAGTTGTGCGCCGGCCATGATGCGTACCGCCTCTTCCAGGCGGTCCACGCTGCCGTTGTGCAGCCAGGGGCCGGTCAGTGCCACGTTGCGCAGCGACGGCACGCGCCAGCTTCCCCGCCGTCCATCTTCCAGCAGCAGGCCGTAGCGGCGGTCGAAGGGGGTGGGGTTGGCGGGGAAAAGGCGGAAGGGGCTCTCTCCCCCCAGCAGGCTGGCGTCACTGAAGTTGGGCCCGCGGTGGCAGAGCACGCAGCCCACCGATTCGAACAGGGCCATGCCGCGCAACTGAGCGGGAGAGAGGGCGCTGGCGTCGCCCCGGACGAAGCGGTCGTAGGGCGTGTCGGCGGCTACCAGGGTGCGCTCGTAGGCGGCGATGGCCTGGGCGATGCGCTCGAAGGTGACGCGTCCGTCGCCGAAGGCGGCGGCGAAGGCGGTGCGGTAACCGGAGTCGGCGGCGAGGCGGCGCTCCGCCTCGGCGGGGGAGGGCAGGGCCATTTCGATGGGGTTGAGGATCGGTCCGCCGGCCTGGGCCTCCAGGGAAGGCGCGCGGCCATCCCAGAAGAGGACGGACTGGAAGGCCGCATTCCACACCGTCGGCGTGTTGCGGCTGCCCGAACGGCCGCCGGCGCCCCGGGCCGTGGCGCGGCCGTCGGCGCCGGCCCGGGCGAACAGGTCGTGGCACGACGCACAGGCCAGGGTGCCGTCCCCGGACAGGCGCTTGTCGTTGAACAGCCGGCGGCCCAGGGCCACCCGCGCCGGCGTCGTGGGGTTGTCGGCGGGGGCCGGAGCGACGGCCGGCAGGCTTTCCCAGACGTAGCGGCCGGGCCGGGGCGGCGCCGGATTGAGAAAGGGGGCCGCCTCGTCGCGCTCGCCGGCCACCGGCGCCGGCGGGGCATGGAGGAAATCCGGCTGGCGGGCGATCATGGCCGCCACCGCCAGCTTGGCGGCGAAGGCCAGGATGCCCAGGCCGAAGGCCCCGGAGAGCAGCCAGCGGCCGCCGGGCGCCAGGCCCGCGAAGGGACCGAGTTCCCGGTGCACCATGAGTAGCAACACCGTCAGCCCGACCAGGACGACGGCGACGCCTATCCGGAAAAGCTCGCTGAGCCCGGTTTCCATGGCGATCCTCCTTGTCCGTTCGGCGCTCAGGCGGCCTGGCGGCGGAAAAAGGTGTCGCCGGGGGTGGCCGTCGTCACCTCGGCGATACTGTCGAAAGGCAGCCCGACCCGGGCGTGGGCCCGGCGCACGGCCTCGGCGTCCGGCGCCATGTTGAGGCAAAAGGCCCGGCCGTCGGCGTAGCTGACGTGGGTGCGCAGGGGCACCACCCCTTCGGCGTAGCAGGCGGCCTCGTACTGCTCGAAGAAGGCCTCGAAGTCGGCGGGCGTCAGGCCGGGCGGGAAGGTGCCCCGGCTCTGGTCGTGGGTGTCGAGGAAGAAACGCATCGCTTGCATGGCAGCTCCTGGCTGGTTGGAAGTGCCTGCAGGGTAGCGGCCGCCGGCGGGGCGGGTCTGTAGCAATTGTTACATTGAGGCGTGCCGAGAAATGCCGAACGAATCGCCGGCCCGGCTGTCGATGCCTGTATCCCCGCAACACGTGTTTTCCCGGGCGACGCCTGCCGCGCCTGCCCATTTTTCCCGGAGATCGCCATGAACACGCCCCCGCCCGTTCCCCCCGACATGCACACCCTCACCCCTTACCTGGTCTGCCGCGGCGCCGCCGACGCCATCGCCTTCTACGTGCGCGCCTTTGGCGCCGTCGAACTGGCGCGGCTGCCCGGACCCGACGGGCGCCTCATGCACGCCATGGTGCGCATCGGCGATTCGCCCCTGATGCTGGTGGACGAATATCCCGAGCAAGGCTGTGTCGGCCCCCAGGCCCTCAAGGGTTCCCCCGTGACGCTCCATCTTTACGTTCCCGACGTCGATGCCACCGTGGCCCGGGCCGTGGCCGCCGGCGCCCGGGTGACCATGCCGGTGGCGGACATGTTCTGGGGCGACCGCTACGGCCGGCTGGAAGATCCCTTCGGCCACCAGTGGTCGGTGGCCACCCATGTCCGCGACCTGTCGCCGGAAGAAATCATGGCCGCGGCCAAGGGGGGCTGCCCGGGGGGCGAAGGGTAGGGGGCAACAGTCGCCCGCGGGGCGGCGCCTCCTGGCCTGACTGCAGCCTGATTTTCCCGGCAGGGGGACATTCCGCTCCGTTCGGGCGGAGCCTGTCGAAGCCCCGGCTGCAGCGGCCTTTGACGGATTCGGGGCGAACGGCAATACCTGGCGCCGGGTGGATGATTTCTCGGCGCCGGGCGCCTCTGCACGGCAAAGCTTGAAATTCGCCGGGCGGCAGGCCATGCTGGCTACATAGGGCGGCGCAGGCGGAGGGGCTATGGCGGCGGCAAACGAGGGCGACGAGGCGTCTGCGGTCAAGGGAAGCGGAAGCCCCCCGGGGGCGGGATTCCTGCCCGCGGTTTCCGACCAGGAGGCGCTGGCGGCCCGGGAGGCGGTGGCCCGCCGCAGCTTCGTTCCGGCCGGCTATCGCCTGCCGGAGGCGGTGTTGCCCGACCCCGACCATATCCGGGTCCTGGACCAGGGGACGGAAGGGATCAGCGTCGGCGTGGCCCTGGCGGCGGTGCTCAACTACCTGCGGTCGGAGCGTGGCGAGACCGACCTCGTCAGCCCGCGCATGCTGTACGAATGCGCCAAGCTCTACGACGAGTGGCCGGGGACGAATTACGAGGGCAGTTCGCTGTGGGGCGGCGTCGCCGGCCTGATGCGGCTGGGGGTGTGCCTGGAGCGGGAGTGGCCCATGTACGGGACGTCCCCGGCGACGCCACCGGCCGCCGGCGCCCGGCCCGCCGCCGTGCTGCGGGTGGAACCGAAGGTGGCGGCCCTGCAGGCGGCAGTTTTCGAGCACCATGCGGTGGCGGTGTCCAATACCATGCACACCGGCTGGGAGCGCCTCCCGGACAGTGGCGTGGTGCCCTTCCACGGCAAGGTGCAGGCCACCGGCGGCCATGCCTTTGCCGTGATCGGCTACGACGCCCGGGGCTTCATCGTGCAGAATTCCTGGGGCGAAAGCTGGGGGGGCGTCGCCCTCGGCGGCCACCGGGTCGGCGGGCTGGCGATCTGGACCTACGCCGACGCCGAGGCCAATCTCGGCGACGCCTGGGTGATCGAGCTGGCGGGGGCCGCCCGCGGCGCCCATCTGGTCGGCTACGACGCCGACAGCCTGGACGGGGAGGATCTCCTCGAGATCAAGGGGGAGGTGGACGCCTTCAGCGTCGTCCTCGCCTCCCGCGTGATCCGCCCGCCCCTGGCCCTGGGGCTGTTCGGCGACTGGGGGAGCGGCAAGTCCTTCTTCATGCAGGAGATGCAGGCGCGCATCGCCGGCCTGGCGGCCCTGCCCCGTCCGTCCGACGGCGCCTCGCCCTTCTGCCGGCGCATCGTGCAGATCCGCTTCAATGCCTGGCACTACCTGGATACCGACCTCTGGGCCAGCCTCGTCACCGAAATCTTCGACCGGCTGTTCGCCAGCATCGGCGGCGACTCGGACGATCCGGAAAAGCAGCGGGCCCGCCTGACCCAGGAACTGCGGGCAGCCAACGGCGTGTGCCAGCAGGCCCGGCAACTGCTCCAGGACGCCGGCGTCGCCCGCAAGAAGGCCCAGGAAGCCCTGACCCGGGCCATCAGCCGGCGGGAAGCGCGGGAAGCGACCCTGCGCAGCCGCTGGGACGACCTGGAAAAGCTGCTGGCGGGGGATGCCGCCATCCGCCAGCAGGTGGCGGAGCTGTCCAAGGACCTCGCCATCCCGGAACTGCAGCATTCCTTCACCGCCCTGGCGGAAAGGGTGGAACGCCTGCAGGGGCTGGGGGGGCGCCTGCGGGCCCTGCTCGAAGTGATGTTCTCGACCCCCTGGGGGTGGTGGCGCCTGGGCACCCTCGTTGCCGCCATGGTGGCACCGGTGCTCGTGGTGCTGGGCATCGAGGCGGTGCGGGCCATGCAGGGGCAGGTGGTGGGGGAGTTCCATTCCTTCGCCCTCCAGGTGAGCGCCCAACTGGCCGGGCTGACCACCTGGCTGGGGGCGCTGGCCAAGCGGGGCAGCGGCCTGCTGTCTTCCCTGGAGGCGACCCACCGGCGCCTGGAAGCCATCCGCGCCGAGCGGCGCCAGGCGGCGGTGGCGAAGGAAGAACGGGTGCTGCAGGCGCTGCGGGAGCGGGAGGAAGTGGCGCGCCGCGGCGTCATCGACGCCGAGCAGCGGGTCCAGGCCCTGCAGCGGGAAATCGACGAACTGCAGCCGGGCCGGCTGATCACCCGCTTCATCGAGGAGCGGGCGCGCTCCGGTGACTACCGCTCCCGCCTCGGCATCGTCAGCCTGGTGCGGCGGGATTTCGAGCGCCTCAGCGAACTGTCCGACCCCGACTCGCCGCGCTACAACGCCGAGGCCATGCCCGTCGACCGCATCGTCCTTTACATCGACGACCTGGACCGGTGCAAGCCGGAACGGGTGATCGAGGTCCTGGAGGCGGTGCACCTGCTCCTCGCCTTCCGCCTGTTCATGGTGGTGGTGGCGGTGGATCCGCGCTGGCTGCGCCACTGCCTGGAAAAACACTATCCCGACCTGCTTTCCCTGCGTTCCCTGCAGGCGGGGACCCTGGCCCACATGGTGCCTTCCCGGCCGGCCACGGCCCAGGATTACCTGGAGAAGATCTTCCAGATCCCCTTCATGCTGCAGCCGCTCAAGGAGGATGGCTTCCGTCGCCTGATCTTCGGCCTCACCGAGCACAACCGCTGGGTGGAAGCAGCGACGCCGGTGACGGGCGCTCCCGACAGCGCCGGATCGGCGCCGGCAGCCCCCCTGCCGACCCGGGACGGCTCAGCCGCCGGGGACGTCGAGACTGCCGCCGGCAAGCGATCGGCGGCGGCGGACGAGGCCGCCGCCGGCGGCGGCGAGGCGCCGGCCCAGGCCGTCGAGCGCCTGCGCATGCGGCCGTGGGAACTGGACGACATGGCCCGCCTGGCACCCTTGTTCAACACGCCGCGGGCGGTCAAGCGCTTCGTCAACACCTACCGCTTCCTGCGGGCGGGGGTGCGGCCCCGGTACCTGGCCAGCTTCGAAGGCGAGGCCGGCGCCCCCGGCAGCTACCGTGGCGCCATGGTGCTGCTGGCCGTCGTCGTCAGCTACGCCAACGTCGCTTCCCGTTTCCTCAAACGCATCGTCGATCACGCCGGGCGCAAGCCCCGGCCGGAACCCTGGCGCAGTTTCCTCGAAGCGGCGCGGCGGGAAGTGGGCGAAGCCCCGCCCGCCGGGCCCGCGGCCCCGGCGGCAGGCAGCGAGACCGGCGCCTCGCCCACCTGGGAGCAGGTGGAGTGGCTGCAACTGTGCGACAAGCTGCTGGCCCTGTCCGAGGACGATTTCCCGGTGGCGACCATCGACGAGCTGGAACAGTGGGTGAATACGGTCTCCCGCTATTCCTTCTCCCTGGCGCTGCTCCCCGGTCCCGGTCTCCGCCGGCCCCCGGCCGGGCGCATCCGGGCGCAGCGCAAGGCGTGACCGGTGGGCTGGCCATCGCCCTGGGGCAGAAGAAAAAAAGCGACGGCCGTGGCCGTCGCCTGAAGATACGCCGGTTGGCGCAGAGGTGATCGCTTACTTCTTGCGGGGTGGCGGCACGTCGGTGCAGGTGCCGTGGGCCACTTCGGCGGCCGTGCCCACCGTCTCGCCCAGGGTCGGGTGGGGGTGGATGGTCTTGCCGATATCGACCGCGTCGCAGCCCATTTCGATGGCCAGGCAGACTTCGCCGATCATGTCGCCGGCCGACGGGCCGACGATGGCGCCGCCGATCACGCGGTGCGTTTCGGCGTCGAAGATCAGCTTGGTGAAGCCGTAGTCGGCGCCGTTGGCGATGGCGCGGCCGGACGCCGCCCAGGGGAACTTGGCGGTCTCGACCTTGCGGCCTTCCTTCTTCGCCTGCTCCTCGGTGGTGCCGACCCAGGCCACTTCCGGATGGGTGTAGGCGACGCCGGGGATGACCTGGGCGTCGAAGGCCGCCTTGTGACCAGCCGCGACTTCCGCCGCGACGTGGGCCTCATGGACCGCCTTGTGGGCGAGCATGGGGTTGCCGACGATGTCGCCGATGGCGAAGATGTGGGGCACGTTGGTGCGCATCTGGGCATCGACCGGAATGAAGCCGCGGTCGGTCACCGCCACGCCGGCCTTGTCGGCGGCGATCTTCTTGCCGTTCGGGCTGCGGCCGGCGGCCTGCAGGATCATGTCGTACTTGACCGCTTCCGCCGGCGCGCCTTCGCCTTCAAAGGTGACGTAGAGACCGTCGTCCTTGGCGTCTACCGCCACCGTCTTGGTCTTCAGCATGATCTTGTCGAAGCGGCTGGCGTTCTGCTTTTCCCAGACCTTGACGGCGTCGCGGTCGGGGCCCTGCATCAGGCCGTCGAGCATTTCGACGACATCGACGCGGGCGCCGAGGGTGGAATACACCGTGGCCATTTCGAGGCCGATGATGCCGCCGCCGATGACCAGCATCTTCTTCGGCACGAACCTGAGTTCGAGGGCGCCGGTGGAATCGACGATGCGCGGGTCGCGGGGGATGAAGGGCAGGTGCACCGCGGCGGAGCCGGCGGCGATGATGCACTTCTGGAACTTGATGATCTTCTTGCCGCCCGTCTTGTCCTGGGACGTGCCTTCGGTCAGTTCCACCTCGATGTGGTGGGGGTCGATGAAGGCGCCGTAGCCGCGCACGATGTCCACCTTGCGGCCCTTGGCCATGCCGGCCAGGCCACCGGTCAGTTTGCCGACCACCTTGTCCTTGTGGGCGCGCAGCTTGTCGACGTCGACTTGCGGCGCGGCGAAGGTGACGCCCAGGTCAGCGGCGTGCTGGGCTTCTTCCATCACCGCGGCCACGTGCAGCAGGGCCTTGGACGGGATGCAGCCGACGTT
>JRYG01003298.1_pt1 | contig 13320 bp, 11 predicted proteins | sample 235341 | NCBI WGS metagenome assembly JRYG01 (sample SAMN03074218, study PRJNA261478) | activated sludge metagenome | biome: Wastewater Treatment Plant; feature: Wastewater; material: Activated sludge; isolation source: activated biomass of a wastewater treatment plant treating hydrocarbon... ... | reverse complement strand
TGGTATGTCACCATGGTTCATGATGGTACTGACGACATCATCTACGTCAACGGCGTTGAAGTCAACCGTCAACCGCAAACCGGCGCCCGGCAAGCTCAATACTACGGCCAGGCCCCTCGCTTTCGGCAATAACCCGATAGAGGGCGGGCAGTATTTTATTGGAGCATTGGACAACGTGAAAATCTACAACCGGGCGCTGACTTCCGATGAAGTCGCCAACCTGTTTGAAAATGGTACCACCGGGTTTGACGAAATAAACCTGGTGCATACCTACATTGATCAGGTGTTCCCCATCCCGGCTAAAGAAATGCTCACAGTGAAGCACCATTTGCCGGCTAACCAGCCGTTATTGCTCCGCGTATTTGACACGCAGGGCAGACAGGTTGACGCTATGGCATTCAACCAAAGCGAAATGGCAGGCGGACAGCTTTCGGTCAATGTGAGCGGTTACGCACCGGGCCAATATGCGCTCAACTTCGTCTTGGGGGGTAAAAACCTCGGATCGGTGAAGTTCAATAAGCAGTAAACAGGGTCTTCATATTCAGGGCCACGGCAAGGCAGGCATTAAAATACTTGCCGAGCCGTGGCGCCAAATTATCCGCTTTTCGGTCATGGTTACGCGTTTTACGGAGAATCCCATTCTCACCAAAGACGATATTCAACCCAGCCAACGCGATTGGGTGGTGGAATGTGTATTAAACCCGGGCGTTTTTCATTTTGATGGAAAAACCTGGCTGCTATTGCGCGTGGCAGAGCGCCCCGTTCAGCAAGAAGGCAAGGTATCGTTTCCGGTGATGAACGGCGATGGGCAGTTTAAGATTATGGAATTTCGCAAAGAAGACGCCAATCTTGATTTGTCGGATAGCCGAATGGTAGGTTACAAGGGAAAAACATATCTGTCTACTATTTCGCATTTGCGGCTGGTGTGCAGCGATGATGGCATTCATTTTCGCGAACCTGCTGATTTCCCTGCACAAATATTCGGGCAGGGTGAATTAGAGACTTTCGGCATAGAAGATTGCAGGGTGAGTTGCATCAACGGCGGCTACTACCTCACCTATACACAGGTATCTGAACACGGCGTGGGGGTGGGATTGATGAAGACTACCGATTGGCGGCAATTTCAGAGGTATGGTATGATTTTGCCTCCGCACAATAAAGACTGCGCGCTTTTTGAATCAAAAATTGATGATAAATATTATTGTTTGCACCGCCCTTCGGGGCTTGGTTTAGGGGGTAATTTTATATGGATAGCTTCTTCCCCTGATTTACTGCACTGGGGGCGGCATCACTGTCTTTTGCATACCCGAGAGAGCTGGTGGGATAGCGCCAGGGTAGGCGCAGGCGCTGCGCCCATAAAAACGCCTGAGGGCTGGCTTGAAATATATCACGGCGCCGATCATCATCATCGCTATTGCCTGGGCGCCGTTCTGCTCGATCTCGACGATCCCTCCAAGGTGTTGGCCCGCTCCCATCATCCCTTATTGGAGCCCGCTTATGATTATGAAAAAACGGGTTTTTTCGGCAATGTCGTATTTACCAATGGGCATCTGGTTAATGGCGACGAGATAACCTTGTATTACGGTGCATCGGATGAGGTGATCTGCGGCGCGACCCTGTCAATTGAAGAGATATTAGCAGATATTTTGAAAGCAGTATAATAGCGCCAAACAATAAACAAGTCATCTTGTGTCAAGGACTTTTCCAAAGGCTCTCCTGGCAATATCTACTTCATTTTGCTGTATTATTTCTCTGTTGAAATCACCTCTCCAGTGTCATTATCAAAAAAATGCAACTTGCTGCAGTCGATCCATAGGGTCATTTTACATGGCGGGTCCACTGCTTCGTCGGCGGCCAGGCGAGCCGTGATTTGCTTGTCATGCAGTATGGCAAATGCAAAGCTTTCGTGGCCAAGGCGCTCCATTAGCTGGATGTCGGCTTCAAAGGGAACGTAGTTGGAGTTTTCTCTTTCCGGGAAGGCATGGATATGCTCCGGGCGGATGCCCAGGGTGATGTTGCTGCCTGCAAATTCGGCCAGGGCTTTTTGTTTGTCGAGCGGCACGACAATTGTTTTGGAGTGATCTGCAAATCGCAATCCATATGCTGTTTGCTCTAATATGCCGTCTATAAAGTTCATGGGCGGCGAGCCGATAAACCCGGCAACAAAGCGATTTGCCGGTCTGTTGTACAGATTTTGGGGCGTATCAATTTGTTGAATTTCGCCTTTATTAATCACCGCAATGCGGTCGCCAAGCGTCATGGCTTCCACTTGGTCATGGGTGACGTAAACGATGGTAGTTTGCAGGCGTTGGTGCAGCCGGGCAATTTCAAGGCGCATCTGCCCTCTCAATTTGGCGTCGAGGTTGCTCAGCGGCTCGTCGAAAAGGAAAACTTTGGGGCTGCGCACAATGGCGCGCCCTATGGCCACTCGCTGTCGCTGTCCGCCCGACATAGCCTTGGGCTTGCGGTCGAGAATGGGCTCTATTTCCAGAATACGGGCGGTTTCCAACACTTTCTCCCGAATGGCTTGTTTGTCGAACCCTTTTATTTTTAAACAAAAGGCCAGGTTATCGTAAGCCGTCATGTGCGGATACAGGGCGTAATTCTGAAATACAATGGCGATATCCCGATCTTTGGGCGAGATGTCATTGACAACCTTCCCGTCTATCCGCAATTGGCCCGAGCTTATCTCTTCCAGGCCTGCTATCATGCGCAGCAAGGTAGATTTTCCGCAACCCGACGGCCCGACGAGTACCATAAACTCTTTGTCCTTGATCTCAAAGTCTACGGTTTTGATGACGTTGACTTTTCCAAAGTTTTTGCTGACTTGTTCAAATTGTATGGACGCCATGTCGATGTTTGTTTGTTGGTGGCAGTAATTTTTGGGCTATTGGCAATCAGATACCTGGTATTCAGGTTATTGTTGTCTTTGTCGGTTCACAACTTCCAGTGCTTGCAGACTCAGCAGCGCTTCGATTGTCGATTCTGCGCCAGAATTGCGGTTAATGTCAGAGGCTGAATTAATGCCGTCGTAGGCGCGTCCGGTGGCCGAATCGTACATGGCTTGCTTTGCGGCGTTTTTGCCCTCAAACCAGCCTGCCAATTGCTCTGCGATATGAGCATAGGCCGTTTCGTTTGTAATGGCGTAGGCCTCAACAGCCGCTAGTATCATGGGACTTATATCATAGGCAATTTGGGTAAAGGGTTTGATAGCCTCAATAGTTGGTCTGCCGTCTTTTTTCGTAAGTTTAAATTCGTGTACAAAACCTTTGTCAATGCAAAATGGATAAAAATATCGCACCTCGTTGAGGCCCGCATCTACAAAAGGCCGATGTTGTAAACGGCGACCGGCATAAAGCAAGGCGTATGCCTGCGAATTGCCCCAGGCATGCCAGTAATTTTGCCAACTCAGAAAGGCGTAAAAAGGCGGCGTTTGGGAGTCGCCGTATTGCACTCGAAGCAGTTGATTGCCGAGCGTCAGGATCAGTTTTCTGACATCCTCCTCCGGGTGAATCCGATAATAATTAGTCAATGCAACTACCATCACCGCCGCCTGGTCGGCCCCCAATTCCGCCAGGCATTGGGGTACGGCAATGCCCTCAAAGTCGACTTGCTGCGTATCGGCTGCGCATATCGGTTTCATTTTTGTAAACAAACCATCCATCGCCTGTCTGCTTTGTTGTTGCAGATCGCTGAGCGCGGGCGCAGAAAGCAAGTTAAATTCCGACAGTGCCCAGAAGGCCCGCCACGACCACCACGACGCCACCGCCCGGCTGTTGATATGGTCTTTGTTGATCTGCCCGTTTGGAAAAATGAAGTTATAGAAATACCCGTTTTCAGCCTGCATGAACAGCAAAAATGCAGTCATAGTGCGAATTTTGGCTAATGAGGCGGTGTCGGGACTTATACCGTATTGCCGGCAGTAAAATACCAGCGCCCGGGCCACATCGTCAACACAGGTGAAACCTTCGTCTTCGTCGCCAACAAAACGATAATCAGGCGCTTCGCAGTAGATCCACACTGTACCCAGGCGAACGGTATCGCCAATTACAATCTCTTTGTAGAGATGGTTGAGGTGCGCAGTGTTTATCACCGAAGTTTTGTCTTTCTCTTTAGCAGGCCAGCAAGAAGTCAGGAGCATCAATAGTATGAAAACGACCGGGAGGTTTCTCATGGCAGCTCGGTTTTCAGGGCGGATAAAACATTATCTGTTTCTGCGATGGCAAAGCTGATTGCATTGTCAGACATAGCGTAGGGGATTATCAGATTTTTGCCGTGCTCCAGCAGTCCGCAGGTATACAATACATTTGGAACATAGCCTTCCCGTTCTTCCTCATTGGGAGTCAGCAGTGGGAAATCGAGGCTTGCCAACACCTTGTCGGGGTGCTCTAAATCGAGTAGCGAAACGCTTAGTACATATTTTCGCATAGGTCCGACGGCGTGGGTGAGCAGCAACCACCCCTCCGGGGTTTTTACGGGGCTTCCGCAGTTGCCCATTTGCAGCATTTCCCAATGTCGTTGAGGTTGTTGCAGGGGTTGGTAATCCTCCCACCGGTATAGATCGTCGGAGTACATAATTGACAAATTGCGACCACCTTGCCGGCCGATCATGGCGTATTTCCCCAGAACTTTTTCGGGAAAAAAAGCAAAACCTTTATCAGATGCCGCCTTTCCGCTGAAAGGTTTGATTTTGAAATGTACAAAATCGGGGGTTTCAATCAGGTGGGGGTGAATAGCTCGGCCGCTATAAGCGGTGTAAGTGGCGAGGTAGAAAGTATTTCCTTTATCCTTGAATTGTACAAAACGGGCGTCTTCCATACCGTTTGATTCGGCGGGGGAACCAGGGAAAAGTACCCGGCTGCTGAGCGGAGTTTCGGGGTCAAAAATCAGGTTGTAACAACCATCGGCAACACCGTTGGCAGGGTTTCCGCATGTCAATTTGGGAGATGCAGGGTCGAGGCGCACTTCTCCGGTGGCGTTGACCACGCCGGTCTGAAAGACAATTGAGGAAATATGCCCCTCACCGGTAGCCCGTAGCGATAGTACAAATCGAAGTTCGCCCGGCGCCAGTCCGCTTTGATCGGGATGCGGTACGATAGACGGGTTGAACAAGGCAGCTGCTTGTATGCTGTATTCGTGGGTGAAATAGGCGCCTATGAGCAGTTTTTTTGTGAATGACATATCGCCGGCAGGTACATAGGCTGTTACCCGGGCATAATTGTCCATAAAAGCGCCCTTTATATTGAAATGCCGGTGCTCGAAATTGTCCAGAATAGCCATTAACAGGGCCATAGCGGAAGCTTCTTCCATTCCCGCCACGTAGTGTACCACGGGCTCAAACCGGGCGGCGTTACCGTAGTCCAGGAATTTGAGTATCACTTTACGCGGGTCGGCTTTGAGCCGGATATCCGTTCTTTTAATATCAATCATGAGCTGTTGTTTTATCAACCTTTCAAACCTGAGGAGGCCATACTTTGAATAAAATGCCGCTGGAAGACAGCGTAGGCAATAATGACAGGCAGCGCTAAAATTACCGCAGCCGCCAGTTTGACGCCCAATTGCGCCTCCGCCCTGCCGCCCACAGCAAATAGCGTAACAAGCTGCGGCATGGTCATCAGTTGCTCTTCGCGAATAACGATGAGCGGCCACAATACGTCATTCCAGGAATTCATAAAGGTGAGTATTCCTACGGTGATGATGGTGGGAATGATATTGGGCCATAAAATCTGAAATATGATCCGCAATTCTCCACAGCCGTCAACCCGGGCCGAATGGATGAGGTCGTCGGGAATGCTCTTAAAAGCCTGGCGAAACAGCAGGATAGCAAAAGCGCTGTTTAATGCCGGTACGACCAGTGCCGCCATAGTGTCGGTCCACTGCAATTTGACCATAAGAATATAATTGGGTATCAAGGTGATCTGAAAAGGCAGTGTCATGGTGAATATGATGACGAAAAAAAATAACTCCCGCCCTATGAAACGCAATTTAGCCAGCGCATAACCTGTCATTGAGCCAAATACCAATACGCCCAGTGTTGATAAGCAGGCAACCATAACGCTGTTGAATAACGATCGCCAGATAGGTATTTTTCCCGCCATCTGGGCGTAGTTGTCAAGGGTGAGCCCCTGCGGCAGCAAGCCCAATTCCCCGATCTGCGCCTCCGGCGTCAATGAAGCCATGATCATCCAATAAAAGGGATAGAGGAATGAGAGGGCCGCACCGCCGAGTATTAAATAAAAAAAGAGCTTTTTCATTTTAATCAATTGATAATCATTTGATTAAAGATTATTCATTCTTCATTCTCAATCGCCATTTTTTGCACCGCCACTACCGCCATAATCAGCAGGGCAAAAAATAAACCCAGGGTAGCCGAATACCCCATATGATAGTAACCAAAAGCTTGTTTATAAATATAGAGCATAGCAGATAAAGTGCTATTCAGCGGCCCGCCGTCGGTCATGATATAAGGTTCAATAAAGAGACTAAATCCGCCGATTGTAGAAAGGATCACGACCATAAACATCGTAGGATTAATTGCAGGCAGTGTGATATAGCGGAATTGCTGCCAGTCAGAAGCGCCGTCGATTTCTGCGGCTTCGTAATAACTCCTTGGCACAGTTTGTAATCCAACCAAAAACAAAATCACATACAGGCCCACGTTTTTCCAGGTGGCCATGATGGCGATGGAGGCGATGGCTACATTGGGATTGGAAAGCCATTCTACCCTGGCCAAACCCATGTTGATGAGTAGCCGGTTGAGCAATCCGGTTTCAAGACCGAATAACTGCTGCCACAAGATGGTCACTACCACTCCTGAAATAACCACCGGCAGGAAAAAAGAAGCTCTGAAAAAACCTCGCAGCAGTAATTTTCTATTTAAGAAATACGCCAGCGCTAACGCTGCTATTATTTGAAGCGGAATATGTATCAATAAAAACTGGAACGTGTTTAGAATAGATTTCCAAAATAACCTGTCTTTGAATAGATGCCTGAAATTGTCCAGCCCCACATATTCCATTGGTGAGATGATATTCCATTTGTGAAAGGTCAGCACAATGGAGAATACCACCGGGAATAACACAAACAGCAGCAGGTGCAATAGGTATGGCGATATGATGAGGTAGGGTAGCGGTTTTTTCATATGCTTATTTCAAGGTGACAAGTTAATTTCCTAAAAGGACATTCACTGCCTTTTCCGCGTCGGCCACGGCTGCTTCGGGGGTTTTGGTTTGATACAGCACGCAAGCCTCGTACTCTTGCGACAAAATATCAAAAACCTCTATCAAAAACTCAGAATTATCGGCGCCTCTGACGTGTTTCGCCTGGCGGGCGAAGACCTGCATTTTAGGGTTTTGAGTAAAAAAAGACTGAAATGCGGGGAGCGTCTCCATATCTTTTCGCCGGGGCAACTGATTGGTAGTTTGTAAAAATTGCAGGTCGCCGGTTTCGCCGACCATTGTTTTAATAAACTCAAAGGCCAGTTGCGGATTTTTGCACGTATTAAAAATGACAATGCTTTTGGGATCGCAATAGGTGTACACAGGCCCCTGATGGCCGTCGGGCACGGGCATGGGGCCGAATTCGTATTCAAAACCTTCCCTTTTGAATTTTTCCAGATATTCTATTTCCCATGGGCCGGTCCACTTTGTTGCGTATTTTTCTGCAACAAACAAGTCTTGTCCTGCCGATTCAACTTGTCGCGAGAAAAAATTACGCCGGTAAAGCGTTTGCAAAAAGCGAAAAGCCTCAACAGCATATTCGTTGTTGAAATTTGCCCTGCCGTCTTTGATGAGCGGCATACCGCCTGAGGCGGCCAAATAAAGCGGGTAGAAATTGAACAGACGCTGGTACCAGGCCAACTTGACAGAAGTATTGCCAAACCACTGGTCGACGTAGCTGTCGCCGTCGGTGTCTTTTTGGAAGTTTTCTGCAGCTTTGAGGTAGCCGGAGTAAGTGGCAGGCACGCTGTCCAACCCCATCTCTTGTAAAATTCGCTTGTTGTATATCGTCAAGATGGGGTTAATTTTCCATGGCACCTGGTAGATATGGCCGTCACTGGAGGTTATTTCGCGAACGGTGGCCGAATCGCATCGCGAATAAATAAACTCCAGGAAGCCGTCGAGGGTGTCGAGCGGCACAAGAATGCCCGAACGGCTGTAAAACTCTACTAGTCCTTGCCAGATGTTGGAGTAGATATCAGGGGTGGTTTTGGCTACTACTGCCGCCAGGATGATCTCTTCGCTCGACTGCCCTTCGGGCACAGGTTGGTATTTGACGGAGCTTTCGGGGTTTGAGGCATTCCACCTACCGACTGCCCATTGTGAAAAACGGATTTCGCCGCCATTGTTCGATGACCAGTATTCGATAGCATGGCCGCTATTGCCGGTATCTTTGCTGCAAGCGGATACCACAATTAGCCCCGGGAGGAGCACATGTAATAGCAGAGAATATCGGGAAGTTGTTGCCATAATAGCAATTGGAATATGCTAATGGCAAGTTCTGCTTTTTTTTGAAGACGGGATAGTATTTTACTGCGGGATTTTAGTATTATAAAGAATAGATAGATCGGAAATATATAGCATAAATGCCGGTTTCGACATTCCATGCAGCCGACTGTGACCGCTAATACAACGCCATATCAAACTTCCATCGGTAGTTGGTCGTCAACGGATGCCGGGGGCCCCACTGGCGAAATAATGCAATTGCTACGCGGCGGGGTAAATCAGCGTGGTAGTGCTTGTCGGCGGCTACGGCGGCAATTACGCCTTCAACGGCGGCTTCATTTTGTCCTTGCGCATAAGCGGCGGCAGCCTCTTGGAGTAGCGGCGCTATGGGCGAGCCGTTGTCGGCTGGTAGTTCAAACCACTCTGACAAAGTGCGTATGTCTTCAGCTTGATCGAAGAGCGGATGGCCCAGGCGGATAGCTGCAATCAGGTTTTTCGCTTTAGTCGGATCAGCGGCCACGATACGAGATGCAAGGGCCAGGGAGGCTTCCGCTATATCTGGATTTTGCTGCACAAAGGCGTCCAGTTTAGTCAGGGCATCGGCGCTATTATCGAGGGCTGCCAGGATATGCGATAGCTCGTCTTTGCGGTTGTCGGGTAAGTGTTCCTGCAGCCAGCGTTCGATAGCCACTTTAGGGATAGCACCCACGAATTCGCCTGTTACCTCGCCTTTGTAGAACATTTTCACATTGGGAATGCTGAATACATCGTAGCGCTCGGCCAGGTCGGGGTACTCTTCGGTATTGATCTTCACCAACTCCCAGGTACCTTTTTGGGCTTGCGCCAATTGCTCAATGATAGGGCCCAGCGTACGGCAGGGGCCGCACCAGGGCGCCCAAAAATCAACTACTACCGGTATTTCCTGGCTTTTTGCCAGAACATCGTGTTCAAATTGCATGCCCATTAACTTTAGTCGTACTGGTATAGGGGTTAAGACTAAATATTTACATCATTAAAAGAGAAAAAGTTTCACTTTCATCAATACTTTCGATCATGACAAGACTGATTACCTCACTTTTATTGTGTCTTGGGGCCCTTCACGTTGCGGCCCAGGAAGAAACGCTTTTTGGCGATCTCAATGTAGTAGGCGCTTTCGGAGCGCCGATTATCGAAGTGGGCGCCATCAACGGTGAAGTCGGCGCCGATGTGGGCGGCGGCGGCGCACTGATGCTCAACAATATGTTTATCGGCGGTTACGGCATGGGCACCAGCTATCCCGAGTATACGACTTCCAGCGGCGACGAGCGCAATATTCGCTTTCGCCACGGCGGTTTTTGGCTGGGCTACACACCCAACCCTCACCGGGTGGCTCACCTGTATTCCAGCCTTAAAATCGGGTGGGGCAGCGCCCGCCTGCGTGAAGACGGCGAAGATATTGCTACTGACAGGCTCTTTGCCCTCACGCCCGAATTGGGCCTTGAAATCAACCTCACCCGTTTTGTGAAAATGGGCATCAGCGCCGGTTATCGCTGGGTGAACGGGATTTCAAAACTCGATGGCCTCGACAACGAAAGCTTCAGCAGCCCTACCGGACTGCTCACTTTCCGTATAGGCGGTTGGGGAGATACCGATGATTGGGACGAGTGGTAGGACCATCCTGCTAAAGCAAGTCTCTGCGATCATATAGCGGCATAGCCCGGCGGGGCATGCGATTAAAGCGGTAATATATTCCTGCAAGTACGCCAAAAGCAAATCCGCCGATATGCGCCCACCAGGCTACGCCGCTGCTCTCTGCCGTAGGCACATTTAGCGCGGCTGTGCCATTGAGCCATTGTTGCCATATCCAGAATCCCAAAAACAATAGCGCCGGCACACGGAAGGTGAACAGGAAAAACAAAATCTTGACGCGGGATGTAGGAAACATTATAAGATAAGCCCCCATTACCGCTGAAATGGCCCCACTGGCGCCAACGGTGGGTATTTGGCTGTCCCAGTTGAAGTATATATGCGCGCCATGCGAAACCAGCCCCCCCAACAGGTAGAAGGCCAGAAACCGGAGATGGCCTATGCTGGATTCGATGTTGTCGGCAAATACCCATAAAAATAGCATGTTGCCGATGAGGTGCATCCATCCGCCATGTAGAAACATACTGGTAACCAGCGTGAAAAGGTCTTGCCCTCGTAGCGTCTCGTAGGGTATGGAGCCATAGTCATATACAAAAGCCTCTAATGCCGCAGGCGGCATATTAACCTGGAAAAGGAAAATGGCTACATTTAATGCAATCAGGCTATAGCTGAAAAAAGGAAAATGCCCGCCTCTAACCTGATCATCGCCAATGGGAAATATCATGCGCTATCTTTTTATGCTAAATAACACTTTTACACCCATTTGGGATGATTGTTTAGATGAATGCGCCCAAATGATAGAGGAATATACTATTCGAAACAATTACTCTCATTATTGGACAATGTTGCATCTAAATAACCGCTGGTGTTAATTTGGGAGGGGTAATAGCAGCCTGTTTTTGTTTTAAATATGGATGCATCCGATCCGCAAGCAATCCGGCAAGCATAACCTTCTATTTGATATAAGCCGCCACCTTGCAAAAATACGCTGAATTCATATTTAAAGCGACCCGTATAAGCTGCGCCATTCTGCCGGTTGCCATCCCAGGCAGTATTGGCAACATTGGCAGGGTCGTAGACTGAACTGGCAAAAATAACGGTATCGCCAACAGGCGTATATATCAAATAAGAATCAAAGCCCAGGATTTGCTCGTTGATGGAAGGCGCAAAATAGTCGTTGATGCCGTCGGCATTTGGCGTGAATACGTTGGGCACATACAAATAAGCGTCGCCGGAATTGAATTCTACCGGATCGTCACCGCAACAAGACTCGTACACGTTTGTATCCGGGGTAGTGGCAGGATCTTCCTGGTCGCAAGCGGAAAAAGCAAGAACGGCCCATGTGGCTAGCAGAAAAAATACGTTTTGGCTTTTCATATTCAGAAGCCGGTTAAAAACAAAAGGCTGAAAAATAAACGCCGGGAGTTCCCAGGGATATTTTCAGCCTTTTGTTTTTTTTTATAAAAAAATTAGCGCTGCAAGATCACTTTGCCAATTGCCAATCCCGTCTGATACTGCACCCTGACCATATATACCCCATTGGGCAAATGGCTCAAATCAAGTTGTAGCCGGCGACTATCGGCATTGAGGTTATGCCTGACTACCACGCGGCCTTGCGCATCCAGTACGTGAAGGCTGTAATCGCGGGTGTCGGCAGGCAGGTCTATCATTATTTCACCGCTGCTGGGGTTGGGCTGTAATGTCAATGGTTGAGCGATAGCTTCGTTGACCGACTCTACAACAAGAAAAACGGCTTCCACCGGTACCCGCTCGCTGACGCACTCGGCATCGGGCAATTTGACTTCCCAATTGTAGAAATAGTAGTACACATCCGTGCCGAAGTTGGCTTCGTTAATGCTAAGCACTCCAGGCGTTACGTAGGGATACGTCACTGTGGGGCCGTTGGTGCGTTGCAGGCGCGGGCTGTTATAGCCAAAGGCATTGATATTCTGATTGGTATTGGTGGTCAGTTTCAACCCGTCGCCAACAGGAACAGCAAAGTTGAGGTCGATGGTATTTTCGCCCATTGGTATATTCACGGTAAGCGACTGCAGAACATTGTCATCGGAATCCCGCAATTCTATGATGCGCTCGCCGGGGGTGTCTGTATATACTTTTACGCTTCGAAGTGTAAAGGGAGTGAAACAGTCAAACCAAAGTTCGCCGTTGAATTGGTTCCCACTATACTGCGAATTGCCAGAATGTTGAGGCGCGCCGCCGAAATACAATGGACCGGGGTAAAATTCCGGGTCTTCAACATAGAAGGTGGCGGTCTCCGTCAGCAAGGGTATGATAAGCGTATCGTTTTCCGCTAGTAAGTTGCCGCCCACTGGCGCATCATACCAGCGGGGCGCATCGCCGGTAGAGACCAGGATCGCTTCAGCCGGTTCGTTGATGACGGTATCAGGAAAGACCTGTGGCGCCGGAGCTGCCAGCACTTCAACGTGTATGGCCGACGAACTGAAATCACTGCACAATCCCGGGGTGGTGACATAGTAATCGCCGGTAGCAGAAACGCTAATAGATGGAGTGGTTTCTCCCGTCGACCAGGTATATGCCGCTGCGGGGCTTGCGCTGATGATTACGCTGTTGCCGGCGCAGAAAATGGTGTCGCCTTCAGCAGCAATCGATGGAATGGCTACCGGGTCAACTACAATGACAACGGGCGTCGAAGAAGCAGAACAGCCGGCTTCGTTGTAGGCGATGACGCTGTAGCTACCTGAAGTAGTAGCGTTGATGCTTTGGGTGGTTTCGCCATTTGACCATTGATAGGAGTATGCTTCGCCGGCGGTAAGCGTCAGGCTTTCGCCGGGGCAAAATACGATAGGCCCATCGTAAGTAATGACTGCCGTGGGCGGTACGCAATTGCCTTCGAGCAAGGTTAAAAATTGATCGGCGGCTATATTGTAATAAGTATCTAAGGCGCCGCTGGGCCAGCGCACCGTCATGGAGTCAATCATGGTGTGGGCGCCGAGGCCGAAATGCTGCATAAATGAATTCATGATGCCATAACTCTCGCCTGAGCGCACTTCTCTGATTTGTACTCCCCATGGGCCGTAAATGGATATTCTGGCGCCAATGCCATTGCGGTTGCTGGTATCGCCCACAAGGGTGACTGCGAGGAAGCGGTTGCCATTATCGGTGGCATTTAGCCACAGCACATCGGGTATATTGCTGGGGGTGGTGTACACTTCGGCATAGCCGCCATAAATATCTAGTTTGCCGTCGTGGTTGAGGTCGCCAACGGCAA